>UMFG01005562.1_pt1 | contig 14856 bp, 12 predicted proteins | sample 1964961 | NCBI WGS metagenome assembly UMFG01 (sample SAMEA4836041, study PRJEB28245) | human gut metagenome | biome: gut microbiome; material: fecal sample | place: Denmark | collected 2008
ATATATTCATTGCTACTACAGCCCCAAATATTTTCTTTTCTTTTAAATATTCCTTTACTGTTTTTGTAAAAGCAAATAAATTTAGCCATAGTAAAGGATTGAAAATAAATATACCTCCTCGCATATTTTCAATTATTGTTACACCCATATAACCTGTAAAATTATTGCACTGATTTAAGTACGGAAAACTTGTTGTCAATTCAGGTATCTGGAATAAATATGCAAATATTCCATAAGGAACTCTGCCTAATCTAAAACCTCGTTTAGTCATATCATTTGTAGTCAAGTTATACATTGCACCAAAGTCTGTTACTGAACCAAATCGAGCATAATTATAATACATAAGCATTGAACCAATTACAACATAAGGTAAAATAAATGCTATAAGACTTAAAATATCCCTACCCTTTATATAATCAAATTTAATTTTTTTAATTACAACATCTTTGAATATAAACACTGATAAAAATGATGCCATTGCAAACTGTGGTCTACAACCAACAGCTAAAGCTAAACATAATGAACCTATAAAAATTTTAATATTACTAATAATATTTCCATCCTTATTAACACTATTAAGCCACATATCAAGTCCTAAAAGAGAAAAAGACAATGCCGTAATATTAGGGATACAATACAAATCCATTTTTATCAATACTGGAAATAATGCACTACAAAAAACAAACATTTCACTAAGCATAAGTTGCATAAGAAATGGAATATTACCAAACAGTTTCTTAATAACTGTATTAATAAACCTAAGGGCTATTATAATATATATTGCCGTAAAAATACACGCTGCTGTATTAACAGGAAGATTGTAATTAAAAAAGGCTTTTAACGGTAAAAACAATATTAAACAAGGTACTACACCAAAATATACATAATATTTTCCATTATAAAACGCATAATCCCAAGAATAGTTGCCTGTACCAACAATAAAGTTTCTTAATCTTGTATCATAAGGATTATTCATTTTTAAAAGTTCATCTGATAAATCCAGCATAGGCAAGTCAAAACGACCATTTAAAATAGATTCTGCTAAGTTTGTATATACATTTCTATCCCAATGGTAATATTTTAAGTTATTTTTATAAATAAACAAAAGAAATATAATATTAACTAATATAAGTGTAACCAAGACTATTTTTTGTTTATTTGATTTATAGTTAGTCTTAATATTAAATAAACTAGTATTATATCTTATAGAGTATAAAAATAAACATATAAATAATACTGTAACCCATCTTATTCCGTTAAAGAAAAATGGAACAGGTTTATTAATAACAATACTATTAAATTTTATAGTATAATTTATATTGCCTCTGTCAATACTAACATTATCATCTTTTTCAAATCTTATAAGTAATTTGTCACTCATACCAGCAGTATTAAAAGTAATATACTTACTTCTTTCAACATTAGGAATAACTTCCCTCATAGGTAACTGATAATATTCTTTATTACCTTCATCAGTCATAAAAAATGTGAATAATTGTCTGTAACCGCCTTTTTCTTTATAACTACTTTCAAAATCTAAATATATATTTTTTAATTCTTCATCAATAAATCTAATTTCAATATATGAATTTTCATTATTTTTTGAAACAAATGTATTCTTAGCTTTTTCTTCAAGTCCAATACCCACATCTGTAATTTCAACAGGTCTTGGTTCATAATTCATTGTTGTCCAAAATTTAAAGTTAAATACAAAAACTTCAAGTAATATTGCTATAAATACTATTTTTGCAAATATTCGCACAGTTGGTTTCATTTTTTATTCCTCCTATTTTTTTATATTATAACATTAACCACTACTATTTGCAACAAGAAAAAAGAGCTGTTTAAAAATTCAACAGCTCTCAGAATTATTAATATATTACTTTAAAATTTCGTCAACAATACCAAGAATGCCACTTTCTGCACTCTTAAGTTTTTCATCCACTGCATCAGCATTCTTATCACTTGAACCAAAGTAAATCTTAATCTTAGGCTCTGTACCACTAGGTCTTACACAGAACCAAGTACCATCTTCAAGTACATAATAAAGTACATTACTTGATGGTAAACCACTCTTTGACTCCTCCCCAGTAACAAGATTCACAATCTTGTCAATTGAGTAATCCCTAGTCTCAACAATTTTAACACCTGCAACTTCCTTAGGTGACTCAGCTCTTAAAGTATCCATAACTTTCTTAATCTGTGCTGCTCCATCAATGCCCTTTAATGTAATTGATGTAATAGTTTCCTTATAAACGCCATACTTTTCATAAAGAGCAAGAAGTCCATCATAAAGGCTCATACCCTTTGACTTGTAGTAAGCAGCAAGTTCACAAATAAGCATAGTTGCAAGACAACCATCTTTATCTCTAGCATAAGTACCTGCAAGACAACCGTAACTTTCTTCAAAGCCAAACATATACTCATAGCTACCGTCTGCTTCAAATTCCTTAATTTTTTCACCAATGTACTTAAACCCTGTAAGCACATCAAAATACTTCATACCGTATTCAGTACAAATAGCCTTAGTCATATCAGTTGATACAATAGTAGAAACTACTGCACCATTTACCGGTAAAGTACCATTTGCCTTTTTCTGTGAAAGTATATATTCACAAAGTAACGCACCTGTCATATTACCAGTAAGTACCATATAATCACCGTCAGTCTTTTTAACAACTGCACCCACTCTATCTGCATCTGGGTCAGTACCTACAATAATATCTGCATCTACTTTCTTTGCAAGTTCCATTGCAAGGTCAAATACTGCCTTATTTTCCGGATTTGGATAACCTACAGTTGTAAAGTTACCATCTGGCTTTTCTTGCTGAGGTACAACAAATACATTTTTAAACCCAGCCTTTGCTAAAGCTCGTCTAACAGGTTTATTACCTGAACCGTGAATAGGTGTATAGACAATCTTTAAATCTGTATTATCAATAATATGCTGATTTACAATCTGATTTGTAACAGCATTAATGTAGTGAACATCAAGTTCCGGACCTACATACTGAATCATACCAGAATTAACAGCCTCTGTTAAATCTGCCTTTTTAATCATTGAAAAATCAGTAACTGCATTAACTTCCTTAATAATTTCACCATCTCTTGGGAAAGGTACCTGAGCACCATCTTCCCAATAAACCTTGTAACCATTGTATTCCGGCGGATTATGACTAGCTGTAATAACTACTCCACCTGTGCAGCCTAAATTTCTAACGGCAAAACTAAGCATTGGTACTGGTCTTAACTCATCGGAAAGATATGCCTTAATACCATTGCCAGCTAAAACTCTGGCTGTAATTTCTGCAAATTCAGGAGAAAAGTTTCTTGAATCATAAGCAATAACTACACCCTTTTTAACAGCAACTTCCCCTTGACTCTTTATGTAATTAGCAAATCCTTGTGTAGCCTTACTTACAGTATAAATATTCATTCTGTTTGTACCTGCACCAAGAATACCTCTCAAACCACCTGTACCAAACTCAAGATTTTTATAAAATCTTTCTTCTATTTCCTTTTCATCATCTTTAATAGCTAATAGTTCAGCCTTTGTAGCCTCATCAAAATAGCTATCCTCACACCAATGCTTATATTCTTCCATATAACCCATAAAAAAATCTCCTTTCGCATTTGATACAAAAAAATATCTTATATTTAATTTCATTATACACAACTTATTCCAATATTACAAGGGGAAAACTAATTAAAAAGAACAAAAATTATATGTCACAATTACATTTTATATGAATAACCTACATTATAACAAATATTGGAGGCATATTATGTATTACAATATAGAAAATTATACTCCGGATATGGAAAGGCTTTTTGGCGACTACACAAGCTATAAATTAGGTCAAGGCTGGCCTGCATATAAAAATGTTACTGTGGAACAAATGGCTGACATAATGGATGATGTTGCTTTTACTCCAAGATATGATGTACGAGAAGGCACAAGTAATGTAGTTGTGCCAAATATACGAACCGACATTCCTCAAAGAGATATGGAAATAATGAAAGCTCTCTATAATGAGCTAAACAGCGTATTAAGTGGATATGTTGAAAGAATTGTTGATGACTATGAGTATATTAATAGCCCTATTTACGATGAATTAGGTATAGATAGAGAAACTCTAGCCCAAATTGTGGATAAAGTTATTAAATTAACAGAGGAAGAAATGGACGATGTACAAGAAATTAACCTTGAAACTCAGCAAGTAGAAATGTGGAATAGAAGAAATATGTTTAAAAATCTTATTGAGGTTATTGTTTTGGCTGAAATATTTGCTGTTAGACGACCTAAATTTAGACGAGTTAGAGGTAATTATGTATATATGAATGGTAAATACGATGGAATAAAGGAAAAGTAAACTATAATTTAATTCACATAAATACAGTATAATTATGTTAATAAATTTAAATTGACAATCATATTACAATGAAATATTTATTTCAAAAGCAAAATTTCTAGTGATTATCCACTATTGCTGTAATATGCATTTATTAAAAAATCCAAAGTTTTATCAGAAATAGATAAAACTTTGGAACAAATTTAAACTACAATTTATTGACTTTTTCCAAGATAAAGTTCTTTAACCTGTTCATTAGCCAAAAGTTCTTGACCAGTACCCTCAAGTCTAATTCTACCTGTTTCCATAACATAACCATAATCAGCAATTTTAAGGGCTGCATTTGCATTTTGCTCAATAAGGAGAATAGTCATACCTTTTTCCTTATTAACCTTTTGTATAATATTAAAAATATCCTTAATTACAAGAGGAGCAAGACCAAGTGATGGTTCATCCATCATCATAACCTTTGGATTACTCATTAAGGCACGACCAACAGCAACCATTTGCTGTTCACCACCAGAAAGAGTACCACTTAACTGTTTTGCTCTTTCCTTAAGTCTAGGGAACATTTCGTGAATAAATGCAATATCCCTTTTAAAATTTTCCTTGTCTTTTCTTAAGTAAGCACCAATCATAAGGTTTTCGTCAACAGTCATATCATCAAACACATGTCTACCCTCTGGAACAAGAGTAATGCCCATTTTAACAATATCCTGTGTACTCATACGAGTAAGCTCCTTACCATCATAAGTAATAGAACCACTTACAGGAGTAACCAACTTAGTAATAGAACGGAGAGTTGTACTCTTACCAGCACCATTAGCACCAACAAGAGTGATTATTTTGCCCTCAGGAACTTTCATAGATATTCCATCAAGGGCAACAATTCCACCATATTTAACCCTTAAATCCTTAATTTCAAGCATTAATAATCCTCCTCCTCACCAAGATATGCCTTAATAACAGCTGGGTTAGCCTGAATTTCAGCAGGAACACCCTTTGCAATCGTACGACCATATTCAAGAACATAAATTCTATATGAAATATCCATAACAAGTTGCATATGATGCTCAATTAAAACAATTGTAAGTGCAAACTTATCTCTTATTTCTTTTATAAATTCTGCAAGGTCAGCACTTTCCCTCGGATTCATACCTGCTGCCGGTTCATCTAAAAGAAGAAGTTTAGGCTTAGTTGCTAAAGCTCTTGCAATTTCCAATCTTCTCTGTAAACCATAAGGAAGACTTGATGCAACATCGTCTTTATGCTCCAAAAGTCCTGTTTCTTTAAGAAGAAATTCGGCAAATTTAATCATTTCCTTTTCTTCTTTTCTTGCCTTGGGAAGTTTTAAAACAGTTGTGAAAAAACCACTCTTAATATTAAGATGCATTGCTATAAGTACATTTTCAAGTACAGTTAAATCCTTAAAAAGTCTAATATTCTGAAAAGTACGAGCAATACCAAGTTTAGCAATTTCATCTGGGCGTTTGCCGTTTATTTTTTCACCATTAAAAAGAATATCTCCCTCTGTTGGTTCATAAACACCTGTAATAAGGTTAAAAGCTGTTGTCTTACCAGCACCATTAGGTCCAATAATAGCAATAATTTCACCTTGCTTAACCTCTACATTTAACAAATTAACAGCTACAAGACCACCAAATCTTATAGTTACATCTCTAGTTTCAAGTAATGCTGCCATTAATCTTGCACCTCCTTTTTGGGAGATTTCTTAAACTTTTCAAAAAATCCAAACACTCTATCCCAACTAAATTCCTTATTACCAAATATACCCTTTCTCCAAAGAATAATAACAAGCATAAGAAGTGCAGAGAATACTACCATTCTCATACCCTCAATACCTTTGTACTGAAAAAATCCAAAGTCAATTGGGTTATCAAGAAATCTAAGTTTTTCCATAGCAATTCTAACAATAAATGCACCAACTACTGTACCAGATACAGAACCCTGACCACCTAATACAACCATAAGAAGAATTTCATAAGCAACTATAAACTGGAACATCTTAGGGTCAATAGCCTGAGTATATGCAGCAAGTAAGCCACCACCAATACCAGCAACAAAACCACTTAAAGCAAAGGCAATCATTTTATGTTTAAACAAATTAATACCCATTGCCTGTGCTGCAATTTCGTCTTCACGAATAGCAAGTAACGCTCTACCATAACTACTCTTAATCATAGCAAGCATAAATATAATAATAAGTGCAAGTATACCGGCTATAATATAAAGATTCATATATGTATTAGGAATACCGGTAATACCTGTAGGTCCATTTGTAATTCCTGTAGCATTTGTAATACAAATTCTTATAATCTCTGAAAAACCAAGAGAGGCAATTGCCAAATAGTCACCCTTTAATCTTAATACCGGAAAACCAATAAAGAAGGCAAATATTGCCGCAATAATACCACCTATAATAAGAGCAATAAAAAACGGAGCGTGAATATTTGCTATAAAACCATTTTCAGAAAGTGGAATAATTGTATAAATTGAAAGTTTATGAGCCTTATCTACTGTAAGAAGTGCTGTAACATAAGCACCAATAGCCATAAAACCAGGCTGACCCAAAGAAAACATACCTGTAAAACCATTTACTGTATTCATTGATAATGCACAAATTGCATAAATACAGCAAAGTTTAACAAGTTTTAAGTTAGTAAGACCAAAAGCTCTCTTGTTAGTTTCTGCATATACAATAAAACCAATTATTGCAAGTATAACAATAATATTTAAAATCAAATTTCTTTTATTAATAGACTTCACACTAGCACCCCCTTATACTTTCTCGGCAATTTTCTCGCCAATAAGACCATTAGGTCTGAAAAGAAGGATAATAATAAGGAGTACAAATGCAAATATATCCTTATAGGCTGAAAGTGATGGGAAAAATGTAACCGCCATAACTTCAATAAAACCTAGAAGGACGCCACCAATAACAGCACCTTTTACATTACCAATACCTCCAATAACAGCTGCTATAAAGCACTTAAGTCCAGGCATAATACCTACTGTTGGTGTAATTTTAGGGTACTTTAATCCCCATAAAATTGCACCTACTGCTGCAATAGCTGAACCAATAGCAAATGTATAAGAAATAGTCTTGGATACATCAATACCCATAAGTTTCGCAGTTTCAAGGTCCTTAGATACAGCTCTCATTGCCATACCACTCTTAGTTTTGTTAATAATAAAGAGTAATAAAACCATAATAAGAATAGTAACTACAGGTGTAATAACTGAAAGTCTTTGAAGAATAACAGGTCCTACTTTAAATGTAGACACAAAAAACGGAATCTGGGGAAATGTCTTTGGTACACCAGTAAAGAGAACTGTTGCAAGATTTTCAAGAAAATATGAAACACCTATGGCAGAAATAAGCATTGAAAGTTTAGGTGCGTTCTGCTTTCTTAATGGAGCATATGCCACCTTTTCAACACCAACACCAAGTATAGCAGTACATACAATAACTACAATAAAACCAGCACCCCAAAATCTAAAGTCAGCTGGAATAATAAAGAATGCTATATACATAGCCATCATTACAATATCGCAGTGAGCAAAGTTAATAAGTCTTAATATACCATAAACCATTGTGTAACCTACAGCAATAAGTGCAAAAAGACCGCCCAATGTAATACCATTTAAAATCTGCTGAAGTAATGTAGGCATATCCGGCATACTAAACATAAATTCACAACCTTTCTATAAATATAATTTGAAATATCTATTTCAAAACCATTGTCACAAAGCTTTGAAATAGATAATTCACTAAATTAAAGTCATAGACCCCATACAGTACAATACTGTATGGGGTATAATAATTTGAATGTATAATTCAAACACTAATATTATTCAGCTGATACTTCTGTAATATATGAGAACTTATTACCCTTAACTTCCATAATAACAGCAGCCTTTGATGGGTCACCATTTTCATCAAACTTAACAGGACCAGTAACTCCTACAAAATCAGCATTCTTAAGAGCTTCCTTAATAGCTTCTGGGTCAGTTGAACCAGCTTTTTCAATAGAATCTAACATTAAGTTGTAACCGTCATAACCAAGAGCAGTACAACCTGCTGGGTCTTTACCATTAGCTTCTCTATACTTAGCTACAAAGTCAGCAGTTTTATCAGAAAGATTAGAATTTGCATCAAAATATGTAGAGAACTGACAACCATTAGCCTCATTACCTGCAAGAGTTAAAAATTCAGGTACTCCATATAAATCACCACCAAGAATTGTCTGAGTTACACCAGCTTGCTTAGCCTGCTTAACAAACATAGCTGCCTCAGTATAGTTACTTGGTACAAAATAAACATCAGGATTACTTGCCTTTAAGTTAGTAATCTGTGCATTAAAGTCAGTATCACCTGTCTGATAAGATGCCTCAACAACCTTACCACCTAACTTAGTAAATTCATCCTTAAAATACTGTGCAAGACCTACAGAATAATCACTACCCTTTTCAGTAGCAATAGCTGCTGTCTTAGCACCTAATGTATTGTAAGCATAACTAGCCATAACCTTACCTTGATATGGGTCAATAAAACATACTCTAAAGTAGTAATCATTACCAGCAGTTACAGCAGGATTAGTACAACTTAAGCCTAAAGTAGGAATTCCTGCTTCCTTAATTACCTGAGAAACACCAAGAGATGGTGTAGATGAGTAAGAACCAAGAATAGCACAAACACCTTGGTCAATTAAACTAGTTGCTGCATTTGTAGCCTCTACCTTATCACCCTTGTTATCAGCAGTAATAAGCTCAACCTTATACTCCTTACCATTAATAGTTGCAGTTGGTCTTTCACTATAAGCAAGTTTAATACCTTCATCTTCTATAGCAGCACCAGCAGCCATATCTCCTGTGTAAGGCATTGTAACACCAATCTTAACAACATCACTATCAGCTGACGCCTCGCCAGTTCCACCGCCACAGCCAGTAAGTAAAGCACTTGCAGAAAGTGCAAGAGTTAAAGCTACCGCCATTAATTTCTTCTTCATAGATAAAACTCCTTCCTTGTAACTTGTAATTATATTGCACTGTCTATAAAACATAAGGGCAAGGATTTACCCTGCCCTTATTGACAACATCATTATAATTTCTAAGTCCTTTTTTGTCAATAGAAAGAAAAGAATTTATTAAGCTAAAGTAATATTTTGTTAATTTTTCATTAATAATCAGTTATATTATGGTTAATATCCGTGTAATTTTACTTTTAAACAACAATTTGCTTAGTAATACAACACAAATTTTTAATATATTTTTTGTATAAATTCCCCAAGTTAAAAGAATTTTTGTTAAGATAATTCTTGCATTTTTAAAATTCATTTATAGATTTTATGTTATTTTTAACAAAAAAAATGAATTTTAAAACATTATAAAATTCTTTTTTTTTTTATTTGTTATATAATTTTCAATTAAATTCCAGCCACTCCAGACTTCTTTGCAGCCTCTGCTACAGCCTTAGCAATATCCTTAGAAACACTCTTGTTTAATGCTGAAGGAATAATAATACCTTTTTTAAGGTCATCCTCTGTAACAAGTTTAGAAATTGCATCAGATGCTGCAAGCATCATTTCTTCATTAATATCACTTGCTCTTACATCTAAAGCACCTCTAAATATTCCTGGGAATGCAAGTACATTATTAATCTGGTTAGGATAATCAGAACGACCTGTTGCAACAACTTTAGCACCAGCTTCAATAGCAACATCAGGAAGAATTTCCGGATTAGGATTAGCCATAGCAAAAATAATAGCATCTTTATTCATTGTCTTAACCATTTCGCCTGTTAAAATATTAGGTGCTGAAACACCAATGAAAATATCTGCACCTTTTACAATATCAGCAAGTGTACCATCTTCCTTATTTGGATTAGTAATAGAAGCAAGCTCTGTAAGTGATGGGTCATCATAAGTCTTGTCAGATGAAATAACCCCGTCAATATTTCTCATTACAATATTCTTAAAACCTGCCTTTAAAAGTAATTTAGCAATAGCTGTACCTGCTGCACCTGCACCACTCATAACAACCTTGCAATCTTCAGCTACCTTGCCAGTAATTTTTAAAGCATTTCTAATACCTGAAAGAACTACAACGGCTGTACCGTGCTGGTCATCGTGGAATACTGGTATTTTACACATTTTCTTTAATCTTTCCTCAATTTCAAAACAACGAGGAGCACCAATATCCTCTAAGTTAATACCACCAAAACTATCAGAAATATGATAAATTGTATTTACAACTTCATCAACATCTTGAGTATTAACACAAATAGGGAAAGCATCAACATCAGCAAATTCCTTAAAAAGAACGCACTTACCCTCCATAACTGGCATACCTGCTACACCACCAATATTGCCAAGTCCAAGAACTGCTGAACCATCTGTAATAACAGCAACCATATTATGTTTTCTTGTAAGTTCATATACCTTGTCTGGATTTTCCTTAATAGCAAGACAAGGTTCAGCTACACCGGGAGTATATGCTACAGATAAATCATCAGCATTATTTACCTCTGCTCTTGATATAACTTCAATCTTTCCTGCCCACTCTGCGTGTTTTTCCATTGCAATTTTCTTGTAATCCATTTGTTTTCTCCTTTGTTGTTTAATTGATAACTTTAAATATAATTATAATTGTAATTTATGCTTAAATTCTTTTTCAGCACTTCTTTGTGCATCTTTTTTAGCAATATCCTGACGCTTATCGTAAAGTTTTTTACCCTTTGCAATAGCTATATCTACTTTAACAAGGCTACCTTTAAAATAAACCTTTAAGGGTATTATTGTGTGACCATCTCTAGTAACAGCGCCTATAAGTTTATTTATTTCATATTTATGCAGAAGAAGTCGTCTGTCTGCTAAAGGGTCGTGGTTAAAAATATTACCTTGTTCATAAGGGCTAATGTGCATCTGCTTAATAATAGCTTCACCATTTTCAATGGAAATATAGCTTTCCTTAAGATTGCACTTGCCAGCTCTCATAGACTTAACTTCTGTGCCTGTCAGAGCAATACCTGCCTGAAAGGTTTCAATTATAAAATAATCGTGATAAGCCTTTTTATTTTGAGCAATAAGTCTGTTTTCACTTTTATTTTTAGGCATATTATACTCCTTTCAACATTTTTTTCAATCCTTCAAGAACATCATAAGGCACTTGTAAATTGCCATAGCCTGTGGCTAAATCAAGCTTAGGCTTGTTAGCTCCGTGGAAATCACTTCCACCACTTAACTTCAGTCCATTTTTAAGTGCAAGTTCTTTAACATACTTAACCTCTGATGGAGAATGAGTTGAATAATAGGCCTCTATTGCCTTAAGTCCATAAGCAGTAAGGTCTGAAACTATCATTTCAAGTCTTTTATAAGATAACTTATACAAAAGTGGGTGTGCAAGTACAGGTAAACCTCCGGCTTTTGTTATTAAAGCCAATGTATCTTGCCAAGACATAACCTTTCGTTCTACATAAGCTGCCTTTCCCTTGCCTATATATCTGTCAAAAACTTCATTATTACTTAAAGCATAGCCTTTATTTATTATTTGTCGTGCAATATGGGCTCTGGTTACTATACCACCCTTTGCACTTTTCAAAACTTCATTATAGCTAATATTAACACCTATTTGATTTAACTTATTTACCATTTCTATATTTCTGTTTTCTCTAGCTTTTCTAAGACTTTTAAGAGCATTAGAAAGTTCAGAATTATCATTATTTACAAAAAGTCCAACTATATGAAGTTCTGTACCCTCATAAGCTGTGGAAACTTCAATGCCAGATATAACCTCAACACCATATTTTTCACCATAATACAAAGCCTCTGACACACCTTCTAAAGTATCGTGGTCTGTAAGTGCCAAAGCAGACAGTCCTTTTTCTTTAGCATAAGCTACTAACTCCTTTGGTGTGTAAGTACCATCTGAATAAGTGCTGTGGGTATGCAAATCAACAGTATTCATATTAACTCACCTCTTATATATAATAAAACAAAATGAAGAATTTAACAATAGTTATTTTTCAGTATAACCAAATTTTCAGTAAAAAAAATCCTTTAAATAAAATTTTAAAGGTAAATATTGAAATTTTCCATTAATATAATTATACTATAAAAAGGGAGAAGCTATTATGACTAAAGCAGATAAAAACACCAAAGAAATACTTCAAGGAAATATGTTTAGGGCAATATTGCAACTTGCAATACCTATTGTTGCAAATAATTTTATACAAACCCTATATAATTTAACTGATACATTTTGGTTAGGCAAATTAGGTACAAACGAAATGGCAGCAATTTCATTAGTTAGTCCTATGCAAAATATAATAATTAATTTTGGCGGAGGTCTTACTCTTGCAGGCTCTATACTTATATCACAATATGTAGGAGCAAAAGACAGGGATAATGCAAAATCAATGGCAAATCATATATTTATATGTTCTATGATTTTTTCAATTATATGTGGTTTAATTTGCTTTCTTTTTACGCCTTACATTGTTCATTGGTTAGGTGCAGATGGTTCAATACTTGAAATGGGTAGTACTTACTTAAGAATAGTACTTACTGACCTGCCATTTTTATTTATGATTAATATTTTTTCTGCAGTTAGTCAAGCTCAAGGTGATACAGTCAAGCCAATGAAAATTAATATGTTGGGCATAATAATAAATATGGTACTTGACCCTCTTTTTATAATGATTTTTAAATGGGGCATAGCTGGTGCTGCCCTTTCAACAATGTTAGCAAAAGTACCTTGTGCTTTAATAGCCTTAAAATTTCTTTTAAACAAAAACAATCCTATCTGTCTAAATTTAAAAAACTTTAAATTTTGCAAAAAAATGTTTTATAAAATACTCTCTATAGGTTTGCCTACTGCATTAGGAAACTCAACAATGCAGTTTGGCTTTCTTCTTATGACAAAAAATGTATTAATATACGGAAGTAGTGCAATGGCTGCATACGGCATCGGCAATAAAATAAATGGTATTATAACACTTCCTGTAAATGCTATGGGTTCTGCAGTCGCTACAATAGTTGGGCAAAATATAGGAGCAAAACAAACATTAAGAGCCTTAGATTCTTATAAAAAATCTCGTTTAATGTCTATTATATTTCTTTTATTTTCAGGCTTTATATTATCTAGGCAATTTACATCAACAGCTATTGTTAAGATTTTTTCATCTGATGAAGTTGTTATTCCTATGGCTGCTAAATTTTTGTCAATAATGGCATTTTGGTCTTGGACAAATGCAATATATAATAATACTGTAGGACTATTTAACGGTGCCGGCAACACTATAGTAACAATGGCTGTAGATGCCTCAAGGCTATGGATATTTAGATTTGCTACTCTTTTTATTTTTAGCCACTATTTTAATATGGCAGAAGAAAGTGTTTGGTACTCTGTTGTTGCAAGTAATGGATTATCTGCCTTAGTTATGTATATATTCTATAAATTAGGCTGGTGGAAAGGAAAGATAAAGTATGAAAATAACTGAAATAACAGCACAAATAAATAAACCTTCAAGGGTTTCAATATTTATAGACGGCAAATTTGCCTTTGGTATGGATAAAAACGATTGTAGCTTTATGGGACTTAAAAAAGGTATGGAATTAAGTCAAGAAAGATATGACTACATAGTCGATAATGTAATATATACTAAGGCTTATGAACAAGCTGACCGTTTTATAGGCTTTAAATTAAGAACTGAAAAAGAAGTTAGAGATAAGTTAAAAGAAAATGAGTATAGTAATGACATTATCGAAAGAGTAATAGCATCAATGACTAAATATAAATATATTAATGATGAAAATTATGCTATTATGTATGCTAGAGATTGCCAAAAGTTAAAAAAATGGGGAGCTCAAAGAATAAAATTAGAGCTTAATAAAAAGGGTATCTCTGGAAATATTATAGATAATGCTTTGGCCAATTTGGATATTGATGATACTGATAATATAATAAGAAGTTTACTTGAAAAAAGAATAAAAAATACACCTATTGATTTTAAAGAAAAACAGAAACACTTTAATTTTCTTTTAAGACGAGGTTTTAATAGTGACGATATTAAAAAAATATTGGCAGAGTTTTGTTAAATCAATATTTATAATATTAATCAATTTTCAAACAATACTTAAATGTAAACAAAAAACAGAAACATTATAGAGGTAATAAATAATCACTTCTATAATATTTCTGTTTAATTATTATAAATTTTAATTATAAGAACAATAAAAACATCTTCACAAAAATACATCTGTTTTCTTGCAATTTAAATATAAATTTTTATTTTTACATTATAAATCAACTGTACAAGTATTGTCACTCTTCCAATTATTATGACCAGTTAATTTAAAAAAATTATCACTTTTCATAAACAATGTTGAATCAGGAACTCCATTAATAGAATTATTATTATCCCAAGTTACATCAACATTATACCATTTATCATCAATCTTAATTTGGTTCCAGGAATGCAATT
>UMFG01034088.1_pt1 | contig 14782 bp, 20 predicted proteins | sample 1964961 | NCBI WGS metagenome assembly UMFG01 (sample SAMEA4836041, study PRJEB28245) | human gut metagenome | biome: gut microbiome; material: fecal sample | place: Denmark | collected 2008
CAGGGTGTTCATAATTTATTCATTCATGCGTTTGTCGTGTTACGCACCCGTGGAATTCGCTCTTCTTTTATAAACCAGATCCACAATTCCATTATAATTTTGTGTACTTACCAGCTCCAGCTTCTGTTCTGTGCTCTTGTCTTCAAAAAGGCGAATACCGTCTCCCAAAAGTGTGGGAATCACAGAAATATAATACTCGTCAATCAATCCCTTTCCTCTCAGCTGCCCCACAAGATTTGCTCCCCCGCAAATCCAGATTTTCTTTCCTTCCTGCTGCCTCAATTCCTCCAAAAGTTCTTCCGGTTCCCTGTCCGTAAAGCAGATCTCATCGGAAGACAGATGCTCCGAATGCGTAAATACATAGGTCTTCAAGCCCTCGTATATCCACTGTTCCGGTGACAGCTCTGTTACAATCTGATGGTAGGTATTCCAGCCCATCAGCACTGTATCCACATCTCTAATAAACAGAGAATAGGTATCTATCATCTCTCCATCCTCTTTCTGACCCGTTAGCCAATCCACACCGCCGCGGCTATCTGCAATATAACCGTCAAGACTCATTGCAATAAACAAACTGATTTCTCTCATAGTATTCAATTCCTCTATCTTTCCAGGTCTCTCTTTTTTTCGAGCCTTATATTTCGTCAAACCATTACATACTCTGATGGCATTCCTGTTTTCGATTGTACCATAAAAATGGAAAAACAGCCAGTAAATACAAGGCTTTCGGGCGATTCCCCCCATCAGCAAAAGCTACCTGGGAGAGCCGGTCTGATTGCACTTTTTTGTTCAATCTGAAGACCTTCCATCAACCATCTGAATTCCTGCCATGAAATAGGCCTGCATTCACTTTCAGCCCTTGGCCATTGGAATCTTCCGTTCTCAAGGCGCTTGTACAAAAGGACAAAACCATCACCTTCCCAAAGAAGAGCCTTCAAACGATCACATCGTTTACCGCAAAACAGAAACAGTGCCGGTTGAAACGGTTCCAGTTTGAATTGTTGTTGAACGACTGAAGCCAGTCCATCAATCGATTTGCGCATATCTGTATAGCCAGTGGCGATATAGATTTCCTTTGCCACTGTGATATCGCCTAACATAGAGATTTCAGTGTCAGAAGCACCGCCTCAACGGTCTGCTGAGAGGCACCATTGTGTACTTCCAATGTAGCTGCAGGAAGATGGATAATCACAGCAGCCTGTGCTCCAGCGGCCGGTGTCTGAACCTCCAGTCGTTTGAATGTAGTTATCTTTTGAGGTTCATTAACCGCCAAAAGATCCTGACAGACGGACTGTCTGACTTTTCGAAGCCAGTAATAGTAAGCATGACGGGTAACACCATTCGCATCACACCAGTCATCGATTTTCATACCGCTTGACTGGCATTCCTGAATCAGCTTCGTCCATTGCTCAAGTCAATACTGATTCTTGACTAAAGTAACTTGATCCATGTGAGCCCTCCTTCGAGTCAAGTTGAAAAACTTGAACTTTACTGTTTGGAGGATTATCTCACAAGATTATACGGAATCATAGGCACTCAGTTATTGAGCGCTTACGGTTTAAAGCTTCTCACCCTTCAATTTAAACGCTTACAGGAGGATTCCCTCCCCAAAATATTTTTTCAAAAACTTACACAAAAAACTTGACAATCCCGCTTACAAAGTTTTTAGAATTAAATCCAAAAACTCTAAATCTATAGTTTACAGGCAATATCTAGAAATTTTGATACACTTTTTTATTTGACGTTTACGTTAGAACATACTCACGGTGTTCAAACCAAAAAAGGGACAACGCCCGAAAAGACTTCGCCCCTTAGAAAACATATCTTACATCAGTCCACATATCTCTTACTAATTATTGCAGCATTATCAAAATTCTTGTTTAAACGTTAACCAAATAAATGACTACATCAACGTATTTTGTATCTTAAACAAACTGCAATACATGCTATTACAGTAAAAATACCCACTATATGAATTGGTGTCTGAAGTATTAATGCAAATACCGCAATCAAAAAAACATACTTACATTGAACAACCATCTGCATAATGGTTCTACGCTTTGGTGAAATTCCCATTAATTTTTGTTCAATTTCTTCTGAATGTGTGGCTCTACAAATAATACTTGCCGTCGGCAATAAAAACTTACTATATCCACCTATTCTACGTTCTGCCTCGTATTCTATGCCATCAATAGTAAAAACTGGATGCATTCCTTCTTTTGTTATGACTAGATTCAAACTATTTTCATTCGCGTAATGAAGTAAAGCATTAGTAAATTCTTTTGGAGTCTGAACCATTGTATCTGGAATAAAGGAAAATTCTTTTTGTCGTTCTATTTCTATCACTCTTTTTAATTCATTGAAAAACATAGTATTTTCTCTCCTTTTTCTTACATTTTATTCTTTTCCTTCTAAAATGTCAATCTTGCAATCATAGATACTATATACAGCTCCATCTATTCCTGTACTTTTTTAACTTACATTTCTCTCTTTTTAATCTCTATACGAAGTTATCATTAAATCATATTGTTATTTTTAAGCCATTTCATAAATCTTTGTTTTGTTAAACCATAAGATGTATCCCATTCCACTTGCGTTACATATGTACCATTCTCATATATAATACAAGCCGGTGTCTGTGTAAAACCATATTTCTTCTTAAATATTTCCCATGTTTCTTGAGAATTATTTTCTCTAAACGATTTTACATCTAAATACTGTATCTCGTTAAATAAATTATACTCATTAACCACTTGTCTTAATATCGGCTCGAAAAAAATACAATCTGAACAATCAGGTCTTCCAATATATACTACTAATTTTTCTCCCTGCTTAATAGCATCTTCAAAATTCCGTATAGTAATCGAGTTTAAATAATCATATGTTGGACTAATACATTTCTTACACGTTTCATATTGTGAATATGTACTATCTAACTTTTTATATAATCCTATATTTAAGGCTATACTTATAACAAGGAATAACATTACTATGTTTTTTACATTTTTCATACTAATCATTTTCCCTCTCCTCCAGAAATACATTCTTCCAACTCAGTCAACGAAAAGACCGTTGAAAGTCTTCCTATTTCTTTACCTGATGAAAATACAATTATAGTAGGTGAGCTTTGTATTTCCAACACTTCTAATAAATAAGCTGGATATTCAGCTGTTTCCAAATTAACAGCATAAATTGGAATATTAGTATTCTCAATATATTCATTAATGATTGGAGTAACTTTATCACATCCAGAACACCCCGTTTGGAAAAAATACGCAGTAAAGTTGTCTCTGCTTTCAATTTTTTCTATCAATTCTCCTGATGAAATGATTGTAACTTTCATTTTCTGTACATTAGACAGTCCACTATAAATATACATAAAAATAAAACAAATCATCAATACTAAAAAAACATACATTACTCTCTTTTTCATTTACTTTGTATCCCCTTTAACATCTGTCCAATACACTTTCCCATTTTCTAGTTGGCCTATGTAATCGCACATCTTGGCAAAATTTAAATCATGAGTGATAAAAATCTTAATATTGCCGTAGCTAAACAAATAGTCTTTAACCTTTTCTCGATATTCAGCATCTAGCCCATTCATAACCTCATCAAAAACAATTAATTCATACGATTCGAGAGTTGCTCTCAAAATGTTGAGTAATTGAGCTTGTCCTAGTGAAAGCTGCCTTCCATTTTCACCTATCACTGTATCATAACCATCAGGTAATTGATTTACAATTTCAGTAAACCCTATTTTTTCTGCTTTTTGATTAACATATTCTATAGAAATATCTCTACCCAATAAAATATTATTTAAAATAGTATCAGAAAGTATTACTGTGTCTTGTTTGACAAACAGTACTTTAGATGAAACATTATAATAGTCATTTATGTCTTGACCATTGCACAATATCTTTCCTGAATTCACATCATAATATCCGCAAATTACTTTTCCTAAAGTTGTCTTCCCCACTCCACTCTTTCCAATAATTGCATATGACTTATTTGCCGTAAAACGCATACTAATATTTTTTAAAATCTCTTTTTTTATTCTATATGAAAACGTTACATTTGCTAATTGAAAATCTGAAATCTCATGTAATTCACAATTTCCTTTCAGCAGACCTTGTTCCCTATATATAATATCCCTCAATTTCAAATCCGCAATTTTCCCTTGTTCATATGTCATCTGCATATTTACTATAGATAAAAAAGGATTAATAATTTGCATACTAAGTGAATTAAACATTAACAATGTTCCACTAGCTAAATCCCCAATTATGACATAATATGAACCAATGGAAAACACAAACAGAGTGAAAAGTGATAGTATAGAACTTTTTATTCCAGACAATCCCATTGAATATAATGCCAATTTCCGTCCTTTATTCTTTATTTTTTTTAACTCTGAAATCATTTTCTTTTGAAAACTCTCCAATACAGAAAAGCTTTTTAAAGTCGTCAAATTAGATATAATCTGTATAGAATGAATATTAAATTTTTCATTATCATTATACATTTCCAAGCTTTTCTCATTTAAAGTCTCATGTGTTAATATTGTCACGGCTATAGAAAAAGTAATAGGTAACAAAATAATTGCAGCAAGTACCTTATTCTTGCTATAAAGAAATGAATAAATAAATAATATTTTCATCAAATCAATTGGAAAACTCATTATCCAATAAAAATATTTTTCTCTTACTTGACTAATACTTTTTAAGCATGTAAGTAGTTCACCACTTTCTATTCTTTCTATATCATCATACTTCTTTGCAAAAATTTCTCTTAAGCATAAATCATTCAATTCCAAATCAACTTGATTACTTATATATAAAGAAATCTTAGTATATAAATAATTGAAAATTAGTTGTACAATCATTACTATTGCAAAAATCAGTGTTATATAAGGAATAAAAGAGGTCAAACTTAATGGTATAATTGTGTCAAAATAGACTGTAAAAACATATGTCGATGCTATTGCCAAATAGTAAATAGATAACAGCATTATCCATGATAGTAAAATCTTTCCTTTTACATTTACAAAGGTTTTAATAAACACAAATTTATCATCTTTTTCGTTAATATATTGCTCTGGAAATTCTTCTATTTTTATATCAGTAATATGAAAAATAAATGGTACCCATTTCTCTTCTAATTGTTTTATATCAATTTTACTAATTTTTCTTTTTGCTGGATCTGCTACTAATGCTTTTCCTTTATGCATTTCATAAATTAATACAAAATGTTTTTCCCCCTCTTTTTGAACTTGAGTTAATATTGGGAAACGTGAACAGCCTTCAAGTGCAGAAATACTTCCCTGTACTTCAGAAACCTCTCCATATATCCCAAGTTCTTCTAATCCGCATTTTATTCCCCAAAATGTACTTCCTTTTTCATCACTACCAATAATATTTTTTACTGTTCTTATATGAATTTCTATGGAACACACTGCTTTTATAAGCATAGATACACAGGCAGCACCACAATCATTTGTGGAAAGTTGTTTTACAAAAGGGTATCTTTTCATGATAATTATAATCTCCTCCATTTTTTTTTATTATATTGTTACATACTATTACAAACAAGGAATTTCAGTTCATAAATTCACTTCCATTAGGTAGGGCATCCTACTTATATGCAGACAACAAAATATAACTATAACAGCCTTTATATAAAACAGTTCATACACTAACTATGCAAATCCAATGATATCCTATTCCATAAAGTAATTGTATGAAAAACGTTTTGAAATTTTCTGGTATTTTCCGGAAACACTTTCGTCCAAAAGGACAACTTCTCTAGAAAACCTACTTTGCTAATTTTTGAGCAAACTAATATTAAGATCAATATGCTTTTGAAATGCTCATATGGTTTTAGTTGTCTCTACTAGTTCTACAGCACTATGGATGATAGCAGAAACACTTGTACAGCTGATGAAGGTACTACTATATGATGATTTCCAATTGATTGGTTACTTTTATGAGCATGGAATGGATCCAACCATCTCATCCAGGAAAGGAGCACAATTCGAAAGACGTTGTAACTAATGGAATTATAAAGAACGACATTTAGCAGAGAAATATTTTCTTAAGCTAAAAAGCTTTCGTAGAATCGCCACATGGTATGACAAACTTGTTTTTATGCACTTAAGATTCATATGCCTTGACTCGATACTAATTTGGTAAAAAACCAAAGCAAAAAAATTTTCAAACACACTCTATAATCCTCCGGTAAAAGAATTCTGTGATAACCGTTGACCTTTTAGTATAAAAGGCTAACGGTTATTTTTCTATACACTGTTTTATTTGACACCTACAGTACATAGGCAAATGCCAGTGTCTACAGTTTTTCCTGCTATAGCAAATAAAATACTCCGGGAGTTTTTATTGTTTTTAGTTTTTGCCTACAAAGTATCTAAGACTCTATGATACAAAATTCCGCAAAGCTGGATTTCCTACTGTCATGGACAACGGGACGCCCTACTGAATTCAGTAAACTGTGCTTCTGAAATGTGCTAGCGGTGTTAATCTATAGGTGATGTAAGATTGGCCTTTATAAAGAAAAGGTATTTGCTGTAGAGTTTCTACTTCTGCTTTGTCACGATACAGTTTTCATTTGCATTCCATAATCTCTACTTTTAGGTAATAGATTTATCTACTATGGCTGGGTTTAAATATTAAATTTCTAAAGTACAATAATTTCAACAAACAAAACATTCCGTTATAGAGTAAAGATTAGAAACTAATCTTTGCTTTCTATAAAAACTAGCAGAAAGGAGGAAATACCATGTCAGAGCTGTTTAAAAATCTTAGTGCTGAAGAAATCAAAGCCAAGACAGAAGCAGGTGGCGTAGACAAGGCTGTATGTGGATATGTACAAAATATGTGCAATTTCAACTGGTTAGAGTTGCTCACCGGCGGAAGCATTTTTGATGCTGTTCTTGGCGGAGGTCTGGACTGCGGAACTTGTGAATACTGGGCTGAAGAATGTGGTTGGGACTATGTCTGGAGTGGCTCAGGTGATGCATGGACAGGCGGATGTAGCAATATTTGTACCTGTCATTAATCTTTAACCCACTAATTTTAAGGGGCTGCCATTTTGTGATGGCAGCCTTTTAAACTATTGAACACACTAATTCGGAGGTATATATGTACTACACTAAAGCAATGAATCGCTATATCACATCCAGTTATAACGATATCTCTCACATTACTAAAAAAATCGAAAATTTTTTTAACCATATATCATCGCTCAGTACGAATCTAAAGCTACTGATTGATTCAGAAGCTTATGAATTCAAACATTGTGACATAGAAAATTATTATACAAAGCTCAAGAAATCAATATTCAAAGCTCCTACACTTTCAATTATCGTATTATGCAAAAACGAATCACGTTGCATTAAACGATGTATAGATAGTATATATTCAGAAATTACTACTGCAGATGAACTAATAGTAGTTGATACAGGCTCCACCGACGATAGTTTAGATATTGTCAATCATTACTCTTCCATCAAATTATTTCATACCCTTTGGGAAGATGATTTTGCTAAAGTTAGAAATTATGCTCTAACATGTGCCAATAATGATTGGATTTTTTTTATTGATGCAGATGAAAGTCTTTCCTCTTCGGCGCTGCACATCCTTAAAGAATACCTATCTATTATTGATTGGATGGGACTTCAATCTATAGTAGTTGCTCCTACAATAATGAATTCTGACTCAAGTGTCGCCCGAGGTGTTAAACGTATTTTAAAAAATAATTCCCGTTTCCACTATACCGGAAAAGTCCACGAAGAACTACGCCTAAATGATTGTAATCTAGGAACGGATGTAAAGTATATATCATTCGATAACATCATTTTAAATCATGATGGGTACGATCCCGATATTGTTAGTAAAAAAAAGAAAGTACCTCTTTATATTAATGGTCTAAAGTATATGGTTAAAGAAGAACCAACTCACCCAAGATGGCTTTACTTTTTGTGCCGTGATGGTGAGAAATTTTTATCTCGTTCTGAATATGAAAAAAACCTATTACTTGTTATTGAATTGTCCTCTTCATTTGATGAGTTTCATTTTTACATGGTTCGAGCATTAAGCGACCTTATAAGATATTATATATCATGCAACTCATTAACTTTAGCCGAAGAATATTTAAATATGCTAAAAAGTATATCACCAGCCCTAAGTGATATTTTATATTTCTCAACACTTTTGAATCTTAATAAAATAAAGTCTCAAACAGCAGAATTGCTAAACTCACTAATTCAATATAGAGCTAGCAGAACAACTATTGATTATGGAAGTATGCACTCTAACTATTTTCACATTGATAGTTTATTGGCATTGCTTTTTTTTGAAATTGGAGAATATGAAAAAGCGTTTACTCTTTTTAAAAAGCTCGAAAAGAACAATGTCGGAAATTATAAGTCAAAATATATGTCTCTATATGAAGCGTTAAATCAGTTCATGTTTTCGGATTGATAACAATACTTTTACTTTTCATCAGCAAAAAATATCTATTCTATAACCCTTAGGGTATCTTTTGAGATAATACATTAAGGAAGATACCCTTTTTAATAATTCATAGATTTTTTCTAAACGTACATAAAACAACATCTTTTCAACAATCTTTTTTCTTCGAAAATTTTTAATCTCACGAAATTTAAAAACGAACAATAAATTAACCACCTCAAGTTATTTACCATCCGTCAGAAAAATATACCCTACATGATTTTCGATTTTAAAAACCAATATTCTTACTGCGCAAAATAACACATTCTATAAACAACATCTAGCAATTCCTCCAAATTTTTCTGTTGCTCAATACCAAATCTCTCTGCAAGTGCTTTAGAAACACCATCTGCTGATTCTATTCCTGTTAATAAATAGTCTGCTGATATTCCCAACTCATTCGATATTTTATATAACGTATATGCAGAAAATCCCTTTTTTCCTGCTTCAATTTCATATAAAAATTTAGGAGATATTTCGACTAATTCAGCAAAGGTTTCCCTACTATAACGATTTAATTCTCTCAAAGCCTTTATTCGTCTTCCTGCGTCTATGTATAATATATCCATAATATTTATGCCTCCAACTACTACTTTAATTCAATTACATTTTTTCTAAAACACGCAAAAGGTCTTAGGCATATGTACTAAAGTTCATATATTTCACATTATTAGGACATGTTCGTTTTATGAGATGGAGTTTCCAGTTTTATCCCATGCAGGGGGAGTTTTATTGAAAAAGAATTTGCTTTAATCGTTCTGGTTCTACAGAGTAGATCTCATAGTACTTCATCCTAACTCACATATTTCAAAATGGTATGGTATAAAAAACTTGAAAGCTTATTCTCAGAGGGCATAATAAATAAACAAGAGAATAAGAAAGTATTCAAAGTAGCACGCAAATATGACCATAAATACAAAGTACAGGCAGTAAAACTTGTCAAAGAATTAGAATTCCTCGAAAGAACCATACATAGCTGAAATCTGTAAGAACTGGTAAACTAAATAATGTGTCAACTAATATTGACAATATCACTTTCCCTTTTATACGTAAGGGTTCCGACAAAGAACGTATTTATTTTTGAAACTATACGTTATCAGAATGACTATGTGCGCGATGGTTTATGGAATGAGTTATTTCTTAGATATCAGGAACTGCTGGTGTCGATTAAGCCCCGGCATATTCATAATCTTGTTTCATTACAATATTATTTCAGTAAAAATTTTGTACAGTATCATTAATCCCAAATATCTGGAAAATTATCTGCCCTGGAATTCTCTGGTAAAAGAATTCTGTCAATAACCGTTTATAGGTTATTTTTCTATACACCGTTTTATTTGATGCTTGCTTTGCAACAGACCCCCTCTTGTTTTTAGGTTATGCTTTTTCACAGCCCTTCAGTTATTTTCCAAAACAAAATTCATTATTGATTCATCTTTTCCTTCTTTGAAAACATATACTCTACTACAATTTAGATATTTTAAAACATCGTATTGGGTAACGGATTTCTCCACAGAATTATGCTTTCGCAGTCCATTAGAACATCCCCTTCCTTATCAGTATAGACTCTTGGTTGGACATCATTTGGAGCCTATATAGCACTTAAAACGTAACCATATTTACAATTCGTTTTAACCAATTTATATGGCATGCTATAAAATGAAGGGCGATTTCTATTGAAGCATGACAAGAGAAAAAGCCGCCAGAATCAGCAGAAACACTGAACCCGACAGCCGAATTTTACTGCAAATTTCTCTCCCCCTATCTCTCTGATGTGCGCTATTTTTACCATGGAATGGCTACCGCATTCAATTTCATTTCCTTCTGGTTTTCTTACCGGAATCTTACTGAAAACTACTAAAGAACTTTTAAGGTTTATTTTTCAACCATTTTATCCTTTTTGGGGTAGCTTCGGAGCCCAGCATTTAAAAAAATCTGGACTCTGCCACCCTAAATCTCTAAAACACTATAAAATCAACGATTTTACAGATGACACACCAAATTTCTGAATAGAAATACATTTTCGATTAAAGTAGCGACCATATTGGTTTCCACATGGAAAAGGACTTTTCTTACTCCTGTGATGTACCGCGATCGCTCATATACCAGTTTTTATGTACCACTCGGAAAGATAACCATCTGCTAGAGTCTTCTTCTTGTTGGCCCGATTTGAAAAAGAGAATTTTCAGTTCAAAAAGCTAATTTAATAGAGTCAAAGTATGTGCGAATTAAAGACCAGGTGGTGACAAGTCTCACCCTCTAGGAACCTTGCCCTGCAAAGCCGGACGAATATACTATCCGTTGTTATATTTTCCAAATTTTCTGCCTGACTATATAGTGACAAAAATTCATCAATAATAACTTCATTCTTCGCAATACATAGCGTACAATTACTCTCCCATGCAACAAGCTCCATTTCTACTAAAGAATGCTGTAGCGTAACCGGTTTTTTCCAAAATCTAAGATATCCGTCAGCATAGGATAACGGATATTTCAAAACATCTTCTAATAAAATATTAAAAAAATCTGAAAACACTCCCCATACCACTGAAAATTCGCTACAGAATGGAGCCGTCTTCCAGCACTATGATACGCTTTCCAGCTAGGGAATTCCATCCCATGCCGAACTCGGAGTAGAAATACGGGATCAGGCTATTATAAATCCAGGTAATAACAAATGTTCTGCCCAGATCTTCAAAAACCGCATCGATCTGGTTCATATAGAAGTTAACGGTGGACAGATTAACCAACTCTCCGCGTAACTCACAGCGGGGGACTAAGCCGTTCAACTGGCAGTTATGGATATATTCCTCCATCTAGCCCCGGCTCATAGGCGACGTGTAAAGATCGGCTGTCCTTGGGTTCTGGACAAACAGCACCGTCTCGGTCGCTACCAGCTGATAGCCCATTTGATTGTCTTCTCGCAGGGTTTTGACATCCCTCCGTAATGGCAGGCAATCAGGGGCAGGATATCGCTGACCTGTACCAGATACAGATACATTCACCGTCTACTTCCAAATAATCCAAACAATCTGCAGAATCCAAACCTTTCACAGTTCTCTCCTTAACGATTCTCTCACCATGTTTTTTGTATACCCTATACTCGATGTCAAAGCCTGCCTAAGAAATGCCATAGCCCAGGATGCTTTTCACGTTCCGGATCTACATCGGTTTCCACAACTCCGATGCCTACATTCAGAGAGAAGTCGCTCATGTACAGCGTCTCTAAATCCACGTTTACCAACTCGCCAACCCACTCTACCGCAGACAGAGCTCTAAGTCGACTCCGCCCTCCTCTTATGCATAGAGCAACAAACCGGTACGGGGGCTGGTATCCTTCAGTCATTGATCGTAGATCTGGGTGATCTCAAAACACATCTCTCGGGCATTTTCCAGCTTCCAGGTCCAGAGAGTACTGGATGTCTCCTGCCTGCTACATTCCTGAATCCAGCCCGAAGTTTTTCATCTTACCCCAAGTAATATCCGACAGTTCCCAGATCCCTTAGGATAAATCGGCAAATTCCATATTGTTAGTGGTTTCTCTAGTCATAGTATTGAGCTTAAGTTCCATTTTAACCAATCCGGGCTGATGATAAGAAGGGTCCGGCAGTATCCATAGTCCTCGGAAAACCCTGCCATAGTATTAATATTGAGGTCAAAGTACTGGATATTGACATCCGGCGTTCCAAGATAGGTTCCGCCCTTGGCTACCATATTCATCTGGAACGAGCTGTACTCTACCAGAACTGCCCCAACTAAGGTGTTCCAGACCAAATACACCCACGCCTCATTCTCCAGCCATTCCCACTCTGCAACATAGGTGACGACCTTCTCCGAAGTATCGTAAATCGGCCGGATATCCCTACGTACCGCCCCGTCTGCGTCTATCATCACGGGCACTGTCAGGGCAAACATCGACTCCTGCCAACTGCTCCGGTAAGCACGCAGGGGACCCCGTCCTTCTTAAATTTCAGAGTGGAGATTTCAACCTGTAGCTGAACCGTTTCCTGCTCTGGGGCTCCATCAGGATGATATTCTCTTTGACCGTGTCATTTAAAATGATGTACAGGATATCAATACCAGAAATACCTCAGTGAACCACATCGCCTTCCCTCGGACATGCTACGGCTGTAATCGCCCTTTAACGGGATAATCTCTAGGGAATTCTCTCCATGACTGATGATATAGCCCTCTCGCTTGTCCATGGTTTCCGGAATCTCCAGATCCAGTTTTCCGGATACATTATAATACATCTCCCTTTGTCAGAGTTGCCGGTGACCCTGATGTTTTTCGTCCCAGACGTCTCTATCAGGAATACTGGAGATAGCAGGTAAGCCTCCGTCTTTTTGGATTCATTGGACGGGCTGGTCTTACTGCTGCTACCGAACGGCTTCTTATTGCTTGTTTCCCCTTAGACAATCTCCATGCTAGGTCATCCATCAGTTCGATATCCCCAGAATTCTCCTCGTCATATCCCTCTTCCGATTCTTCTTCGTTATCGGAGTTTTCCTTTTCTCCAGTATAAACCATGCAGTTATCTACTGCATGGAGCCTGCCGTCTTCATCCCGATATACCCCGGAATAGTCGCCTATCATGATGATATCGCTGTTTTCTCCCTACTCATAGTTCCAGATATTCTGCCTTTCATCAAACTGAACCAGAACGCCGTCTAATTCATCATAGTAGAACTGCTCCTGCTCCCAGAGTACCGAATCGGTGACAATGGAGATCTCCTCAAAATTCGCTGGCTCCTCTTTGCTTTTAATGCTCATAAATCCTCTTCAAGGATTATATTTAACCTATACAAAATCAGAGAAGAAAGCAATATTTTGTCAAAATCAGACTGTAACATTCCATTTTTAGCATAAATTGGGTAGGAGGCAGTAATTAACTGCCGTTCTCTCACACCACCGTGCGTCAGACTGTCTAACAATTATCATAAACAGAAAAAGAGGTTCATTGTCGTGAAGACAATGAACCTCTTTACTTATTCATACAGATTCCCAAGCCCAAAAATAGAATCTCTATAAGATGCGCTAACCCAATGGAAAAACTTGCCGTTTTGAACCCTAACGCATACAAAATACTCCATACCGTAACCTCGATAATCCAGATCTCCATACTCCTTTTTCGATACAATGTCCGTTCCGCCTGCTCTAACGGCTTATTAACCGCCTCCACAGGGACGACCCACAACATAAACCAAGTCCCTACTATGGCAGAAAACGCATTGATATAAAGATATAATTCCGCTGGTATTACATCCGATGCAATACATACCAAAGCCAGTACTCCTGCTGAGATTACTGTACAGGCATTAGATGAGGAGGCGTGATGTCCCCCCGCATAAGTCCGTAATGGAATATAAGCAATCAGATATACCAGAAGCACCAAGTACGCACGAAATAGTATCATCAACAAGTAAGCAATCAGTAAATTAATCGCCTGCCCAATTAATAATTTATATGCATAGCAGTACATGGCCCTGTCTTTTAACTCAAGATAGTGTTTCTTGATCTGCAAATCGATGATTGCTTCAGCCAGTCTCTCTACCATCGCTTACAACTATTTAAAACGCTTCGCTTCATCTGGAATATCCGGTTGGCCATCAACCCAGAGACAGGTACTGTGGAGATTCTGAATGACCATAACAAATGCCAGAGCATTCATCATTACAACAGACCAGTTCCTGCATTTCCCTTTCTTAATCAAATTCATCACTTTTTTCATGGCGATTTCCTCCTAATCTTTTTTCTTTACCCTATATAATTTTGATAAAAAAAGCAAGATATAGACGAAATTAGACGCTAATTATCCTTTTTTTTCACGTTGGATACGATTAATATCGCTAGGAAAGTACCGTCTTGTTCCTCTAAAAATAAATTGCCGCCATATTTCTCCATACAGGCCCGTACATTTTTCAATCCATATCCGTGACCTTTTTCCTGTTTGATAGTCATGTACTCGCTCCCCTTCTTTTTCAGCTTCGTATTATGATTATTCTCGATTCGCATAATTAACAGAGCGTTATTGCCCATATAGATGTCCACCCGCACATATCCATCTGTCGCCTTCGTGGCTCCTTCAACCGCATTATCCAATAAATTCCCCAATAAAACAATCCGATCCGTTTCTTCGATGAATCCAAAATCGATTCCAACCTGCACCTCAGCATCCTTGAGTTTCCGCAAAATGTAATTTAAAAATGAATGCGACTGCCCAAAGTGCCAATCTGCCGATTTTTTGAGAAGTTTAG
>UMFG01001950.1_pt1 | contig 14770 bp, 20 predicted proteins | sample 1964961 | NCBI WGS metagenome assembly UMFG01 (sample SAMEA4836041, study PRJEB28245) | human gut metagenome | biome: gut microbiome; material: fecal sample | place: Denmark | collected 2008
CCGTCTAAAAGGGGCTACCCTAAAATTGGAAACTTACATAACATCAGCATGTAATAACTTGTGGATACTGCTGAGAGAAGCTGAAATCCTACAAACACAAAAATTACAGTGGAGAGGAGCTTTTTCATCTCAAATCGGGATACTACAATCATAAGAGGTAACGAAAGCAGCATGACTACAAAAGCATAAATTGATATAATCATTCCAGCTTGAGCTTCTGTTGTCAAAAAGTCATTCGCAATATCTGTCAAGAGTCCTATCGGAATGAACTCAGAAGTGTTAAAGATAAATGCGGCACAAGTTAATCCTACCAGTGCCATCCAGTTTTTTGTCTGCATCATGTTACTCGTTCTCATTTTTTTGTTACAAAATTATACATTTCATCGAATCCTGATATAAGAATAAACAAAATATAGTACTAAAAGCATTAAATTCACAGCAACAAATATAACATTTAAACGGCTTAATCTTCCACTAATGACATCTATCTGTAAATCAGATGTTTACTCAATTAAGCCGCGACATCAGAAGCAGGAAAAAAAGAAAAACTCCCTCCTGCAGAAAGCCTTATGTTTTCTGAACACGAGAATACCTTCCATCGTTCCCGATCTGTATGTAGAGAATAACAGGGATGTAACGGTAAATGTCACCACCAAAGAGAATCTTGATTTCCTGTACCGCTCAGCCATGAGGTATGAATTCCGTTTTTTTGCTTCTGGCAGCTATCTTCTTCCCCCCCCCATTTTTTATGTGGACTTAAAAACACCTAAGCATAAATACCCATTTGGGCTTGAAATTTCCATGTTTTCCACACAGAAACCGTATGTTTCCGCCTTGAGAAACGTACGTTTCACAGATGAAAAACATACGGCTCTCGTATGAGAAACATAAATAACATTTCCTCATGAGGCACAATTCAATGAAGCTTTTTCCGGAAACACTACAGATTGGTTATTCTTCCTGTAATAAATCACGCATATTTTTTCCCTGTCAGGACGCTGCCTGCATAAAAATCAGTGGGGCTGTTATCGCATACTTACATTTAATCAATATCCACAATTATGAGTATCCACCTCTACCGACACTTGAAAAGCCATCTGGTTGACATATATCAAGTATTAAGGCCTTTCATGAAAATTTTATGCTATACAACATATTATGTAATAAACAATACGTACTTTTGTGTTGTAAAACATAAAAACAACTACGAAAATGAGATTTATTATTAAATGCTTTATTAAAGGCCTGAGAATGATGGGCGACAACCAACTACAGATTCTGAACAAATAATAGTTCACATTTGCCCATTTTGAACAGGAATAACAGGCAAACAAAAAGACAAGAAATGAAACCGACCACCGGATACGACTTTAACATATTCCGATGATCGGTGTTTTTTTTTGATATAAAGGCACCTAAGAGCTGATGCCACAGCCTTGGCGTTTACTTAGGTTGCCGGTTCGGTAATTCTCATCAATTACGTCTTATCACATTTCAGCCATCGCCCACGTTTCAGACGTACGAGGAAGATAAATCCACGAAAACACAGTTCTACGCACATGGCAATCCATACACCTTGCAGTCCCAGTGTCGGGGCGAGCCAGGCAGCCAGAGTCAGACGTACAGCCCAGATGCTGAAGAAGTTCATCAGGCATGGAATCAGTGTATCGGCTGCTCCGACAAAGACTCCGTATGCAACAATAGAGGCCGCAAACATCGGCTCAGCAAAAGCTTCGATGCGTAAAGCCATTACCCCCAGCTGACGGATTTCCTCCACAGGAGTCATCATCCCGATAATCTGAGGGGCGAACAGATACATAAGGATACCCATTACGCCCATGATGGTCATTCCCATTAGTACGGTAATATGGGCAAAACTACGGGTCAGCTTCTTCCGCCCGGCTCCGATGCTCTGGCCGACAAGAGTGGTGGCCGCATCGGCAATTCCGTAGCCGGGCATATAACAAAGACTTTCGGCCGTAATGGCAAAAGAATTGGCTGCAATGGCAAAGACTCCGAGTGGCGCTACGATGACAGTCGTCAAAATCTGGGCACTGCAAATGACCACATGTTCTATTCCCATTGGGAAACCGATACGGAGTGCTTTCCTGAACGTGTCGGCTTTCAGCCGGAAGCTGCCTTCCCTACTGTGGTAGCTCAGTTTCTCTGAACGTGTCAGCAGATACCATAGTAACACACCGGCGACGACGGTCTCTGCGGCAGCCGTACCCAAGGCAGCACCACTCACGCCAAGTCCGGCTCCCGGAATAGTGAATTGCATGTCTGCAACGCTGTATCCGCGTGTCGGGAAAATCAGAAAAAAGTTGAATACCACATCCAGCACGCACATGATGACGCCCAGCAGACTGGGGATACGCATATTTCCACTACAGCGCAACATACCGCCTGCCAGAAAAATCATTTGCAGGACAGGCAGGAAAATGGAAAATATGAAGAAATAAATGGAAGCATCCCGACGGATGGAAACATCGCCTCCCAGCCATGCCGGCAGCGAAGAACTGATACCTGCACCCAATACAGCCAGCAACAGGCTGAAGACCAGTGTGCCAACAAGTGACTGCAGCAGAATCATACGCGCTCCCTTCAGGTCGCCTGCTCCGACTTTGTGGGCCACTTGTACGGAGAATCCGGTAGCGGCAGCCGTGCAGAGTCCCCAGAAAAGCCATGTAGTGGTCGATACCAGTCCGATGGAAGCAGATGCCTTCGCACCGATACGTCCCACCATGGCTGCATCAATATACTGCATGATGATGGAAGACAGCTGTGCAATGATAGCCGGAACGCTGAGTTCTACGGTCAGGCGCAGCTGCTGCCGCAAGGTCATCGGACGACCGTCACGGATAAGGTCAAGCAACACATCTGTTTTTTTTTGTGCAGCCGGATGCTCCCTGAATTGCTCCGGTAAGGCTCCATTTGTGTCCGTTTCAGGTAAGTTACGTTTCATCGGGTCATCCTTCTGTTGTTAAGGTATCGACAAAGCCCTTGAAGCGCGACAGGGCATCCTGTAATACCGAACGCGGACAGGCAATGTTCCAGCGCAGGAATCCTTCTCCTTCGGCTCCGTACATGGTACCGCTGTTGAGCCAGAGTCCGGTGGTTTCCAACAGACGGGCTTGCAAGGTATCGGAAGGCAGATGCAGTGCCCTGCAGTCTGTCCACACCAGATAGGTTCCTTCCAGCTTCGTCACGGGTATTTCAGGCAGGTGGGTACGGAAGAATGCACACAGACAGTCATAGTTGGCCTTCAGATAGTCCAGCAACTCAAGAAGCCAGTCCTCGCCTTCATTATAAGCGGCGATGGTAGCCTCAACCCCGAAAGGATTGACATCGCACACCTCGTTGATGTTGATGGCACGGTCTATCCGCTGGCGCACGGCCTCATCGCGGGCTATGATGCTGGCTATCTGCAATCCTGCAATATTGAAGGATTTACTGGGTGATACGCAGGTCACGGAATTCCAAAAATGCTCCTCACTGACAGATGCATACGGTATATAGGTATGCCCGGAGAAAACAAGTTCGCAATGTATCTCGTCCGATAGAACGGTCACATTATTCCGCAGGCAAATCTCCCCTATCCAGCACAGTTCCTCACGGGTCCATACACGTCCTGCGGGATTATGCGGGTTGCACAAAAGCAACAGCTTTACGCCCGGTTCTTTCACTTTACGTTCCAGATCGTCAAAGTCGATATGGTAGGTACCGTCCTCGTATATCAGAGGATTGGTGACAACGCGGCACCCGTTGTTACGGATGGATGAGAAGAAGCAGTTGTACACGGGAGTCTGCACAACCACCCCGTCGCCCGGTTCTGTCAGAGCCTTTATGACAGCAGATACGGCCGGAACTACTCCGGAAGTGTATATCATCCATTCTTTACGGAAAGTCCAGTGATGGCGCCTTTCAAACCAGCGGGTTACTGCCGTATAGTATTCATCGGGGACACGCACATACCCGAATATGCCGTGCGCTACACGTCTGGCCAGTGCTTCGGTAATTGCCGGTGCCGTACGGAAATCCATATCGGCTACCCAAAGGGGAAGTATATCCTTATCCGACGGCAGACTGTCCCACTTGTAGGAATTGGTTCCCCGGCGGGAAGTAATTGTATCAAAGTCGTATTTCATGGTCCTTACATTTTAGTCGGAAAAGCAGGTGCGTTCATCTCTAAGCCGGATTTCACAGTCGGCGGGAGCCTTGATATTTTCATCAATGGTTATCGAGCCGTACTCGTCGGCTACGATACGTCCCGATGTAGGATTCTTAATGTTGGTTATGGCACCGCGGATATCGGCATTCAGCGTGCTGTACTCAAAAGCACGGTCGCAGTCCGGCCCAAACGTACAGTTTTCCAATATAAGGTCGTGTGCATAGCAAAGCGGCTGCTCGCCCGTGATGTGGCAGTTCACCAGACGGAGGTTTCTGGAGTGCCAGCCAAGGTATTCGCCGTTAAGCTCAGAATCGTAGATAGTCACATTCTCCACTTCCCAGAAAGCATCCTTGGTGGTAATCTTGGCATTGTGAATCTCCACATTCTTCACATACTGGAAAACATACTTGCTGTCACTCTCCAGTCCGTCCACATAAATGTCATTGCTGAACATGAAGGGATAAGTTCCTCCATGCAATTTAAGGTTTTTGATACGGATGCCGTTGCAACGCCAGAATACCTCATCAGCATCGTTCATCGTGACGTTTTCAATGTCAATCTCACTCATCTCGCGGAACATTTTGGGAGCGTCAATCACGGTATCTTTCATTTGCAGATGGTCGGAATACCATAACGCCGAGCGTCCTCCCACATCGAAATAGCAACGCTCGATTTTGAAACCATGAACATGCCAGAAAGGGTAATTCCCCTCAAAACGGCAATCTACTGCCTCAATGTTGCTGCACTCCTTGATGGCCGATTCTCCGGCACGGATTATTACGTTTTCCAAACGCAGATTATGCGACTCAAACAAAGGGCGTTCGCCCCCGAATTCTGAATTTCTGATAACTTCCATATAATTTTCTTCTCCAATCATATCTGTTACTTATCAATTAACTGATACAAAAATAGAAAAGGACAGAATGCCGGATGGTATACAAATCCTCGGACAATATACCCATGTTACAGATTTTGGAAAAAGGTAGACAGAGCTGGCCTTGCATATACAGCAGAAACTGAATCATATTCCACGAATCAGGAAGAGTAGTTTGCCCATATTCCCGCCAAGATTCGCACGAAATTTTGTAGCTTTGCAGACAATTTTGAAAAAATGACAATGAAAAATAAACTCATCCAAATTTCTGCATGGATTGCGGCCCACATCACCCTTGTGGTGGTGCTGGTGACGGCCGTGGCTCTCTTTCTTCCCTCCTCGTTCGTCTGGATAGATACATCGGCCATTACACCGATGCTGGGCGTGGTGATGTTCGGCATGGGACTGACGCTTCGTCCATCCGACTTCCGGCCGGTCTTGCAGCACCCGAAAGACATCCTCGTCGGTGAACTGGCACAGTTTCTTATCATGCCCTCGCTGGCATGGCTGCTCTGCAAGTTTTTGTCGTTGCCGGAAGAACTCGCCTTAGGAGTGGTTCTCGTGGGATGTTGTCCGGGAGGTACGGCCAGCAACGTTATCTGCTACCTGGCTAAAGGCGATGTAGCCCTGAGCGTGGCCATGACCGGAGTTTCTACACTGCTGGCTCCCATCGTAACGCCTGCACTCGTATGGCTGCTTGCCGGAGAATCGGTGAAAGTAGACGTGGCAGGCATGTTTTTAAGTATCGTACAGGTGGTGATAGTGCCCATCGTACTGGGAGTAGCTGCCAATCATTACTTCCAGCGTACCACCCGACGGATAGTACCGTTGCTACCGATGATTTCCACCTTATCCATAGCCTTCATCATCGGCATTATCGTAGCACACAATGCAGCCAGCATCCTTGCATGCAGCCTGATAGTGGCCATAGCGGTGATTTTGCACAACGTACTCGGACTGGCCCTGGGCTATGGTCTCTCCTCTCTGGCCGGAAGCAAGCCGTCCAAACGATCGGCCATTGCCATCGAGGTAGGCATGCAAAATTCAGGTCTGGCCACTTCACTTGCCGCCACTCATTTTGCCCTGTTTCCCATGGCGGCCGTACCCGGAGCCATGTTCTCGGTATGGCACAACTTCTCGGGCAGCATTGCGGCACAGATTTTCAGAAGACAGGCAGATAAAGAATAAGGAATCAATGCCTGCACATGCAGCATGAGAATGACAGCATAAAAAAGCCTGCGGTTCAAAGACGCATCTGAACCGCAGGCTTATCATGTTTCAGTAACTGATGTTACTGCGCTTTTCCTAACAGCACTTCTTCTCCCTGCACAAAGGTAATGTCACGAGGAATGCCTGCTCCGTTAATCCGATCAAGGTCGGCCTGAAGTGCCGGAGTGATTCCACCGTTCTCTTCTCTGTATTTCTTCGCAAATTCCACATTGCCGTCGCCCTGCGTCTGAAGAATCAACGCTGCCCAGCCGTTCATGGCTTCCTTGGCCTTTGCAAAATCAATCACATACTGACCTTTGTCATCGCGTGAAAATGCCCCTGCTTTCTCCATGTAGTTGAAGCACATCATATTGGCTTTTCCGTGTGAAGAAGCTGCTCCAAAACGGACTGAACGCAGAATGCCTGCAATGTAAGTAGCCATCGCATCCTCGGCTGTAATGTTCGTAATTTCACCCATTTCAATCAGCTTGGTCACCATGAACAGGCCCAGGATATCAGCCTTGGCTTCTTCCCAGGAAGTCTTTTCTGTACCCATCACTGCATCCACGCTTTCATTGGTGCGGATGGTCTGCTTCACACCCAGTCCGTGTGCCACTTCGTGGAAAGTCACGTTCCAGAAAAACGCATCGAAGTTAAGGTATTTCTGCTGTTCGGGCGTAACAACAAGCTGTCCGATAGGCAACAGAATCTTGTCAAACTTAGCCTTCATGGAGTTCCGCAATTGCAGACGGCGTGTACCTTTCAGCGCATGTACCCGCTCGTCGTTCGGCAGATTGATGGCAATCGTCTTGCTTCCCGCATTACAGTCGCCGGCATAGTACACCGCATCATACACATTCAGGTCTGACGACGTGCCCGGCACGAAGGTTTTATATTCCGGCGGGCAGGGCAACTCTTTCTGGAGGGCCGGAAGCATAGCTACGAACTTGGCCAGGTCCTTGCTGCGGGCTTCATCCTTCAGCAGAATAAACGACTCGTACGATGCCTTGGTTTCACGGAACTTATCATCGTAAGTTTCAATAGGTCCTGTCACGAAGTCAATCTTGCTGTCCTTCATGTCCATCCATGCCAGGTCGCTAGCCAGATAATCATCTGTCTTGAATGCTTCGATACGCTTTTCAAGGTAGGTTTTCAGACCCGGGTCTTCTGCCAGTGCTACCGCTTTCTCCAGCAAAGCACAGATGCGTTCTATTTCCGGAGCATAGGCTTCATGATACCATACGCTCTTTAGAGAACCGTCTTCGTTGCGGCGGATAACCGTGTACCATGAGTCCTTGTTTTCATCCTCAAAGGCATTGAACTCGGCTTCGGTAATATCCAGCGGGTAATAGTTGCATACATCCGGTTTCTCACCATAACCAGCCAGGAAAGGCTTGTTATTGTCCAGACGGTCCCATGCGCCATAATGAATCATGGCAAACTCTTTCGCATAGCTGTCGGTAATAGTATCAAGCAGGCTTTTATCACCGAATGTCTGCTTCCAGAAAAGGTCGTCGGTAATTTTTCCCACCTGGAAGAATATTCTCACCAACTCTTTTTCTTTGTCGCTCAAGTTGTTCACAAGGTCAGACTTGAGTTCAACAGATGCATACTCCTCTACCTTTGCTTTCATCGGCGATTCCTTCTGCTGGCTGCTGCACGAGCACAGGCTGGAAGCCATCGTAGCAACTCCCAACAAGGCTGCCGAAAAATTAATCATTCTTTTTCTCATACTTCATTGATTGTTTTGTTTGTTTGCGAAGATACGAAAAGTCCTCAATATCTCAGACATTCAGCGATATGGTTTTGCTTCTGTCTACACACCTTTCATACGGAGAAGCTGCAATGACCTGACTAGAATACCCCACTTCTTGTATGAGAATTTTCCATAAGCCTGTAATACTCGGCAAAAAAAACTATAAATTTGCTATCGAGTTTAAAGCAAACCAATTGGAAGAAAAAAACAACTCAAAACAAGATAACATGAAAAAAGTAATTGTGATTTCAACCAGTCTGCGTGCTGGTTCCAACAGCGACATGCTGGCCGACAAGTTTATGGAAGGTGCCCTCCAGGCAGGCCACGAAGTAGAAAAAATCTCACTCATCGGAAAAGATATACGTTTCTGTCGCGGATGCCTGGCTTGCCAGAAGCTGGGCAAGTGTGTGATTCAGGACGACGTGGACGCTATCATGCAGAAAGTGCTACACGCAGATGTCATCGTATGGGCTACCCCGATTTATTATTTCGAGATGAGCGGACAGATGAAGGTGCTCATCGACCGTATGAATGCATTGTATACTCTGGATTACCAGTTCCGCGATGTCTATATGCTGACCGTGGCAGCCGAAGAAGAGCCGGAGGTTCCCCAACGTGCCGAGGCGGGTCTCACGGGCTGGATTGATTGCTTCCCGAAGAGTCGCCTGGCCGGTACGCTTTTCTGCGGTGGAGTGGCTGACCCACGCGCCATCAGCGGACACAGCAAGCTGAATGAAGCTTATGAGATGGGCCTTCACTGCTGATTAGATAACATCTTTAAAACACCCCACAATGAACGAAGAAATTACCCTGCGCGAAGTGGCCGACTACCTGGACCACGTCGGTATCCAGTTCATGGCTACCATCGGACTGGATGGCAAACCGAAGGTACGCCCCATGCAATACATGGTGCTGGAAGATGAGAAACTGTGGTTCTGCACCAACTCAAAGAAAGAAATCTACGCTGAATTGCAGGCCAATCCTGCTATAGAACTTTGCGGATGCAAGTTGGAGAAAGATGAAATTCAGACTCCGTGGATTCGTTTCTCGGCTGAAGTGGTTTTCGAGGAACGTCAGGACATCCGCGATGCCATCATCGAGAAAAGCGCCATCGTCAATGCACTCTACAAAGACATGAGGCAGAATCCCATCTTCAAGGTATTCTATCTGAAACATATCGACGGCTGGCTGACTAACTTAGGTAACGTGAAGGGACTGGAACATAAAGCAGAGTTTGCCAAGCCCGTGCATTTCAGGTTCTGAGCATCTGCCGTAACCGAAAACCGGTTCAATAACTCTTGTTCCGGAGTTCCAGCGTCACATCTATATAGCTACGCTTGCCTTCAATGTAGTCGGCATACAAAGTTTCCGCATCCTTACCTTTCAGGATGCGGCACTTACCGCACGACTCGCAATCGTGCAGGCACTTCCAGGCATCGAGCACATACGCCCTGCGAGCTTTCTGGGTAGATTGTTCAATTAGAGGAGGTGTCATAGATTCTGTTTTGCTTCATACAATAATACGCAAATATATCTGTTTTGTTCATTATCTTACAAGGAAAAATTACCGTAACCATGAAACAAGAACCCCTACACTCCTGCCCCGAACTTATTGACTACATCAATGAAACGGGTTTCCTGCCCTTGCTAAGCATGGGTATTGCCGGATGGTCGGCCGAAGAAGTCACGGATGAAGACTGTCAGTACACCCGTTTACCTGATGGCGGATGGGAATGGCCGCTTTGGGAATGGAAAGGTGCCATCCTGCAAGAAAGCGGTTGCGCATACGGTAAGTTCTTCAAAGACAAAGCCGCATTCATCAGCCGTGAGTGGTGGCCCGACTTCTGCAATTACCGGCGGAGTCTGTTTCCTTATCCGGAGGCGGGAAGCATTGAAGAAACCATCCTCGACGTACTAAGATGCGAAGGCAGCCTGATTACACGGGAACTGCGTGCGGCATGCGGATTTACCGGACCAAAGATGCGGAGCCGCTTCGATGCCTATCTCACCCGACTGGAAATGGGCGGCTACATTGTGACGGAGGATTTTATCTACCCCCTCGACCGCCACGGACGGGAATATGGCTGGGGCTGGTCACTGCTCACCACGCCCGAACGTCTCTTTGGACGGGAGGCCTGCCACCCCGACCGCAGTCCGCAGAAATCACGTGAACGGATGCTCACCCAGTTCCGGAAGATACTGCCGCATGAGTCTGAAAAGACGTATGCAGCCCTGCTGAAATAAGTCTACAGGAACATCGTCAGCAACGGAATGCTCAGCACGGAAAGCAAGGTAGTGAGGAAGGTTCCTTCTGCCATGATGACCTCCCCTTTCTGATACTGGATACAGAACAGGGTGCCATACGAAGCTACGGGCATGGCCGCCAACACCACATTGATATTGGCAATGGTTTCGTCCACCCGGCAAAGGCGTGAGAGATACAGGATAAGGAGTGGAACCAGCATCAGACGCAAGGCCGACATCAGGTAGATGGCCGTATTGCCAAACATCCGGCGGATAGGTACACGAGCAATGGACGAGCCGATGATGAGCAGCGCAGCAGGCACGGTGACATTTCCCAACAGGACAAACGGGGTACTGATAACACGGGGAGGTACCCATCCGGTCACGACAATCAGAATGGAGAGGTACGACGCAATCATGGCCGGACAGTAGAGAGTACGCCAGTCAAAACGCATCTTTCCCTGACCGCCTGAAATAAACAGGGTACCGAATACAAAAATCAGCAACGTGCTGGGGAAATTAAGAATGCTGGCATAGAACACCGCACTGGCTCCAAAAATGGAAGCCACGATGGGATAGCCTATGAAACCCACATTACCGAATGCCAGCATAAAACTGTAAATACCGCGGTCGGACAGCTTGACGGGCAAATAGCGCGGAAGCAGAAAAGCTAACCCGATAAGCACCACGTAGGTAGCAAAACCTACCACGAGCAAAGGCAGAATCAGCTTCTTGTCGGGAAGCGTGTCGCCCATCACCGACGAAAGTATCAGACTGGGACACGTCACGTTGATAACCAGTCCCGAAAGTTTGCGGTCGAAATCCGCATCCATCATTTTCTTCTTACTCAGATAATAGCCGATGATTACCAGAATAAACAGGATAATCATCTGTGTAACGATTGCATCCATTGTTTCTTCTTACCTTAAAAAAAGTCGTGCAAAGATACAGATTTTTCTTTACTATTTCATGTTCACCATTAATCGGCTTTTCGTACATTTGCACCGCATTTTAAACGTATTGAACACACACCGGGCTATTTCTTTCGGGAGGTAGCCTTGTTTATATAGAACCACTTAAAAACGAAAGCAATGGAAACTTTTTATGACGTAGTAGCAGGCAATCAGCTTGTATTGGTGGACTTCTTCGCCACCTGGTGTCAACCTTGTAAAATGATGCACCCGATTCTGAAACAGGTGAAAGACGTGCTGGGCGACCGCATCCGTATCATCAAGATTGATGTGGACACACACAGCGTATTGTCTCAGAAGTACCAGATTCAGTCCGTCCCCACCCTCATACTGTTCCGCAACGGGGAAGTGCTCTGGAGAACCAGCGGCGTGATGCAGAAGGCCGAACTGCTCAGTACGATTGATCCGTTTCTGAGATAATAATCCGCACGAAAAACAACATTGCACAAAGTACAATAAAAAATGACGAGAAAAGAAAAAATCATATCTTTTGCCTGGCAACACTTACTGCTCTTCGTTGCCTTGTACATCATGACACTGGGAATTGCCGCCTGCGTAAAGAGCATGCTGGGAGCAAGCGTCATCAGTGTATTGCCCTATGTATTTCATGATGCGGGAACCGGCGGACTGACACCATCACTGACCATCGGGCAATACACCTTCATCATGAATGCCCTGCTGGTAGTAGGGCAAGTGGGAGTACTCCGTCGGCAGTTTGACCCGGTCCAACTGTTCCAGTTGCTCGTGGGTTTTGTATTCGGCATGTTAATCGACCTGAACCTCTACCTTCTTTCATGGCTGCAACCCGAAGCTATATGGGAGAAAGCCGTGGCCCAGCTGGCCGGATGCACCATCCTGGCAGCAGGCATTGCACTGGAGGTAAGATGCGGCAGCGTAACCATGCCTGGAGAAGGCTTTCCCGTCGCCATCAGCAAGGTGACGGGCATAGAATTTCCGAAGGTCAAGATTGTGGTAGACGTTTCACTTGTGCTTCTCGGCATCGTCTTCTGCTACATATTCTTCGGAAAATGGCAATGGCACATCATCGGAGTAGGTACGCTGTTTGCCATGTATTATGTAGGATGGGCCGTACGTATTGCCGGCCACCATCTGAAATGGTTCGACCGTCTGCTTAAGTACCGTCCGGGATTCCGGAGATACATCTACGGACTGGCAAGATATATTTACAGAAAGTAGGCACACGGGAAGAATCTCCCCCGCCACAAGCGCAGGTTTGTCATTTAATAATTAATTTTGCACCCCGATTACACAATTACATCTACCCGCACATGAAAAAACTAAGCAAAAATGCCATTATAGGCTATCCGGCAGGAATTATCACCGGTATAACCTACGGATTGAATCCCTTATTTGCGATGCCGCTGATGAAGAACGGTGCCGCCACAGAGTCCATACTTTTCTTCCGCTACGCTTTCGCGGTGCTGCTCTTAGGCCTGTTTCTGTTGCTCCGCAAACAGAGTTTCCGGGTTTCAGGAAAGCAAATCGGCGTATTGTTCGTCCTCGGACTGCTTTACACCTCCAGCAGCATCTTTCTTTTCGATGCATACGAATACATCGCTTCCGGACTGGCTACTACGCTGGTATTCCTTTACCCCGTCCTCGTGGCCATTATCATGGTGTTCCTGAAAGTCGTTCCCTCATGGCCGGTATGGCTTGCCATTGCCGCCACCTTCGGAGGTGTGCTCATCATGACACAAAGTGACGGTTCACAAACCATCAACCCCATCGGTGTGCTGCTCTCCATCGCCTCGGCATTGGTGTATGCACTCTTCATCGTCATTATCAACCGCAGCAAGGCCATTGCCGGCATATCCAACTCTCTCCTCACCTTCTATGCACTCATGGTAGGAGCCATTGTCTTTATCGGAAAAATCCTCAGTTCCGACACTGCAATTACGGCTGGAATCACTACCGGAGCAGACTGGCTTAACCTTGTGGGACTTGCCCTGCTGCCAACCATCGTTTCTACGGCCACCCTCGCTATTGCCTCCCGTAACATCGGGGCTACCAAGGCTTCTGTACTCGGCGTATTCGAACCCATCACCGCCATCATTGTCGGCACACTGATGTTTGGCGAACCGCTGACCACCAACATCATTGTCGGCATTTCCATTGCCATGGTAGCCGTCACATTCATGATTACCGTGACCAAGCGATAACGCATATAGAGCAAGTAAAGACATGAGAGACTTTGCCGCAATAGATTTTGAGACCGCCAACAACCAGCGCTCATCCGTATGCTCGGTGGGCGTGGTCGTGGTGCGCAACGGCGAGATAGCCGATACCTTTTATTCCCTCATCAATCCGGAACCGAATTATTACACATACTGGTGCTCACAGGTACACGGACTCACCCGTGAAGATACCGAAGACGCACCGGTTTTCCCCGCCGTATGGGCACAGATTGAGCCGTTGATAGAGGGACTGCCGCTCGTGGCACACAACCGTCCTTTCGATGAGAGCTGCCTGAAAGCCGTCTTCCGCGTCTATCAGATGGACTATCCCGACTATGAGTTTTATGACACTCTGTGCGTGGCACGCAGAGTATTTCCGGAGCTCCCCAACCACTAGTTACACACCGTGGCCGCTGCCTGCGGATACCGTCTGGAAAATCATCACCACGCACTAGCCGATGCTGAAGCCTGCGCGTGGATAGCCAGAGAAATTCTGTAAACCGTCCCACAGAAAAATACGATTCAGAACAATATACAGATGATTTTGACCTTTTAGAATGGACAGGCAAAAGCTAAATTTGCTTTGTAAAAGTTCAAAATTCTCATCTTATGAAAAACAGCAATGTAAAATCAAATGCCGAATTTATCGGAAAACTGATTGCAGATAACCGTACCTGGTCGTTTAAGGAACTGAAATCAGCAAGCAGTTTCTCAGATATGGAGTTAGCCTTAGCTTTAGGATGGCTTATGCACCAGAATCACATCCTTCTGAAAGAAGAAAATGAAGAAGTATGTTTTTCTCAAGACTTCAACCCCTATCAATATCTATAACCCTTTATGGATGCCACATTCACGATAAGATTCGATTTATCCATAGGGTATATCAGCTATAAGTTCATCAAAAATGCAGACGATACTTACCACATTATCCGCACGCAATACGTGATGAACTGCAAAAAGACACAAGGGTGGAAGCATGTCAGCCCGAAGGTAGTCGCTCAGCTGAAAAAGGAATTCCAGGGAAAATAAATTAGAAAGCACGGAAATCGCTCAAACGTTTCTGGTGCTTTTTATTTTGCCCGCCATGCACATAAAAACTGCCGGACAATCCTTCTTTCAACTCAGAATCTTGTCCGACAGTTTAACAAGTATGAATGACAAAAGACTGCTCTCCTACTTTCTTCTTACCGTCCTGTGTCTTGCAGGTATTGTGACACCTTCCTCATGTAGTCAATACACGCATCCGAATAGCGGTTGCGGCTCTTCTGATATAATCCCTGTGCATCAAGCAACTCCGACAGAGAGGTTATTCCGGACTTGTAATGGCTGGTCTGCATCCGAAGATTCTCT
>UMFG01001575.1_pt1 | contig 14733 bp, 13 predicted proteins | sample 1964961 | NCBI WGS metagenome assembly UMFG01 (sample SAMEA4836041, study PRJEB28245) | human gut metagenome | biome: gut microbiome; material: fecal sample | place: Denmark | collected 2008
GCCGTTTTTTTATTGTCAAAAGCTATAAAAATATTGTTATTCATATCAAGGACTCCTTTTTAATGTTTTTAATTTTTTTATATTTTAACACATAAAACTTAATATATCAATAAAAAAAGCATAAAAAACTTAATTTTATTAGTTTTAAACACTAAGGATACATTCCTAAATTTCAATATTCCTATTTGATTTTTTCAATAATAAAAGGGCTTCTGCATATCAGAATCCCTTTTATAAAAACATTATATATTAAATAGTTTCAATATTAGTATACTGTTAAATAGTTATCAAGTTCCCACTGGCTAACATACATTCTAAATGCATCCCATTCAACCTTCTTAGAAGTATAGAATGCCTTATAAGCGTGCTCACCAAGTACTTCCTTAACAAGACCATCTTCTTCCATAACCTGAAGAGCCTCATATAAGCTACCTGGAAGATTCTTAACACCAAGAGCATCTCTTTCTTCCTGAGTAGACTTAAATAAGTTTACATCAACACTAGCTGGAGCTGGTAAATTGTTCTTAATACCATCAAGACCTGCTGCTAAACAACAAGCTAAACAAAGATATGGATTAGTTGCAGGGTCTGGACTTCTTAACTCAACTCTAGTACCTGCACCTCTTGAAGCAGGAATTCTAATAATATCAGTTCTATTAGATGCTGACCAAGCAATATAGCAAGGAGCTTCATAACCTGGGACTAATCTCTTATAAGAGTTTACAAGTGGATTAGTAATAGCAGTAATACCAGCAACATGCTTTAATACACCAGCAATAAAGCTATAAGCTGTGTCAGATAACTGTAACTCAGCTGTTGGGTCAAAGAAAGCATTCTTACCATCTTTGAATAAAGACATATTAGTGTGCATACCAGAACCATTAATACCAAATATTGGCTTTGGCATAAATGTAGCGTGTAAACCATACTTCTTAGCCATAGTCTTAACAGCTATTCTAAATGTTACTACATTATCAGCAGTAGTTAAAGCATCAGCATACTTAAAGTCGATTTCGTGCTGACCCTCAGCAACCTCGTGGTGAGATGCTTCAATTTCAAATCCCATCTGCTCAAGAGTTAAACAAATATCTCTTCTTGCATCAGTTCCTAAATCAACTGGGTCAAGGTCAAAGTAACCTGCTTCGTCATTAGTATCAGTAGTTGGTCTTCCGTCTTCATCAGTCTTAAATAAGAAGAACTCACACTCGTTACCTACATTAAAAGTATAACCTAACTTTTCAGCCTCAGCCATCTGTCTCTTTAAGATACTTCTTGGGTCACCTTCAAATGGTTTTTCATTTTTGCTGTCATATACATCACAAATAAATCTTGCTACTTTACCCTTCTGTGGTCTCCAAGGATAAATAACAAATGTATCAAGGTCTGGTCTTAAATACATATCTGACTCTTCAATTCTAGCAAAACCTTCAATAGAAGAACCATCAAACATCATGCCATCTTCAAGAACCTTCTCTAACTGAGAACGAGTTACTGCTATATTCTTAGGTATACCTAAAACATCAATAAACTGAAGTCTTATAAATTCTACATCCTGCTCATCACAAATTCTAATAATTTGTTCCTTAGTGTACTTTGCCATTTCTAAAAATCTCCTTCCAATTTTCAAAATTATATTTTTAGCAGAAAAGCTGCCAGTTAAAATAAAAAAATAGGTGTCCGAATACATAGTATTCAAACACCCTTGTTCTGATACCTATTATACTCAAATATACTTTCTTTGTCAACTACAAATTTCAATTTTTAGGCAATTCATTAATTAAGCCTAATATTTTCAAATTTATACCTAATTTTTGTATATATTGTGTAAATTGGGTGCGTTGGTATATCCCTACAAATAATACCCTTATCTATTATCTATAAAGAATTTCGTGTCGCTTAGGACCATTACTTACCATAGAAATCTTTACGCCAAGTTCCTTTTCAATAAACTCAACATAATCCTTAGCCTCTTTTGGAAGCTCATCATAATTATTTATACCTCTAATATCACACTTCCAGCCTGGAAGAGTTTCATATACCGGTTTAGCCTTATAAAGCTTATCAGTAGTAAGGAAATCCTTATATACTTTACCATCATACTCATAACCTGTACAAACATAAAGAGTATCCATATAACTTAAAACATCAAGACAAGTCATACAAACTTCAGTAGCACCCTGAATTTCACAACCATACCTTGTTGCAACAGCATCAAAGTAACCTACTCTTCTAGGTCTACCAGTTGTTGCTCCAAACTCACCCTTGTCACCACCTTTTCTTCTAAGTTCATCAGCTTCCTCACCAAATAACTCAGACACAAAAGGACCTGCACCTACAGCAGATGAATAAGCCTTAGTAATAACAGTTATATTATCAATAGCATAAGGTGGAACACCTGCACCAACTGCTGCATAACCAGCAAGAGTAGATGAACTAGTAACATAAGGGTAAATACCGTGGTCAGTATCCTTTAAAGAACCGAGCTGACCTTCAAATAAAATATTCTTATTTTCCTTAATAGCATTTCTTAAAAACTTAGATGTATCAGCAACAAAAGGCTTAATAAAATCAGCGTATTCACAAAGTGTCTTGTAAACATCCATATAATCAATAGGCTCTTTGTTGTAAAGATACTTAAACTGTACATTTACCTTTTCGTACATAGTTTCAAGCTTGTCAAGAAGGAAGTCCTTATCATAAAGCTCCCAAACCTGTACACCAACCTTAGAATATTTATCAGCAAAGAAAGGTGCAATACCACTCTTAGTTGAACCAAACTTCTTATCCCCAAGTCTTTCTTCTTCATAAGTGTCCATAAGTACATGATGAGGCATAAGCACCTGTGCCTTGTCACTTATAAGAAGATTAAACTTAATGCCGGCATCAATAATAGTCTGCATTTCTTCCTTTAATGACGCTACATTAAGAGCAACACCGTTGGCAATAACATTAGTTATATGCTCGTGAAAAACACCACTTGGAAGCTGATGAAGTGCAAATCTGCCGTGTTCATTTATAATAGTATGACCGGCATTAGCACCACCCTGATATCTTACAACAATATCAGACTGGTCAGCACACATATCAGTAATTTTACCCTTACCTTCATCACCCCAGTTAGCACCTACAATAGCTCTTATCATTACAAAAACCCTCCTTAGACAGTCAATTCTGCATCATCAATAAGACTGTCCTTATTTTCATCAAGAACAGGCTTAACCTGCTCAGTAATATATTCTTCAACTTGCTGTGGAGCACGACCTACAAAGTTCTTAGGCTCAAGAACCTTCTGTAAATCTTCAAGACTCATACCAAACATTGGCTCCTTAGCAATTCTTTCAATAAGGTCATTCTTACCCCCCTGTTGCTTAACAACAGCAGCAGCCTCCATTGAAAGCTCTCTTATTCTTTCGTGAAGTTCCTGTCTGTCTCCACCATTTTTAACAGCATCCATCATAATATTTTCAGTTGCCATAAATGGAAGTTCTTCCATAAGTCTTCTCTCAATAACCTTAGGATAAACAACAAGACCACCTGAAACATTAATATAAATATTTAAAATAGCATCACAAGCAAGGAAAGCCTCTGGAATAGCAATTCTCTTGTTAGCACTATCGTCAAGAGTTCTCTCAAACCACTGAGTAGCAGCAGTAATAGCAGGATTTAAGGCATCAACCATAATATATCTTGCAAGAGATGCCATTCTTTCACTTCTCATAGGATTTCTCTTGTACGCCATAGCAGATGAACCAATCTGGTTCTTTTCAAATGGTTCTTCCATTTCCTTTAAGTGCTGAAGTAATCTCATATCGTTAGAAAACTTAGTACAACTTTGTGCAATACCACTTAAAACATTAGCAAATATAGAATCTAACTTTCTTGTATAAGTCTGACCACTAACAGCAAATACACCACTATAACCAAGTTTTTCGGCAATCATTTTATCAAGCTTTTTAACTTTGTCAGTATCTCCCTCAAAAAGTTCCATAAATGATGCCTGAGTACCAGTAGTACCCTTTGAACCTAAAAGTTTTGCATTAGCAAGTACAAAGTCAATTTGTTCAAGGTCCATCATTAAATCCTGAATCCATAAAGTAGCTCTCTTACCTACAGTAGTAGTCTGGGCTGCTTGAAAGTGAGTAAAGCCAAGTGTTGGCATATCTTTATATTCCATAGCAAATTTAGAGAGCTTATTAATAACAGAAAGAACCTTCTTTCTAATTATCTTCATAGCCTCAACCATAAGAATAACATCAGTATTATCACCTACAAAACAACTTGTTGCACCTAAGTGAATAATACCTTTAGCTTTAGGACACTGTGTGCCATAAGCATAAACATGAGCCATAACATCGTGACGAACAAGTTTTTCTCTTTCTCTTGCAACATCGTAGTTAATTTCATCTTTATGAGCCTTTAATTCATCAATTTGTTCTTGAGTAATATCAAGACCAAGTTCCTTTTCAGTTTCAGCAAGAGCAATCCAAAGCTTTCTCCAAGTCTTAAACTTAGTATCAGGAGAAAATACTTCTTTCATTTCTTTGCTGGCATATCTTGAATTAAGGGGACTTTCGTATTCGTTTTTCATTTTAATCCTCCATTGTCACTTTCTTTTAGAAAGGGAAATAATATAATCAAAATTTTACTTTATAATCTTAAAAATTAATCTAAAAGGTGGTCTACATCAACAGCATACTTACCTGTAAAACAAGCATCGCAGAAACCACAGCTACTATTAGGTGCAATCTTATGCAAATTATCAAGACTTAAGTAGTCAAGAGAATCTGCATTAATAATTTTAGCAGTTTCTTCAATTGAATACTTATTAGCAATAAGCTGACTTCTGTCAGGAATATCTGTACCAAAGAAACAAGGCCAAGTAAATGGTGGAGCAGATATTCTAACATGAACTTCCTTAGCCCCTGCATCTCTTAATAGTTTAACAATTCTACCACTTGTAGTACCTCTTACAATACTGTCATCAACCATAATAACTCTTTTACCCTTAACTGCACTTTGAAGTACATTAAGTTTAAGTTTAACTGCAATTTCTCTATCAGCCTGAGTTGGCTTAATAAATGTTCTCGCAATATACTTATTCTTAATAAATCCGGTATCAATAGGAATGCCACTGTATTCAGAATAACCCTGAGCAGCAGATAAGCCTGAATCTGGCACACCTATTACAATATCAGCATCAACAGGTGACTGTTGAGCAAGAAAAGCACCAGCTCTTTTTCTACATTCGTGTACTACTTCATTAGCAATAGTACTATCCGGTCTAGCAAAATAAATATGTTCAAATATACATAAGCTAGATTTTTGAGTATTGCAAAGTTCTTTATCACTTCTCACTTCGCCATTTTCAATAGTAATTATTTCACCTGGTTCTACATCTCTAACATATTCTGCATCAATAGCATCAAATGCACAAGTTTCACTCGAAAAAAGAATTGCCTTATCTCTTTTACCTATTGAAAGAGGTCTAAAACCCCAAGGGTCTCTTGCAGCCACCATTTTGTTAGGACTCATAACAAGAAGAGAGAAAGCACCCTTAAGCTGACGCATAGCTCTCTTAACAGCTTCTTCAATAGATGGTGCATTTATTCTTTCTCTAGCAATTAAGTAAGCAATAATTTCTGTATCTGCTGTAGTTTGGAAAATTGCACCATTTTTCTCTAAATCCTTACGAATTTCAGCAGTATTAGTTACATTACCATTGTGACTTATTGCAAGCTGCCCCTTAATATATCTAAGTACTAAAGGTTGAACATTTTCTCTTGCAGAACCACCTGCAGTAGAATATCTTACATGACCAATAGCCATTCTACCTTTAAGCTTGCCTATAATTTCTTCATTAAATACTTCATTAACAAGACCACAGTCTTTATAATGATAAATTTCTCTATCTCTATTAACAGCTATACCACAACCTTCCTGACCTCTATGCTGTAACGCTACAAGGCCATAATAGGTAGTGGCAGCAGGATTACCCTCTGGATCAAAAATACCAAATACGCCACACTCTTCGTGAAGTTTAGCCATTATGTTTACCTCCAATAATAAAACAATTAATTACTTATAAAATTCAGTAAGTCTTCCCCAAACTTCTCTATAAACATCACCAAATTCACCTAAATCAAGTCTAAATCTGTCCTTATCAAGCTTCTTGTTAGTTTCTGCATCCCAAAGTCTACAAGTATCTGGGCTAATTTCATCAGCAAGAACAATTTCGCCATCAGAAGTCTTGCCAAGCTCAATCTTAAAGTCCACAAGTTTAATGCCAATGTTTAAGAAAATCTTCTTAAGTGCCTCATTTACCTTAAATGCCATATCAGAAATAACATCAATTTCTTCCTTAGTTACAATACCTAAAGCAATAGCCTGATAATCATTGATAAGTGGGTCACCAAGCTCATCATTTTTGTAACTAAACTCAAGAGTAGGAGCAACAAAAGGAGTACCCTCTTTAACACCATACCTCTTAGAGAAAGAACCAGCAGCTATATTTCTAACTATAACTTCAAGAGGAATAATATCAACCTTTTTAACAAGAGTTTCTCTTGGCGAAATTTCTTCTACTAAATGAGTCTTAACGCCTTCTTTTTCAAGAAGTCTAAATATAAAATTAGCCATCTGATTGTTAATAATACCCTTGCCTTCAAATGAGCCCTTTTTCTGACCATTAAAAGCAGTCGCATCATCTTTATATTCAAAAATACAAAGTGTTGGGTCATTTGTTGCATATACCTTCTTAGCCTTACCAACATAAAGTAAATCAAGCTTTTCCATTTTTATTACCTCGCTTAATAAGTTAATTTTGATAATATTATTTTGTTTTACTGCTAATACAAGCACAGTAAAAGCAATTATATTTATATAATAACAGATTTTAATACAATAATCAATCGAATTTTACATTAAATTTAACAAGTCAAATAGATACTTGCAAAGTAAAGAAATAAAGTATAAAATAATAATAAATAAAAGTAAAGCATTATAACAAAGGATTGACAATATGAATACACTTACTATAGAAGGCATAGTTGAAAAGGTCACATTTTACAACAATGAAAATGGATATGCTATTTTTACTGTTACAGATATAAAAGACAGGGAAGATGAAGAAATGACCTGTGTTGGCTATGCTCCATCAATAAGTCAAGGTGAAAGTGTAAAAGTAACTGGTAGTGTTGTTACTCATCACTTTTATGGTGAACAAATTAATATTGAGATATGTGAAAAAACAGAACCTCGTTCAGAACGAGCAATTGAACTATATTTAGCTAGTGGTGTTATAAAAGGTATTGGACCTAAAATTGCTAAAAAAATTGTTGACAAATTTGGCAAGGCTACACTAACAATAATGGATGCTGAACCAGAAAGGCTTGCCGAACTTAGAGGTATAAGCAGAGAAAAAGCAATGTCAATAGGTGAAATGTATAGAGAAAAAACAGAAGAAAGACACGCCTTACTCTTTTTAGGTGAATATGGCATTTCTCCCTCTTATGCTATAAGAATATACAAAAAATACAAGGATAAAACAATAGATATTGTTAGAAAAAATCCTTATTCACTTGCAGAAGATATTTTTGGTATAGGCTTTAAAATTGCCGATAAAATAGCTGAAAATGTTGGTATTTCAAAGGATTCACCTTTTAGAATAAGAGCTGGTGTTAAGTATATTTTAAATTTCGGTGCTAACAACGGTAATGTATATTTACCTATTGAAGAAGTTGTTGAAAAAACCTCAGAGCTTTTACAAATTACACCTGAAATAATATCAACAGAGCTTACTAGTATGCACATTGAAAGTCAAATATGGATAGAAAAGACCGAAAATTCTACAAGAGTATATCTTAATTTTTTCTACTATGCAGAAGGCTATGTTTCAAGAAAATTATATGAACTTAGTTCCATAAATCTTGATAGTATTTATAATTACGGCAACGAAATAGATGCCCTTGAAAATATAAACAAAATAAGATTTGCTCCACAGCAGAGAAATGCTATACAATCGGCTATGGAAAATGGTGTACTTGTTATAACCGGTGGTCCTGGTACTGGTAAAACAACTATTATTAATGCTATTATACAACTTTGTGAGGCAGAAGGCTACGAAATTGAACTTGCTGCACCTACAGGCAGAGCAGCCAAAAGAATGGAAGAAGCTACCGGTCACAAAGCACAGACAATACACAGACTTTTAGGTATTAACTTTGTAAATGAAAATTCCAGAAGTCAGACCTTTGAAAAAGATGAAGATAATCCAATTGAGGCTGATGTTATTATTATTGACGAAAGCTCAATGATAGACATATTACTTATGCACTCACTACTTAAAGCAATACCTCAGGGTACAAGGTTAATAATCGTTGGTGACAGCAATCAGTTGCCATCAGTAGGCCCTGGTAATGTATTAAGAGATATTATAAACTCTGATGTAATAAAAGTATGCAAACTTACAGAAATTTTTAGACAAGCACAAGAAAGTGCTATTATTACAAATGCTCACAAAATAAATAAAGGAGAGTATCCAGACCTTAAGCAAAAAGATAAAGACTTTTTCTTTATGCGTAGAAATAATACCCAAGAACTAAGCTCACTTATAGTTGGCCTTGTGTCTGTTAGACTACCTAAGTATTTACAATGTGACCCTATAAAAGATATACAAGTACTTACTCCAATGCGAAAATCCCCTTTAGGTGTTAATGCATTAAACGCTCTATTACAAGATGCTCTTAATCCACCTTCATCAAATAAAAGAGAGAAAGAATTTAGAGGTATTAAGTTTAGAGAAGGTGACAAAGTAATGCAAATAAAAAACAACTACAATGTTGAATGGAAAATTGTTGAAAAAGGTAAGATAACAGAAGATGGTGTAGGTGTGTTTAATGGTGACGAAGGTATAATAACATATATGGATTTAGACAATGAATATATTGAAATACTTTTTGATGACAACAAAATTGTCCATTATGATTTCACTCAAATGGACGAAATAGACTTAAGCTATGCTGTAACAATACACAAAAGTCAAGGTAGTGAATACAAGGCTGTTGTTATGCCTCTATTAAATGGACCTGATATGCTTATGTCAAGAAATTTATTATACACTGGACTTACAAGAGCAAAGCAACTTGCTGTTATTGCCGGTGTAGAAAACACAATATACAAAATGGTTGATAATAATAGAGAAGTAAGTCGATATACTGGTCTTTGTAATAAGTTAAGAGAATTTGCAGATTTTGCCGAAAATAACTAAAAAACTAAAATAATCAAAAAATTATGCAATTTACATAAAATTTTATTGTACAAATTTAAATTGTCGCAGACTTTAATCCGCAGGTCGAGCTTTGCCCGACCGAGGACAGGGACTATTTTGTGTACTTGCATAGCAAGAACGCAAAATACACGGCTGGTCCCTACCTTAGCATAATGAAAGAAATGGGAACATTTCTTTCAAGGCTGTCGACTTTTTCGACAGCCAGAAATAACGGGTATACTAAACCCGTTATTTTTATACAAGGCGTTGAAGCTCTATTTTGTCTGCCACAAAAAATCTACTGTAGCACAACAAATAAATAAAAGCACAGAGGAAGGAATCTTTATTTAAATGTTTAAGTTTTGTAAAATTAAATAAAAAGGGGATACCGCTTGAACAACGCACAACTCAAGCTGAAAAAACTCATAAAAACAAAATAAGGCATCGAAGCCTATAGCTTCAACGCCCTTGTATAAACATATTATATAATATTAATATTAGTTTGTCAACAACAAAATCAAATATTTTAAATTAAGCCATCTTGTTTACAAGCTTAGCAAGTCTAGACTTCTTTCTAGAAGCATTGTTCTTGTGAAGGATACCCTTAGTACAAGCCATATCAATAGCCTTAGTAGCAGCCTTTAAAGCGTCTGTAGCAACAGCCTTATCACCAGCGTTTACAGCAACAATAACTTTCTTAACAGCAGTCTTTGTTGCAGATGCAACCATCTTATTTCTTAATGTCTTTTTGTTGATAACTAAAATTCTCTTCTTAGCAGACTTAATGTTAGCCATAATGTATTCCTCCTGAATAAATAAAACAAATATAATCTATAATATAAACTTTAACATTGTGTAATTTAAATTAGAGGGGTTTAAATGATGCAGAACGACTGCACCAACAAATCACACTTGAATTATTATATATTATTTTATATTTTTTGTCAATGAATATTTTACAATTTTTCATAAAAAATATAATAAAAGGAGATGATAAAATGAAATTTTCACCATATACAGATTTGGCATTGGAAATAGCCGAAAATATATGTAATTCACCTGATGGAATAAATGTAAATAAAGAAAAATGTAAGTTAGAAAACACAAATCTTACAGTAGTTGAAATTAAAAATTCAAAAGGTTCTGAACAAATGGGCAGACCTATAGGCACTTATATAACTCTTGAAAGCGAATTTATAAAGGAAAATGACATAGAAGCTCACGAAAAACTAATTGAAATTTTAAGTAGTAAAATAAAAAGTCTTTGCCCTGACAATTTAAACACTACCCTTGTTATCGGTCTTGGAAACCTTCACATTACACCAGATTCTCTTGGTCCTAAAGCTATAGATAAAATTCTTGTAACAAGGCATATTAAAGATACTGTACCTACTGATATTAACAATTCAGTTGCATCTGTTGCTGCCCTTGCTCCTGGTGTAATGGGAATGACAGGTATTGAAACAGTAGAAGTTGTAAAAGGTGTTACAGATAGAGTAAAACCAGACCTTGTTATTGCTATTGATGCCCTTGCGGCCAGAAAAGTATCCCGAGTAAATTCAACTATTCAATTATCAAACACTGGTGTTGCTCCTGGTGCAGGTGTAGGAAACAAAAGAAAAACATTAAATAAGGAAAGTCTAGGTGTACCAGTTATTGCTATTGGTGTACCTACAGTAGTTGATGCTGCAACAATGGCTAATGACACTATAGAAAAAGTTATTGATGCCCTATTAAAAGAAAGCAAAAAAGGTTCCAGCTTTTACAATATGCTAAAGGAAACTGCAGAAGAAGAAAAGTATACCCTTATTAAAGATGTTCTTGACCCATATACAGAAAATATGTTTGTAACTCCAAAGGAAGTAGATGCTGTAGTGGAAAATATTGTGAATATTATTGCCAACAGTATAAATATTGCCCTTCACCCCGGAATAAATATAGACGATATTAATAAATATAAATTTTAGCAAAAAATACTTTCTAAAACCCCCTCTATATGTTATTATAAAATTGGAGGGATAATATGGATAAAAAGACAAAAAAATTAACAAAAAACTTGCTTATAATACAAATAGTTACAGCCTTAATAGCCATTTTTATCGTAATACTTTATGGTTTTAAACTCTACAATATGGGTATGTCAATGGGAACGATAATTTTGTTTATTGCACTTTTTGTTTTTACAATTATTATTGCTGGAGCAATAGGAATAGCAATGACAGCTAAAGCCAGAAAGAAATTTAAAGAAGAATTAAACAAAAATTCTGACGATGAAATTAACAATTAATTACACAATATTTAATTGTAATTTATGGCATTTAATGCTATAATCAATTTATCACATTTATAAGGAGGCTTTGAAATGGAAGATATGGAAAACAAAACTTGCAACTGTGGCTGTGAACACGAACACGGACATACACACGAACACGGTGATGACTGTGGTTGTGGTCACGAACATCAGTATATGACACTTATGCTTGAAGATAATACAGAAGTTAAGTGTATTGTAATTGGTGTTTTTGAAGTTGAGGAATACCCAAACAAGCAGTATATTGCATTAGTAAGTGAAGATGGTGAAGAATCTTTCATTTATGAATATGCCGAAGCCGACAATGATGACGGCTTTGAATTAAGTAATATTGAGTCTGACGAAGAATTCGATGTTGTTGTTGGAGCTATTGATGATATGCTTGACAGCGAAGAAGAATGGGAGGATGAAGAAGATTACGAATATGAAGATGAGGACGAGGACGAGTAATCTTTATAAGTTTTAAATTATCTGCTCTTATATTATATAAGGGCAGATTTTTTATTGTGATAAATTGTATATTATAGTATAATTTTATCATTTAACGATACTATTTCAATAATTGCTATATCTATGTATATTATTTTATTTGTATCTTTAATGTACATATTATACAACTTTAGAATAACCTAATATATCATATAATAATAAAAATTAAGGAACTGTCAATTTTAGACAGTCCCTTATGTAAATTACTGAAGTCCAAGACTTATTACAAGTCCCTTATTTACTTTGTTCATCATAGCCTCATCAAGAAAACCAATTTTTTCTCTTAAACGCCTTTTATCTATAGTCCTTAACTGTTCAAGAAGTATAACAGAATCCTTAGACAAAGAATAGTGAGCAGCAGCTACCTCAATATGAGTAGGCAATTTTGCCTTATTTATCTGTGAAGTAATAGCAGCACATATTACAGTTGGTGAATATCTGTTGCCAACATCATTTTGAATAACCAATACCGGTCTAATGCCTCCCTGTTCAGAACCTATAACAGGACTAAGGTCAGCATAAAAAATATCTCCTCTTTTTACAATCATATTATCACACCCTATTTGGTAAAATTTCTTCTTATGTGATAGTATGCTCAATATATTTAGTTTTAAACAACTGTATTTATATTTTCACCCTTAAAATTAATTTTATAAGAAAGCACAACTATTTTATGACACTTTCCTTTATAACTTCACCATTTTTAACATATACTCTTGGAACTCTCTTGCCTACATCGCAAACAATTTCATAATTTATTGTACCAGCAATATTAGCAAGTTCCTCTGCAGATACAGTATTTTTACCATCACTACCCATTATAATAACACTGTCACCATCTTTAACATCAGTAATGTTAGTTACATCAACCATCATTTGGTCCATACACACATTACCTATTATTGGAGCATAGTGCCCATTAATTATTACTCTAGCCTTATTAGAAAAAGCTCTGGAATAACCATCAGCATATCCAATAGGTATAGTAGCCACCTTAGTTCTACCAGTAGTAAAGTAAGTTCTGCCATAACCTACACTTACATTTTCATTAAGATACTTAACATAGCTTACTTGTGACTTAAGGCTCATAGCAGGTATTAAATTAATAGGGTGTGTAACTTGATTGCTGGGATACATACCATATATTATTATACCTGCTCTAACCATATCAAGCTGAAGTTCAGGAATATCAAGTATAGCACCACTATTAGCACAATGTCTTATAAAATCAGTATATCCTTTTTCATTTAAGGTATCAGTTATAAATCTGAAACGCTTATACTGAACCTTTGTAAATGTTTTATCCTTTTCATCAGCTGTAGCAAAGTGTGTAAAAACACCAGTTACTTTTAAATTAGGCAAAGCAAATATTTTTTCAATTTCATCAATAGATTCTTCTGTTGGAAGAAAACCTATTCTGCTCATACCTGTATCTATTTTAATATGTATAAATGCTGTTTTATTCAGTTTAACTGCTATATCTGACATTTTCTTAGCAGTTTCATATCTAAATACAGCTTGTGTAAGGTTGTTATTTATTACAGTTTCAAGCTGACCTTCAACAGTATTGCCCAAGATAAGAACTGGTACTTGTATACTCCACTGTCTTACTTGAACTCCCTCATTGCAAGTGGCAACGGCAAGCTGATTTGCACCATTATAAAGACAAACCTTTGCAACTTCTTCTGCACCGTGACCATAAGCATCAGCCTTAACTACTGCTAAAAGCTGTGTATTAGGTTTTATTAATTTTCTTATTTCCCTTATGTTATTTCCTATGGCATCAAGATTAATTTCTGCCAATAGTCTGTGATATTCGTACAAAAAAATCATTCTCCTTTATTATTGAATGGAAAAATCCTTATCCTTTAAATTACAATTATATACGAAATTGCTAAATTCTGCAACTATTCTTTCCTTATTATCTTTATCATATATAATAAGTTTTTGAGGAGTTTTAGTTTCATTATCTATCCATAGCTTTTCTGTAAACATAAAAGTGTTATCACCCGGAATTTTTGCCTCAAGAACAGTACACAAACTTTCATCAAGTTTTGCTGTAGTAACACCTGTATCCTTACTTTTAACATAATTTTCTATAAAAGAAAAAAGAATTATTTCCCTTCTTGCCATTTTATCCGGTGGATTTATGCTTATTTTGTTATCCTTTAAATTAGGGTTGTAATGCCATACCATTTTTCCGTCATATACAATTATATTATTTTTATATTCCTCTGGTAGCTTAGTTTCTATTCTATATCTACCGTCATTTGATGCCATTTGAGTTGTAGTATACTCTCTTTGTCCTTTGTTTGATATGTAAATAATTGTACAATCTGTTTTATAAGATGTCATTGCCATTAGTTTATCTTGTATTGTTGGATACTGATTTTTTGAACTTTGGCAAGCTGTAATCGGTAATAAAAATAATAGTAAAAATAATAATAGTTTTTTCATATTACTCTCCCTGTTTTTATAGGTAATTATATGAATTAACTATATTTTTAATGCGTAATTTTAATAAATATAAAAGAAACTGACTTTTTACCTAAAATATAATAAAGTCAGTTCCCATAAAAAACAGTTATATAATATTTGTGATATTTCCACATTTTTACCAAATATTTTTTGTAAAAAAAATGTATGTATAACCTGTACCCTATTTATC
>UMFG01032486.1_pt1 | contig 14607 bp, 8 predicted proteins | sample 1964961 | NCBI WGS metagenome assembly UMFG01 (sample SAMEA4836041, study PRJEB28245) | human gut metagenome | biome: gut microbiome; material: fecal sample | place: Denmark | collected 2008
CATTAAGATTTACACGTCATCACAGAGTGAGTATGCTATTGTACAGAATTACATATCTGCAACTGAACAAGCTAGACTTGTAAGAGGACAAATAGATGCATCTTTAGATGCTGAGTTAAGAACTAAGAATCTATTTGATAGTGCAGGTAACTGTTTAATATGGGATAAGACTCTGGATGGAGGTAAGGGTGGTTTCCTAACAGGTGAGTTATTATACTCTAAGTTAGTAGAGCAAATGGAAATTAACACACCTTATCCTATTGTGTTAGTAGAGGAAACATCTAACAGCCCTACACTATTTGAACCATATTCAACTGCAATATTCTCTGCATCTGATAAGGTAGAAGTAATGGGCAAGAAATTCCCCGTTAAAATCACTTATCAAGATAGTAAAGGTAAGGTAGTTATTAATACTCCTAGTGGTGTATCAGAGGGTAATGGTGTTACTATTGGTCTACAAGGTACATCTTCTCTATCTTACAATGCTAAAAACTTTGAGATTTACATGGGAGATGTAGACCAAACTGGTAAAAAGATGTTATTTCAACCTACTGATGATTGGCTGCCAGAGAATGAATTTACATTAAAAGCTGACGTAGTAGACTCTGCTCACGTTAATAACGTGGTAATTGGTCAAATTGTTAATGGTAGAGCTAAGAACTCTTCTGGACAATCTATTACTCCATTTGGAGCTACTCCTCCAATGTCACTTGGTAACGATGTTTGGGGAGGTGATGCTGATAAGGCTAATGCTATTAGAGGTAAAATTAAGCATACTTCCGAAGGTTTCCCAGTATTGTTATTCATTAGATATGCCCCAGATGCTGATGGTACTATCAAACAACCTAAATTCTGTGGTATCTATAACTTCAACTTAGGTAGGTATGCTTTCTTTAACTTGGGATTAAAGTTACTTACTGACTACGTTAAAGTGAACCAAGACGGACCAACATTAGTAACTGATTACACAGAAGATGCTAATAGATGGAACACTGGGGTAAGTAATGGTGTATATTCTGTAGAAATAAACCAAAACTCTTCTGCTCAAGGAGCTTTCCAACAGGATGATATGAAGATTGTTCAGTTCATGGGTGATGTAATGTACACATCTAGGGATGAATCAATCGGTTATAATCAAGTACAGAAGTTCTATACTCAGATGGCTAATATGGCTCTTACTCGTATCCAGAAATATACAATGGACGATGCTGGACAGACTCCTACTAAACCTATTCCTGGAGAGTTCTATGATTTGGATAAGAATGCTTATTATAACTTTAGTGCTTGTGACCAGCATCTAAACTGGGATAATGCCTGTGCTTACTTTATGATTGCATTACTATTTGGTTGTGTGGACTCAATGTGTAAGAACTTAACTATTCGTAGTTGGGGTACAGATGTATGGTATTGTTGCTTCTACGATATGGATACTGCCTTTGGTCTAAACAATGCTGGACAAGATATTGTAGAGTACTGGGCACATCTACATAGGTGGTATAATATTGCTTCACAGGATACTGGTATTACTCAGTATACTCAAGAGAAGAACTATGTATCAACTGATAGTTATAAACAGTACTTTGCTTCATGGTGGAATAGAATATGGGAAGTGCTTGAAAACTTAGCTGGAATTGATAGTGGTAGTACAGAGAATAGAACTAGCTTAGAGTCATTATATGTGAATTTAAGAACTAACTTGTTCCCTGACCCTGATAAATTTATTAAGGATTACTATCAATCATATACAGAGAAGACAGGTTCTATCATGTTTAACTATGACTATAAGATTAAATACCTTGCTATTTCTAAAACATATGACCCAAACACTGGTAAATATGAAGATAGTACTGACTTTAGTCAGTTAAAGTTCTTACATGGTAATCGTGTAATGCACGTTAAAGACTGGTTTAGAAAGAGAATAATGTTCTTAGATGGAGTATATGGTTACAAGGATAATACTAACCTATTACCTACTACTATTGAATCTCCTATTACTGGACTATGGGCTTCTAACAAAGCTACTGGTTCCGCTACTGAAATTAGATTTAGTACTGATATTACTGCAAGTAGTCAGATACTTTATCACTATTCACATGATAAGACTACTGGTGCATTCTGGATTACAGACACTCCAACATCAGTTATCTTACCTATGCCTACTGGTGAAACAGTAGTATATATGTATGCTAACAAGTACATTACTGACTTTACTAAGTTTAAGAGTTACCCTTGGACAGGTTTGGACAATATTAACCTACCTATGTTACAAGAGTTAGATTTAAGTGGACTAAGTAATGTGGATGCTGCTTATTTCTTCCAGGGTGGAGTATATAATGAGGCTAATGATATAGGTTTGAAGAATATTAAGAAGTTGAATCTAAGTAAGGTGAGACTTATTGGTTCTACTGCTTCTGCATATACATTAGACCTGAGCGGTTGTCGTAAAATTCAGGAACTTGATGTATCATACTCTTCTATTACTAAGATTACATTCCCAACATCTGCTGTGTTGAAGACATTAAATATGTCTGGAACAGATATTACTAATCTGAAGTTAGAGAACCAATCTTTCCTTGAGTCATTACTTATTGATGATTGTTTAAAGCTAACTTCAATAGAAATTAATAACTGCGGTGCATTAAGAACTCTGAACATACCACCTAATGTGAGAACGGTAACTATTAGGAACTGTGAGAAGATGGAAACCATTCAGATTCCGTATTCTTCAGTTAATAACTCTATCAGTCCGTTGGCTCAGGTTACTATTGATAACTGTCCTGGTATGAAGGAATTTAGTATTCCTGGTCAGAATAACCCTGCTCTAAAGTTAGAGTTAACAGGTGCTTGGAATCTTGAGGTTCTAGACCTAAGCTATACTAAGACTAGTGATATTACACTTGCATCTCTATATGTTAATGGTAAACCTAACTTCTCTAGCCTAAGAAGACTAGTTATTTCTAATACATCATTATCTACATTAAAGTATAATGATAGAACTCCAGAGTACTTAGACTTGACTGCATTCCCAGACTTAGAAAGTATCGAGGCTATTAGCTGTAAACAATTAGTAGAGGTCAGATGTAAGAATGATAAGACAAATCCTATAGAAATACCAAGAGGTGCATTTAGAGATTGTATTTCATTACAGAGAGTAATCGGACACCTATCTCTTCAGGGTGGCGAGATATTTAGAGGATGTAGTCAGTTCTATCTAAATCCAGATAGTGTGTATACTCAGTATGGTACTGATGTCTTCCTTGAAGGAAATAACGTTACCAATGTATCATTTGGAGAAGAATTGACTGATGCCTACTTCTTATTTGAAGGATGTGCTAGAATATCCTATAATGACTTTAAATACCTAATGGTTAGATTAACTGATAGGGTTGTTTCATTAGAAGGTATGTTCAAAGGTTGTTCAAATGTTACTGGTGATATTTGGTATGACTTATTTAGATTATGCCCTAATGTAAATAACATCAAGGAAGCATTCAGTGGAACAAGCCTAACTGGACCATTCTTCTCTAGGACATCTGATTACAGTACATCTAAGGATTCTACTTGGGGAGTATTAGACTTCTTACCTAAGCTTACTGATGCAGAAGCTGCATTTGATAGCACTAGCTTAGAGTGGATAGACAACAATGTGTTTGCCCCAGCTAATGGTAAGTATAGTCCTCTAGTAAAGATTGACTATATGTTTAGAAACTGTCAACAGTTGAGAAGCTGTGCTAATACAAGAGCTGCTGTACCTACAGATGGATTACTAAGTTCTAAGACATTCTTTACAAACCTAAGAAATCTAGTAAGCCCTTATCCAAAAGGTGTATTCACTGGATGTAGTTGGATTAGAATGACTGTAGATTCAGATAGTAATGGTAATACCTATCTATTCCATACAATTAATAAGGTTGCTCAATCCTTAATTCTAACAGACTCTTTATACTCTGGTATTAAGTTAGTTGGAAAGATTGGACCTAATGTGTTTGGTGGCATAAGTCAAACTATCAATGACGGGGGTACTACATGGCACATCCCAACATTTAGCTCTATCCAGTACCCATTCCAATACAGTGGTGGAGAAGCATTAGTAAATCTATCAGAGATGGGAAATATGTTCCAAGGCATTAGCGGAACATTAAGACAGGCTATAGGTATACTTACTGGACTTAAATGTTCTGATGAAGCTGGTGCTCAGAGTATTCCTGTTAATATATTCAAGAATTGTAAAATATTGAATAGTATTGAGGGATTCTTTAAAGGAATAGACCTAAACAACGATGGTAAGATATATCAATTCCCACCTGCTGGTATGTTTGATGATTGCATTAGTTTAACTAGCATCAAGAGTCTATTTAGTGGATGCTACAATCTTAAATTAAAACTAGTGGGAGAAGGCTTTAAGAACTGTCCTTTACAAGATGTGTCATTTGCCTTTGAAAATAGTGGTACTTTTGGATACATTCCTTACAGATTATTCTTTATGAGCCAAGACAACTCAGATGGCTCTAAGTCTATTAGGCATAGCATAACTAATATGGCTGGAGTATTTAAGGGATGTTGGTGTCTAGGCTATGATGAAACCAGAACTATTGACATAGGTTCAGAGTTAATTCTTAATAGTACATGGACAACTTGGGATGACCATATTATTAAGAATGCTGGTAACAGAGTAACATTTAAACTTGATGTCAGCAACATGAAGAAGTCATATAACTATGATAGGAACGAAGATACTTCAAGTCCTGACTATAATCCAGGAGAACAAGCATTTGATGTTTGGTATCTTGATGGTTATGGATGGGAAGGTGCTTCTAGTACTGAGAGTGGTTTAGCTGATGTTAAGTCAAGACTTACTGAGAAATACTTTAAGTATGATACTCAACAAAAGACTGCTATTAGCCAGGCAGGTAATGGTCGTGCTGAGATTGGATATCAGAATTATATGATTCCTACTGACCTATTCAGGTATTGTCATGCTGACTGTACGTTGGAAGATTCTATGATTGATTTCAACTATCCAGAGCAAGTTAGGAAGTTCTTGCCTGATTCTGGAGATTGGACTATAGAACAAACTGGTAAATGGGATGGTATGATAGGTAGAATACCATGTAAACTGTTTGAAGCACTTGTAGATACACCAAAGCTGCTTGGAGTGTTTAGAACTACAAGATTCTGTGCTTTCGTAAATCTACAAGGAGATACGTTCACTAGAGGTATCAAATACCCACCAGACCTGTTTAAATATAATACTAGGTTGGAAGATATTACAGGTATGTTTTCACAGACAATCTTAGAAGTTGGTGTTGATGTAAATAGTGACCTATTTGCTAATAATCCTAACCTAAAAGTTATTACTGAATTGTGGGCTAATTGTAAGTTCGATAAGAGGGCGTATAATGCTGCTGGAACTCAGGAGATATATCCTCAAATTGATTTCGCCAACATATTTAAGAATAACAATAGAATTGTTAATGCTTCTAGCTTATTTGCTGTATCAACTGCAAGTACAGAGGAAGACAGTAATTACGGTTTACTTTTAATTACTGAAGACCTACTGAAGACTTGCTACAATATTAATGACATTAGTAGTATGTTCTACTATTGTACTAAGTTACAAGGTGCAGTACCTACGTTCACCTCTGCAACTTATCCTGTGTTAAATATTGTATCTGGATACTTAACTGGAGTTAAGAAGAGTAACATTACCAATGCTGACCAATTAGAGTCTAGATTAGTACCTGCTGAATGGCTATAACCAATTATATAAGCTAGTTATATCATAGAAATGATTTTTAAATATTTTAATACAATTATTTTGTAGTTAACATTGATTAACAATATTTCTTTGGTATGACCTTTAAGAATCATTAACTTTGCACTATGAAAATTAAAGAAGGGTAGAACTAATGCCGCTCTGACTCTTGGTATTATTGGAACAGCACTTGGAGCTTTTACAGGTAACAATGGCTGCGGCTGTGGTAACAACGGTATTCTCGGAGGTCTATTTGGAGGTAATAACGGTAATTGTATAGCTGAGAAGGCTATGCAGACTGCTATGGCACAAGGACAAATGTCTCAGAATCTAGCTTGGAACAATAGAGTACAGTCTATGCAAGATGATATTGACTTATACACTTACATCAATGGTAGGAATTTAGCTACTAACGAAAGAATTGGAAACGAAACACAAATTCTAACAAACCAAATCTGGAGAGGTAGAGTGGAAGACTTACAAGAGAAGAGTGGAATGTATGTTGACATAATCACTCGTGATAACGCTCAGAACATGAAACTATGTGATGAGCTTTATAAGAGAAGGGAACAAGACGTACAAGAGAAGGCAGATTTGTTCGAGAGACTTAACACACGTTTAGTTGAGTTAGAGAAGAAGGAAGCTGCAACTGCTGCTGCTTTACCTCTAATGTTCGAACTTAACAAAGTTAATGCTGAAAGATATTCAGATAACTGCTGCTGCAAGTCAGAGAAACAACTATTGGTTGCTGCTGGTGATTTACAGAGACAACTAGACCACAAGATTACTGGACAGCTGAAATATGCTTATAGTGACCTATGTGCTCCAGTTCCTAGTATTTCTCCACTATACTGTAGTCCATTTACACAATATGGTACAGGTATGTACGCTGGTCAAGCTGCTTCTAACTGGAATGCAGTGAACACAGCTATTAACAGTGCTTGTCCATCTTGTACAGCTCAGTAAGATATTAAAAGGGAGATTATGCAAATAGTCTCCCTTATTTTTTATATTTAAAACATAAACACTTATGAAGGTTAAAATTACTCCTATAGGAGAAAGTGCTCAGTTAATTGAATTTAATGTATCGTTACCATGCGGAGCAAGAGCATCTGTAGCTCCAGTGTCTACATTAACAATTACTCAAAGATGGGCTAAGGTTATTAACACAGCTACAACAGGTGTAGCTTCTTACATGCAAGTTACTAAGTTTGATATTATACATAATATACAGTACACTGACTGTAAGGGAAATGTGAGATTGGCTACAGAAGAGACATCAACTATACTATCTTCTCCAGCAACAAGTGAGACAATAACTACACTTGTCCCAGAAGTTAATAAGGTAATTGATGTAATAATTCCTAATGGGGTTAGTATTGTTAATCAAGCTATCTTAGATGAGTTGCCAACATCACTACCAGTTAAAGGTAACTGTGCATACTCAGTATTCGAGATACAGATTCCAGCAGCACCAGCAGCATAATAATCCCACAATATGAGCTTATTTGGACAACCTTTTGGCAGTAATTACACTGACTTACAGAACCAATACCTGCAACAACTACAAGTAATGCAACAAGCTCAACAAGCACAACAGAAGACTCAACCCATCCTTGATGAAATAAACAGGGAGGTTGGGTCGTTGTCTGTTGATGAGCAGAACGTATTGGCTAAAACACAAGAATATCAAATGGCTAAACAGACCTATGAAGCAGGATTTATGGCATTCTTAGGTACTAAGTTTAGTTCAGAATATGTAAATTCTCCTGATGGTAAAGTAGCCGCTGAGAATCTATTAGCTACTATTAGAAAGAGTAAGGAGTATATACAATCTCAGATTAAGGCTAAAGAAGAGAAGGTCAACACATTATTAGAGTTAATGGAAAGTGACCCAGAGATGAAGAAGAGATTTGATGAACTCATGATGAATAAAACAGCTAAATAATGAGTGATAAAGAATTAATATTTCAAGCAGCAAACACATTCACTAAAAACTTGGTAGGTAACTTATTCGGCATAAACACAATAGGTACTGATGCTCTCATAACTTACGTAGTTAATAACATGGAGGACAAGTATGGAATGTATTTGGAGCCATTCCTTGATAAGGGTGGTAATATAAACATAGATTTATTTGGAAATGCGCTACGTGACGTTATGAAGGCTCGTGCTAAAGACGGATATGTCGTTAAGCTATTTGGTAAACCAGTTAAGTTTGGTGAGGCTGACATTGATGAGTTCGAGAGGATATTTAAGACGTTAAAAGCGAACAATGGAAAACATTCGAGTTGAGTCATTCTTAGGGAATGATAAAGTTATAGTTGGCAATAAGTATACTGATTTAGTACTTGAGACTCTTGGTAAGGTTTATATCAAAACCGGCAATAATTCTAGAGTGCTTAGTGATGTTCTAAAATTATTAGACCAAGTACAGGAATCAGAAATAAAAAGTCAAACTATTATAGTTGGTAGCTTACTTGAGATGGAGCAGATGGAGTATCCCGGAGATGGATTCTTCATTTATAACACACTTACATCCACTCTATATATTTCTTATGATGAGAGATATATAGCCTTAATAGAGGCAGCAGAAGGTGCTGATGATGGGTATGTAAGACGTAAAGGAGACACAATGACTGGACAGTTAGAAATCAATACTGTTGGTCCTCCTTTAATAGTGGCTTCGTCTAAGCTAGTTAGTAACTTAAATGCTGAATTTATTAATGGATATTCATCCGATGATTTGGCAAAGAAGAACGTAGATGAATATATATATGGAAATTGGACATTTAAAGGCAAAGGAGTCTCTGAGGATACTTGGGTTTTTAAGGACAATGTCCGTATGTATGGAGATTTGGTTACTAGCAGGAGCTTGACATCCCCTGATTTTATGTCAGGATTTGGTGGTTATGGTTGGAGATTGGATGCAAATACCAATACACTAACAGTTGACTATCTTGTAGTTAGAAAGGCTATGAGAGTATATGAATTGGTAATCAATAAGATAAGTGCAACCAATGGAAGTATCTGGGTTACTAATTCAAGTAAATGTAGTAAGGCTGTGCAACCCACTATTTTAACAGATGCACAACTCAGAAGTATTGGCACATGGACTGGGTCAAGTGCAAATATAGATGCTATGTTGAAGCTATTATCAACAGATGGGTATTATATCCCCCTTCCGGGTAATGGGGCTAATACACTTAGTACAGTCACCAGAACGAAAGAAATATCTAAGGCAGATTCAATTAATACCACGCCTAAAACATTTGTAAACTATAAGTTTATAATTCATGTTAAAGACCCTAGAGGTCTTGTTAATAATACTCTGTTTAGAGGACCGCAAACTTTATATGATGAGTCTTTACTAACATCAACTTCATCAGACCAAAACCACATTGCATTTAGAAAGTGTATAACTCTATACTATATCAGTATGGGAATGACGGTTACTAAGTGGGGAGGAAATGAAGGACAATGGGATGAAGGTACTATTCCATTAGAGTGGACACTAACTGAGACTTTCAATAAGGATACAGCTTTCTATATGATTCCGAAGGGTGATAAAGTTGCCACAGAAGACTTTGAGAAGAATGGATTTAATAGTACTTACCTAACACCAATACAACCATTCTATAAATACTTCGGACTTGACACAACAATAGTCAATCAAGCTATTACAGAATCAAATAGCCAATTTAATAGTAGTATGAATACTACTGTTGTGATGCCTAATTTGTGGGTAGTAAATACCGATGATGAGGAATATCCCCTGTTTAAACCAGGAGATATAATAAGGTGTCAGAAATATACAGGTGGCAATATAAAGTATTATGATGCTGTAGTAATGTCACAGATGGAATCTAGACAATTTATAGTTCAGAAAGCTACATCTGTATTTGATATTTATACTGAAATCCATTATAATGAAGATGGTTCAGTAGCTTCTTCAGAAGAGTCTTATAACAATACTCAGTACAGTAAGACCGAAACTAGCTATGATGTTAATACAGGAGCCAGGAAGCAAGTATCTTCATCTAATACTACTAGTGATAGATTGGATGATATATCTGAAGGTGATGATATGATTCAAATGGGAAACATATTTAACACCGAGAGGCAAGGTGCTTTATATTTAACATCAAGTGATGATGGTGGACCATACATGGATGTAATCACTGAATTAAATAGACCTGATTATTCGGTTTTATATGATGTTCCATTATATGATAGAAAGGAACTAATATATAAGTCAACTAAGCATAATTACTATTATCAAGAATCTCCCTCAATAGAAGGTGCTCCTACCTTTACAGTAGACATTAAAGACGGAGAGAGTGTCATTACTAAGACATATTATTGCACAGAATATCCCACACAAACATCTGTTATTAAGATGAGAGATAACAAGTACAGACATTCTCTTACAAAGACTACAAAAGTAAGAATTGGAAGACTTGATGGTATTTACAATGAAATGTTTGGCAAGAAACAACCCTATGGATTTGGTCTATACGGTGAGAATGTGTTTCTAACTGGTGAGTTTTATTTAAATAATGGTCAGTCTATAGTAGACTTCTCTGAAGAGAATATATTATTAAAGTTCAAGAATGCTGGACTAGAAATAAAGGAAACTCTAAATGATGAAGGCGAGAAGATTCCTGTCTTGGATGAGAATGGAGAACCAGTGCTTGATAAAGACGGCAATCCTGTTTATGAAACATCTATCAGTATGAATGCTGATAAGTTTTATTTCTATATTGGAGATAAGTTAGCTATGACACTTGGTAAGATGTTTGATAAGACTACGGGTAAGTTAGATAATGTCTTATTAGATATTAATGGATGGGTTAAAGTTAATGGGTTGGAGATATGGGGACAACGAAGTGAGTGGAAGCCAGACGGAACCAGAGAGTTGGTTCCAGATACATACCAATTAAATGCCAAGATAGACCAAAATGGTGATATATATGGTCAGGATGCCTATTTATATAACGCATACATGAAGAATGCTTATGTTCAGGGTACTATTGTGGCAGACTCTGGAAGAATAGGGTCCATACATATAGAACCTGTATCTTATAGTTTGTACTATGATGCTACACATATCTTATGGCAGAAACTTGAAAATTTTATGTGGGGCTCAGCTTATGAGAGGTCTGGGTTCAAGCTAGGTGTTGGAAAAAGGGAATTATTTGATTCTAATCCCGCCTTCCTTGAAATATTCAACTATGCTAATGCGTTCACCTATAAGGATAACCGCTATGGCATAAAAGTGGCAGGGCATATGAATGCTGCTCTATGGGCGGCAGTCACTGAGAGTGTTGACCCTCCAACCAGAACACCCAATGGGGATGTAATGATAGCGGGGTATTTTGATGGGGATGTTTATTGCACACAATCTGTAAACCTAGGTAATATGATATTTACAAAGTGTCCAGATGGGTATCGACAAGGTAATTGGCCTTTTAGCCAAGCTAGACAAGACCAATATGGCTCTGTTGTAGATAATCAAAATAATAGAGTTGTATTGAACCCGGCACCAGGAACTTTAACTCCAGGTCTGGTGTATTCTGGATGTACTTTTGATGGCAAAGATGTAAATTTTGACCGCGCCTCAATTACTGTAGTTAATGGGCTGGTAGTAGGATTATCAAGACATAGTTAATTAAAATGAAAATAGGACTAACAGCGAAGGATAGAATGGCTATTATAGCTATACTTCCCACTCAGGGGAAATTAACCGATTTAGTAGAGATTCTAGAATTAATAAAAACTATAAAGTTTACGAAAGAAGAAACAGAATCTCTAAATCTTAAAACAGAAGATGGGAAGGTTACATGGGATGTTACTAAGGAAGAGGATAAAGAGTTTGAGATAACATTCGAACAAATTAAAATAATAAAAGATGTTATTAAAAAGCTAGATGATGAGAATAATATAGATATAAGTATAGTAGACACTTGTCTAAAATTTAGTAAATTATGATAATACTATTAGACGCAGGTCACGGAGAATCTACTCCTGGTAAAAGAAGTCCAGATGGTAGACTTAGAGAGTACAAATATTGTAGAGAGATTGCTAACGAAGTAAAGAAACAATTAATTGATAAAGGCTTTAATGTTGAGTTGGTAGTTACAAACGATGTAGATGTACCACTTATGCAGAGATGCCGAATAGTAAACCAATACTGTGATATACATGGAAAAGCTAATACTGTATTGGTGTCGATTCACTGTAATGCTGCTGGTAGCGGGGCAGATTGGATGAATGCTAAAGGTTGGAGTGTATTCATATCTAACAATAGCTCAAGTAAGAGTAAGAAACTAGCAGAGTGCTTGTTTGAAGCAGCACGTAAAGAGGGTTTAACACTAAGGAAATATTCACAAACACAAGTATATTGGAAACAGAATCTAGCTATATGCAGAGAGACTAAGTGCCCTGCAGTTTTAACAGAGAATCTGTTTCAAGATAATAAAGAGGACGTAGAGTATCTACTGTCAGATGAGGGTAGAGCAACTATAGCTCGCTTGCACGTACAGGGTATATTGGATTATATCAAGGCAATACAGGGATAATAATTAGGGGTGTTCTTAAATATTGATGAATTTCATCAAATCATTTTGGACACCCCTAAAATTTCCTTAATTTTGCAAATAACTTTAAAAGGGAATAATATGAGTATGAAATTAGAGGATTTAGACATTGACGATGTAGGATTAGACGAAGACGTAACTCCTGGGAATGAGTTTGACGAAGATACCTATGAGAAGCCTTGGCTTGATGGTTCTGCACCGCAAGACGAGGAAGTTCACGAGGATGAGCCAACTAACGAGCCAGAAGAGGAGGACATTATCGTTTCCCTACTAAAAGATAAAGGAATCAATCCTGAAGCTATCAAATTTGAGAATGAAGCAGGAGAGATTGAAGAGAAAAGTTTTAATGAACTTTCAAGGGAGGAACAACTTCAAATCTTAAATTATGATGAGTCAGATGATGACTTTGGTTTAGCAGAAGATGAAGTTAGTCTTATTAATGAGCTAAGGGCAAGTAATCTGAGCGCAGATGAATATAAGAAGTATATCGCCCAGCAAGCTATTCAAGAGTATTTAGATTCTAATCAAGAAGATACTCCTGTATATGAGATTGATTCTATCCCAGATGATGAACTATATCTTATAGATTTAAAAGCTAAAGTCCCAGAGCTTACTGAGGAAGATGCTTCTACTGAGTTAGAATTAGCTAAACAGAATGAAGCACTATATCAGAAGAAGGTTCAAGGTATCCGCAATGAATACAAGAAGAAAGAAGAGTTGCTAGCTCAACAAGAAGAGGAAGAACAAAGGTTAGCCGCTGAGAAAGCTGCTCAAGAGTTCGAAGACACTATTGTGGCTGCAATTCAAGAGAATGATACCATTGACTTGGGTGAGTCCTCATTAACCTTGTCTGAGGATGATATGAATGAAATTGCTAGCTTTATCTTAGATTCAGATGTTGCAGGAGTGAGACACATCGCCAAAGCGTTAAATGACCCTAAGACCTTAGTTGGCATGGTTTGGTATGCGCTTAAAGGACAGGAGGCGTTTAGTCAAATTACTGATTATTACAAACAGAAGATTACAGAAGCATCTAAATACAATTATAATAAAGGGTTTGAAGATGCTAAGGGAGGTAAAGCTCCAAATGCAGCTAAGACAGTGGTCAAAAAAACAGCAGGTAGTACGGCTGCCCCTGCTAAAAAAGTATTAACAATTGATGATTTAGATTAGATTTAAATTATAAAGTATGATAGTAGCAAATTTCGTAACAAATCGCCCTACAATGAGCGAAACCAGAACTTATGAAGACTTCTATAAGTTCTTAGGTACAAAACCAACTAGACTTGGTATAGTTTCAAGACTCTACCCTAATTTAACTGCTTCTTACTTGACAGAATCTCTAAGAAATATCTTCTATATGGATTCTAAGTCAAATAGCAAATACAGAAGCATTGATAGTATGTACTTCGAGTGGGAAGTTGAAACCAACTACATCAAGAGAGTTGAGTTCGCAGATGTTCCAGCAGCTAATGGTGAAGGTGGTACAACCATCGTAATGGCTTTCAAAGAGAACTATTACCAGAAGTATGACATTTTTAAGATTGACAAAACAATGCAGCAATGCCAAGTTATCTCTAGACCCACAAGAGTTGCAGATAATTATTGGACTGTTGAAGTAAGACTAATTGATAACGACTATTCTTCAATCCTAGACCTAGATGGATGCCAGATTGGTGACACTACAAGATTCCAATCTAACGCTATGCCTGAGGCACACGAAGAGGGTTATGCTAAGTATCAATCTAACATTGAAAGACATAGAGGTTACATCACTACACACCGTGTTGATGACAGCTATACTTCTCTATTCAAGCCACTAGAGCAAACATTTATCAGCATTGGTAAAGGTGAAGGCAATGGTGCTGTTAAGGAAACAATGTACAAGATGGATACTCTTGAGAAGAATCTATTAAGAAACTTCTTGGAAGTTCGTAACCAAGGTCTATTATTCAATAAGACTAACGTAGATAAGAACGGTAAACCAACAATCTCTGACCCTGACACTGGTCGTCCAATCTATATTGGTGACGGTATCATCCCACAAATCGAGAGATTTGCATCTAAGTATGTATACAATAAACTTACTCCAGAAGCATTCACTACAGCTATGGCTATGATGAATGAGAAGAGTGAGAATCCAACTGGTAACAAGTATGTATTCATCTGCAACGAGAAGATGTGGAATGACATTCAAAGCTGCCTATCAGAATGGCTTGCTAGATTCAAAACTTGTGGTACTTATCTATGGTC
>UMFG01004686.1_pt1 | contig 14605 bp, 12 predicted proteins | sample 1964961 | NCBI WGS metagenome assembly UMFG01 (sample SAMEA4836041, study PRJEB28245) | human gut metagenome | biome: gut microbiome; material: fecal sample | place: Denmark | collected 2008
GAGAGAATTTTACAAGAATCTCGCCTACAATACCTACGCGGGGCTTTTTGACAGTAACCCTTGGAAGATGGTCAAAATCACGAACAATGCCGCGAATGTTTCTTCCAAATTCGATCATACCGGCTGCCCTGGTAGAAAGACTGGCAATACAGCGTTTTTTCCATTTTTCATGGAGCGCATTGGCAGCGCCCGGTTCCTTTTCATAGGGACGGGTAGCATAGAGAACCCGCATGAAAATATCACCGTAAACCACAGCCTGCATGGCTTTGGTGATCAGTCCCGGCGTCAGGGTAAAGCCGGGATTGGTTTCCATGCCGTTGGCATTGACAGAAATAACAGGGATCTGAGGCATTCCTGCTTTTTCCAGCGCCCGTCGGATAAATCCGATGTAATTGGAGGCGCGGCAACCACCTCCGGTCTGAGTCATAAATACAGCTGTTTTATTCAAATCATATTTTCCTGATAAAAGGGCAGACATGATTTGTCCGATTACAATCAGGGAAGGATAGCAGGCGTCATTGTTGACGTACTGCAGCCCGGTATCAATGGATTCCCGGCTGTCATTCTGAAGGATTTCTATGCGATATCCGAATGCCCGGATGGCAGGCTCAATCAAATCAAAGTGAATGGGTGACATCTGAGGACATAACAGGGTATAATCCCGCTTCATTTCTTTGGTAAAGACAACCCGGTTGTAGGCGCTGGAAACCACTCTCTGCTCCAGGGATTTTTGTTTCCTGACACGAAGCGCCGCAATCAGGGAACGGATTCGGATCCGGGCAGCCCCCAGATTGTTGACTTCATCAATTTTCAGCACTGTATAAATTTTCCCGGCGCTGGTCAGAATATCATGAACCTGATCCGTGGTAACTGCATCCAGGCCGCAGCCAAAGGAGTTCAGCTGGATCAGATCCAGACAGTCGCAGGTTTTTACATAGGAAGCTGCCCGATACAGCCTGGAGTGGTACATCCACTGATCTGTGACAACAAGAGGCCGCTCCACCTGACCCAGATGACTGACAGAATCCTCAGTGAGAACAGCCAGTCCATAGGACGCGATAAGCTCCGGAATGCCGTGGTGGATCTCCGGATCTACATGGTAGGGACGTCCGGCAAGAACAATGCCGTGGCGGTCATGCTCCTTCAGCCATGCAATGGTTTCCTCACCTTTCTTCTCCATATCCCGTCGGGATGCCAGAAGCTCCTGCCAGCCTGCATGGGCAGCCTTCTGAATCTCGATGGAGGAAATCTCATATTCCCTGCCAAATTCCACAATCAGCTGTTTCGTAAGAATCTCTTCGCTGGTAAAGGCAAAGAAAGGATTCATAAAGTGAATATGGTTTTCAGCCAGCTCCTCTACGTTATTTTTGATGTTTTCTGCATAGGAGGTAACCATGGGGCAGTTGTAATGGTTTCCGGCATCGGGAGTTTCATTCCTCTCGTAGGGAATACAGGGATAGAAAATATCCTGAACGCCCTGCTTAATCAGCCAGGTAATATGGCCGTGAACCAGCTTTGCCGGATAGCACTCAGACTCACTGGGAATAGATTCGATACCCAGCTCATAAAGCTGTCTGGTGGACTGAGGGGAAAGCAGGACGGAAAAACCCAGCTCCCTGAAAAATACAGCCCAGAACGGGAAATCCTCATACATATTCAGAACCCTGGGGATGCCGATGACTCCGCGGGGGGCCTGATCAGCTGTAAGTGGTTCGTAGCCGAAAACACGGCGGAATTTGTAGTCAAACAGGTTTGGAACCTCTTTTTTTGATTTTTCCCGGCCGAGACCGCGCTCGCATCGGTTTCCGCTGATAAACTGGCGTCCCCCTTCAAAACGGTTGACGGTGAGGACACAGTGGTTGGTGCAGCCCTTGCACCGGGTCATCGAGGTTTCATATTTTAACTGCATGATCTTGTCCAGGGGAAGCATGGATGAGGTTTTCTGGCTGGTGTACCGTTCTCTGGCAATCAGAGCAGCGCCGAAAGCGCCCATGATTCCTGCAATATCAGGACGGATAGCTTCGCAGCCGGATATTTTTTCAAAGCTTCTCAGCACAGCGTCATTATAAAAGGTTCCGCCCTGAACCACCACATGAGAACCAAGATCGGATGGACGGGTAATTTTGATTACCTTAAATAAAGCATTTTTAATAACAGAATAGGCCAGTCCTGCAGAAATATCTGCGACAGAAGCGCCTTCCTTCTGAGCCTGTTTGACATTGGAATTCATAAATACCGTACAGCGAGTGCCCAAATCCGTAGGATTCTTGGCAAACAGCGCTTCTTTGGCAAAATCAACTACGCTGTAGTTCAGGGATTTGGCAAAGGTTTCAATAAAGGAACCGCAGCCGGAGGAGCAGGCCTCGTTCAGCTGAACGCTGTCTACGGTGCTGTCCTTGATTTTAATGCATTTCATATCCTGACCGCCAATGTCCAGGATACAGTCTACATCTGGCTCAAAAAATGCAGCGGCATAGTAGTGGGAGATGGTTTCCACCTCTCCCTCATCCAGCATCAGGGCAGCCTTTAAAAGCGCCTCTCCATAACCGGTTGAGCAGGACCAGGCGATTTTTGCCGTGTCCGGAAGCTGCTGGCGGATTTCACCGATGGCCCGTATGGCAGTAGCAATAGTGCTGCCGTTGTTGTTGTCATAAAAATGGTAAAGAAGACTTCCATCCTCTGCGACAAGCGCTACCTTGGTTGTGGTGGAACCGGCGTCAATGCCCAGAAAGCAGTTTCCGCTGTAGGTGGAAAGCTCCGCTTTTTTCACACAGCTCTGACGATGACGGCTGCAGAAATCCTCATATTCCTCCTGTGAGGCAAACAGCGGTTCCATACGCTTAACCTCAAACTCCATCTGAATGCCGGAGGAGAGGCGCTTGCTCAGCTCGGTCAGGGAACTGGAGATATCGTCCTTTGCATTCATAGCGGCTCCAGTAGCAGCAAAAAGATGAGAGTGTTCTGGCGCTACAATATGATCTGCATCAAGATTCAGAGTCCGGATAAAGGCATTTCTCAGCTCTGGAAGGAAATGAAGAGGTCCGCCCAGAAAGGCAACCGTACCACGGATAGGCTTTCCGCAGGCCAGTCCGCTGATGGTCTGGTTGACAACGGCCTGAAAAATAGAGGCAGCCAGATCCTCTCTGGTAGCCCCTTCGTTGATCAGCGGCTGTATATCAGATTTTGCAAATACTCCGCACCGGGCTGCAATCGGGTAAATCATCTGATAATGTTTTGCATAATCATTCAGACCGGATGCGTCTGTCTGCAGCAGAGAGGCCATCTGATCAATAAAAGAACCGGTGCCGCCAGCACAGATTCCGTTCATTCGCTGGTCAATTCCTCCGGTAAAGTAAATGATCTTTGCATCTTCTCCGCCCAGCTCAATGGCTACATCTGTCTGAGGAGCATACGCCTGAAGCGCAGTGGCTACGGCAACAACCTCCTGGGTAAAGGGGATGTTCAAATGTCTGGAAAGAGTCAGACCGCCGGAACCTGTGATACTGGCCCTGACGGTCATTTCTCCCAGTTTTTCTTTTGCCCGAGACAATAAAAGAGCGAGCGTCTCCTGAATATTGGCGTAGTGACGCTCGTAGTCGGCAAATAATATATGGTTATCGCTGTCTAATACAGCGATTTTGACAGTTGTGGAACCGATGTCGATTCCTAAAGAGTTATGTAACTTCATGTTTTCGGGAATGTTTTTCCCCGCCTCCTTATCTGAAACACGTAAAATAGCATTTTTACACCTCAGTTTAACATAAAACATGAGAAAATACAATTTTCATACCTGTTAAAAAAAGGTTAAGAAACTGCATAAAAACTGTCAGATTTGAAAAATTAGGTCTTTTGGTTTGACAAACAGGCTGGCAGAAACTATAATGATATAGCAGTAACTCTGAAAATATGGAAAAGAAAGGATGGATGGCAGCTATGGATGGTGGCTCGTGTTACCACGCGGAAACAGAAGATGGACGAAAGCGCATACCTGCATTGCATTCTTAAATTCAGAGAGGAATCAGAAAATTTTCTTTCCTGAAGAACCGCGGTGCAGGTATCTCCGGCGCTGTGGCAGACAATAATATTATAAGGAAAGGAATAATCTGACATGGTTCGTATTTTTAAAACAGAGGAAGGCGTAGTTCGCCAGATTGAAGAGATTGAGAGCGGATGCTGGGTTGCACTGACTGACCCGACAGCTACGGAAATTCTTGAGGTGGCAGAACGGTTTGGAATTGATCCGGATGATGTGAAGGCACCGCTGGATGAGGAGGAGCGATCCCGTATTGAGAGCGAGGATACCTACAGCCTGATTGTTGTGGATATTCCGCTGATTGAGGAGCGCAACGAAAAGGACTGGTATGTGACCATCCCTATGGGTATTATTATGACAGAAGAGGCAATCGTGACTGTCTGCCTGGAGGATACCCCGGTGCTGACAGCCTTTATGGACGGCCGGGTGCGGGATTTCCATACCCATATGAAGAGCCGTTTTATTCTGCAGATTCTGTATAAGAATGCTTCCCTGTATCTGCAGTATCTGAGAATTATTGATAAGAAGAGTGAGGTAGTGGAGCGTGAGCTTCACAAATCCCAGAGAAACCAGGAGCTGATTGAGCTGCTGGAGCTGGAAAAGAGCCTTGTGTACTTTACAACCTCCCTCCGCTCCAATGAGATGGTGCTGGAGAAGCTGCTGCGCAGCGAAAAGATCAAGAAGTATCCGGAGGATACAGATCTTCTGGAGGATGTTATCACAGAGAATAAACAGGCCATCGAGATGGCCAATATTTACAGCGGTATTCTGAGCGGAACCATGGATGCCTTTGCATCAGTTATTTCCAATAATCTGAATATCGTAATGAAATTCCTGGCTACGATTACGATTGTTATGTCGATTCCGACAATGGTAGCCAGCTTTTATGGAATGAACGTCAATTCAGTGGGAATGCCTTTTGCTTCCAGCCCCTATGGTTTTGTAATTGTTCTGGGCTTTGCAGCCCTGCTGTCCGGCCTGGTAGCACTGATTTTTTCCAAGAAGAATCTGTTTTAATTGTTGGCAAATAGGTTTCAGAAAGGAAGATTCATGGAGTTTTTCAGAAAATTAGAAAGAAAGTATCAAAGATATGCGATACCGAATCTGATGTATTATATTACAATTCTTTATGCAGTTGGACTGGTAATCTGGCTGGTAAATCCGATTCTGTATTTTGAATATCTGAGTCTAGATGTGGGGAAAATTCTCCATGGACAGGTTTGGCGGATTGTGACATTTTTGCTGTTTCCGCCGGCATTTGGAAACTGGCAGTTTTCAACGGTGTTTTTAGGTGTGTTGGCTCTGTTTGTATATAACAATCTGGGACAGACGCTGGAAAATGTGTGGGGATCTTTCCGGTTTAATGTATTTTTTTTGATGGGTGTGGTAGCTCAGGTTTTGGCTGCTTTTGTAGGATATTTTATATTTAAGGAAAACTGGATGCTGACAACAGGATTTCTCAATTCTTCCGTTTTCCTTGCATTTGCCATCTGCTTTCCGGATGCGCAGTTCCTGCTGTTCTTTGTGCTGCCTATTAAGGCCAGATGGCTGGCTGTGGCAGAGGGAGCGGTGTATCTGTTTGACTTTATCAACGGCGGAATGAATACGAAGGTGGAGCTGGCAGTTTCCCTGCTGAACATTCTGGTATTCTTTGTTATGACCCGCAACTACAAGCGGTATGCGCCTAAGGAGATAAAGCGGAAGCAGGAGTTTAAACGGGAAATGAAAATCATAGCGCCCGGACAGGCAAGACATCGCTGTGCAGTATGCGGCAGGACAGAGCTGGACGGAGAAAATCTGGAATTCCGTTACTGTTCCAAATGCGAGGGAAATTATGAGTACTGCCAGGATCACCTGTACACCCATCAGCATGTTACAAAGAATTCTGGACAATAGGCTGTTGTAAAAGAACGGAGGACAATTTTATGAAAAAAACAAAAATCATATGCACCATGGGACCAAATACCAACGACAGAGATCTGATGAAGGCGCTGGCTCTTCATGGCATGGATATTGCCAGATTCAATTTCTCTCACGGCGATTATGAGGAGCAGAAAATGCGTCTGGATATGTTAAAGAGCATCCGTGAAGAAACCGGGCTTCCCATTGCCGCTCTTCTGGATACGAAGGGACCGGAGATTCGTACCGGACTTCTGAAAGATGGAAAAAAGGTAACTCTGGAAGCTGGACAGACCTATACTCTGACAACCAGAGAGATTGTGGGAGACAATCAGATTGCACATATTAATTACAGCGGCTTAAATGAAGATGTAGCAGAAGGCAACCGGATCCTGATTGACGATGGACTGATTGAACTGAAGGTACAGGAAGTAAATGATACAGACATTGTATGTCAGGTTGTAAATGGCGGCGAACTGGGTGAGAAAAAGGGTGTAAATGTACCGAACGTAAAGATTAAACTGCCGGCTCTTACCGATAAGGATAAGGCAGATATTCAATTTGGTATTGAACAGGGCTTTGACTTTATTGCTGCCTCCTTCGTTCGTACAGCAGATGCTGTTCGTGAGATTCGTCAGATTCTGGATGAGGCAGGTTCCTCCATTCAGATTATTGCCAAGATTGAGAATGCAGAGGGAATTGAAAATCTGGATGCGATTATTGAAGCCAGTGATGGTATTATGGTGGCCAGAGGCGATATGGGTGTAGAGATTCCGGCAGAGGAAGTTCCCCACATTCAGAAAATCATTATTTCCAAGTGCAACCAGGCCTGCAAGCCGGTTATTACTGCAACACAGATGCTGGATTCCATGATCCGTAATCCCCGTCCTACCAGAGCAGAGGTAACGGATGTGGCAAATGCCGTATATGACGGAACCGATGCTGTTATGCTGTCCGGTGAAACTGCTATGGGTAAATACCCGGTGGAAGCTCTCAGCATGATGGCTCAGATTTGTGAGTCTACAGAGAAATATCTGGATTATAACTCCTACCGCAAGAGAAAGGTTTCTGCTGAGAATGAGCAGAACATTTCCAACGCAGTATGCTACTCCTCTGTATCCACAGCTCACGCTCTGAATGCAAAGGCAATTATCGCTCCCTCCATCAGCGGCTTTACAACAAGAATGCTGTCTAAGTGGAGACCGGGCGTACAGATTATCGGTCTGTCTCCCAGCGCTTCTGCTGTGCGTCAGATGCAGATTTACTGGGGTGTTCGTCCCTTCCAGGCAAAGCGCGCAGAGTCTACAGACGTGCTGATCTGGTCCTCTCTGGAGCTTCTGAAGAACAAGGGCATTCTGGAGGAAGGCGATGTTACAGTTGTAACTGCAGGCGTTGTCAGCAGAGCAAGCCGTCATGAGCCGGCTGCAAACACGAACATTATGCGTGTAGTTGTTGTTGACTAAGAACAGAATTTAGAAATTGTTATGAGATAACAGAGACAAAGAAGTCTGATATGGCAGAAAAAATGTCATTCAGACTTCTTTTTCGTTCACAGGAAATTACGTTCTATGAACATAGAAACTTTCCGCGAGGATGCGTACTGCACGCCAGAGGAAAAAGGCTGCTGACGCATCTGCGCTTAGGCGCGGGAATGTGCCAAGGCGCATTGTTTTCACTTCAGGAAAGGTCTGTATGGGAGGAATATAGTATGGATAAAAAACCATTTGTTACAAAGGAACAGCTGGAAATCATTACAAAGCAATATCCGACCCCTTTTTATCTTTATGATGAAAAGGGCATTCGGGAAAATGCAGAACGTCTGAAAAAGGCTTTTGCCTGGAACTCCGGATACCGGGAATATTTTGCCGTGAAGGCTACGCCGAATCCCTATCTTTTGCAGATTTTGAAGGAGGAGGGCTGCGGAGCTGACTGTTCCTCCGCAACAGAGCTTATGATGGCAGATGCCGTGGGATTTTCCGGCCATGACATTATGTTTTCCTCCAATGAAACTCCTCCGGAGGAGTTTGCTTTGGCAGAAAGACTGGGAGCTGTCATCAATCTGGATGACATTACCCATATTGAATGTCTGGAAAAGACTCTGGGCTATATACCAGAAACCATCAGCTGCCGCTATAATCCAGGCGGTGTATTCAAAATCAGCAACGAGATTATGGATAATCCGGGAGATGCCAAATATGGGATGACAACGGATCAGATTGTAGAGGCATTTCGTATTCTGAAAGCAAAGGGGGCCAGGCATTTTGGAATTCATGCCTTTCTTGCCAGCAATACAGTAACCAATGAATATTATCCCATGCTGGCAAGGATTCTGTTTGAGCTGGCTGTAAGGCTGCATCAGGAAACAGGAGCTCATGTGGCCTTTATTAATCTTTCTGGAGGCGTCGGTATTCCTTATCGTCCGGATCAGGAGCCCAATGACATTATGGCTATAGGAGAGGGCGTGAGAAAGGTATACGAGGAGGTGCTGGTTCCGGCGGGGATGGGAGATGTCAGTCTCTGCACGGAGATGGGACGGTTTATGACAGGACCTTATGGGTGCCTGGTTACGAGAGCTATTCATGAAAAACATACCTATAAAGAGTATATCGGCGTAGATTCCTGTGCGGTTAATCTGATGCGTCCGGCTATGTACGGCGCCTACCATCATATTACTGTGGCTGGAAAGGAAACAGCTGTCTGTGATCACAGATATGATATCGTGGGCTCTCTCTGCGAAAACAACGATAAGTTTGCGATTGATCGGATGCTTCCAGAAATAGAGATGGGAGATTTTTTGGTGATTCACGATACCGGGGCTCACGGATTTTCTATGGGGTATAATTACAATGGAAAGCTGAAATCAGCAGAGCTTCTTCTGAAATCAGATGGAACGGTACAGAAGATACGAAGGGCAGAAACGCCGCAGGATTATTTCGCTACCTTAGATGAGTGTCCTATGATGGAAAAATACAGAAAGCACAGCGAGGTATAGGAGAAGGGAGAGAAAAGCAGGAGAGAAGGGAAAGTTTAGGGAAAAGAGCCTGAAAAAACGGAAAAAACGCCGGAAAGCTGCAGAATATCAGCTTTTCCGGCGGGGGATATTAATCGTTCTAATGGAACCTACACGTTAAAGCGGAACAGAATAACGTCTCCGTCCTTTACCACATAATCCTTTCCTTCCAGTCCAACCAGACCCTTTTCCTTTGCCTTGGCATAGGTTCCGCAGTCCAGCAGATCCTGATAGTTTACAACCTCGGCGCGGATAAATCCCCGCTCAAAGTCAGAGTGGATTTTTCCGGCAGCCTGGGGAGCCTTGGTTCCAACCTTGATGGTCCATGCTCTGGTTTCATCCTCTCCGGAGGTCAGATAACTAATCAGACCCAGAAGTCGGTAGCTGGCAGCAATGAGCTTGTCCAGACCAGATTCGGAAAGACCAAGAGCCTCTAAGTATTCCTGCTTTTCATCATCGTCCAGCTCAGCAATTTCCTGTTCAATCTGAGCGGAAATAATAAATACCTCAGAACCGTTTTCAGCAGCAAACTCTCTTACCGCAGCAACATGGGAATTGGAAGCTCCGTCGTCTGCCAGATCTTCTTCACCTACATTGGCGGCAAAAATAACCGGTTTGCAGGTAAGCAGATTCAGGGAATTAACAAAAGCCATAACATCCTCATCCTCGTTCTCATAGGTGCAGGCCAGCTTGCCGTCTTCCAGAATTACCTTCAGCTCTTTTAAAACGTCCAGCTCTTTTGCCAGAGACTTATCATTCATGGCAGAGCGGGCTGTCTTTGCAATCCGGCGTTCCAGAATCTCCAGGTCAGAGAAAATCAGCTCCAGATTAATGGTTTCAATATCGCGGAGGGGATCAACGCTTCCTTCTACATGGATGACGTTTTCATCCTCAAAGCAGCGGACAACGTGTACAATGGCATCAACCTCACGGATATTGGCCAGAAACTGATTGCCCAGACCTTCGCCCTTGGATGCTCCTTTTACCAGACCGGCAATATCAACGAACTCAATAACAGCCGGAGTTACCTTTTTGGAGTGATACAGATCGCCTAACAGCTTTAAGCGCTTGTCGGGAACAGGAACCACGCCTACGTTGGGATCGATGGTGCAGAAGGGATAGTTTGCAGATTCTGCGCCTGCCTTGGTCAGAGAATTGAACAATGTACTTTTTCCTACGTTGGGAAGTCCCACGATACCTAATTTCATTTTATCTTTACCTGTCCAGAAACCTTGCAATTTTGCGGGCTTCTGCCTTTCCTTATATTTCTTTTACGCCCTTTTTACGCCTTTTTCATCGTCATAAAGTATAGCATAAGGAATCTGCTTTTTCAATCGTATCGGGCAAATATGTTTGGAATAATGATTGACATAATGATTGACACAGCAAACAGGATATGCGATATTCCCATCTGCAGACTGCCGCTGTGTGGGCGGCGGGTATTTAGTCGTAAAGGTTCGGGGTAAGTACTTTAATCATCTCTGAATGTTATATTATTCCTCTATAAAAGCCTGACTCATAATATAAAATTCGTCTTGGCTTGGAAGGTACTTTTTTTCCATTGGTTCTAATGTGTCATCATAGCGTTCCGCTTCTTCCTCACTGATTGCCATAACAGGACTATCCTGATAGAGCCATTTATGACCATCCAATATATGGGGGATTAGTTCTTTTACCATCATCGCAGCAGGATATTTTCCGTTTTCGATACAAACATTATATTTCTTGCAACATTTAAATCCACGGCTAACATAGTTGGCAGGACTTCCAAAAATAACAATCGTATCATATCCTAACTGTATGGCTGCTTGAAATGAATGCTCCATAAGTATTTTTCCATACCCCATTCTCTGGTAAGCCGGATGGATACTAACCGGACCAAATGTTAAAATCTCTTTTTCAGTTCCATTTTCATCGGTCAATTTTGCTTTTGTATACATGATATTGCCGATCACCTGACCGTCCAGCTCTAATACAAAATCCAATTCCGGAATAAAGTCCTCATGTTCCCGCATGATATGAACTAAATAATGTTCCACACATCCCGGTACATAAAGATTATAAAAGGCTTGTCTTGTAATCCTCTCTACAATTTCCCAATCTTCTTTCTTTTCATTTCTAATAATAATATTTTCTTCCATAAAGCAGTATCTCCTTTTTACACTCTGATTGGCATTTTTTTAATTAACTTGGAAATTTGCTTTTCCCGCTTTCCTTTTGTAAGCATGTAGCTCTCTTTATCTTCCATATAATCATTTTCTGCTTTAAGCTTCTGATAAGATTGCCAACGGTTAATTTCTAATTTTCCAGTTGTCAGTGCTTTCTGAATAGCACATCCCGGCTCATTTGTATGGGTACAGTTGCGGAATTTACACTGAGCAGCCAGTTCTTCAATGTCCATAAAGGTTCTTTCAATTCCGGTATCATTATCCCACATTCCAAATTCACGCATACCCGGAGTATCGATTACCATGCCGCCTGAAGGGAGCAGAAACAATTCTCTGTGTGTAGTGGTATGTCTGCCTTTGTCATCATTGCGAAGTCCGCTTGTTTTTAGGAGTTCTTTCCCCAGCAGGCGATTGATGAGGGTAGATTTCCCTACGCCCGAAGAACCAATGAACGCTATCGTTTTGCCCTCCGAAATAAATGGAAGAAGTTCCTCGTATCCATTTTCTTCTGTTGAAGTAGTAACCAGAACATCCACCCCAAAAGCAATCGTAGATACTTCAGCAAGTCTCTGTTCCAAATCATCACACAAATCCGATTTTGTCAGAACCACAACCGGCATAGCACCGCTATCCCACGCAATCGAAATATATCGCTCCATTCGTCTCAGGTTAAAATCATTGTTCAATGCCATGCACAAAAATACAATGTCAATGTTCGCAGCAACTACCTGCTCCTGCTGTGATCCTCCAGCCGCCTTTCGGATAAAAGCACTTTTTCGTGGCAGCAGCGATTCAATGATTGCACTGTTGCCGGATTTGTTCCAATTTACCAGTACAAAATCGCCAACAGCAGGGTAGTCTGATGAAACTGTCGTTTGAAATTGAAACTTTCCAGATACCTCTGCCAATTTCTTCCCTTTGTCGGATATGATTCGATAGAACCCTTTTTCCTGTGAAAGAATACGAGCTGGGGTTAATTGATTATCTTGTAGGATTCCATTTGAAAACCTTTCGCAGAATCCGTATTTTTTTATGTTAATTAAATTATCCACTATAATTTCCTCTCCGGTGTAAGTTTTATGAAAAATATTTTTGGAAAAAATCGTCGATATAACACTCATAGTTTTTGGCGATTTCTTCTTTTGTTTCTGTACACTCTACTCCATCAGACATACTGAGCAGAAGAAAAAAGGGAGAATAGAACTCTACTGCCAACGCATGGGGAGATGGCAGCTGTTTCTCTTGCTTCTTTGACATTTCACGAAATAGATTTTCGATATAATCCATGGGTCCGCTGACAAGAACTTTTTGATACAAAGCATTCATTTCCGGGGATTTGTATTGTTCCAGAGTAAGCATTTTACGGAAATTACAAGCAATTTCATCTTCACTCCAATAATGGAATTGTGCTTTCATATAACCGCCTAAACTTTCTGCCGATACATTAGAAAAAGCTTCAGGCATATCTGAGTAGTCCTGTTCTGGAACACCGCTTTTTCGAGAACGCTCCACATCCAGCTGACAGACATATTCAAAGATACAGTTAAAAATGTCTCTCTTGTTTTTATAATGCTTATATAATGCACCCTTTGTCATGCCCAACTCCCCGGCAATCTGGCTGACAGATACCGCCTCATATCCATAAATAGCAAAGAGCCGCAATGAAGTCACTAAGATTTTTTCCTTCGTATTCATCACCGTAATCCTCCAATCAGTAAACGACTGTTTACTGATATAGTATAGTAAACAATCGTTTACTTGTCAAGCATATCTTATATACGCCTGAAAAAGAAGTCCACAAAAAGGACAGTGAGAGTGCGCCTCAGACCATCGTTGCCGATGAACTGAAAGAAAATCTGGAAGCGGTCGAAAATTTCAAGGGCAGCCGAGATGAAAAGCTGGTTGTCCTTTACTGCAAGCAGCTCGGTATCAACTACAAAAATTTATTGGAAGAAGAATTTCGCTGGCTGATTCGGATTCTCCAAAAATCAAAGAAAATGGGAACACCTATTAGCCAGAGAAAAAACGGTAAGGAAAAACCGCTGTTGCATGGTTTTCTTAGCTTCCATGTAGCAGCGGTTTGTGCTGTGGTTATTCAGTTGAATTTTCGGAACGATAAGCTGGAGTTTAATTATTAACGCAAATCATCTTGGTCAATTATAAATTTTCTGCATTTTTCGCAATAGAATACTTTTACAGTCATACCATCATTTATTGATGTTAGTTTAATTCCTCTCACAAGTGGGGTAAAATTCAATAATCCTCTATCTTTATCAGACGGAACCCATTTTAGTGCATATCGATCTTGAGAAATGCTTCCAATAAGCATTTCTTCTTTGCAAAATGGACATTTCATATCGTTAACGCCTCCTAATAAAACAAATTCTAATTGTTCCCACATCAAACTGAGCTTGCGCTTATTTATCTGATTTTGAAAAAGCGCCCCATAAAGAAAGCGTGATACCTGCTGCCAATAAAATAATTCCTATTATCATCACAGGGAATAAACCCATATTAAATACTGTTTGCCAATATACTCCCAATTCTGTATTCCACTGTTTTGTATTTTCCATACTCATACCTGCAATTAAAGAAGAGCATATCAACATCAGTGATCCCGTAATTTCAAATCCTATTCCCGCAATTATTTTCTTCATCTTTCCACCTCCAACCTCATGTTTATACAACTTTTTTTATCTTAATAAACTGGAAGTTACTTCTCTTACTCTTCGTCATCATCTTCTTTATTCTTCTTTGAGTCATAAAGAGTACCTAAAAATATTCCCACACCAACACCTGTTGCTACTCCTATAGCAATATTATCAAACACAACACCCAAAGATGTACCAATAGCAACACCAATACATAGTCCTGTCGCTAAACCGTTATTATTCTTTCTATTGGAGTTCTTTTTCATGTTATCACCTCAAATTCAAATTTACCTCCGTTTTAAACCCATCACAATCCAATGATATGCAATCATCGTACCGATTGGGATAATTACCAAATAGCTGATAATATTAAACAGCGTAAAATTATATGTATTAGATACCTCACCAAATTCCAGCAAATACCGGCAGACCATTCCGACAGCAGTGAGTAAAAATGTCACTATGTAAACCATCCATTCTCTGTCCGGTCCCAAAATTCCAGCAAGAGCCGAGGCAATCACGCCATAACTTACCACCAGCAAATACAATCCTTGGAAATCCAACGGAAATGGATCGCTACGGATTGGGAACATAAAGCAGCCAGCAAAAATGATATATCCTAATGTTAGAACTTTTGGAATATGTGGGTGATTCTTAAAAAAATGCTGGAGTTTACCGCTTTTAGCGCCCCAATCAGCAATTGCTATCAAGATTACAAACACAGCAATATAAATTGCTACGAACACAATATCCACCTCCTGTTTTTTATCAACAAAACTGGAAATTATCTGATAGAAAAATCATTATTCCTCTTTTACTTGTATCCATTGAACATATGCCCACT
>UMFG01006799.1_pt1 | contig 14117 bp, 10 predicted proteins | sample 1964961 | NCBI WGS metagenome assembly UMFG01 (sample SAMEA4836041, study PRJEB28245) | human gut metagenome | biome: gut microbiome; material: fecal sample | place: Denmark | collected 2008
ATTCTTGATGCATTAAAAGAAAGGGGTATTAAAGCAGAAAGAAAAAGTATATACAATGACATAGATATGCTTAGAGAATTAGGGCTTGAAATTATTAATCATAAAAAATTAGGCTATGCAGTTGTAAAAAAAGATTTCGATTGTGATGAAATTAAGTTGCTTGTTAAAGGACTTGATAATATTGATATTATGGAAAGCAAAAAAAAGCATATTATTAATAAATTAAAAACATTAGTCAGTATTTACGAAGCTAAAGAAATTTTAAGCGAGTAATAAAATTTAACTGTTGTAAAATTAAGAATATTTTGCAACAGTTTTTTATACAAAAAAAACGGATTCCTCAGAACCCGTTTTTATAGCCATTAATAAAGTCAACAAAACTAATAATACTATATAATTGATTAAATATAAAGATACCAATTTAATTATTTATAAACTTCGCTACATAATAATCTCCTGCACAGCTCTTAGCACAAGCCTCAAATGTAAGCAAAAGACTATTTACCTCAACAGAACTAATAAATACATCAACAGGCTCATTTATATTTTTACTACAAATATTGGCAATTTCATCAAGTACATCACAACCCTTAAGCATAATATACTTATCGCCAATAGCAAAATCCGGTGGTGTAATAGCAGCAACCTCTTTTCTGATAGATGTTGATGCCCTTTTTATCTCAGTACTAACTTCACTATTCTTTGTGCCCTTACTAATGTTTATATTATTCAAGTATTTATCTAAAATTCCACCTATTTTTTTCTGATAAGCTCTAACTTCTTTGACCTGTTTATCGGTTAAATCTTCTTCATTCCAATCAATACCTTGAATATAATCAAAATATGTTTCTGCCTCTGTTTCCATTACATCAGATAATTTTGAAAATTTTTCTGAAAGAGCCTTGCCTTTTTTGCTTATTTCCTGCTTTGCAGTATAACTATTAATTGTTCCAGTACTTTGGTATCTTTTATAAAGATTTATAAGTTCATCAGTTTCATCTAAACACTTTTTAAACTCATCTAAAGATTTATTATTACTTTCTATTTCAGTAAATTGACTAACTTTACTTCTGCAAACATTATTAGCATTAATCAAAGCATCAAAATCAACATCTTCAGTCCCTTGTTGCTCAATATTAACTATAATTGAAATTATTAACAAAGAATAGCTTGATATAAAAGCTGTTGATTTAGTGTAATTAACATAACCTTCAGCGTAAGCTTTATAATCAGCTTCAGAAATTTTAGCAGTAGTTGTAGTTTCTGTAGCCTTTTCAGTAGTTGTTTCTGTTGTTGTTTCTGTTGTCTTAACAGTTGTACTTTCAACATTATCTAAATTATAACTTAAATTAACAACCTTATTTTCATTATCCCAATCAACCTTTAAACCAGTAGCCTCACCAACAGCTCTTAAAGGCAACATCATTGAACCATTAATTATTTGTGCTGGTACATCAAGATTTACTGAACTGTTATTAACTTTAAAAGTACCAGCATTAACAGTAACATTTACTACAATATCTCCTTTTGTAAAATTAGCTGTCTTAGTTTTATTATCCCAACTTATTTCGTAGCCAAGTTTTTCAAATACACCTCTTAAAGGTATAAGGGTTCTGCCTTCAACAATAACTGGTAATTGATTAGAGAACTCTATATTTTCACCATTTAAATTTACACTAATATTTCCTGCAAACACACTTGAACACATCATAATAATTGCAAGGGTTAATGCTATAAATTTTTTCATAAAAATCACCTTCTTTAAACAAGTTTACTGTCTAATTTATCCTCCAAATCCTTTTCATCTTCTGACTTATTATTGTCATCAACTTCCTCAAGATACTTTAAATCATAATTATCTTCAAAAATTTCTTTAGATAAAATCTCAAAGGTTGTAATACAATAATCAAATTTTATATAAGCAACATTTTTGCCGTCATCTTTAAAAGCACCATTGCTAACAGCATTACCAGCCTTTTCAATCAAGTCACAACAATAAAGCATAATTTCTCTATCTACAATACAAAATTGAGGTGTTTTTGTATTGTTAAGTTTTTCTCTAATAGCCTTAGCAGCATTGGTATAATTAGTATTACTTTCAGTTGCCTTGTCATAATCTTCCATAAAAGCTGTAACATTATTAACTACTGTACCTATTTCTTTTAAATATGCCTCTCTCTGCTTTTTAACACTAGCACTTGCTGTATCTGGATTAGGTACATTATATTTTTCACTTGCAAAAACTTCATTAGCTTTATCTACTGACATATCCATTTCAAGAAACAATGAATTTCTTGAAAATTCCATAGATTTAAGCGAACCATCTATCTTTGCAGCAAGCTGTTCTTCAGTAAGGTCATCATATTTATCACTACAATAGTAATCCCTTAACAACTTATAATCTTCAATACAAGTATCTACAAAGCTATTAAATCTCTTAACAATTTTACTATCCATAGATGTAGTTTCTATTTCAGCAGATACTTTTTTAAACTTTTCACATTCCTCAATGGCATCATCTAAAGTATTTTTTATTTCTTTTTCTGAATAAGAATACTTCATCCCTCCGTCTAACTTATATATATTGTAAGACTCACTTTCATTAAAACTATTGCATAATGATAAAACAGAATATACATTAACAATACACTTAGCTGCACTTCTGACAGCCTCCAATTCCTTTTCATTAGTATCATTTTGGCTAGTGACAGCCTCTGTTGTTGTTTCTGTTGTAACTTCTGTTGTTTCTAAATTATTTTCATATGATGCAATGTTTACAGCCTTATTTTCATTATCCCAGTTTACCTTAAGACCAGTAGCTTCTCCAACTGCTCTTAATGGCAACATCATTGAACCATTAACTATCTGTGCTGGTACATCAAGATTAACAGAACTGTCATTAATAGTAAAGGAGTTAGAATTAACTGTTACTTTAACTACAGTATTTTCCTTAGTAAATGTAGCTGTCTTAGTTTCATTATCCCAGTTAATTTCATATCCCAATTTTTCAAACACACCTCTTAAAGGTATAAGAGTTCTGCCTTCAACAATAACTGGTGCTTGATTAGAAAACTCTATATTTTCCCCATTTAAGTTTACACTAATATTTCCTGCAAATACACTTGAACACATCATAAGTGTTGATAATGTTAATGATAAAAATCTTTTCATATTCAATCTCTTCTTTCCTATTAAAAATTTTAATAATTAATTCATATTCTACCACATATAGGAATTTTTAGCAATACAAAATGTAAACTTTATCTTAAATTTCTTCTTTTATTTTACAACTACATTATTACATCCAAGTAATTCTTTAAGTTCTTCAACAATACTATTATTAATTGTAATATAATTATTAGAATTTGCTTTTAATTTTTGATTAGTTTTTTCCATATAAATAACCATTTTACTGTTACCTTTATACTTAGATGTAATATCAAGTATATTGTCAAGAGTTACAGAACTATCAGCAGATACTTTAAGCCAAAGAGTTTTTATCATTTCATCAAGTTGTTTAAATGACCTTATTTCTTCACATATTACCTTTGATGGTTGGTCTTTAGCTATAGTAGCAGTACCCTTGACAACAATAATTTCTTCTTCCTTAAGCATATATGAAAACTTATCATAAGAATCCGGAAAAACTATTATTTCCATTGTACCAAATATATCTTCAATATTTACAAATGCCATTACCTTATTATTTTTAGTAAAATGAAGTGTAACAGAATTAATAAATCCAGCTACTTGTACCTTTTCTCTATCTGCAACTTTCTTAGAATTTTCAAAGTCTTCATCATCAACAGGAAAATCTGTTGACACTCTACTTATATGATTTTTAAGTTTATCCCAGTATTTGTCAAGAGGATTACCACTTACATAAAAACCCAATATTTCTTTTTCTTGTGACAACTTATATTTAGTTGGATATTCATCCATTTTCGGTAAGGTATCCTTGTACTTTTCAGCATTTGATACTTCCTCACTTATTCCAAAAAGGTCAATTTGACCTACAATATTATTTTTGGCATTATTTTTAACACCTTCATATATTGTCATATAAATATTCATATACTGTGACCTTTTGCCACCTAAGGAATCAAATGCACCACTTAATATAAGGTTTTCTATAGCTCTTGAATTAATGCTGTCATACATTCTTGTTATAAAGTCAGTAAGGGAAACAAAAAGACCATTTTTTTCTCTTTCCTCAACAATATCATTTATAACCTGTCTGCCAACAGACTTAATGGCAGACAGGCAGAATAATATACCTTCATCACAAGAAGAAAAATTACCATATCCTCTGTTAATATCCGGTGGAAGTACCTTAATACCCATTTGACGACAACTGCCAATATAACCTGTTACCTTATCTGGATTACCAATTACACTAGTCATAAGTGCCGCCATAAATTCAACTGGATAATGACACTTAAGCCAAGCTGTTTGATAAGCAACAACAGCATAAGCAGCAGCGTGGGATTTGTTAAAAGCATACTTTGCAAAGTCTGTCATTTCATCAAATATTTCATTAGCTATTTCTGGTGAAATACCCTTTGCAATACAGCCTGGAACTTGGTCACCGTCACCGTTAATAAACTTTTCTCTTTCCTTAGCCATTACATCAGCTTTTTTCTTAGACATAGCTCTACGCACCATATCACTTCTGCCTAAAGAATAACCAGCCAACTCCCTAACAATTTGCATAACCTGTTCCTGATAGACTATACAGCCATATGTATCCTTTAATATAGGTTCAAGCAGAGGGTGCTTGTATATTACATTATTTTTATCTCTTTTGCCTTTAATGTACTGTGGTATAAAATCCATTGGACCTGGACGATAAAGAGAAATTCCTGCAATAATATCATCAATACTATCAGGCTTAAGTTCCTTCATAAATGAAGTCATACCAGCACTTTCAAGCTGAAAAACTCCATCAGTTTTTCCACTTGATATAAGTTTAAAAACTTCTCTGTCCTCATAGTCTATGTTGTTAGGAGTGTAATCTTTACTATATTTTCTATTAACTTCCTTAAAAGCATTTTGAATAACTGTAAGAGTTCTAAGACCTAAAAAGTCCATTTTAAGAAGTCCCAACTCCTCGCAAGTAGTCATTATAAACTGAGTAGTTACAGAATTATCCTTTACATTTAAGTTAAGAGGTACATAATCCATAACAGGACGGTCAGATATAATTACACCAGCTGCGTGAGTAGATGTATGGCGAGGCAGCCCCTCAAGTTTCATACTCATATCAATTACTCTTTTAACCTTAGGTTCAGTATCGTAAGCATTTTTAAGTTCTGGATTCTTATTAAGTGCTTTTTCAATAGTTATATGAAGTTCGTCAGGTATCATTTTGGCTATTCTGTCACCATCAGAATAAGGCAAATCTAAAGCACGAGTAACATCTCTTATAGCATTTTTGGCTGCCATTGTACCAAAGGTAATAATCTGTGAAACTTGATCTGCACCATATTTCCTAATTACATAATCAATTACTTCAGGTCGTCTTTCATAACAAAAATCAATGTCAATATCAGGCATTGTTACTCTTTCAGGATTTAAAAATCGCTCAAAAATAAGATTAAACTTTAGAGGGTCAATATCGGTTATCCTTAGTGCATAGGCAACAATAGAACCTGCGGCAGACCCTCTACCTGGACCAACTGCAATATCGTGGTCTTTAGCATACTTAATAAAATCCCAAACTATAAGAAAATACTCTACAAAACCCATTGATGATATAGTCTTAAGCTCATAATCAAGTCTTTCTGTAAGTTCGGAAGTAATATTGCCATACCTTTCAACAATACCCTTTTGACAAAGCTCAGTTAAATAGCTTAATGATGTATAACCCGCTGGCACATCATAACGAGGTATTTTATATTTATTAAATTCAAAATCTACATTACACTTTTCTGCAATTTTGGCAGTATTTTCACAAGCCTCTTTTGCGTAAGGAAAAAGAGAATACATTTCTTCCGGTGATTTTAAATAAAATTGACCTCCTTCATATCTCATTCTATCCGGAGTATTAATTGTGACACCAGTTTGAATACAAAGAAGAATATCGTGTGCTTCTGCATCTTCAGCCTTTATATAATGAGAATCATTAGTAACTACAAGAGAAATACCAGTTTCTTGATGAATACGCATAAGTGCTTGATTAACCTGCTGTTGCTCTGGCATACCGTGGTCTTGCAATTCTAAATAAAAATCTTCTCCAAAAAGACTGCTATATTTTAAAGCCATTTCCTTAGCCTTGTCATAGCCAACTCTTAATACTGTTCTAGCAACAGGTCCTGCAAGACAAGCACTAAGAGCAATAATACCTTCGTGATACTTTTCAAGAAGTTCAAAATCTATTCTAGGCTTTTTATAAAAGCCTTCTGTAAAACCATAAGACACCATTTTAATAAGGTTTTGATAACCTATTTGATTTTTAGCAAGGAGAACAAGATGATAATAAAAATTGTCATCTGATGCTGTTTTGTCAAATCGAGATTTAGATGCTACATAAACCTCACAACCAATAATTGGTTTAATACCTTGATTTTTGCACTCCTTATAAAAATCTATACAGCCATACATTACGCCGTGGTCAGTAATTGCAATAGAATCCATTCCTAACTTTTTACATCTGGCTACAAGTTCTTTTATTTTGGCAGAACCATCTAAAAGACTAAATTCCGTATGGACATGTAAATGTGTAAATTTCAAATTATTATCCATATTGTCTTCCTTTCACAAATTTTAAATAAGTTTTGAAGTGTTAATGCTTATTGCTACAAAATATATATCAATTATTTCTCACTGTATAATCATCACACTCATTCTTTAGCAAGCAATTTTCACAATCAGGCTTTCTAGCCTTACAAATAGACCTGCCGTGGGCAATAATCTGAGTATTATATCTTCCCCAATGGTCCTCTGGAAATATTTTCATAAGTTCAAACTCAATCTTAACAGGGTCATCACAACTAACAAAGCCTAATTTATTGCTTATTCTCTTAACATGAGTATCAACAACTATACTAGGAATATGAAAAATATGGGTTCTAACAACATTTGCAGTTTTTCTCCCAACACCGGCAAGGGCAGTCAGTTCATTAATATCTGATGGAAGCTCACCATTATATTCATTAATAAGCTGGTTAGCTGCCTCTTTAATATTCTTAGCCTTATTTCTATAAAAACCAGTGGAATGAATGTCCTTTTCAAGTTCTCTTAAGTCAGCATTAGCAAAGTCTTCTAATCTAGTGTACTTCTTAAAAAGTTCATCTGTAACCATATTAACTCTATCATCAGTACATTGTGCAGAAAGCATAGTAGCTATAAGCAACTCATAAGGCTTAGTATAATGGAGGTAACATTTATCCTCTGTTGGATATATACTATCTAAAAGAGCAAGTACATTTTTTACTTTAGACTTCATTCTTTCACATACTTCCGACATAATACAACTCCTTTTTTTAAAAAAATAACTAATTTAATTATAGTTGACTTGACAAGAGCTGTCAATAATGAGATAATTATAAAAATGGTGGTTACACCGATTGTATAATGAAAGGAGGAAAATATATGACTTTGGGCGATTGGCTCATATTGATTGTTGTTATAGTTGCAATTATTGCAGGTATTCTTCTTTTTATCAACAAGAAAGCCTATAAGAGAATGGACCAGCAAAATGAAATGATTGAACAGCACAAAATGCTTCAAACTGCTTATATTATAGATAAGGCTAGAGATAGAATAACAAATGTTAAATCATTGCCAAAGGCAGTAATTGAACAAGTGCCAAAGTGGAGCAAGTATATGAAAATGTACTTTGTTAAAGCTAAAATTGGTCCTCAAATTGTTACTCTTATTACTGATAAAAAAGTATATAACGCACTTCCTGTCAACAAGTCTGTTAAGATTGAAATAGCCGGTCTTTATATTGTTAATATGATAGGTATGAAGAGTCCTGAACAGCTTAGGGAAATTGAAAAAGCTAAAAAGGAAAAGGCTAAAGCTGATAAGAAAGCTGCTAAGGCTAAAAAATAAACTATATATTAAAATAAGGGGAAATCTCCCCTTATTTTTTACTTATTTTCAATATTAATTAAAACAACTTCCGGTCTATTAAACACTCTGGGAATACTATTAATCATAAGTCCTCTACTTACAATCATAATATTGTTGTCAAATTCATACTTACCACCAGCATATTTAGGAAAAAAACCTTGATTGGGTGCATATAAACCATTTAAAATAAAAGGTAATCTAACTTGACCACCGTGAGCGTGACCACACAACACTAGGTCAAATTTACAGCTTTTGTAATCATTAGCTCTCTCTGGTCTATGGGATAAAAGAATACTAAACTTATTTTTATTTACAGCATTATTACAACTGTAAAGTTCTTTATACCAATCTTTATTTTCACCGTATTCACTTCTTTGACAATTTGGGTCATCTACACCAAAAAGCTGTATGGCTTGATTATTTATACTTATTTCTTTACCTTGCCCTTGGAGAATATCTATACCATAATTTCTAATTTCAGACTTAATGCCAGCAATATTATATGACCAATATTCGTGATTACCTGATACATAGTAACAGGAATATTTATTACCTATATAGTTAAGAAAAGTTCTTGTATTGCTATTATCCCTTTTATCATCATAAATATCACCAACTAAAAATATTGCATCTGGCTTTTCACCATTAATTTTATTAATTAGTGTATTTTGATTTTTTCCATAAAATGTGCTATGTAAGTCACTAATAAGCATAATTTTAAGATTTTCATTTATCTTTTCTGTTTTGATATTATATTCTCTAGTTTTAATACGGGTGTTTAAAGCAACTAATAAAATAATAATTATTATTATTGCTATTATTAATGTTAATACTATATATTTTAATACTTCTTTAGCCATAATGTCACCTCATTTTTAAAATAAGATATGCTCTATTCACTAAAATAACATCAATAATAAAAATATTTTTCATTTTGTATTATATTTTGATTACATTATAATCTATAGTAATAACGAGTATAAATAAAATACAAGTAAACTGCAAAATATAAACAAATTATTATAAAATTAATATTTATAAAAACAACTATAAACCAAAAAGAAATATTTTAACAATCACTATAATAATTTTATATTATTATAAGCTCCAAAGTTTTACTCTTAAGTAATAAATCTTTGGAGCAAATTAAATTAAACTAACTTAACCTGATGATAAGTCTTTTTACCCTTTTGAATCATAACAGACTTGTCATCATCAAACATATCTGGTGTAATAACTGTGGCAATATCATTTACCTTTTCACCATTTACCTTAACACCACCCTGTTGAACAAGTCGTCTACCCTCACCTCTTGAAGGAATAAGGGAACATTTTTCAAGAAGGGCAATAATTTGCATACCTTCCCCATATTCTTCAGTAGATATTTCTGTACAAGGAACAGAACCAGCAACAGGACCACCACCAAATAAAGCCTTTGCCGCAGTTTCAGCTTTTTTAGCTTCTTCTTCACCGTGAACAAGGTTAGTAAGCTCATAAGCAAGAATTTCCTTAGCTTTATTAAGCTGGCTGCCTTCCCACTTATCCATTTCATCAATTTGCTCAAGAGGCAAGAATGTCAACATTCTAAGACACTTTAAAACATCAGCATCAGCTACATTTCTCCAATACTGGTAAAATTCATAAGGTGTAGTCTTGTTAGGGTCAAGCCATACTGCTCCAGACTGAGTTTTACCCATCTTCTTACCCTCAGAGTTAAGAAGAAGTGTAATAGTCATAGCATAAGCATCTTTACCAAGTTTTCTTCTAATAAGTTCAGTACCACCAAGCATATTGCTCCACTGGTCATCACCACCAAACTGCATATTACAACCATACTTTCTAAATAACTCATAGAAGTCATAACTCTGCATAATCATATAGTTAAATTCAAGGAAAGAAAGTCCTTTTTCCATTCTCTGCTTGTAACATTCAGCTGTAAGCATTCTATTTACACTAAAGTGAGCACCAACATCTCTTAAAAGCTCAATATAATTAAGGTCTAAAAGCCAATCTGCATTATTTACAAGAAGTGCCTTGTTATCAGAAAAATCAATAAATCTTGACATTTGCTTTTTAAAGCAATCTACATTGTGTTGAATAGTTTCCTTAGTCATCATCTGACGCATATCAGTTCTTCCTGATGGGTCACCAACCATAGCAGTACCACCACCAATAAGGGCAATAGGCTTATTACCAGCCATTTGCAATCTCTTCATAAGGCAAAGAGCCATAAAGTGACCTACGTGCAAACTATCTGCTGTTGGGTCAAAGCCTATATAAAATGTAGCCTTACCATTATTAATTAATTCCTTAATTTCTTCCTCATCAGTAAGCTGTGCAAGCAATCCTCTTGCCTTAAGCTCATCAAAAATAGTCATTTAAAATTCCTCCATTTTTTATTATTAAAACAAAAAGGGTATTCTCTCCAAAAGGACGAGAATACCCGTGTTACCACCTTAATTTACAGAAATCATCTGCCTCTTTGGACTGTAAGGGGTCCTACCCATTTGCTCAAAGGGTGTAATTTACTTAATCTGTGTACTGACAGCCTTTCACCAACCGACTGACTCTCTGATGTCACCACAGAAAGCTAATAATGTCCTCATCACTGCAAATTAATAACTAAAATATAACATATTACAATAAAGTTGTCAAGGTTAAGTCCTAAAAATATCTATTATATGTTAATTATCAACTAACTTACATCATAAATAGCATCTATTTATGATAAGGCTCATTTTTTATTATTCTATTTGCTCTATAAATTTGCTCTAAAAGCACAACCCTCATTAACTGATGAGGAAAAGTCATATCAGAAAAACTAAGTTTGTAATCAGCTCTTTTAAGTATTTTATCACTAAGTCCAAGAGAACCACCAATAACAAATGTAATATGACTTACACCCTTAACCATATTATCAGAAATAAAATCAGCAAAACCTTCACTAGTCAATTTTTTGCCATTAATAGCAAGAGCTACAACATAACTATCCTTTATAACTTTGTTGAGTCTTTCTCCTTCAATTTCCTTAACCTGTTCCATTTGAGCTAAACTCATATTTTCAGGAGCTTTTTCATCTGGAACTTCTGCAATATTTAAAGAAATATATCTTGAAAGTCTTTTGGCATACTCATTTATGGCATCAATAAAATATTTTTCCTTAATTTTACCTACACAAGCAATAGTTATTTTCATTAAAGTTCAATCCTTCTTTTAACACCATAAGGGGCAGCAACCCACATATTAAAATCTCCACCAAGTTCAACGCCACTATCAGTAACAATATCCTTAACAGTATCAAAAGCAACTCGTGGGGTATTATTTTCCTTGCTTAAATGTCCAAGAAAAACATACTTAAGTCTACTGTCTGCATATTCACTTAAAAATTTACCAGCATTGTCATTGCTTAAATGACCATAATCACTTAATATTCTCTGCTTAAGATTGTAAGCATAAGAACCATTTTTAAGCATATTTACATCGTGATTACTTTCAAGAAGTAAAACAGATGAGCCTTTTACATTTTCTTTTATAGTGTCCGAAATATGTCCAATATCAGTAGCTACAGTTATTTTATCATTATCAGTCATTACACTATAACCAACAGGCTCTGCTGCATCGTGAGGTATGTCAAAAGGTCTTATTAACAAGTCATTAAATACCATATTTTCATCAGCATAAACATTTCGCTTAAAATCATCTCTTATAGTTTCAACCTTTACCTTTGACGGCATATTAGCCCAAGTACCTTCTGTAGCATAAATAGGAATATTATAACGCCTTGAAAGAACACCAACTCCATCAACATGATCAATATGCTCGTGAGTAACAAATACTGCATCAATATCTTGACCAGTTAACTCTAAATCTGTCAAAGCTTCCTCAATCTTTTTACCACTTAAGCCTGCATCAATTAAAATATTAGTATATTCTGTACCTATGTAAATACAGTTTCCTGAAGAACTGCTTGCAATAGTTGCAAATCTAAGTTTCATTAGTCTTTAACCCTCTTAATATCTGCACCTAAATCTCTAAGCTTATACTCAATTTTTTCATAACCTCTATCTATAAAACGCACATTACCTATTTTAGTAATCCCGTTAGCGGCAAGACCTGCAATAACCATAGCAGCTCCGGCTCTTAAGTCAGTAGCCATAACATCTGCTCCATTCATCTGTCTTACACCGTGAATAGTTGCAACTCTGCCGTCTATACTAATGTCGCAACCAAATTTTCTAAGCTGTTCAATATATTGAAATCTATTTTCCCAAACTGTTTCTGTAAGCAAACTAATACCATCTGCCTTAGCAAGTCCTACAACCATCTGTGGCTGTAAGTCAGTTGGAAATCCCGGATAAGCCATAGTTTTAACTCTAGTAGCTGTAAGATTACCATCAGATATAACATCAATAAAATCGTCGCCTTCTATTATCTGACAACCCATTTCTTTAAGTTTAGCTGACAGGCTATCCATATGCTTTGGTATAATATTTTTAACAGAAATATGTCCGCCACAAGCCGCAGCTGCTATCATATAAGTACCCGCCTCAATCTGGTCAGGAATAATCATATATTCTGCACCGTGAAGACTCTCAACACCAGTAATTCTAATAACATCAGTACCCGCACCCTTAATCTTAGCACCAAGCATATTAAGGAAGTTGGCAGTATCTACAATATGAGGCTCTTTAGCAGCATTTTCAATAGTAGTTACGCCTTCAGCAAGGGTTGCTGCAAGCATAGTGTTAATAGTAGCACCAACAGAAACTGTATCAAGGAAAATATTAGTACCAATAAGCTTATCAGCCTTTAATGAAATAATACCATTATCATAATCTTCATCAATTTCAGCACCTAAGGCTCTAAAAGCCTTTAAGTGAAGGTCAATGGGTCTTGTACCAAAGTTGCAACCACCAGGTAAAGCAACCTTTGCTTCCTTAAATCTGCCAAGAAGTGCACCCATTAAATAGTAGGATGCTCTTATTCTTCTAACAGAATCAAAAGTAGCATTGCAGTTATTGAGACTTGATGAGTCAACCATAAGAGTTCCCTCATCAATAAGCTCACAAACACAGCCAAGCTTTGTCAAAGTGTCCTGCAAACACTTGACATCTTCAATAGCAGGCAAATTATCAATAATACAAACACCGTTTGCCATAATAGCAGCCGGTATAATAGCAACAACGGCATTTTTAGCACCGCTAATTACCACATCACCATTTAAAGGATTTCTGCCCTTAATTAATAAATGCTCCATAAAAGCACACGCACCTCTCTGGTAGGAAATTACAGTTACATATATTTAAAATCTAAACAATCATTTTACTAATAATACATACTTACATAAGTATATCTTAATTCTATAGATTTTTCAACAAAAAAATAAGGCTAAAAAGCATAAAATTTTAAATTCCATTACTTTTCAACCTTTTAATATTATCAACAAAGTCCCTTATTGTCAAGTTTTTTTGCAGATTTTGACTAAAAAAGTTATTTTTTTATCAATTTACAACAAAAAATCTTTTATGGTTTATATATTGCCTTAATTTTAGTATTGTCCTATAAATCTCTTTAACTTATTTTTCAGCTTATAAGATAGAATAAAAAATAACCTCTATACACTAGACAAGCCCGCTGTTATTTTATGTGTTAATTTAATTAAAGTTTGCCTCTATTGAATTTTCTCTTTTGTATATTTATATTGTCAATTATTATTGTTTTGTCAATGTATTTACATCAGAAACACTCACCAGTATAAGCATTAACATAATATTCTTTATTATTTACGCCAATAAGATAAAAGGGAATTGCAACAACTTCACCTGCACTATTGATTTTTATAGCATAGTAGCCAAGTTTAACATCAGTAATAACAGGCTTTTCAATTTCCTTCTTTATACTTTTAACAGCAGAATACAAGGCTTCATCTGCAGCATAAATATTGTTTTTAGTATCAATAGTACTGCCAAGTTTAACATAGTTAATGGCTACAGACACATTATTTTCTTTAATTGTAAAATAAGCAAAGTTGCTAAAAA
>UMFG01031420.1_pt1 | contig 14069 bp, 6 predicted proteins | sample 1964961 | NCBI WGS metagenome assembly UMFG01 (sample SAMEA4836041, study PRJEB28245) | human gut metagenome | biome: gut microbiome; material: fecal sample | place: Denmark | collected 2008
CCGGCCTCCTGCAGCTGCGCTGTGTCCCTGGGCCCGGTTCTGACCTCCTGTTGCTCTGCTGTATCCCTGATTTCGGCCTTCCTGCACTGAATTTGTGTATGCGGTTCCTCTCATTCCCGATCGAATTGTCATAACCTCCGGCTGGCTTTGCGCCTTTTTCAGCTGCCGGCTTCCTTCTCCTGCCGCTTTTCTCTGGCCGCTTCCGCTTCTCTCTCCCGCAGCTTTTCTCTGGCCGCTTCCGGTTTTCTCTCCCGCCGCTTTTTTCTGGCCGCCTCCGCTTCTCTCTCCTGATGCTTTTCTCTGGCCGCTTCCACTTCTCTCTCCCGCCGCTTTTTTCTGGTCGCTTCCACTGCCTTCTCCTGCCTTCTTTTTGTTTCCGCCTCCGACTGCAGACCGGCCATTTTTCTGCCCGGACTTACCTCCGGCCGCCCGGTCTGACTGTTCTGTCGGAGACAATGTCGGCCAGTTTCTTTCTGCCGAATTCCTCCTGCCTGTACTTCTTTCCCTCTCCATGCAACTCCTCTGCCTTCTATTGACATAAAAAACACTAATTCTAGTATGTCTTCTCACCAGATATAGTATAACAGCCCTGTTTTTACTGTCAATAGCTATTGCAGGAAACCTCCTAGGATTCATTGATTTTTGATTCAAAAGTATTTTCTTGTAATTTTCCCCAAATATTTTTCAAAATAACAGTTGACATTTTCAAATTTTGTGATATTGTATAGTTATAGTTGTTGTTTCGAAAGTTATTAGTTGTTGTTTTAACACTTTCGCAATCAGGAGGATATAAACTATGATTTACACTGTAACATTAAATCCGGCGCTGGATAAAACAGTCCAGGTTTCCGAAATGACGATTGATCGTGTGAACCGCATTTCTTCCATGAGAACGGATCCTGGCGGAAAAGGGATCAATGTTTCCAAGGTCATCCAAAAACTGGGAGGTCACAGCATCGCCACAGGAATTCTGGGTGGAAGCACAGGACACAGGATTCAGGATGCCCTTCAGTCCATGGAAATTGAATCTGATTTTCTTTTTGCAGACGGTGAGACCAGAACCAATCTGAAAATCGTTGATCCAGTGCTTCATACAAACACCGATATCAACGAGCCTGGACTGACTGTTTCGGAAGAACTGCTTCAGAAGCTGCTGGAAAGCCTTTCCAAAAAGCTTACATCAAAGGATATCGTGGTTCTTTCCGGAAGCCTTCCCAAGGGCGCTCCCAGGGATACCTACAAAACCTGGGGAATGACCTGCAGGAAAACGGGTGCAAAGGTCATACTGGATGCAGACGGAGAGCTGCTGGCAGCAGGCCTGGAGGCTTCCCCCTATCTGATTAAGCCTAATAATCACGAAATTTCCAGACTGCTTGGAAAAGAACTTGTTACACCTCAGGAGCTGTGCGCTGCTGCCCGCAGTCTGATGGAACAGTATTCCATCGAAAAAGCCGTTGTCTCTATGGGAAGCGCAGGCGCTCTCTATGTGACAAAGGAGCGGACTCTCTATGCAGAAGGACTGAAGGTAACTGTCGGCAGCACTGTAGGAGCCGGCGACAGCGTTGTAGCCGCCCTTGCCTTTGCTGAGGAAAGAGGCTTAACTCTGGAGGAAACCGTTCGTCTTTCCACTGCCACAGGCGCCGCCAATGTTATGAGCAGCGGCACACAGGCAGCAGAATATGATTTGATTCAGTCCCTTCTTCCCCAGGTTGTTTTCCACGAACTGTAGTTTCAACAGTTCTTCCTGTTACCTGTTGTTTCAAAAGTGTTTATATTGTTGCAAAATTATATATTTTCAATTATGATTAGGAAAGGAGCTTTTCTTATGAAAGCAAAAGGCGTAAGACTTCACGGAGCAAATGATTTAAGACTGGAGGAGTTTGAACTTCCGGAAATCACAGATGATGAAATTCTGGTTAAGGTTGTTTCTGACAGCATCTGCATGTCTACCTACAAATGTGCCATTCTGGGAGAAAAACACAAACGTGTCCATGATGATGTAGCAGAGCATCCCGCCATTATGGGCCACGAATTTGCCGGCGACATTGTAAAAGTAGGAAAAAATCATCAGGACACCTTTCAGCCTGGTATGAAATTTACCCTGCAGCCTGCTCTGAACTACAAGGGAACCATGTGGAGCCCTGGTTATTCTTATGAGTTTTTCGGCGGGGACGCTACCTACTGCATCATTCCTGCAGAGGTTATGGAACTGGGCTGCCTTCTGGAGTATAAGGGACGCGCTTATTACGAGGCATCTCTTGCAGAGCCCATGTCCTGCAGCATCGGCGCATTTAACGCAGCCTACCACACACAGATGGGAGTTTATACCCACCAGATGGGAATTAAAAAAGACGGAAAGCTAGCGATCATGGCAGGTGCAGGTCCTATGGGACTGGGTGCTCTGACCTACGCCCTGCACCGGGATATCCGCCCCTCCATGATTGTTGTCACTGACTTAAATCAGGAGAGACTGGATCGGGCTGCTGAGCTGTTCCCTCCGGCCGAGGCTGCAAAGGATGGCATTGAACTGCATTTTGTGAATACCGGCAATTTCCAGGATCCGGTTGCCGAGCTGATGCGGATTTCCGGCGGAACTGGTTATGATGACGTACTCTGCTATGCTCCAGTTGCTTCTGTTGTGACACAGTCCAGCGATATTCTTGGCCGCGACGGCTGCCTGAACTTCTTTGCCGGTCCCACCGACAACAAATTCAGCGCATCCATGAACTTTTATGACGTACACTACAACTCCACCCATGTTATGGGAACCACTGGCGGAAATACCGATGACATGATTGAATCTCTTCAGCTGACTGCCGAAGGGCGGATCGATCCGGCTGTTATGGTCACTCATATCGGCGGCCTGGACGCTGTCGCGGACACAACCTTAAACCTGCCTAAGATTCCCGGCGGAAAGAAGCTGATCTACACACATTTAACCATGCCCTTAACTGCTCTTACAGAACTTCGCGCCAGAGGAGAAGCCAAAAACGATTCCCGCCTGACTGCTCTTGCCGATATTGTAGATTCCCACAACGGACTGTGGTGCCCGGAGGCAGAGGAGTACTTGCTGGCTCACTTTATTGAAAATTAATTTGTGATGAGATATCCTGTCTGCGGGATTCTCACCGCAGACAGGAGGTACCTATGGACGCAATGGAAACTCGCAGAAATGCGATTGTAGAACTGATCAATGAAAAAGGCACTGTCAGCTTTTCACAGCTGAAAAAAGCATTCCCACATGTTTCAGAAATGACTCTCCGTACGGATCTGAAGCTTCTGGACGAGGCCAACCGGATTGTCCGCGTCCACGGCGGGGCCAAATCCGTACAGGTTCTTATTGGCACAGATGATTTTCTCAACAGAAAATCCGTCCGCAACATTCCCCAGAAGCAGGAAATTGCAGAAAAAGCGCTCTCGCTTCTGCGCAGAGACACTACCATTTTCCTGGATTCCGGAAGCACGGCAACCGTGTTTGCCAGCCGGTTTCCGGATCAGTCCAACCTGATCTATACCACTGGTCTCACCTGCGCAACGGAGCTTTCCGGCCTGTCAAATCCCACAGTTATGCTTCCTGGCGGCAAGCTTAACCGCTACAGCCAGAGCGTTTTTGGCTTTTCAGCCATTAAAGAGCTGGAGCGGGTGAATTTCGATCAGGCTTTTCTGGGAATTACCGGCTTTCATCCCTCCGCAGGCTTCAGCTGCGGAATCAGTGACGAGGCTATTTTAAAGCAGACTGCAATCCGCCAGTCTGAGCAGGTTATTGCACTGATGGATTCTTCTAAGGTAGGAGTCAAGTGCAGCTTCAATATCTGCAGTCTTTCTGAAATTGACATTGTGGTTTCTGACGGAGAACTTCCTGAAGAATTCCTTGCAGAGTGCAGGCGTTTTGGAGTGCGCGTCATCTAGCCCTCCGGAACCCGGACATCGATCACCCAGTCCCCATTGCTGAATCCACATGGAGGAGGGAGTATCGTGAAAAATACTATACAACGAATGGGTAAATTTTTATCTGCCATGGTTATGCCGAACATTGGAGCGCTGATTGCATTTGGATTTTTTGCAGCTCTGTTTATTGATTCCGGCTGGTTTCCCCACAAGGGACTGAGTTCTCTGGTCAGCCCCATGCTGACTTATCTGATTCCGCTTTTGATTGCTTCCACCGGCGGACGCATGATCAGCGGCGACAGAGGACGCGTTGTGGGCGCGATTGCCATGGTAGGCGCGATTTTAAGCAACACAAGCATCACCATGCTGATGGCTGCCATGGTTATGGGCCCTCTGGCAGGATATTGCATCAAAAAATTCGACAAAGCTGCAGAGGGGCACATTCCTGCAGGCTTTGAAATGCTGGTTAATAATTTTTCCGCAGGACTTATTGGCATGGTCCTGGCCATTCTTGGATATTTTGTTATTGGGCCTGTCATGAGCGCGCTTCTGGCCGTGCTCTCCGCTGGAGTAAATGTGCTGATTCAAAACAGCCTTCTCCCCCTGGTTGCTGTGTTTATTGAACCGGCAAAGGTTTTATTCCTGAATAATGCAATCAATCATGGGATTTTCACTCCTCTGGCCACTGCGCAGGCTGCTGAAGCAGGAAAATCCATTATGTATATGCTGGAGCCAAACCCTGGCCCAGGCCTTGGCATTCTTCTGGCCTATATGTTCTTCTGCAAAGACAAGGCAACCAGAGATTCCACCACCGGCGCTGTAGTCATTCACCTTCTGGGCGGAATCCATGAAATCTACTTTCCGTACATTCTCATGAATCCACTGGTCATTCTTGCACCGATTGCAGGAAATATCGCCGCTATTTTATGGTACAGCATAACCGGCTGCGGACTGGTAGGCCCCGCTTCTCCCGGCTCTATCATCGCCTACATGATGATGGCTCCGGAAACCGATATGCTGAAGGTTTTCATCGGTGTCCTCCTTTCTGCCGGAATTTCCTTTGCCATCGCTTCTCCTATTGTAAAAATGGCCGGAGGAAAAAGCCTTGAGGATGCTCAAAGCGAAGTAGCTGCCATGAAGGCAGAGGCAAAAGGACAGAACGCTGTTCCGGGAACCATTGAAAATGCCGATAACATTAAAAAAATCATTTTCGCCTGTGATGCAGGAATGGGCTCCTCCGCTATGGGCGCTACCAAATTCCGCAACCGGATTAAGGCAAGCCGGCCGGATATTACTGTAACAAATACCTCCGTAGACAACATTCCTGCTGACTGTGACATTGCAGTAGTACAGACCGTCCTGGCAGAGCGGGCAAAAAAATCCGCGCCCCAGGCTCAGTTAATTACCATCGGAAACTTCCTGGCAGATCCGGCTCTGGATGCACTTTACGTGCAGCTGACTACCGGCGACGCCCCTGCGCCTCTTCCCGGTGAAAATACAGACATTATTCTTCCGGACGTTCCAGTACAGAAGCAGGTTATTATTGAAGAGGGCATCCGCCTCGGTCTGGCTCCCGTTACAAAAGAGGAGGCCATTGATGCGGCAGGAAAGCTTCTTGAGGAGCTGGGCTATGTAGACGGAACCTATGTAACAGCCATGCAGGAAAGAGAAAAGCTGGTTTCCACCTATATTGGCATGGGTGTTGCCATTCCTCACGGAACTACACAGGCAAAGGGAACTGTGAAAAAGACGGGAATCGTTTTCCTTCAGTATCCGGAGGGCGTTGATTTTGGAATGGAAAAGGCTCAGCTGGTATTTGGAATCGCAGGAATCGGAGACGAGCATCTGGAGCTTCTCAGCAAGCTCTGCACTCTTTTGGAGGATCCTGACAGACTGGAGACCCTAAAAACAACAACTGATGTCCAGTGGGTTCTGGAGCAGCTGTCTTAATATTATTAAAATCGAACAATACAAACAGATGATTCAATGAGGGGAATATCTGATTGATAGAATTCAAAACCCCGGCGCTGTCACCAGCGCCGGGGTTTTCACATATCTTTATTCGTCTATTTCTGTATCATCAATCTCAAATACTTCCGCAGCCTCATCCAGATCATCGCCATCATCCTCTGACAGGATCAGGTTCTCATCGTCCTCATCCTCAGACAGAAGAATCTCGTCATCCTTCAGAACCTCGTCAGTATCCAGCTTAACGGAACGATAACGCTTCATTCCAGTACCAGCCGGAATCAGCTTACCAATCAGAACGTTCTCCTTCAGACCGATCAGGTGATCCACCTTACCGTTGATTGCAGCCTCAGTCAGAACCTTGGTGGTCTCCTGGAAGGATGCAGCTGACAGGAAGGAATCTGTTGCAAGAGATGCCTTGGTAATACCCAGCATAACCTGCTTGCCCTCTGCCGGCTTCTTGCCTTCTGCAATCAGAGCCTCGTTCATCTCGTTAAAGTCAAGAACGTCCATGGATACGCCCGGAAGCACATCGCTGTCTCCGCTTTCCTCGATCTTGATCTTCTTTAACATCTGGTGCACAATCATCTCAACGTGCTTATCGTTGATTTCTACACCCTGCAGACGGTAAACTCGCTGTACCTCGCGAAGCATATAGTCCTGAACTGCGCGAACGCCCTTAATCTTCAGGATATCGTGCGGATTGACACTACCCTCGGTCAGCTCATCACCGGCCTCAATCACCTGCTCGTCCTGAACCTTAATTCTGGAACCGTAAGGAATCAGATAGGTCTTGGAGTTGCCGGTTTCTGTCTCGGTAACAACAATCTCACGCTTTTTCTTTGTATCTTTAATATTTACCACGCCGCCGAACTCGGAAATAATAGCAAGTCCCTTCGGCTTACGGGCCTCAAAAAGCTCCTCGACACGAGGAAGACCCTGTGTAATATCGCCGCCGGCAACACCGCCCGTATGGAAGGTACGCATGGTCAGCTGAGTACCAGGCTCACCGATGGACTGTGCAGCAATAATACCAACTGCCTCACCAACCTGAACCGGCTGTCCTGTAGCCATGTTTGCGCCGTAGCACTTTGCACAGATTCCCACATGAGACTTACAGGTAAGAACAGTACGAATCTTTACGGAATCACGTCCCAGCTTCTCTAATACCTTCATCACCGCTGCTGCACGCTTCGGTGTACACATATGGTTTGCCTTTACAACAACCTCACCGGTATCCGGGTCGGTAATGGTTTCTGCAATATAACGTCCGGTAATACGCTCCTGCAGGCTCTCGATGGTTTCCTTACCGTCAGAGAATGCCTTGATCTCCATGTAGGGGATCTCCTTGCCTTCGCAGCAGTCTACCTCACGGACAATCAGATCCTGAGATACGTCAACCAGACGACGGGTCAGGTAACCAGAGTCCGCTGTACGCAGCGCCGTATCGGACAGACCTTTACGAGCACCGTGAGCAGAGATGAAGTACTCCAGTACGTCCAGACCCTCACGGAAGTTGGACTTAATCGGCAGCTCGATGGTGTGACCGGTTGTATCGGCCATCAGTCCTCGCATACCTGCCAGCTGTTTAATCTGCTTATCAGAACCTCGAGCTCCGGAGTCAGCCATCATGTAGATGTTGTTGTACTTATCCAGGCCGGTCAGCAGATCGTGGGTCAGCTGATCATCCGTTGTCTTCCAGGTTTCAATAACCTCTTTATAACGCTCCTCCTCGGTGATCAGACCGCGGCGGTAGTTCTTTGCAATCCGGTCTACAGTAGCCTGTGCCTCGGCAATCAGTCTCGGCTTGGACTCCGGCACCGTCATATCAGAAATGGAAACCGTCATGGCTGCTCTGGTAGAATATTTGTAACCAATGGCCTTAATATCATCCAGAGTTACAGCAGTCTGAGTAGCGCCATGTACATTAATAACCTTCTCCAGAATCTTCTTCAGCTGTTTCTTTCCTACATGGAAGTCTACCTCAAGAAGCAGTTCATTTCCTTCCACACTTCTGTCTACAAATCCCAGATCCTGCGGAATAATCTCATTGAAGATGAAACGTCCTACTGTAGATTCTACCACGCCGCTGTGAACCGTGCCGTCAGGCATAGTTTTTGTCACACGGGCCTTGATCTTGGAATGCAGAGTAACAACTCCGTTTTCATAAGCAAGAATTGCTTCATTTACGCTCTTGAAGATCTTGCCCTCACCCTTTGCACCTGGGCGCTCCTGGGTCAGGTAGTAAATACCAAGAACCATATCCTGAGACGGAACCGCTACAGGACCACCATCAGACGGCTTCAGCAGGTTGTTGGGAGAAAGAAGCAGGAAGCGGCACTCTGCCTGGGCCTCTACAGACAGAGGCAGATGTACAGCCATCTGGTCACCGTCGAAGTCCGCATTGAACGCGGTACATACCAACGGATGCAGCTTGATTGCCTTACCTTCTACCAGAATCGGTTCGAATGCCTGAATACCCAGTCTGTGCAGAGTAGGTGCACGGTTCAGCATAACAGGATGCTCTTTAATAACATCCTCCAGCACATCCCATACCTCTGTCTGCAGGCGCTCTACCATCTTCTTTGCGCTCTTGATATTGTGTGCAGTTCCGTTCTGAACCAGCTCCTTCATAACGAAGGGCTTAAACAGCTCAATCGCCATCTCCTTGGGAAGACCGCACTGATAAATCTTTAACTCCGGTCCTACAACGATAACGGAACGTCCGGAATAGTCAACTCGCTTACCAAGCAGGTTCTGACGGAAACGTCCCTGCTTACCTTTCAGCATATCGGAAAGAGACTTTAACGCACGGTTTCCCGGGCCGGTAACCGGTCTGCCCCGGCGGCCGTTGTCGATCAGAGCGTCCACAGCCTCCTGAAGCATACGTTTCTCGTTACGAACAATAATATCCGGTGCGCCCAGCTCCAGCAGACGGGCCAGACGGTTGTTTCTGTTGATAATTCTTCTGTATAAGTCATTTAAGTCAGAGGTAGCAAAACGGCCGCCGTCCAGCTGTACCATAGGACGGATATCCGGCGGAATTACCGGAATTACGGTCATGATCATCCATTCCGGCTTGTTTCCGGAATTACGGAAGGCCTCAACAACCTCCAGACGCTTAATAATGCGGGCTCTCTTCTGACCGCTGGCGTCCTTTAACTCTTTCTTTAACTGCTCAGACTCCTTCTCCAGGTCAATCGCCTGCAGCAGTTCCAGGATGGACTCTGCGCCCATTCCCACGCGGAAGGAGCCGTAGCCCCATTTCTCCACTTCCTCCCGGTACTCCTTCTCAGACAGAACCTGCTTATACTGCAGGCTGGTCTGTCCCTGGTCCAGGACAATATAGGATGCGAAATACAGCACCTTCTCCAGAATACGGGGAGAAATATCCAGGATCAGTCCCATCCGGCTGGGGATTCCCTTAAAATACCAGATGTGGGACACAGGAGCGGCCAGCTGGATGTGGCCGATACGCTCTCTGCGGACGCTGGCCTTGGTTACTTCTACGCCGCATCGGTCACAGATTACGCCTTTATAACGGATCTTTTTATATTTGCCGCAATGACATTCCCAGTCCTTGCTGGGTCCGAAAATACGCTCACAGAACAGGCCGTCCCGCTCGGGCTTTAAGGTTCGGTAGTTAATAGTCTCAGGCTTTTTTACCTCGCCGTGGGACCACTCCAGAATCTTTTCCGGGGAAGCCAGGCCAATCTTAATGGCGTCAAATGTCAATGGCTGATAAGTTTCATTTGTCTCAGGCATGAGCGATACTCCCTTCTATTATTCTTCGTCAGAGTCATCGAAATCCAAATCAATGGAATCCATATCCTCGTCAAAATCATCACTGCTGTCCTCGTCTACATCAACCAGCTCTCCGCCTTCGAACTCCTGCTTCTGATAGCCGTAGTCACCGAAGGATTCCTCCCGGTTGTAGTGACGGTCGCCTTCAATAATGGACCGCAGATCGGTCTCATCGTAATCTACGTTTTCACCAATCTCTACTTCAGTATTGTCGTCACGCAGTACACGGACATCCAGGCCCAGAGACTGAAGCTCTTTTAACAGAACCTTAAAGGACTCCGGAACTCCCGGCTCAGGGATATTCTCACCCTTGATAATCGCCTCGTAGGTCTTCACACGTCCGACAACATCATCAGACTTCACAGTCAGGATCTCCTGCAGGGTATAGGATGCACCATACGCCTCCAGAGCCCAAACCTCCATCTCTCCGAAACGCTGTCCGCCGAACTGAGCTTTACCGCCCAGAGGCTGCTGAGTAACCAGAGAGTATGGGCCGGTGGAACGGGCATGAATCTTATCGTCAACCAGGTGATGCAGCTTCAGATAATGCATGTGTCCGATGGTTACCGGGCTGTCAAAATATTCGCCGGTACGTCCGTCGCGAAGTCTTACCTTACCGTCACGGCTTAAAGGAACGCCCTTCCAAAGCTCTCTGTGCTCCAGATGAGCTCCCAGGTAATCGATAACGTCCGGTTTCAGGATGTCTTTATATTTTTCTACAAATTCCTCCCAGGAAGTGTTGACATAATCGTTGGCAACCTCCAGGGTATCCATAATATCAATCTCGTTTGCACCGTCAAATACCGGTGTCGCAATGTTAAAGCCAAGAGCCTTTGCAGCCAGGCTTAAGTGAATCTCCAGCACCTGTCCGATATTCATACGGGACGGCACGCCCAGAGGATTCAGAACGATATCCAGGGGACGTCCATTCGGCAGGAACGGCATATCCTCAACAGGAAGCACACGGGAAACAACACCCTTGTTTCCGTGACGTCCAGCCATCTTATCACCTACAGAAATCTTACGTTTCTGAGCAATGTAGATGCGGACAGTCTGATTTACGCCGGGAGCCAGCTCATCGCCGTTCTCTCTGGTAAATACCTTTGCATCCACGATAATTCCGTATGCGCCGTGCGGCACCTTCAGAGAAGTATCGCGAACCTCTCTTGCCTTCTCACCAAAGATCGCTCTTAACAGACGCTCCTCAGCAGTCAGCTCTGTCTCTCCCTTAGGAGTAACCTTACCAACCAGAATATCTCCGGCACGAACCTCTGCACCGATACGGATAATTCCTCTCTCGTCCAGATCCTTTAACGCATCATCACCAACGCCGGGAACATCGCGGGTAATCTCTTCCGGTCCCAGCTTAGTGTCACGGGCTTCTGCCTCGTATTCCTCAATATGAACTGAGGTATATACATCTTCCTGAACCAGACGCTCAGACAGCAGAACCGCATCCTCGTAGTTATAACCCTCCCAGGTCATAAAGCCAATCAGAGGGTTCTTACCCAGAGCGATCTCACCGTTCTGAGTAGAAGGACCATCAGCGATTACCTCGCCGGCCTCTACATGATCATTCTTATATACAATCGGCTTCTGGTTATAGCAGTTAGACTGGTTGCTTCTCTTAAACTTGGTCAGATGATAAACATCACGACCGCCGTTGTCATCCCGCTTGATAATAATCTCGTTAGATGCGGAGCGCTCAACCACACCTGCGTGCTTTGCCACTACGCACACACCAGAGTCAACAGCTGCCTTTGCCTCAATACCGGTTCCTACAACAGGAGCCTCTGTACTGAGCAGCGGTACGGCCTGACGCTGCATGTTAGATCCCATCAGCGCACGGTTTGCGTCATCGTTCTCCAGGAAAGGAATCATGGAGGTTGCCACGGAGAATACCATCTTCGGGGAAACGTCCATCAAATCAATCGCCTTCTTCTGGAATTCAGAAGTCTCCTCACGGAAACGTCCGGAAACGTTATTGTGAATGAAGTGACCTTCCTCATCCAGCGGTTCGTTTGCCTGTGCAACAATGAAGTTATCCTCTTCATCTGCAGTCAGATAAACTACATCATCTGTAACAATAGGATTCATCGGGTCTGTCTTATCGACAATCCGGTACGGAGCCTCAATAAAGCCATACTGATTGACTCTTGCATAGGTTGCCAGAGAGTTGATCAGACCGATGTTGGGTCCCTCAGGAGTCTCGATAGGACACATACGTCCGTAATGGGTGTAGTGTACGTCTCGCACCTCGAATCCGGCACGATCTCTGGACAGACCGCCAGGTCCCAGAGCGTACAGACGTCTCTTGTGGGTCAGCTCAGCCAGCGGGTTGTTCTGATCCATAAACTGAGACAGCTGGGAGCTTCCAAAGAACTCCTTCACTGCTGCAGTGACCGGTTTAATATTAATCAGGGACTGGGGCGTAATGCCGTCCATATCCTGAGTTGTCATACGTTCTCTTACCACACGCTCCATACGGGACAGACCGATACGATACTGGTTCTGAAGCAGCTCGCCAACGGCACGGATACGACGGTTGCCCAGATGGTCAATATCATCTGCATTGCCGATCTCGCCTTCCAGATGCATATTATAGTTGATGGAAGCAATGATATCTTCCTTTGTAATATGCTTGGGAATCAGCTCGCTGATATTGCGGTGAATCAGATCCTTTAATGTCTCCTGATCTCCGCCAGCTTCTTCCAGAATGTTTTTCAGTACCGGGTAATATACTAATTCTGCAATCCCGATTTCCTTCGGATCAAAGTCCACATAAGCAGCCAGATCAACCATCCGGTTAGACAGCACCTTGTAGTTGCGGTCCGGTCCCTGAATCATAACATAGGGAACAGCTGCGTTCTGCAGAGTCTCTGCCAGCTCCTTATCTACCAGTGCTCCAGCCTCTGCCAGAACCTCTCCGGTGGTTTCATCCACTACAGTCTCTGCCAGAACATGACCCTTGATGCGGTTTTTGAAATGAAGCTTTTTGTTGAATTTATATCTGCCGACTTTGGCCAGGTCGTAACGACGCGGGTCAAAGAACATGCTGTTTAACAGGCTCTCTGCACTATCAACGGATAAAGGCTCACCCGGACGAATCTTGCGGTACAGTTCCAGAAGACCATCCTGGTAGTTCTCAGATGTATCCTTGCTGAAGCTGGCCAGAAGCTTGGGCTCCTCACCAAACAGCTCTGTAATCTCCGCATTCGTTCCATAGCCCAGGGCACGAATCAGCACCGTTACCGGTACCTTACGGGTCCTGTCCACGCGCACGTAGAAAATGTCATTGGAGTCTGTCTCATACTCCAGCCATGCGCCCCGGTTGGGAATCACGGTGCAGGTATAAAGCTCTTTACCGATCTTATCATGGCCAATTCCATAATAAATACCGGGAGAACGAACCAGCTGGCTTACAATAACACGCTCTGCTCCGTTAATAACAAAAGATCCGGTATCCGTCATCAGCGGAAGATCGCCCATAAAAATCTCATGCTCGTTGATCTCTTCTTTATCCTTATTGTAGAGTCTTACGCGAACCTTCAGCGGAGCTGCATAAGTAGCATCCCGCTCCTTACATTCTTCGATCGTATACTTAACTTCATCCTTACATAATGTGAAATCTACAAATTCCAGGCTAAGATGACCTGCAAAGTCAGAGATTGGGGAGATATCTTCAAACACTTCCTTCAATCCTTCATCGAGGAACCACTGATAGGAGTCTTTTTGAATCTCAATCAGGTTTGGCATCTCAAGAACTTCCTTCTGTCTTGAGTAGCTCATTCTAACGCTTTTCCCGGAAGTCACCGGACGCATTCTGCTTTTCTCCATTGACATTTTCACCCCTGTTTTCTAATCATTTTTACGGCATTTTTGGGCGTAAAATGCCCATGATGCCACAATAGTGCACACTCCATAATATCATAAGCCTGTCAAGGTGTCAAGTATTTTTTCCTTGCAATTTTCCCTAAAAAATGCTATACTATTGAAACAGGTATGTCCTGTTACATATTGAACACGATGGAGGTATACCCCGTGACTACTTTTCTCACTGTTGTGCTGGTAATTCTTGTAATTGCCGCCATTGTACTGGCTGTACTGTATTTTCTCGGCCGAAAGCTGGAGAAGCGTCAGGTGGAGCAGGAGCAGCTTCTGGAAGCGTCCAAGCAGGTCGTATCCATGCTCGTCATCGACAAAAAGAAGATGAAGATCAAAGACGCCGGACTTCCCAAGATGGTCTACGAGCAGACACCCAAGTACATGCGCTGGGCAAAGGTTCCCGTAGTAAAAGCCAAGGTCGGACCTAAGGTGATGACTCTGATGGCTGATGAACGTGCTTTCCAGATGCTTCCGGTAAAGACCGAGGCCAAGGTAGTGGTAAGCGGCATCTACATCACTGAAGT
>UMFG01020883.1_pt1 | contig 14050 bp, 18 predicted proteins | sample 1964961 | NCBI WGS metagenome assembly UMFG01 (sample SAMEA4836041, study PRJEB28245) | human gut metagenome | biome: gut microbiome; material: fecal sample | place: Denmark | collected 2008
AAGGCATCTCTTGTTATAAATGATAAAATAGGTGTGGTTTTATCTGATGTTTTAAGACAGATTGAAAAAAATAAAAAAAATTGAAAAAAACTAAAAAAAGTTGTTGACAAATTATAAAAGGTCTGCTATAATATTATTTGTGTTCGGGTGATAAACAAAACACAGGAACACAAAATGGGAGCATAGCTCAGCTGGGAGAGCATCTGCCTTACAAGCAGGGGGTCACAGGTTCGAGCCCTGTTGTTCCCATTATGGCGAGATAGCTTAGCTGGCTAGAGCGTCCGGTTCATACCCGGAAGGTCAGCGGTTCGAATCCGCTTCTCGCTATTAACGAGCACCACGACCTTTCTGTTTATGTTAAAAGGTTGTGGTGTTTATTTTTTGCAACATTTTTAACTACTTCATAATAATTGTCGTAGTTGCCCAGCAAGGTGTTGTGTATGTAAGATAATTTGTTCGTTATGAATTATCTTATAGGGAGATTAGAATTTTGATTTAACTCTAACTAGGGTTAATAAAGTTCTAATCTCCTATTTTTTATGTGTTGATTTTTTTAATTAAGTTTTCATAATAATTGCTTATTCAATTTCCAAAATAATAGTATTTAAATTGTTGTTGATTTTACCTTTCTGTTTTACAAAAAAATTGAAATTTTTATGCAATTATTTTATTTTTTTATGCTGAAATTTTGTTATATATATGTTATAATGTATTTAATAATAAAAGGCAAGTTTAAGAGGAGGTATTATTATGAAAAAATTTTTATCTATCATTTTAGTGGCAACAATGTTTTTTGGCACAACAGTTGTGTATGGTGGAAATAATGATGAAAATGTTACTGTGAATATTGACGGAGTGACTTTGGATTTTGATGTTGAACCAGTAATTGAAAATGGCAGAGTTCTTGTTCCTATGCGTACAATATTTGAAAATCTTGGATGTAATGTTTCATATAGTGTAAGCAATGGCAAAAAGTTTGTAAATGCAGTAAGAGGTGATGACTATATCTCTCTTGAAGTAGGTACAAAGGAAATGTTTATAAATGGTAAAAGTTACTCCCTTGATGTACCTTCTAAAATTATAAAAGGCAGAACTCTTGTGAATTTGCGTGTGGTATCTGAGGGACTTGGGGAAAAGGTTGTTTGGCTTGGAAATATAAAAACTGCTTGTATTTATAAGAAACACGGACTTCACCAAGTAGCCAATGTAACATCTGAAAAGTTAATTAAATCTGATGATGACAAAGCTCTTGTAAAGATTAATTATTCTTATCCTGTTATAGAAAATAGAGATGGCAAAGAGAAAAATGAATATTTAGATTATATTAACAGTGAATATAAGACTTATGCAGAAGAATTTGTCAAGAAGGCAGAGAGCTTTGAGAAAGATGCAAGGGAACTTCTTGTTGAAAATGGAGAAAGCAACTTTTTACCTTATGAGTTTAATTTGTCATATAAGATAAATACAGATAGAAAGGGTATAATTTCTATTACAAATTATATGTATTATAATACAGGAGGTGCCCATCCTAATTCTGAAAGAGTTTCACGCATATTTGATTTAAACAATAAAAAGGAACTTGTACTTTCTGATATTGTAAATGGTGATAATAATCAGATTAGTGAAATGATTTATGATGCGTTTGTGACTCAGATGAAAAATAATTATGATGGTTTTGATGATGAAATTACAGAGTCAATTCGAAAGGAAACAGAAAATGTGAAGTATTATCTTACAGATGATAAGCTTGTACTTTACTTTGATGTTTATCAGGTTGGACCTTATGCTATGGGTTATCCTAGTGTTGAATTTCAATATTCAAAAGACTTATTTAAGATTGATTGGTCTGAGGGAAGTCTTGATACCCTTGATATAAATCTTGAGGGAAATCCAACAACAGGTTATAAATGGATGCTTATAGATGCTGATGCAGATAAACTTAAAGTTGTTGAAAGCTATACTCCTAAAAAAAATAGTACAGGTTTAGTAGGTGTTGGTGGTACATATAACTTTAATGTTAAAGGTATAGAACAGGGAAATTGCTCAATAAGTCTTGCTTATATGCGAGATTGGGAAAGCTCTAATGTGGCTGAAAAGGTTGTTACATATTGGCTTTATGTTTCAAAGGATAATAAAATAACTGTTCTTGATGTTGATAATGACATTGAAACTGTTGTATTTGAAGCTGAATCATAATTTAATGTTATAAATTATGTAGAGGAAATTATTGAAATTTATAATTTAAAAATTTTATATTTGTTATGGTTATGTTTTATGTATAATGTAAAATCTAGTTTAATAATCCCTTGATAAAAAAATAGCTCATACCATTTGTGGTATGGGCTATTTTAGTAATCAAACTCATAATAATTATTTATTTAATCAGGTCATATTTTTTATAGCTATTTTTTTCATAGATTTAATTGAGAATAAACATACAACAATAGTTAAAATATCAGAGGCAGGCTGTGAAAGATAAATACCGGTTACGCCTAAAAATTTTGGTAAGATCAAAATAAAAGGAATGTAAAATAGTCCCTGTCGTATAATATAAAGAAAAAGACTGTATTTAGAAGCACCTATTGTCTGATATGTAATAGTCATCATATAGCATAATCCAAAAGATGGATATAAAATTAGTTGAGAAATAAGCAAACATTGTCCATAATTTACAATATTAGGATTATCATTAAAAATAAAAATAGTTGTTAATATATAAGTATTAGATTTGTTAAAATATCACAAATAATGATAAAAAATTTTGTGTAATATGAAGGCTATATTTTGTTGACGATACATAAAATTAGATGTATTATTAAATAAAGTAAAATATATTATATTTTATTCAAAATAATTCTTATTCTTAAGAAAGGAAGAATTAAGATTCAGCAAGTATTTAATCGTATTAAAGACGATATTCAGTTCTATTGGAAACCTTTATTAATGGTTGCAGCTATATTAATTGTATTACAAATACTATTTAACGAAGTATGTCCAATGAAGATAGTTTTTGGAATGCCTTGTCCGGCTTGTGGATTGACTCACGCCGTTATATATATTCTTACATTTCAGTGGAGTAAATCGCTGGAATGTAATCCAACTGGTTTTTTGTGGTTTTTTGCTATTTTGAATTGGTGTTGGTTTCGTTATATTCGGGGTAAAAAAAGCCAAATTGTTATATCTTTGTTTATTATATCTGGATTAGCTTCAATAGTAGTGTATTTTTTTTAGATAGTGTATTTTTTTTAGATAGTGTATTTTTTATAATATTAATTAAGTGAAGGGGGAATATTTATGAATGAACAAAACAATGAGAATTTACAGACAACCAATATACCAGAGGAATATAAGCCAATAACAATGTGGGGATATTTTGGATATGAAATATTATTCAGTATTCCTTGTATTGGACTTGTTCTTTTACTTGTGTTTTCTTTTGGAGGAACAAAGAATATTAATTTAAGAAACTTTGCTCGTTCTTATTTTTGTTTTTTAATTGTATTGGCTGTGTTATTTTTTATTTTAACAGGTGGTTTAGCCGGTTTAGCTGCTTTTAATTATTAATTTAAACTGGCTTATTTGTTTAATAATTTGTATGATTGATTTTTAAGGATAGCTTTGACTATCCTTTTTTATTTACAAAAATTTTGTGTTTTCTTTTAGCCATAATAAAAGGTTCTTTACGACTAATAAAGAACCTTTAAAGTTGTTATATAAAACTAAATATAAATTCAATAATTCTTTCAAAAAAGAAGTAGTAAATAGTAATAAGTGCTACAAAGAAAGCCACAACACCAATTACATATAGTATTTTATAAATTCTAGGTACAGACTTGTAAAATTTAAGTGCCTTTAAATATTGTTTATGAAATTTTGAACTTAAGTACCAATGTCTAAATTTATCTGAACCTTTATTAAAGCAAAAATATGCTACAAATAAAAAGGGTATAGTAGGAATAACTGGTAATAAAGTACCTATAATTCCTAAAAACAATGAAATAAAGCCAAACAATACCAAAAGTTTTTTTACCATTATATCAACCTTCCAACTCTATTAAGAAGTAATTAGTTTTTCTTTAGTTCTGCATATACATCTCTTTTGCCAATTCCTCTATCTTTAGCAACCTGTTTCATAGCACTTTTTTCGTCTAAGCCTTGTGCTATGTAGATGTTAAAGTGGTCTAGTATGGACATTTCATTTATTTTTGACATTTCCTGGGCTTTTATTTCCTCTGGATTTGCTCCGTTAACAACAATAACAAATTCTCCCTTTGGCTCATTTTCTTCAAAATAAGATATTAGATCATTTATACTGCCTTTATTTACTGTTTCGTGGCGTTTAGTAAGCTCTCTTTCAACGGCAACCTGTCTGTTACCTGCATATTTGTAAATATCCTTTAATGTATTTAACAAATGGTGTGGTGCTTCGTAAAATACAGTAGTTCTAGTTTCTCCCTTTAACCTAGAAAGAACTTCTATTCTTTGTTTTTTACTCTTTGGCAGAAAGCCTTCAAATATATAGCTTCTTGTGTTAAGTCCACTTAAAACAAGGGCTGTGATTACTGCTGTAGGACCAGGCACAATAGTTACTTGAATGTCATTGTCATAGCAAAGTTTAACTAAGTCCTCACCAGGGTCAGATATACCGGGCATACCTGCATCAGTAACAAGGGCGATATTTTTGCCCTCCTTAAGCATATTAATAAGCTGTGGACCTTTAACATCCTTATTGTGCTCATAATAACTTGTAAGTGGTGTTTTAATATTAAAATGGTTAAGGAGTTTAACACTTTGTCTTGTATCCTCTGCTGCAATTAAGTCAACTTCTCCTAGTATCCTTATTGCTCTCAGAGTTATATCCTCCATATTTCCTATTGGTGTACCGCAAATATATAACATATATTTCTCCTAATTGTAGTAAATATCATAAACTTCATCTGTATAAGTGCCATTAGTTTTGTATATAACAAGGTTTGGCAGAACATTTAAACCGGCTTTTCCACCTTTTGTAAACTCTAAGAGTACAAGTTCTGAGCCTTTATTATAATGAGGTGAAATAAGTCGCATTGTTTTAGGCTCAATATGATATTTTCTTGCAGAGCAAAAAATATCTGCAAGTCTTTCACTTCTGTGAACCATATATAGTCTGCCACCATACTTAAGCATTTTGTTAGATGTAGAAAAAACATCATCAATATTACAAAGTAATTCGTGTCTGGCAATAGCCTTAGGAGAGTTTTCGTTTATATAGCCAACATTGTTAGCCATATAAGGTGGGTTGCAAGTAATAACATTAAATGATGATGCCTTAAAATATTTAGTACAGTCCTTTATGTCACCAGTTATAACATTAATTTTATCACTTAAATTGTTAAGTTCTACAGAACGCCTTGCCATATCTGCACTTTGTTCTTGAATTTCAATAGCTGAAAAGTGACTGCCATTGGTTTTAGCCTCAAGTAGTATAGGTATAATGCCTGTACCTGTGCATAAATCAAGGACAATTTCACCTTTTTTAACCTTAGCAAATCCGCTTAATAAAACAGCATCAATACCAAAGCAAAAACCATTGCTATTTTGTATTATTTTGTATCCATTACGATGAAGTTCGTCTAATCTTTCGTTTTCTAAAAGCATTAATCAAGTAAATCCTTTAAATCTTCTTTTTGAGCATTATCTTCTTTGTGATGACGCTTTTTCAATATTCTAATTTCGTCAGGAGTGAAAAAGCTAACACCAACATCATTTTTTGGTGGTTTTCTAATAGCTGTCTTAATAATTTGCTTTAAAACATTTACACTTAAAACTTCACCACGCCCCTCAGGAGTTTCAATAATATCTCCCTCTTTAGGAAGTTTCTTTAAAAGGTCCTCATAAACATTTTGTTCATATTTAAGGCAACACATAAGTCTGCCACAAGCACCTGATATTTTAGTAGGATTTAAAGAAAGTCCTTGATCTTTTGCCATTTTAATACTGACTGGGTGAAAATCTCCTAAAAAAGTAGCACAGCAAAGAGGTCTACCACAAATACCAATACCATTTACATACTTTGCCTCATCTCTTACACCAATTTGTCTTAATTCAATTCTAGTGCGAAAAATAGAAGCCAGGTCTTTTACAAGTTCACGAAAGTCAATTCTTCCGTCAGCTGTAAAGTAAAATATAAGTTTGTTATTATCAAAAGTAAGCTCTGTAGCAATTAAACGCATTTCTAGTTGATGTTTTTTTATTTTTTCAATACAAACACTAAATGCTTCTTTTTCCTTTTCTTTATTTTTTCTATTTATTTCCATATCCTCATTTGTAGCTAGTCTTATAACCGGCTTAACAGGAGGGATAACATCTTCATCGTTTACATCTCTGTTTGGTATAACTACTGTACCAAATTCTATACCTCTTGCAGTTTCAACAATTACATTCTGTCCATAGGTATATTCAGTTGTTTCAGGGTCGAAATAATAAATTTTGCCTGCTTTTTTAAATCTAACTCCAACTACTATCATTCTATTTCTCCTTTATTTTAAAAAACAGAGTTTCTAACAAAAGTTGTGTATTGCCGTTATGACTAAGTTTAAATCTAGTGTCATTAATAGCATCACAACGGTTAATAAGCTGACTAATAGTTGCTTTTCTTGCTATAAATTCTGTTTGTGGGATTTTGTCTTTTTGAATAATATTTTTTTGAGAGCCTGTTTGTTTCAAAACAAGGGCATCTCTATACATAAGGTACATTATTTCAAGTATTTTGTCAATAAATCCCTTTTGTTCTTTTAATATATCTACGAGAGAATAAAGTTCAATCATATCTGCATCTTCCAATTTAACAGCAGTATCTATTGCCATATCTCTTGTATCTCTAAATTCGTCAGAATTGGCAAGTTCTAAAGCCTTGCCTATGCTGCCCTGTGAATAAATGCTGTATAATTGTGCTGTATCAGGTGTCAAATTCATATTATTGACAAGATAGCCGGTAACAATATTGTAGGGAAGGGGATGCAGTTTAAACATAATACATCTTGAAAGTATAGTAACTAAAAATTTGTTATAGTTTTCACACAGTAAAAGGAATATACCATACTCAGGTGGTTCTTCCAAAGTTTTAAGGAAGGCATTCTGAGCAAGTATATTCATTTTATCAGCCTCAGGTATAATAAATATTTTATAGTTATTTCTGTAAGGCTTAATTGTTATATTTTTTAATATCTGATTTCTAATATCAGATACAGTAATATCTTTTTTGTCATGAGTAACATATATAATGTCTGGATTATTGTTTTCGTCAAAGGTTTTGCAACTTAAACAATGACCACAACATTCTGTGCCACCTTCTTCGCAATTTAGAGTTTTAGCAAAGGCTTTAGCTATTGTGCTTTTACCAATTCCATATACTCCATCAAATATATAAGCGTGGTTTATTCTATTGTGAGCTATTGATGTTTTTAAGTGGTCAATTATTTTTTCGTGACCTAATATATGACTAAAATTAATATTTAACATTATATACCATTTTTCTCCATTAGGCGTTCAATGCCCTTAATTATTTCATTATGTATTTCATCAACGGATTTAAGGGCATCAATTACTTGTATTCTGTTTTTACATCTTTTGGATAATCTTACATATCCATCATATACTCTTTGGTGAAAACTGAACTTTTCGGCTTCTAATCGGTCAAGTTCAGCCTGATTTCTTTTTCTTGCCAGACCATCTTCTGGCTTTAGTTTAAGGAAGAAAGTAATGTCAGGTTCTAAGTCACCAACAGCATACTTATTAATATTTTTAATAAGTCTTTCTCCTATTGAACGGGCAAAGCCTTGATAAACAACAGAACTATCGACAAATCTGTCGCTTATAACAATATCCCCTTCTTTAAGAGCAGGCAGTATAACTTCTTCTACATGCTGTGCTCTTGCAGCAGCATATAAAAGAGCCTCAGTCATATCTGTCATTTCTATATTATTTTTATCTATTATAATTTCTCTGATTTTTTCGCTTATGGGAGTACCACCAGGTTCTCTTGTGCAAATTACCTTATATCCCTTGTTTGTAAAATGTTGTGCAAGACGATTAATTTGTGTAGTTTTGCCTGCACCGTCTGTACCCTCCATAGTAATAAATAAGCCTGACATTTTATCCTCCGATTTTATCTTGCTAACCAGCCACCGTCAACAGCTAATGTAAAGCCGTTTACATAGTTTGCTGCATCTGAACAAAGATATATTACAGCACCCATCATATCATCAGGTGTACCCCAACGACCAGCAGGTATTCTGTCTAAAATAGCTTCTGAACGGTTTGAATCTCCTCTTAACTGAGCAGTATTGTTAGTTGCCATATAACCAGGAGCAATACCGTTTACATTAATGTTGTGACTAGCCCATTCATTAGCTAATGCTCTGGTTAAACCTAATATAGCAGACTTACTTGCAGCATAAGCCGGAACTCTAATACCACCTTGATAGCTTAACATTGAGCAAATATTGACAATCTTTCCCCCAGTACCTTGAGCTATAAATTCTTTAGCAACAGCTTGAGCTAAGAAAAATACAACTTTTTCATTAATGTCGATTACTTTGTCCCAGTTTTCTTCTGTAACATTAATAGCATCTTCTCTTAAAATAATACCGGCATTATTAACGAGAATATCAACTTTACCAAATTTATTCTTAACTTCAGATACAATGTAGTCAATTTGTTTAGTTGAACCTAAGTCAGCAATAATTTCAAAAAATTCGCCACCATTTTTTTCAACAGCTTCTTTAGTTTCATCACAACTTCTTCTGGCAACACCACAAACTTTTGCTCCTGCTTGAGCCAAAGCTACACACATACCTTGACCAAGTCCAGTGTTTGCCCCAGTAACAATTGCTACTTTTCCCTCTAATTTAAATAAATCTAAAATCATAATAAATCCTCCCTTAATTTTTATTTAACAATAGTATAACACATATAAAAATTAAGTTCAATAAAATATCATTGAAAAAAATCTACAAATATGTTATTATTATATAACAAAACGGAAATGGTATTGTGAGGTGTTTATATGGCAATTAAGGAATCAGGTGAAAATTACCTTGAATCCATACTTATTATAAAAGAAAGAAAAGGCTATGTTCGTTCAATTGATGTTGCAAATGAATTAGGTGTTTCTAAGCCTAGTGTTAGTAGAGCTATGTCTGTACTAAAAAAGGAAGGTCTTATTGATATGGACGGTCTTAATCAGATTTTGCTTACTGAAGATGGCAGAAAAATAGCTGAAACTATTTACGAAAGACATAGAGTAATTACTAAGTTTCTTGTGTCTTTAGGTGTTGATGAGGAAACTGCTGCTAATGATGCTTGCCGAATTGAACACGTTATTAGTCCACTTTCTTTTCAAAAAATTAAGGAGCATTTTTTTGATAAATAAGTTAAAAATAAATTTTATGGAGGTGTTAATATGTCAGTAATTACTATTACAAAGGAAAATTTTGAATCAGAGGTTTTAAATTCAGACAAGCCTGTGCTTGTGGATTTTTGGGCAGTATGGTGTGGTCCTTGTCAGATGCTATCTCCAGTTGTTGACCAAATAGCAGAAGAAAATGACGCTGTTAAAGTTGGCAAGGTTAATGTTGATGAACAACCAGAACTTGCAATGAAGTTTGGTGTTATGTCAATTCCAACTCTAATTTCTTTTAGAGATGGTAAGGTTACAAATAAAAGTGTTGGCGTAATATCAAAGGAAGAAATTTTAAATTTAATATAATATTCACAACAGATTGAATAAGCTCTTTAATTAAATAAGTCCTTTTTGAGGGCTTATTTTTTTGTTTGTTACATAAATACTAGCTTTTGAAACTTTTGTACCATTTATAAGACTATAGTCATAGAATATATTGCATAAATGTATTAAAAAGTGTATAATAAAGTCATAATAACTAGGAGGGAAATAATGAAGATTGGTATTAAAGGTACAAAAGCTATTAAAGTAACTGATGAAATGACAGCAAGGGCTATGGGAAGTGGCAGTCTTGATGTATATTCAACTCCGGCAATGATTAGTCTTATGGAAAATACAGCATATACAAGTGTTGCTGAATATTTAGAAGATGGACAAGGTACTGTTGGTACTTTAATGAATGTTAAACATTTATCTGCTACACCAGTAGGTATGGAAGTTAGATGTGAAAGTGAGCTTGTAGAAATTGATAAAAGACGACTTGTATTTACGGTTAAGGTTTATGACCAAGTAGATTGTATTGGTGAGGGGATACATGAAAGATTTGTAATTAATAATGATAAGTTTATGGAAAAAACAAATAATAAAGTCGATAAATAGATAAAAAATAAAAATAACTATGTAATAATGATTACAAATTAACTTAGAGTTCTTTTATTTTTTTGTAAATATTGTCGAAATTTGTAGCTGAAAGTATAAAAAATATTGAAATATATAAAATATTATAGTGATTTTTAAAAAAAACTACTTGATTATTTTAAAATATGTGTTAAAATAAAAGAGCAATTTGGATATGGGAGAAAATCATATGATAAGAATTGCAATTTGTGATGATGAAAAAGAATATATAGATAAAATTTTGAATATCATTGCAGATTTAAAAGGAATAAGAGCCATTACTTACATATCAGCCTATGAAATGTTGGATATTGTTGAAGATTTTGATATTTTTATATTAGATATAGAAATGCCTGAAATCAATGGTATAAACCTAGCCAAAATAATTAGAGAAAAAAGAAAAGATGCAATTATTATTTTTTTAACAAATTATGATAATTATGTCTTTCAAGGTTATGAGGTAGGAGCATTTAGATATATACCTAAGTCTAAAATAGATGAAAAACTTTTGCTTGGGGTAACAAAGGCTGTAAATATCATTGAAAATATTAATAAAGGTAAGTTTTTGAGTTTTAGTCCTGATAAAAAAAGAATAGTAAAAATAGATTTGAATAGTGTTATTTACTTGGAAAAGTGTGGCAAAGAAGTTATCTTTAATACAATACATAATGATAAAATTTCAATAAAGATAACAATGGCGGAAATAGAAAAACAAATTAGCTCTTATGGCTTTATAGAAGTTAAAAAGGGTATCGTTGTAAATGTTGCTTATGTGGAAAAGTTGGAAGGATTGGCAATTGTTATGAAAAATAACAAGGTGCTATATATGAGCAGAGGTAAAGCTGATTCTGTAAGAAAGAATTTGTTGCGTTATTGGAGTAAATAAGTATGAATATATTATTTTTTTTAATTGAAATAATTGCTACATTTAGCGAAGGCTTTATATGGCTTTTGTGTGGCAAAAGAGTCTTTAAAAGTGATACAAATGTATTTAGAATATTGTCAGCAAGTTTGTTATTTACTATTGTTGTAGCATATTTAAATTCTATTAAATTAGTATCACAAAGCACAATGGCTATAGTTATAATAATATATGGTATATTAATGTATATTCTATTTAACAAGAAGATTATATATACATTATCTTTTGGTGCTACTTGTATGATTTTGCAATTAGCAATAGAAATGCTTGTAATATGTTCTGTTGGTATAGTTACTAACAATCCTAATTACATTGAAAATATATTAACAGCATCAAACATATATAGAATAGAATTGATGATATTTTTAAAAGTTTTAATGATTTTGCTGTATTTTGCAACAAGGAAACTTTTTGATAAAATTGATTATACAATATTTAAAAATCCCATATATATTATTTTTAATATTGTAGGTATAGCTTTGGTTTTAGTTGTTTCAAAGTCTATTGATAGTAATAGTTTACAAGATGCTAAATTTGCTATTTTATTTATGTTTGTTGCCTTTTTAATTATTGTAGGCTTAATTATTTATTTAGCTAATAGTCTTGTTAATAAACAACTTCAATTAAAAGAAAAAAGTTATATTGATTTAAAAAATGGTATTTTAGAAAAGGATTTAAAGAATATTAATAAACTTTATATTGAAAATGCAAAGAATTTTCACGAATTTAAACATCATTTAGATGTACTTAATATAATGCTTGGAAATGGGCAATATGACAAAATGAAAGAGTATATGTCTAATTTAAAGCCTAGTAATAAATATAAACCAGAGTTTATAACTGAAAATCAAATTGTTAATATGGTTATGAATGTTAAGTATAATGAGATAAAAGAAAAGGACATAGATTTTAAATATGACCTTGAAATGTTATCAGTACTAAGCATAAATGATAATGATTTATGTAGTTTGTTATCTAATTTAATGGATAATGCTATTGAGGCTGCTGAAAAAGTAGACGAAGGTGAGATAAGCTTTTCAATGAAAGTTCCTGGTGATTTTGCAGTATTAAAGTTGACAAACAGTTGTAATGAAGTTAATGTTAATGATTTGAAAACTAATAAGTTAGGCAATCACGGTTGGGGCTTAAAGGTTATTGACGACATTGTCAGTAAATACAGTGGAGCTATTGAAAGAGAATATAAAAACAATATATTTACAACTAAAATTATGTTGCCTTTTAAGGCTACTAATTAATGTAAATCTACTATAAATTTTAAAGGGTAAAGGGGGAATTTAATGTGGATACAATATTGGCATATTGTTCAAATAAATTAGCAAAATATAGTCAATATGATAGTGAAATAATTAAATTTGCTATGAAACTTTGGCTTGCTGCTATAGGTCAATCATTATTTATGATGTTAATATCCTATATGTTTTTTGATATTAAATACTTCTTTTACTTTTTTATGTCGTTTTTCCCTTTAAGATTGTTAATTGATGGTTATCATAGCAAAACTTTTTTAAAGTGTTTTACTATAAGCACATTAACATTTGTAGTTATTTGCGTTTTAAGTAATTTGGCTTTTAATTATGGATTGTTAAAGTTTCCGTTAATTGTCTTATTTGTTGTATCAATAATAATTCTTATATATAAGTCATTTGTTAAAAGTGAAAGAACTATGTTGTTTTTATTTATGAGAGTTAGTTATATTTTGGCAATTACGGCATTTGTAATTGCACATTTCTTAATTGATAATATAAATATAAGTGTACATATATGGGTTACTATTATTTCATTTAGTACTGTATTTATATTAAATATACTAAGGAGGGAAAGTTAAATGAGAAAGGCAATTAGTTTATTTACAATGGTTCTTGTGGCTTTATGTGTTTATGGTCCAAGTATTCCATCTGCTGGTTATGTTTATGAACCAGAAATGCCTGAGCAGTTAAAAAAGCTTAGAGAACAGGTATCAAAGTAAGATATTAACTAAAAGGAGCTATCTTTTGATGGCTCTTTTTTGTTGTAATAAAGTATATTTTTTTTTATATTATATATAGAGGTGAAAATATGACTGACCAATATATTAAGGGAGAAAGAGGCGTAAAAACCATAGATAATTTAATAAAAACTGCATTTGAGCCAGTTGGTAAAGTAATGTATATTTACGGTGGGGGTTGGAATGATACTGATACTTGTGGTGGCAAAGAAACTATGACTTTAGGTTTAAGCAATAGTTGGCTTGAGTTTTCATCAAAACAAGATAGTAGCTACAACTATAAGGACTATGATTATAAAAAGGATATATCGGTTATTCATAATGGACTTGATTGTTCAGCTTATGTTGGCTGGGTTATTTATAATGTGTTTAATGATGGCAGAAATTATGTTACTAACTCTTACAAAATGGGACAAATGCTCTCTAGCTTAGACTATGGATTTGTTATTGACAAAAATAATATAAAAGAAATAAAAAGAGGAGATATAATGTTTAGTAATTGCAGTGATTGTAAGCATATATATATTGCTCTTAAAACTTGTAAAGATGGTAGTGTTATTTTGCTTCATTCAAGTCCTCCTGGAGTACAGCTAAGTGGTACCTATACTCCTAGTGGTAATAAAAATTCGTTGGCTGTAAATTTTGCTACTAAATATATGAAGAAATATTATCCTGATTGGTATAATAGATTTCCTGATAATGCCAGAGATGAAAGATATTTGAACCATTATGATTGTTTTAGGTGGAGTATTATTAAGTAATTGAAATATATTTTCTGAGTAAG
>UMFG01027032.1_pt1 | contig 13615 bp, 13 predicted proteins | sample 1964961 | NCBI WGS metagenome assembly UMFG01 (sample SAMEA4836041, study PRJEB28245) | human gut metagenome | biome: gut microbiome; material: fecal sample | place: Denmark | collected 2008
TGTTTTTTCATTGTACTTCCGCAAAGATAATATAAAAAAGCGAATTACAAAAAGATGCGTCCAACAAATGCACCTGCAATCCTGTCATTTTAATAGGGGAAAGAAACGAATAAAATTCGCATCTCTCCCCTAATTCAAACGCAAGCTGTCATATCCTTCGCTTAGGGTAAGGTGACTTTGAAAAGACTGTTTTCAGTATGTGCTGAACGGATAATGTTTTTCATTTTTTCAACTACAACCGGATATTTTGCCGACACGTCGTGATCTTCGTGAACGTCGTTGGCCAAATCAAACAATTTGCATTGTCCGCCCTGTACCACCATTTTCCAGTCGCCCATACGCAACCCCAGCATATTGGTTTCATGAAATTCCCAATACAAATAGTCATGTTTCTGCTGCTTGTCGGTTTGCCCCATCAAAGTAGGATAAATCGAAATGCCATCAAAATAGTCATTAGCCAAATTCGGATTCTTGAATGCATCGGGGTATCCGGAAATGCCGGCCAAATCACAGAAAGTAGGCATCAGATCATAAAAGGCAAACTGATGGTCGGACACACTTCCGGCCTTAATCTGCCCGGGCCAGCGCACAATAAACGGGACTCTTATGCCTCCCTCGTAAGTGCTGCGCTTTTTGCCTTGCAACAAACCGTCACGATTGAAAAAATCGGGATCGGCTCCGCCTTCCTCATGCGGACCGTTATCAGACGTAAACACCACAATGGTATTGTCGTCCCACCCCTTTTCCTTCAACTTGGCCAGTATCTCACCCACATACATATCCAGACGGGTAATCATACCGGCAAACTGGGCATGGGCCACATTGGTCGGGTTGTAACGTGACCCCTCGTTACCGGAAAAAGTCTTTTCCTGACAGAAACTCCCTTCATACGCCTGCAGAATAGAATCATTGGGCTGAATCAGTTCGGCATGCGGCAAAGTATAAGTAAATATACCAAAGAACGGCTGATCGGCACTTTGACTGTCAAGCCATTCCATGGCCTTCTGATGAATAAGATCCGCTGAATACTGCGGACGCAACTCATATCCATTGCCATACATGGGATGCTCGATATTGTCCTCCAGCACAACGCGCGAAACGCCCTGATCACCGCGTGAGCGGCTATATTCATTCAAAAAGTTGGGATAATAAAGATGGGCCTGGAACTGGCAGATATAGCCATAGAACTCATCAATACCGCGCTTGTCGGGCGTAGATTCCGACCCCTCATAACCTCCGGCCCATTTACCGAACATTCCGGTTGTATAGCCGTTCTGCTTCATGATTTCAGGAATGATAATATGGTCGGCATCATACGGTTCCTGACCAACCAGTCCGTAATCCGTATTGTTACCATATTTTACCGTATTGTTGGCGTTCCAATACTCTTTGTTACCGCGCACGTGGGTATGACCGGTGTGCTGTCCGGTCATGAACGTGGCACGCGACGGGGCTGACACCGGACTGCCGGCGTAAGCCTGCGTAAAACGCATGCCTTCGGCCGCCATGTGGTCAATGTTGGGAGTTGCTATATACTGCTGGCCATAGCACCCAAGGTCGCCATAGCCCATATCGTCGCACATTATATATATGATGTTGGGTTTTGAAGTCTGTCCATTTACAGCCAATGCGGCCAGCGCTGAACACCCCAAGAAAATAACTCTATGCTTGTTCATTTGAATATGATTTTATATTTGTCGGACTCTATTTGATAAAAACTTTGGCAGTTGTATTCTTTCCTGAAGTCTGCACCTTTACGATGTAGGAACCGGCGGTCAAGCCTGAAACAAACACCCGTTTTGAAGCTGACTGGGCCACGAGGGCTCCACCTACACTATACACGCTCACATCCTGCACCGGTGCGTCAGTCACGATGTTGATATATTGGCTGCCGGCCTCAACTTCAACCAGAGCACCGCTCTCTGAAACCACTTGTCCTATGCCATCAGGCACGTCGGACGTTTTGGGCGAGAAATAAGCCGTAAGCGTTGTTTCATGATCAACGTTGAACGTATATGCCGTGTCAAGCGAAACAACCTGCCGTCCTTCACGCCAGCATACAAACTTGGCATTGCCCAACGGTTGGGCACAGGCCTTCAACTGTGTGCCGCCTTCATAACGCTCAGCTTCCGGAGTGAGGCTGACCGTGCCGCGATCGGCGGCAGAAGCATTGACTTTAACCATATATCCGTCGGATGCATCGGCAGTACTGATTACCAGGTCAAGCGTCTGCCCGTTCACGTCGTCTTCTGCTCCCGTCATGCCGTTATCCGTCAGGCGGATACGCATGCGGCTGTCGGACAGACTGGCCTCGGACGGCACATCAACCGAAGCGGCATACCCATTCTGGTTGGCGGCAAGAGGCACGGACGTTTCGAAAACACCATCGGCATTCCAGTCAAAATAAGCTGTCAGCTCACTGCCTTCCGACGGCACTCCCGAGAGAGTCACGCTCAAGTCAAACGACTGTCCGCGGGAAAGCCTGCCACGATCCTGCGTAAAGAAGGTATACCAGCTTGACGGCTTCGAAACATTCTGCTCCACGCCCGTTCCGGCCCGATTAAGCGTACTGAGCGGATAATGAATGGGCTTTAGCACGGCTGCTCCTTCCATTCCGACCCCCGTGATGTAAGTGCTGCCCAATGCGCCACAGGGCAAGTTATAGATTTTATGTCCCAACTGGAAGTCCGAACGCAATATGCTGAAATTAAAAAGAGAATCGCCGTCAACCGTCAAGGCCTTTCCTTCGGTTCGATATGGGTGGAAAACATAGAATTTTCCGTCATCCTTACTAACTTCAGACACACCAACGGGTTGCCTCGGCATACCGTTGGTCTTCATATACTGCCGCCATCATGATGTGCATGTTCAGCAGCAGCGGCTGACGTCTGCCGGCATAGCCGGTTGCGGCACGCTGCATATAGCCGCCGTCGCCGCTGGCTTCCCGTTCCAGATTAACGAGAGAGACCACCAGCTTGTTGGGGCATTGCTCGCCGGCAGAGCCTATCAGCCCGACCTCGGCCACCCCTTCGGGCTGTCGGTGTGAGCGGGCCAGATATTCATCCAGCCGTGCAGCGTAAGTTGTCAGTATCTTGCGTATCATAATGCCATGTAATTTACTGTTCTATATCTCTGTCAGCCGAACTTTGGGCCCGGCTTTTATTGTTGCCTTTATTCCAATGCAGGTAAACCCTCCTCGTCGAGACTATATTGCAACGCTAAGCCCGCTTCCTGCAATGCTTGGTTCATTAACGTCATGGCTGAAGCCCAAGTAACCGTGCCTTCCACCTTGACGGTTCCGCCGGTGCTTCCGCTGCCGGTGCCTTGTTCCTGATTGTTCTCCCAGTAGCAGGCGGTGAAAGTACCTTGGTCATTGCAGCCAGCGATGCCGCCGATTCTATCTCCTACTGAACTGGTGATTTCGCCCGTGGCGTGATAGCAGGCGGTTACGGTACCTTGGCCGTTTATACCCACCACGCCGCCGACATTAGCGTGACCATACGTTATCGTGGCAGTAACGTTGCCCGTGGAGTAGCAGGCCATGAGCGAGCAGCCATTTCCCAAGTTGCCCACCACGCCGCCGACAGAGCTAATGCCCGATACAGCCGCAGTGGAATGGCAGCCCTCGATGGTTGACCCGATTAAGCTGCCGGTTCCTGTGTCATAATTAGGAACACAGAGTCCGGATATTCCACCGACATTGGTATTACCCGTCACAGTCCCTTCCGCTGAGCAGCCGGAGATGGCGCTAAAATTTCGTCCTACGATACCGCCGGTCTGGTTTTGTCCTGTCACCGTGCCATTGACCGAGCAATTCTCTACAGTGCCATCGGTCTGTCCCGCAATGCCGCCGACGTACGTGCCACCTGTTACGTTCACTTCTGTCAGCGTTACGTCCTGCACCTTGCCTCCGCTGCCGAGACGGCCAATCAGTCCTACATTGTCCGTTCCCGATTGGTCAATCTTCAGCCCCGTGATGGTATGGTTGCCGCCGTCGAAGGTGCCGGTGTATGGTTGGCTTTCAGTGCCTATCGGCGTCCACTCTCCCGTCAGGGTGAGGTCTGTGTCAAGGGTGATGTTGATGTCGGTCTTGCCCTCTTCGTTCACCAGCTTGGCTACATTTTTCAGCCCATCGGCGGTGGTGACGGTGTAGCTGCCGTCGCCCTCTATGGTGTATCCCGGGTCTTTTGCCGCAGCGAGGGAGACGGTGTAGGTATATTCCTCGCCCGCTTTCCATTCGGCAGCCCCCTGCATCCGGTAGGCGAAGGTCTTGCCGTTGTTGAAGGCGCAGGTGATGAAGGCCGTGCCCGTTGCCACACTTTGCGGGGCTACGAGGGCGGTGTAGGTGTCGTTACCCTTGTCATACGGGATGATTTGGGCGGGGTTGCCGTTCTCGGTGGAGAGGCCGGTCAACTTGACGGACGCCATCCCCTCGGTGTAGTCCGTCAGGATGACGGTGACCCGTGCCGTGCGGTGGGTGAAGCGGAGTGTGGGGTTGCCGTAGCTCATCGTCTGTTCCTCGGCCACGATGAGGTCGCTGCCCTCGAAGTCCTTCCGGGCACTTTGGTCGGCAGCTACCTTCACGGCAGGCAGGGTTGTCTCGCCAGCGGTGTAGGGCCACCACGCCGTGACGGTGATGTTATCGTGGTCGGCCCAGTAGTGCGGGTCGGTGGAGGTCAGCGTGGCACTGGTGTTGTCGGCGGTGGTGGGCGTCACGTCGTACGCCTTCACCGTGCCGCCAATCAGGACGCCTACTAAAGAGACCCCTTCCCAGTTGCCGTCCACGGGGGCACGGGTACCGGCGGCGGCTGTCGCCGCGGGGTTCAGCCCCGTGGCGGTGAAGACGATGGGTGTGCCTTCCGCCCCTTCCGGCAGGAAGCCCGCTTCGTCCTGCGTGCAGGCGGCCAGGCCGAGCAGCAGGGCGAGGGCTGCGGATATATGGATGGTTGTTCGTTTCATGATGCGTGTTGTTTAGGGGTTGTTATTGTTTCTTTTGCAGTACGGGCAGGCCATCTTTGCCAAGTGCCCACTGGTAGTCGTTGCCGGTGAGGGTGAGGTTCATGTCGGTTACGGCTGTCTGCCAAGATTCGTCGTCGTCGACCTTCGTGGCATCTATCGTTCCTCCTTGATTATATGCTCCATGTCCGGCATTTCCGCCATAGAAGCAGGTGGTGATGGTGCTATAGTTGTAAGCAGCGATGCCGCCATTATCATAACTTGTCGTTAAGTTTCCATCGAACCAGCAAGCGGTAATGGTGCCGAAGTTAATAACAGCAATGCCACCGGCTGCACCGTTGTTTGCTTTAATCTCTCCCGTTACGGAACAGGCGGTAATGGTGCCGTAGTTGGAATTCGCAATGCCACCGGCCACACCGTTTTGCTGCACATCGCAGTTTACATCTTTCAGTTGCAGATTTTTCACCGTTCCGTTGCTTCCGACACTACCGAACAATACAGCATTCTCACCACCTGTTGAGTTTGTGGTGATGGCCAGTCCCGTGATGCTGTGTCCCTGCCCGTCGAAAGTGCCGGTGTAGCCTCTGGACTCACCTATCGGAGTCCAGTCCTTGCCCGTGAGGTCGATGTCGGCGGTCAGGGTGCAGTTCAGCGATGGGTCGTTTTGTGCGGCTTTTGCCCATTCCGTCAGGCCGTCGGGTGTATAGACGGAGTAGGTACGGGTGTCGGAGTCATATGAGTATCCCAAATCCTCTGCATTGCCTGTCTCGCTGCCGCCGTCAGCCCAGTCGCCGATGGTGCAGCCTGCCAGTTCCAGCCCCTTGGCAGTGACATTGACGGTGTAGGTGTAGCGGCTGTTGGCCTCCAGCACCACTTCGTTCTTCGGGCGGAAGTAGAAGGTGCCGCCGTTCAAGTCCACCCGGATGAAGGGCTCGCCTGCCGCAACGGTCTGCGGGGCGGTCAGCGCCTCGTAGGTGTCGCCCGCGGTGTTGCAGGTCTTGATGGCGGTCGGGTTGCTGCCCTCGGCGGAGAGGCTCACGAGGCTCACCGTGGCTCCGGCTACGCTCGCGATGCCCGTGCCGGGCTTCAGCACGACGGTGACGCGCGCCGTGCGGTGGGTGAAGGTGAGCTTCGGGTCGCTGAACGTCACCGTCTGGTTCTCGGCGGAGATGAAGTCGCTGCCTTGGAACGCGGCCAGCATGCTCTGGTCTTCGGCCACCTTCACAGCAGGCATCCGTGTGATGTCTGTATCATCGAGGGGCCACCATGCCGATACGGTAATCGGGTCGCGGCTGGTCCAGTAGTGCGGGTCGTTCTCGCATGAGAGCGTGGCGCTCTTGTATCCGTCGGCATCCGTAGCCGTTACGGTGTATTCCTTTACCGCGCCGTCCAGCCGGAGCGCCACGGAAGTGACGCCCTGCCAGTCGCCGTCCACGGTGGCACGGGTGGATGGGGCTGCCTGCGGAGTTGCCTCTACGGACAGTCCGGTGGCACGGATGACTACGGGATATTCACCTTCGGGCAGCGTGCCTTCCGCCAGTTCGTCCTGTGTGCAGGCAGTCGCTGCAAAAAGCAGGACGGTTGCTGCGGACAGTATATGCAATGGAAGTCTGTTGTTCATATTCTTAGTCTTTTAGGAATGATATACTTAAAGGTCTGCGTTCACATTGCCGCCGTTCACCGGGTTCCAGTCGCTGATAGTGGCAGAGCTGATGCTCAGGTCCTTGTTGCGGACGGTGACGGTGTAGGTGTAGTTGTTGCCTGCCTTCAGTGCGCCGTCGGGAACGGTGAGCGTGGCGGTGTAGGGCTGGCTGCTGTAGTACACGCTCAGTTCGATACTTGTCGTTGACTGCGGGAAGAGGATGACCGACGAGGTGAGTGCGCCGTCCAGTTCCATTGTAAGGTCGGCTGTCTGTGCGTTCGCATCCGTTTCTGCCGTGCCGGTGGTGGTGTCGAAGCTGCCCTCCAGCACCAGTCCGGAGAGTGTGTAGCCGGTGGGTTTGATGGTATTGAAGTCCACACCGCTTCCTGCCTTGAAGGTGAGCGTAATCTGACTCATGCAGTGGTGGAAGGAACAGTCCTTGCCGCCTGCATCAGTGTCGTCGGTAAAGTTCACTTCAGGATTGTGCGTACTGGCAGTGGCACCGGTGGCATAGAGGAAGTCCATGGCGGGCTGGTTCTGCTGCGCCGTGGCATCGGTGGTGGCGGTCAGTGTCCCACCGTCCGCATCGTAAGGATAGTAGGCGGAGAAGGTGGTCGGGTCATCATCTTGGAAGAAGATAATGGTTCCTGTCGGTGTGAACTTCCCGCTTTCCCACCGGTATGGCACGTTGGCGTAGCCGAAGCGGCTTTCGGAGATGCCTATCTCGTCACGTTCCGCCCAGGCGGTTCCGCTGGCGCGGGTGGATACGGCATCGGAGATTTCGGCATTAATCACTGCGGCCACGGAGCCATTATTCAGGTTCTCATCATCGTTGGTGCAGGCGGAAAGCGCGAGTGCCAGTGCTGCGAAGGTGAATAATCTTGTCTTCATCGTTTCTGTATTTTTTATGATTCTTTTTACTTTTACATTTCGGCATCCACTCCGCCGCCGTCCACTGTTTCCCAGTCTGTGATTTCACCGGTGAAGCCCGCCTCGCCCGGGGTCTCGGCTATTGTGCCGCCGAGGGTCAAAGGCGCGGTCTTGCCGTCGTTGAAGCCGTTGAGAGCAGACGTGAGGTCGCTATTGAGAGATGTAGGCTGCGGGTTGCCGTCAGTGTAGGTCAGCGTGGCGGTGAGCCGCTGCGCGTCGCCCGCAATGCCGAGCAACCGGACGGTTGCCATCCACTTGCCCGCATCGTCGCCCTCAGTTATCTTCGTAAAATGCAGTTCCACCTCCGAGGGCGTACCGTGGGTACCCGTGGCGAAGTCCAGCGTCCCTGCCGCTCCGCTCAGCGTGCCCCCGATGCTCTCTATCCTGTCTGCAGCGTCGCCCGCAGGTTCAATCATGAGGGTAAGCTCACGCACCTGCTGCTGCATGACGGCGGTCAGCGAGTAGTCGGTGTCGGCTTCTATCTCTACCTCCTGCACGGAAGTGAAGAGCCAGCCGGGAGTATTCACGATGAAGCCGCCGTCCGCTGCGGCCACAGCAGCCGTCGTGCCGCTTACCGTAATACCTTCGGGTATGTTGTAGGCCGCAAGGGTATAGTTGCCCGGACTGAAAAGGTGGTCCGACGAATGGGTCGCACCGGTCTCCGTACCCGTATAGTCGCCCATGGAGACCGTCCATGTGGCTGGTATGTCGATACCCGTACCACGTGCCGACCAGTCGGCTGTCACCGCAATCATTCCGTGGTCAGGGTGTGGCGTATCATAGAGCGTGTCCTTCACGCAGGAAGAGAGCAGCACGGCGGCTGCCATTCCCATCATATTTATATATTGTCTTACTTTCATATCGTCTTCCTCCCTCTGTTAGAAAAGTTTCCACACCAATGTCACACCGGCGTTGATGGGGCCCCACCAGTCCTTTGTCTCACTGCCTTTGCGCACTCGTACACCGTCGATGACTTCATATTTCTCATAGTCGGCATTCAGGTAGCCCAGACCGAGGTTGAAATCAAGATCTAATGCCTTGTTCAGCCGCAGCTGGTAGCCGGCAGTGATGCCGCCACCCATCAGGTCGCCCTGCTTGCCCGTGTCGGAGAGCTTGTAGTTGAACTGTCCGGCCTTGAACATAGCACCCAGATACCAGGCTTTCTTCTCGCCCATGTAGTAACGCACTTCCGGAGCCACTTCCCAGAGGGCATAGCGGCGGTCCTTGTCGCTCCATGTCCAAGAAGTCCACGAGCCGTTTACGGCAATGCCCCACGACGGGCAGATGCGCCATTCAAGTCCTAAATCGGGTGTCAGGGTAGCCCAGCGCAGCAGGTTGGCACGCAGGGAGAGATGATAATCAGTTGGTGTTTTGGTTTCCGACGGCATGTCGGCAAGTGTATTTTGTTGAGCGGCTTTCTCTGCCTCTGCCTTTTCAGCGGCAAGTCGGGCTTCTTCCGCCTTGCGCTGCTCTTCGGCAAGCCGTTCCTGTTCGGCACGCTTCTCGGCTTCCAGTCGTTCAGCTTCTGCCTTGCGTCGTGCTTCCGTATCCGCATCCGTCGCAGCTGTTTCCTTGGCAGGTACCGTCAGGCGCACAGTGACAAAGTCTCCCTCTGTCGCATGGTTGCGGGTGATGAAATTCTCCTCTTTTATTTCCGCGCGTGTAATCAGTTCGGATTTCACACGGTTGGCACGGATCTTCGCCGTGGCAAGGTTCTCGGCTTCGCTGCCCAGCGAATTACAGTAGCCGTCAACCAATAGCGGCAGCTTGCCGTCAAGAATTGTTGCTTTGTTGCTTTCGATACACTCCAGCAGGCGGGCAAGCTCCGTGTCATTCCCATTCCAAGGCACATAGAACATGTCCTTCTGCGGAACGAAGCGGAAGGTGTAGGTCGTGTCTGCTTTCTGCTGCGCAATGACAGGAAAAGTTACCGTCATCAGCCACAGAAACAGGGTAAGAAAAGTGATTTTTCTGCTCATATAAACTGGTATTTTATTATCTTTGTCTTCCCCAAAGGTAATAAATAGCATTTACCGGCACAAATATTATAAATACTTTTTCTGCAAAATTTTAGCGTTTTATACTATTTGCCGATTGAGCACTTTTCAAATTGTTGTATGAGCACTTTTTTGCTGATTGAGCACCTGTGGTTATGGGGACTCGGCTACGGTATGCTTGTTTTTCCCGATATGTTTTTATTCCGTAAGATTGCAGCCGTTTATATGGCCTTTTCAGAAAGAAATGTTATCTTTGCAAGTGAGATAAAGAGTTATTTGAAAGCATGAGAAATATGGCGGTTCGGAACAGTCCGGCTTTTTCTTATCCATTGCCCGTTCTCGTGCGAGTTTTATCCAATCTGTTGATAGTCAAATAAAACCTACCTGATTACAACAAATATAGTGAAAAATGATAAAAACAAGATCAACAAGCACAAAGAATATTCAAAAGCAGGCACGCCGTTTGCCTGGGTAAAAAGGTTAAACAAACAACGTGCCGAACAAAACAAACAAGGTCCCGCCTGTTTCATCTCAGGCGGGACCTTGTTTTATGAATTCGCAGGCTTCTGCAATTTACTGCAGACCGGCTTCCTTATAAGTAAGTGCGCGGTTGAGCACCGTAATACCCATTTTTCCATCGCCCAGGCTGGTGTCACCCAGCGTGAAGCTGGCCGGAGCCAACAAGCGGGTAATCACGTCGGCACGATAAACAGAAGAATCGACCTCGCTGCTGTCAATATAAATCTTTAGCATGCCGTTCTTCTCACGCACGCAGACTATGGTATGTGCCTTACCGTCGTTAACGGCTGCACGTGAGGTCATCGTCAGGTTCTGGTCGGTGGCAAACACCACATGCCCGTCCTTGAGCGATACACTCACGCCGTCGGCCTTCAGCAAGCTTCCGTTGGCACCCACGCCCGGCTCGAACTTCACAACCACGCTGAAGTCATTGACATCGGCCACGGCATTCTTGCATTTCTTCACCTGCTGTTTGCCGGCTTTGGCAGCCTTGGCTGTCAGAATCTCAGCGCCTTTGTACACGCCAAACGGAACGGTTACACTGTTGGTATTTCCATTCCAGTCAGACAGACTCTCCACACTCAGTTCATAAGCCTTTCCGGTCTTCAGGGCCTTGGGCAGTTTTACGCTTACGGAACGTAAATCAGCCAAAAGGGTTACAGAGTCAGCCTGGCAAACCTGCTTGCCCTTCTGCGTTGAACGTCTGTACGCGCTTCATGTCAATCTGAATATAATGAGGCAGTTTGTCTGTTCCCGTTCCGGCGTCCTTACGGTAATTGCTGTGCCAAAACGACTGCACATCACCGTCAACGATATACTTGGCCTCACCACCTTTCTGGCTGTCCTTGCACCAGCTGTCCACCGTAGCGGTCCATCCGGCTCGTGAAATCACTTTAGGTTCAACGGCCTCTGAAAATACGCTGAGCGTAAATTCTTCCGACCCCTTGGTCGGATGTAAAATTGACCACTGGCCGTCCGTACGCTTGTTGGTGATTTCCACCGTACGCAGCCGATTATCCTTTACGGAAACCGTACGACTCAGGTACTGGTTGCCGATGGTGACTTCGTCATTATTGATACTGACCTACACCTGTGCTTCCGCATAGCCGGGAAGCAGGCCCAACAATCCGAACAAAGCCCCATTTGCCACGAAATGTCTTGTCATATTGTTATAGGTTTGATGAATTTTTCGTATTCTCTAGAAAGTTACATCTTTTTGCACGTTAGTGAATCTTTTCGAAGCCGAAAAAAACGTCAGGCATGCGTACCGATCCAAATACAAACCATACCCAACAACACAAGCAGCAAATCAAGAGCTTTCGACTTCAAATTGCGTTCACTAAAGATAATGGCCCCAAAAATAAAGGAAACAATAACACTACTGCGCCGCACCATGGATACCACGGATACCAACGCCCCCGGCAAACTCAGCGCATAGAAATAAGCCAGGTCGGCCGCTGTGAGGAAAAGCGAGATAAACACGATGCTCCACCGCCACCTGAACGGCGTAGAGCGCCCTCTAAGAGGCGCCCACACAATCAACAGAACGATCAGCATCATGAAACACTGATAAACATTATACCAGCCCTGCACGGCCAGTTTGTCGAGACCTCCGCCCTGCTGTGCGGCCGACGTCATGAGGAACTTGTCATAAAGTCCGCTGGCAGCTCCCAACACGGCCGCCAACACAATACAGGCTACCCACCCGTTGTGAACAAAACTGATGCCCTCCTTGCGACTGCTCCGACTGAGCAGGAAAAACGAAAGAATGGCCAGTACCACACCGGCCCACTGCCAACCGTTAAGCTGCTCGCCGAAAATCAGCAATGCTCCCACCAAGGTCATAACCGGACGGGTTGCATTAATAGGCCCCACCAGCGTAAGCGGCAAATGCTTGATTCCGAAATATCCGAGTATCCAGGAAGAAAGTACGATAAGCGACTTGAGCAAAATCAAACGATGTTCAGCCCACCCATAAGTAGGAATATAGCCCTGACTGCCCGGCTCTATCAGTCCCGATGCCGACCCGACGATAAGCGGCAGAAAGATACAAGCGCAAAAAAGGGTGTTCAAAAACAATACGGGAATTACGGCATTCTCGCGAAGTGACATTTTCTTGAACACATCATAAAAACCCAGCGAGGCAGCCGACAGAAAAGCCAATACCAACCACATAATTATTTACACTTTGAGATAAACGTCATCCGGATAAGTAATGTCAACCAGGAAAAGGGCACGTGCCGCCACAGAATCACCGGCAGCACAACGATTACGGCAATCAATAACGCGCTGAAAGTCATCCAGGCTCATGCGTCCCTGCCCTACCCAAAGCAACGTACCGACCACGGCTCTCACCATGTTGCGCAAAAAGCGGTCGGCCGTAATCTCAAAACGCCAGGAGCCGTCGGCCACAGGCGTCCAGCAAGCCTTTGTAACCCGACAGTTGTTGGTTTTTGTATCGGTATGCAGCTTACTGAAACTCGTAAAGTCAGTTGTCCGCAGCAACAACTCGGCTGCACGGTTCATCCGTTCATAATCAGGCTCAAAGAACAACTGATTGGCATAATGGCGTAAAAAGGGGCGCTTGCCGGTGTACACAAAATAATGGTAGGTGCGTGAAAGGGCATCAAACCGCGCATGAGCGTCCGGACGCACCCGACGAATTGACTGTACGGCAATATCCGGCGGCAACAGCCGGTTCAGTTTAAAGCAAAAACGTGCCTCATCGTCAATCTCGGCATCAAAGTGCGCCACCATCATACTGGCATGCACACCCGTATCCGTGCGGCCGGCTCCCACCGTACTGACTTCACTTTGCAACAATACCGAAAGTGCGCGATTAAGCTGCTGCTGCACGGAGTCGGCATTGGGCTGCACCTGCCATCCGTGATAGGCTGTACCATCATATGAAAAGGTCAAGAAATAACGGGCCATAACTATTCCTAAAATATCAAATATATCAAAAAAAGCCGTGCTTCGTTAATGAAAGCACGGCTTTATATCGATTTTCTGTAATTGACAAAACTGCAATTAAGCCTCTTCTGCCACTACAACAAACGGAATTTCAACTGAAACTTCTTTGTGGAGCTTTACGGTAGCCGTATATTCTCCTACTTCCTTCACGTCTTTTACGATAATGGTCTTGCGGTCAATTTCAAAACCCAATTTTGCCAACTCTTCAGCCAGATGCAAGCTGTTGACAGAACCGTAGATTACGCCGGTAGCGCTAACTTTGGTAGCAATCTTGATGGGTTCGATTTTAGACAACTTCTCTGCCAGGGCAAGTGCCTCGTTCTTGATTTTCTCAAGTTTGTGAGCACGCTGGGCCAACTCTTCCTTCAGCATTTTTTTAGCTGACTCAGAAGCAATTACGCCTTTACCGGTAGGAATAAGGTAGTTACGACCGTATCCAGACTTTACATTCACAATATCGTTCTTGTAACCCAGACCAATTACGTCTTCTTTCAATATAATTTCCATACTTATTCCTCCTTTTTTATTTCATCAAATCAGTTACGAAAGGCAGCAAAGCCAAATGGCGAGCACGCTTAACGGCCTGAGCCACACGACG
>UMFG01020897.1_pt1 | contig 13548 bp, 11 predicted proteins | sample 1964961 | NCBI WGS metagenome assembly UMFG01 (sample SAMEA4836041, study PRJEB28245) | human gut metagenome | biome: gut microbiome; material: fecal sample | place: Denmark | collected 2008
AAACAGCACCTCCACCGACAAATGGTTCAGCATATCTATTTATTGTTTTATTATAAAATGGGTAAAATTTTTCTATTTCATTTAATAATTGACTTTTTCCACCTGCCCATTTTAAAAATGGTTTTGTGTTTTTTGTATTATTTAGATTCATTAAAAAAACTCCTATTACTTTTTAAAGTTTATTTTTTAATTCCTTATATAAATCTCTAACAGATTTATTATTTAAAGGATTTTTAGCATAAGGTGCTATTTCGGTTAATGGTTCAAGTACGAAAAGACGGTTTTCCATATCAATGTGCGGAATATTTAGTTTTTCGTCATTTATTATCTTATCCTCATACAAAACAATATCTACATCAAGAGTTCTAGGTCCCCAATGTATTTCTCTTTTTCTGTCTGCATCAGCTTCAATTTTGTTGACAACCTTTAATAAAGAATGTGGAGAATATATTGTTTCTATTTCTATACAGCCGTTTAAAAATTCGTCTTGCTCGGTATACCCATAAGGCTCTGTGGTAATATATGATGAAACTTTATTAACTTTTATATTTTTATCTTCTTTTAATGAATTAACTGCAAAATCTAAATATGACTTTTTATCACCTAAATTAGAACCAATACTTAAATATGCTTTATTCCATTTTACTGTTGTTTCAACAGCAACAGTTTTAAGTGGTAAGCCAACAGGAGCAGAAGGCTTTTCAATTTTAACAGTAACTTTTTTTACTTTAAAGTTAATAAGGATTTCATTGGCAAGTTTTACTGAGAGAGTTTCTATTAATTTGAAAACATTATTTTTAACATATTTTGTTATAAATGATGCAACTTCTGCATAGTTTACGGCAAGGGAAATATCATCATTTAATGCTGGACTTTCAAAATCTGTTTCCATTTCACAACTGACAAAAAATCTTTGACCAAGGATGTTCTCTTCTTTCAAAACTCCGTGTCTGCCAAAGCAGTCTAGCTTTTCAATTATTACCTTGCCCATATTTACCACCTACCTAAAATTTTCTCTGTCATTAATATGGCTCTTTTATTTTCTTTTACATCGTGTACACGAACAAAGAGAGAGTTTTTCATAACAGCTATTACACTTGTGGCAATAGTACCTTCAACTCTTTCGTTTACTGGTAAATTAAGTGTAAGGGCAATTACAGATTTTCTTGAAGTGCCTAAAAGTACAGGATAACCTAACACATCAAGAGCCTCAAGTTTATTGATGATTTCAAGATTTTGTTCATAGCTTTTAGCAAAACCAACACCAGGGTCAAGAACTATTTTGTTTTTATGGACACCGTATTTTTCTGCTATTTCAATAGAATTTTTCAAGTCATTAATTACATCTTCCATATAGTTTTGGTAAATTGGTTCTTTTCTGTTGTGCATAAGACAACAGGATAAGTTGTACTTTGATGTTACTTCTGCAATTTTTTCATCATACTTAAATCCCCATATATCATTTATAAGGTCAGCACCAGCTTTTGCGGCAGCTTCAGCGACAGCGGATTTGTAAGTATCTATTGAAATTGGTATATTAAAATTTGCTTTTAATTTTTCAATAACTGGTACAACTCTTGAAATTTCTTCATCATCACTTATCATTGTATATCCAGGGCGAGTAGACTCGCCACCAACATCAATTATATCAGCACCTTCATTTATCATTTTTTCAGTATGTTTTAAGGCTGTGTCAATAGTGTTATGTGTACCACCATCACTAAAGCTATCTGGAGTTACATTAAGTATACCCATTACATAAGTTCTGTTTTTAAATTCTTTATTACCTATTATCATATCTTTTCTCCTAATATTTAATATTGTTATTTTTTCTTTCATCTGACCAGTAACATTCTTTTTGTGCTTTACAGCTATAACATTGTCTTGATAGCTTATCTGCCTTGCATATTAAGTCACTTAAATTGTTTATTGAGTCAACATCTTTTCTGTGATTTAATATTGCATTTACACATTTATTAATCTCCTCATTTAAAAAATCGCATTGAGACATAATATCTTTTGCAATTTTTGCACTTTTTTCATTGTGATTTTCGTTGTCAAATGCTCTACCTAAATCGTGTAGTAATGCTGTTGTGTATATAATATCTTTTGATATACCCATATTATTTTCAAGATTAATAATGTAGGCAATTCTCGCTACATCAAGACAGTGGTTTGTACTGTGGCAACAGAATATCCTATTTTTTTCCTTTTCTTCAATGGCTTTTATAGCACTTTTAAAGAGGTTGTTTTCTATTACTTTGTTGTATCTTTCCATATAACCTCCTTAAAACATTTATATATTTCTTCAATAAATGAAAGGGAACCAAATACAAGTATATTGTCGTATTTTAAAGCAGATTTTACAGCGTATAATATAGAATTACAACTTTCAACATTTTTGTTGTATTTGCTTATTGCTTTTGCATACTCATTTGCTGAAAGTGCTCTTGTATTTTTGGATTCAATAGTATATATTTTAGTAGCAAAAGGTGACATTATCTCAGATATAGTGTTGTAATCCTTGTCTTTAAGTACACCTGTTATAAAAACAATTTCTTTGTTTTTTAAATAAATTTCGACATTTTCTCTTAAAGCCATTATACCGTGGGGGTTGTGTGCTCCATCTACTATAATTAGAGGTTTTTTGTTTATAACTTGAAAACGGCAAGACCATTGAGCGTTTTTTAGTGACTTTTCAATATTGTTTATTTTAAACCCTAGTTCCATTATTTTTTCTAATACTTCAATAGCAAGGCAAGCATTATCTACTTGATATTTGCCGAGTATTGTAATTTCAATGTTTTTATAATTTTTATAGTCAAATGTTGTTTTATCCAATGTGAAAGATATATTTTTTGCACTTTGTACAAATGTTATATCTTTACTGTTATTAATAAGTATTTGTTCAACGGATTTCTCTTGTTTTGATGAAATAGTTGTGTCTTTTATTATACCTGCTTTTTCTTCTGCAATTTCTTCTATAGTATTACCTAAAAATTTTGTGTGGTCAATAGCTATTGGTGTTATTACTGCCATTATTTTGTCAGTTACATTTGTTGCGTCAAGTCTGCCACCCATACCTGTTTCAATTATAGCAAAGTCACAGTTCTTTTTATTAAGCCAATAAAAAGCTATAGCTGTTTCTAATTCAAATACTGTAGGTTTGCAGTCAGAATTGTCAATTACAGCTTTGACTTCTGCTACTGTTTTAGCAAATTCTTCTTCGCTTATCCATTGGTTATTGTAGGTTAGCTTATCTCTATAGTTAAGTACAGATGGAGAAATATATCTACCTACATTATAATTGTTTTCAATAAGTCCTTGTGCTATGAAAGCACCTACTGAACCTTTGCCATTTGTGCCAGCAATGTGTATTGTCTTTATTTTCTTTTCAGGATTGCCTAAAAGAGAACATAGCTTTTCCATATTGCTTAAGCCAGGTATTATTTTATTAGCTGAATTTTCGTTTATGTATTTTATTGCATTTTTGTATGTCATTGTTATCACCTGAATTCAATAATTTTTAGTATAGCACAAAAATCGAAAAATGTATATATATTAAGGAGGAAATTTGTGATATAATTAAATTAAACATTAATTCATAGGAGAAACAGATGAAAACACTAATAATAAATGGTTCACCAAGGAAAGATGGTGACACAGCATATTTTATAAAAAAAATAATAAAGGAAAAATGTAATTGTGATATAATAAATGCTTATTATGCGGATTTTTCACCTTGTATAGATTGCAGACAGTGTAAAAATGGGCAATGTATATACAATGATGAAATAACAAATGTTTTTAATAAAATTGATGATTATGACAATATTATTGTTGCAACTCCTTTATATTTTAATCAACCTACAGGTATGTTAATGGCTATGATGTCAAGAACTCAATTATTTTTTAACAGCAAAAAAAAGCTTAAGCCTAAAAATGGTTATATTTTAGTTGTAGGAGGAGGGGATTCTGTAGTTAATTCTGCTGATGCTGAAAAAACAATTAGAATTATGCTTATGGGGCTTAATGTTAAAGTAAAGGGGTATGTAAGATGTTTACATACATCTAATATAAAGCCTTGTAATGACAAAGAGGCAAATAATGAAATTGATGTTATAATAAAAAAATTATTATAATAATCTGTTTTAAAAATTTTAAGGGGTGATATTATGAAAGAAAAAAGGCACTGGGGTTACTATGTAATATCAATAATCCTAATTATAGGAATTGTATCAGGAGGAATTTTAACATATCATCATTATGATGAAAGAAAGACAAGGGTTGAAGAAACAGACCGGAAATTTAGAGAAAGTATGGCTAAAAACAACGAATTTCTTAAAGAAAGAGGTATTTTAGATGAAAATGGGAATTTAGTAAAAAATACAACGAAAGAAAAATCAACAACTAGGAAAACTACTAAAAAAACAACAAAGAAATCAGCAACTAAAACTGCAACAGAAAAAAATAACAAGAGCAAAAAAAGTACAAAAAGTGAAAAGAAAACGGAAATTACAACAAGTAAAATAAATTCGAAAGCGAAAAAAGTGAAGACTAAAGCTGAACTTCAAAAAGAATATGATACATTGAATAAGACACCACCACAACTTTTAAATACTTGTACATATTGTAAGGGGCTCAATTATAATAGTTGTTCTTACTGTTATTCAGGAAAGATAATAAATCCAAACTTTGATGCTGAACTTGATGAGTGGTCAGATAAAAAGGAAAAGCTTTTAATAGAAATTGGATGGGAAAAAAACAATGCTGAACAGCAGTGTCTTGATGATGAAATTGCTCTTAAGGAAAAATATAATTTATCGGACACAGGAAATAAAAGTAGTAAAATAACTAACAACAATAGTAATAATATAGGAAGTGCCTATAATTATAATACATATGGAGGAAGTGCATATAATTATAGCAATAATAGAGGAAGTACTACAAACAAACTAGAAAAAAAATCAAAGGTAATGTGTACGAGATGCTATGGTTCAGGTAAATGCCATACTTGCAATGGTAAAGGGTGGTTTAGAAGTAACTTGACATCTGATAAAATTGAATGTCCGAACTGTAACAGAACTGGTATATGTGCAGGCTGTAATGGTCTTGGTAAAAGATAGTAAAAAGGGAATAGATTAAAAATTTAAGGGACTGCTAATTGCAGTCCCATCTTTTGTTAAAAATCCAAAATGCCGTCCCCAGTTTTTTGACACCTAGCAGAGCTAGGTGGGTTTCCGCAGAACAACTCTCTGCCTTCCGCTGCCCAAAGGGAATTAGCTTGCGGCCTGACATAAGCTGAACAATGTAGGAATCCCGTTCAAAAAATGTAGGTTCAAAAATAAAAGGTCGCGTACATTTCAGATAATATATTTAAAATAATAATTTTGTAGGGATATAGGAATATTAAACAATAACCTTAATCATCCCTGCGAAATTATTATACAATATTATGTGATAAAAAGCAAGGGTTTATTCGTGAAAATTTACATTTCATTTACATTACAAAATTTTAAAAAATTTTAAAAAAATAATTTGAGTTTTTGGGTAAAATATATTATACTAAAGATAGGTAAAATATTTGTCAAAAAATAAAAAATTATAGTTGACAAAGGCATATATAAATGATAAAATTTTAAGGATATAAATATTGAGAAAGGAGAGTACAATTATGTTTAAACCTAAACAAATGACAATTTATAATTGCTTGTATTTTAGTCCTTCTCGTTTTATTTTCTCTTTTGATTTTATAAGGCAATAAAGGGTTTTTATTTGAATTCCTTTTATTGCCTTTTTTGCGAAAAGCAATAACATATAAGGAGGCGGCTTGTTTGTATAACAGAAAGGATTTGTTAGGCTTAAGAGATTTAAGTGCTGACGAAATAATGACTATACTTAATACTGCAAAGGAAATGAAAGAAAAAATTGACAATCCTGATTTGAGAACTAATATTCTTTCTAAAAGCAGTATCGTAACTCTTTTTTATGAAAACAGTACAAGAACTAAAATGTCATTTATGCTTGCTGGTGAGTATCAGGGAGCTATTGTTAAGGATTTAGGTGTGGCAACAAGTAGTGTATCAAAGGGCGAAAGTCTTATAGATACAGGTGTTACTCTTGACCAAATGGGTACTAATGTAATGATTATAAGACATCAGATGACAGGTGCTGCACATATTCTTGCTAAAAATGTTAAGGCTAGTGTTATAAATGCTGGTGATGGTTCAAATGAGCATCCTACTCAGGCACTTCTTGACTTATTTACTATTATGGAAAGAAAGGGTAGCTTTGAAGGCTTAAAAGTTGTTATTTTAGGTGATATTTCACATTCAAGAGTTGCTAGAAGTAATGCCTTTGGACTTACTAAACTTGGTGCTAAAGTTACTCTTGCTGGTCCTTCAACTCTTGTTAGCAGTTCAATGCAGAGTCTTGGCGTTAAGGTTAGTACTGATATTCCATCTGCTATTAGAGATGCTGATGTTGTTATGGGACTTAGAATACAGTTTGAAAGACAAAAGAATATGCCTTTTCCTAACTTAAGAGAGTATTCTAATCTCTTTGGCGTAAATGATGAAATATTAAAATATGCTAAAAAGGATGTTCTTGTTATGCATCCAGGTCCAGTAAATAGAGGTGTTGAACTTAGTACGGAAGTTATTGACGGTAAGCACTCAGTTATTAATGTTCAGGTTAAGAACGGAGTTGCTGTTAGAATGGCTGTATTAAAACTTTTAACAGAGGCTAACAGAAAGTAAGGGAGGGTTATTGATGAGTAGTATTTTAATTAAAAAGGGTAGACTTGTTGACCCTAAAAACAATGTAGATGCTATTAAGGATATACTTGTTGTTAATGATAAGGTTGCTAAAATTGAAGATTGTTTAAATGATAGTGCTGATAAGGTAATTGATGCTTCAGGTCTTGTTGTTATGCCTGGTTTAATTGACCTTCATGTTCATTTTAGAGAACCAGGTTATGAAAAAAAGGAAACTATAGCTACTGGTTCAAGAGCTGCAGCTATGGGTGGATTTACAACAGTTTGTGCTATGCCTAACACAAACCCTGTTACGGACAATGCTATTATGATTGAGTATGCTTTAAGTCCTAAGAGAAATGCTGTAATCAATGTACTTCCTATTGGAGCAATAACTAAGGGACAGAAAAGTGAGGAACTTGCTGACATTGGTCAAATGGCTGCGGCAGGTGCTTGTGCATTGTCAGAGGACGGTAGGTCTGTATATGACCCAGCTTTAATGAAAAATGCAATGAGATATTCTAAAATGTTTAATCTTCCTATATTTGACCATTGTGAAGAAATTACTCTTGCAAAAGGTTCAATGAATGCTGGTGATAGGGCATCTATTCTCGGTTTAAAGGGTATTGGTGATGATTCAGAAGAAATAATGGTATCAAGGGATATTATTCTTGCTAAGACTACAGGTGCTAAACTTCATATTTGCCATATTAGTACAGAGGGCAGCGTTGAGCAAGTAAAAAATGCTAAAGCAATGGGACTTCCTGTAACAGCAGAAGTTGCTCCACATCACTTTACTCTTTGTGATGAAGATATTAAGGATTATGATGCTAATTTTAAAATGAATCCACCTTTAAGAAGTCGTAAAGACCTTGAAGTTATTAGACAAGCTATAAAGGATAATATTATAGAAGTAATTGCTACTGACCACGCACCTCATCATATTGATGACAAAAATTGTGAATTTGAAAAGGCAGCAAACGGTATTATAGGACTTGAAACAAGTTTTGCTCTTTCTTACACAGAGCTTGTTGAAAGTGGGTTGATTTCGTTTAGTGAAATGTTAGCTAAAATGACATCAAACCCGGCAGATGTATTAGGTTGTGATAAAGGTCAGTTAAATATTGGTGCCACAGCGGATATAGCTATAGCTGATATAGATAATAAATATACTATAGATGTAAATTCAATGGTTTCTAAAGCTAAAAACACTCCTTTTGGCGGCAGAGAAGTAAAGGGTAAGATACTTTACACAATTTGTGGCGGCGAGGTTGTTGTAGATAATTGTAAATTAATTAAATAGGAGGAAAGAAATGATTATTGATAAGCTTATTGAAAAAATTAAGGCTACTGGTAATCCTACAGTTGTAGGCTTAGACCCTAGACTTAACTTTATTCCTAATTTCATTACTGAAAAATATTATGCAAAGTATGGTAATACTCCAAAGGCTGTAGCTAAGTCAATGTACAAATTTAATAAGTGTATTATTGATGGGGTATATGATATTGTGCCTGCTGTAAAGCCGCAGATTGCTATGTATGAAAGATATGGCATTGAAGGTTTGAAAGCTTATGACAAGACTTGTAAGTATGCTAAGAGAAAAGGACTTATTGTTATAGGTGATATTAAAAGAAGTGATATTGCTTCAACTGCTGAGGCATATTCTGACGGACATATTGGCAAAGTTAATATTAACGGTTGCGAATATGAAAGTTTTGCTCAGGATTTTATTACTTTAAATCCATACTTAGGTTCTGACTCTATTACTCCTTTCTTAAAAGATTGTGAGGCTTATGAAAAGGGATTGTTTGTACTTGCTAAGACCTCTAATCCTAATAGTGGTGAAATTCAGGATTTACTTGTTGACGGTACTCCTATTTATGAAAAGGTTGGTGCTCTTATTGAAAAGTGGGGCGAAAGCACAATAGGTCAGTATGGCTTTAGTTCTGTAGGTGCTGTAGTTGGTGCTACTCACCCAGCACAGGCTAAGAGATTGAGAGAAGTTATGCCTCATACATTCTTCCTTGTACCTGGTTATGGTGCACAGGGCGGTAAGGCTGAGGATTTGGCAGTTTGCTTTAATGAGGATGGATTAGGTGCTATTGTAAATTCATCAAGAGGTATTATTGCTGCACACACTAAGGACGAGTATAAGTCTTGTTACACAGATGAGAGAGATTTTGCTCTTGCTGCTAGACAGGCTTGTATAGATATGAAAAATGATTTAAGGAGATGTATTTAACCATGAAAAAAACCATTAAAGCTGAGTTAATACTTGAAAATGGCGTTAAATTTAAGGGTAATGCATTTGGCTATATTAAGGAAACTGTTGGCGAAGTTGTTTTTACAACTGGTATGACAGGTTATCAGGAAACTTTAACTGATCCTTCCTTTGCTGGTCAGATTGTAACAATGACTTATCCACTTATCGGTAACTATGGTATTAACCTTGAGGATATGGAAAGCAGAAAACCTTTCTTAAAGGGTTTTATTGTAAGAGAAAAATGTGATGTTCCTAATAACTGGAGATGTGAAATGGATCTCGAAGATTTCCTTTATCAGAATAAGATAATGGGTCTTGAGGGTATTGACACTAGAGCCCTTACAAGAGTTTTAAGAGATAACGGTACTATGAGAGGTATAATCACTACTAGAGTTGATGACCTTACTCCTAGCCAAATTAAGCAAAAGTTTGATACTTATACTAATGCTTATGCTGTTAAAGAAGTTACTATTGATGAGCCTTACACTATTAGCGGCTCTAGCACTCACCTTGCTGTATTAGATTGTGGTATTAAGCAGGGTATTTTAAGAGATTTAGCTAAGAGAGGCTGTAAGTTAAGTGTATTCCCAGCTTTTACATCAGCAGAAGAAATGCTTGCTGTTAATCCAGATGCTATTTTCTTAGGTAATGGACCTGGAGATCCAAAGGATATTCCTACAGTTATTGAAACTGTTAAGACTCTTATTGATTCAGGTATTCCTGTACTTGGTATTTGTCTTGGTCATCAGCTTATTAGTCTTGCTTTAGGCTGTAATACTAAGAGATTAAAATTTGGTCACCATGGCGGAAACCATCCAGTTAAGGACTTAAAGACAGGTAGAGTTTATATTACGAGCCAAAACCACGAGTTTGTTGTATGTGACTTAAATGATGATGTTGAGCCAACATTTATTAATGTAAATGATGGTAGTATTGAAGGTATCAGACATAAGACTAAGCCTATTTATTCAGTTCAGTTCCATCCTGAGGCTAGTCCTGGACCTCTTGATACACAAGTATTATTTGATAGATTTTTAAAGATTATTGAGGAGGTGAAGACTCATGCCTAAGGATAATTCCATAAAGAAGGTTTTAGTTATTGGTTCTGGTCCTATTGTTATCGGTCAGGCTGCAGAGTTTGACTACTCAGGTACTCAGGCTTGCCAGTCTCTTAAGGAAGAAGGCGTTGAAGTTGTTCTTGTAAACTCTAACCCTGCTACTATTATGACTGACCTTGGTATGGCACATTATACTTATATTGAGCCTCTTACTATAGATTTTATTGAAAAAGTTATTGCTAAAGAAAGACCAGACAGCATTATTGCTGGTATGGGTGGTCAGACAGGTCTTAACTTGAGCTGTGAGTTATATGATGCCGGTATTCTTGACAAGTACAATGTTAGAGTTATTGGTACATCTATTGACTCTATTAAAGAGGGTGAAGATAGAGATAGCTTTAAGCAGTTAATGGAAAGAACTAATCAGCCTATTGTTGAAAGTGATATTGTAACTGATGTTGAATCTGCTGTTGATTTTGCAAACAAAATTGGTTATCCAGTTATTGTAAGACCTGCTTATACGCTTGGTGGTACAGGTGGTGGTATTGCTGCTACTGAACTTGAATTAAGAGAAATTTGTACTCAAGGTTTACACCTTTCAAGAGTTGGTCAGGTACTTATTGAAAAGAGTATTGCTGGCTGGAAAGAAATTGAGTTTGAAGTAATGAGAGATGGTGCAGGTAACTGTATTACTGTTTGTAGTATGGAAAATGTTGACCCTGTTGGTGTACATACAGGCGATAGTATTGTAGTTGCACCAGCACAGACTTTATCAGACAGAGAATATCAGATGTTAAGAAGTGCTGCTATTAACATTATTAACTCTATTGAAATTAAGGGTGGTTGTAATGTACAGTTTGCATTAGACCCTAATAGCTATAACTATGCTGTTATTGAAATTAATCCTAGAGTTTCTCGTTCATCTGCTCTTGCATCTAAAGCGACAGGTTATCCTATTGCTAAGGTTGCTGCTAAAATTGCTTTAGGTTACAATCTTGATGAAATTAAAAATGCTGTAACTGGTAAGACATTTGCTTGTTTTGAGCCAACTATTGACTATGTTGTATTAAAATTCCCAAGATGGCCATTTGATAAGTTCTTTGGTGCTAAGAGAACTCTTGGTACAAAAATGATGGCAACTGGTGAAATTATGTCTATTGGCAAAAGTTTTGAGGCTGCTTTATTAAAGGGTATCCGTTCTCTTGAAATAGGTCAGTATGGACTTGAAAGAAAGAGTGCTAAGGGGCTTAGTCTTGATGAATTAAAGAAGAGAGTTGTTAAGCCAGATGATGAAAGATTATTCTACCTTGCTGAAATGTTAAGAAGAGGTTATAAGGTTGAAAAGGTTTGCCAGATTACTGGTATGGACTTATTCTTTATTCATAAGATTTACAAGATTGTTGAAATGGAAGAAACTCTCAAGAATATGAAGCTTGATGACTTTACAGAAGAAAACTTAAGATATTTTAAGGAAAAGGGATTCTCTGATAAGGCTATTAGCAAGTTTGTTGGTTGTATTCCACCTAGTATTTACGAATTAAGAAAGAAATGGAATATTATGCCTGTATTTAAGATGGTTGATACTTGTGCAGGTGAGTTTGAGGCTGTTACTCCTTACTATTATTCAAGTTATGATAGTGAAACTGAAGTTGTTGTAAGTAATAAGAAGAAAGTAATGGTTATTGGTTCAGGTCCTATTAGAATTGGTCAGGGTATTGAGTTTGATTATTGCTCAGTTCATTCAATTATGGCTTTAAAGAAAGCTGGTATTGAAACTATAATTGTTAATAATAATCCAGAAACTGTTTCTACAGACTTTGATACAGCAGATAAACTTTACTTTGAACCTCTTACAGAGGAAGATGTGTTAAATGTAGTTGAAACTGAAAAGCCAGACGGTGTTATTCTTCAGTTTGGTGGTCAGACTGCTATTAAACTTGCTAACTTCTTTGATGAAATGCACATTCCTATTTTAGGTACATTACCTAAGCATATTGATGAGGCAGAGGATAGAGAGAAGTTTGATGCTGTACTTGAAAAACTTGGTATTGCTAGACCAAAGGGTAAGGGTGTATTTAATCTTAAGGAAGGTATTGAGACTGCTGAAACTCTTGGTTATCCTGTACTTGTTAGACCTAGTTATGTATTAGGTGGTCAGGGTATGGAAATCACTCATAATGAAGAAGAACTTTCTCTTTATCTTAATGAGGCTTTTGAAAGAGATAGCAAGAACCCAGTTCTTATTGATAGATATTTAAGTGGTAGAGAAATAGAAGTTGATGCTATTTGTGATGGTACTGATGTATTTATACCTGGTATTATGGAGCATCTTGAAAGAGCCGGTGTTCACTCTGGTGATAGTATTTCAATTTATCCACCACAGCATATTTCTGATGACATTAAGGAGCAAATTCTTGATGTAACAAAGAAACTTTCTATTGCTCTTAATGTAATAGGTATGGTTAATATTCAGTTTATAGAGTTTAAGGGTGAACTTAACATTATTGAAGTAAACCCTCGTTCTTCAAGAACTGTACCTTATATTACTAAGGTTACAGGTGTACCTGTTATTGATGTAGCCACTAGAGTTATGCTTGGCGACAAACTTGCTGATATGGGTTATAAGACTGGTATTGGTTCTGAACCTGATGTTGTTGCTGTTAAGGTGCCAGTATTCTCAACTGAAAAACTTCCACAGGTTGAAGTTAGTTTAGGACCTGAAATGAGATCTACAGGTGAAGTTTTGGGTGTAGGAAAAAATCTTGAAAATGCACTTTATAAGGGATTTATTGCTGCTGGTATGACAGTCCCTACAGCAGGCAGCACTATTCTTGCAACTATTTCTAGCAAGGACCACGATGAGTTTGTTAAACTTGCTAAGAAGTGTGTTGAACTTGGCTGTAATTTCCTTGCTACTAAGGGTACAGCTAAGGCTTTAAATGACAACGGTATTAAGTGTAAGGTTGTTAAGAAGATTAGTGAAGGTGTTCCAAATATTATTGACACTATTAGAAGTGGTGTTGTTGATTTAGCTGTTGATATTCCTAAAAAGGCTAATGATACACATTCAGATGGATTTAAGATTAGAAGAACTGCTGTTGAAAGTGATGTAACTCTTATTACTGCTATGGATACATTTGCTGCTATGGTTGATGTTATGGGTAAGGATATTGACCAGAGCAAACTTGATATATTTGATATTAATAGAGATATGAGAAAAGAACAGCAGTAAAATTTTATTAAATGTTATAAAAAAGGTGATGTATTTTAATGTTACATCACCTTTTGTTATATAAATATTTTTTACTTATAATATGTACTGTGATAATAGTGTAGCTATTAGCAATGATTTTTATCTTTATACCATTAACTTTGATATAGTAATTTTTACCTTGCCTGTATATATGACAATTTTTATAATTTTATATTTAAAATATTCAAATATAAAACATTGACTAAATTCTAATTATT
>UMFG01015393.1_pt1 | contig 13493 bp, 9 predicted proteins | sample 1964961 | NCBI WGS metagenome assembly UMFG01 (sample SAMEA4836041, study PRJEB28245) | human gut metagenome | biome: gut microbiome; material: fecal sample | place: Denmark | collected 2008
GAGGTAGTTTTTTCAAGGTTTTGTCTGTAGCCGACATGGGGGATATTTCCGGATTGTGTATCCTGTCGGGTAATGGTTCATAACTTTGGTTGAACGCTTCCATTAAGTCTCCGTCCAGCCCGAATCCCTTGTCGTACTTCTGCCATGAAGGGGTATGGTCATTCCATGCCTTCACAACGGGATAGAAAAGCAAAAGCCCCGCTATATCCCCTTCGTTCATTCTCAATGTGGAAGAAATGGCGAGATTGCCGCCGGAACTATCACCGCCTACCATAATCCGGTTGGGAGAACATCCCCAACGGGCTGCATTCTTTATTGCAAATCTGATAGCTTCCTCACAATCGTCAAGCGGTGTCGGATAAGGGTGTTCGGGGGATAAACGATAGTCAACAGCGAGGACACTTATGCCGCTTCTAGAGCAGACTTCGCTGCAAAACCGGGCACAACTGTTCAAACTGCCGATTGTCCATCCTCCGCCATGCAGATAGATAAGCAATGTATTGTTGGTGGAAGTGGTAGGGGTGTAAAGCCTCAGATTACCGGCGGGCTCTGTCACTTTTACATTTGCGGGATAAGTAGGTTTGCTATTACGCGCATTTCTTACATTTTCCAACTTCTTCGTATTTCCGTTGATAGCTGTAAATATAGCGTCACGCTGTGTGGGTTGCAGCGTCGGACTCATCTGTGCCATGAACGCATCTGCCTCTTTCCACATCACTGAGTCTTTGGGCTCGTCAGCGACGGGTATCCCCATGAGAGATACCGCCATTATCGTTGTTAGAATCATTTAGTTCTTATAAATCAACTTGCTCGGCACTCCTTCGCCAAACAAACTGTCTCCGACGGTCGTAATCTTATCTCCGGTAGCCACTACATAGCGAAGATTGTCGCATCCCATAAATGCGCCGAACTCAATAGCCGTCACACCGGCGGGAAGTTCCAATGTGCCGCACAGACGGCCGCAATTACTGAATACACGTTGACCGATGGATTTCAAATTGCGGGGTAGTTTTATTTTCAGCAGGTATTTTTTCTGTGAGAAAGTGAAGTCGGGGATGGCCGTTGCGTTTGTTTTTGAAATGTCGACCGCTACCAGATTCGGCATATAGTCGCGGATTAGTTTGAAATCGGCGTTGTCCAGTTTGCCTTCTACAGTCAGGAAATTGATGTCTCTAGGTTGTAATCCGGCTTTCAGAATCTCTTCTTCCAATTTGCCCATCAGTCCCACTTGCAGGGTTGCTTCTACCGGTTCACCCTCGATGAAAGCGAAGTTCCGCCATCTGTCCTTATTGCGGTAAGAATCGCTGCTGCCTAGAGGTACGAAGATGGCGGTAACGCTGTCCGCCAACGCTTCCGGCAACAGATTGGGAGCTGTCTTTTTGCGAATCTGACAGATTCTCAAGTTTTCGCAACCTTTGAAGGCTGCATCCTCTATGTTTTTGGTTTTTTCCGAAAGTATTATCTTCTCCAACGTCTTTTTGCCTTTGGTTACTCCGTCTACAACATTTGAGAATGCGTATGCGGGAATGAAATTCGGCATATAAATGTAGAATTTTCCGTTGGGATAAGTGCCCGCCTTGCCGCTGTACATCTTAATCTCGGCATTCGAGATGTCCAATACTTTTAGACTGGCGAATTCGTCACGCAGATGTCGGAAGTCTTCTGCATTCAGCTTGCCGGTCAGGGTGAGATGGGTGACGGTGTTGGCTTCCTCCTCCGTCATCATGGAAATAAGTGTGCCGGGTTTGCTTACATAATAAGTTTTACTCACTTGTGCTACTGCTCCTAAAGCGTTGGTTGCCAATAAAAAGCTTATCAATAGTAGTTTAATTTTCATAATCATGCGAATTTGTTCTGACAAATATAGGAAAAAACGAAATTATATGGTGTTTTTTTATGTTTTATATCTAATTTTGCAGGTGGATTAACAAATTGTAAAATGACGGCAGAAGATATTGTGGAGAAAAAAGAACCTAAGAGACTTCCTGTATGGGCGTGTATCCCATTGTTTATAGGAATATTTTTCATATTTATGGGATTGTACGGCACGCTGGCGAGAGGATTTTTGTCGATGGTGCTTGGAGTGGAAGCCCGTCATCCGGGATTGGTGGGGTATATTTTGCTGGAAAGCAGTATGCTGCTGGCTGTTCTCACTGCCGCCGCTATCATGTTACGTTTTGAACGCTGCCCGTTCTCTGGCTTGGGGCTGTCCGTCAGAGGACATACGAAAGGGTTGTGGTACGGGTTTCTGATGGCTGTCCTGTTGTATGTGGTAGGCTTCGGTCTGTCGTTGGCTACGGGCGAAGTGGAAGTAATCGGTTTTCAGTTCAAGGCTTGGGATTTAGCGGGGGCGTGGGTGTTTTTCCTGCTTGTCGCAGTGTTTGAAGAGATTCTGATGCGTGGCTATATATTGGGACGTTTATTACATACTCGTCTGAATAAATTCCTTTCCTTGTTTATCTCGGCATCGTTATTCGCATTCCTGCATATTTTTAATCCTGGAATAAATGCCTTGCCGATGATCAACCTTTTGCTGGCAGGCATGTTGCTGGGTGCTCCTTATTTATATACGCGGAACCTTTGTTTCCCGATTTCCCTCCATCTTTTCTGGAATTGGATACAAGGTCCGGTTCTGGGCTATCAGGTGAGCGGCAACAATTTTGTATCTACTATGCTGAAACTGAATATGCCCGAAAAGAATGTGCTGAATGGCGGAGCCTTCGGTTTTGAAGGCTCGCTCATTTGCACGGTACTGATGATTCTGTTTACTGTTCTTATTATCTGGTGGGGTGAGAAAAGAACGGCGATCAGTCTTGCGGTACACCGATCATGCTAAGCTGAATCCGTTTGCGGTCGGTATCTACGTTCATCACTCTGACCATGACGTGCTGGTGGATGGAAACGATTTCCGTAGGATCGGAAATGTAACGTTCCGCCAATTGGGAGAGGTGTACAAGACCGTTCTCCTTGATACCTATATCGACGAAAGCTCCGAAATTGGTGATGTTTCCTACAATGCCCGGAAGAATCATACCTTCGCGCAAATCGGCTATGGTACGTACATTCTTGTCGAACTCAAATACTTTGATGGTTTTTCGCGGGTCGCGTCCGGGCTTTTCGAGTTCCTGCATAATATCCTGTAAGGTAGGCAGGCCGACGACGGGAGTGACGTAATTGGAGATATTGATTTTCCGGCGGAGTTCCTTGTCGGCTATCAACTCATTGACAGTGCATTTCAGATCTTTTGCCATCTGTTCCACAATATGGTAACTTTCCGGATGTACTGCCGTATTGTCGAGCGGATTCTTTGCTCCGGGAATACGGAGGAACCCGGCACACTGCTCGAAAGCTTTGGCGCCCATACGCGGAACTTTCATCAGTTCTTTGCGGGAGTTGAAGGCTCCATTCTCGGCACGATAATTGACGATATTTTGCGCCAGTTGAGGACCTAATCCGGAAATGTAAGTCAACAGATGGCTACTGGCTGTATTCAGGTTCACTCCTACGAGGTTTACGCAATTCTCTACGGTCTGGTCGAGCGCTTTCTTTAATTTCGTCTGGTCTACATCATGCTGATACTGACCGACTCCGATGGACTTGGGATCTATCTTGACTAATTCCGCCAACGGATCCATCAGACGGCGACCGATGGAAACGGCTCCTCTGACCGTCACGTCGTAGTCCGGAAATTCGTCGCGGGCGATCTTGGAAGCCGAATAGATGGAAGCCCCCTGTTCGCTGACTACAAATACAGGAATCTGACGATCGAATGTCTGTTGGTTGATAAAGTCCTCCGTTTCGCGGCTGGCTGTTCCGTTGCCGATGGAGATAGCTTCGATCTGGTAGGCTTCGACCATCTTACGGAGTTTCGAAGCGGCTTCACCGGTCTTGCCGACCGGAGGATGCGGATAAATGTTTTCATTATGCAGCAGATTACCTTGAGCGTCGAGACAAACAACCTTGCAACCGGTACGGAAACCGGGATCGATGGCGAGTACCCGCTTCTGTCCCAATGGGGCGGCAAGGAGTAGCTGGCGGAGGTTCTCCGTGAAGACGCGGATGGCTTCGTCGTCGGCTTTCTCTTTTGATTGTGCGGCAAATTCCGTTTCGATGGAAGGTTTAAGCAGACGTTTGTAGGCGTCGATAGCAGCCTCGCTCACTTGCTCGCTACATTCATTGTTACCACGTACGAATTGGCGTTCCAGACGTTCGATGCACGCCTCGTCGTCCGGAGTGATGGACACTTTCAGCAGCCCTTCGGCTTCGGCACGGCGGATGGCAAGCAGGCGATGGGAAGTGCAGCGTTTCAAAGGTTCGGAAAAGTCGAAATAGTCCCGGTATTTGGCGGCCTCTTCTTCTTTGCCTTTAACTACTTTAGCGTTGATTTTCGCTTGGCGGCTGAATTGATTGCGGACAGCATTACGGGCACGTTCGTCTTCGTTCACTTGCTCGGCTATGATATCGCGAGCCCCTTTCAATGCGTCTTCCACGTCTTTTACCTCTCCCTTGACGAATGAGGCGGCACGGGCGCTCAGGTTGTTTTCCCTCTGTAATAGCAGTAGGGTGGCAAGCGGCTCCAACCCTTTCTGACGGGCGGCTTCGGCACGTGTCTTACGTTTGGGCTTGTAGGGGAGGTAGATGTCCTCCAGTTCTGTCGGATTCCAGGTGTCGTTGATACGTTTCTCCAGCTCGGCGGTGAGTTTTCCTTGTTCGGTGATGGTGCCGAGAATAGTCTCTTTCCGTTTGGCTATGTCGCACAACTTATCATGTTGCTCTTTGATCTGTTCTATCTGAACTTCATCCAGCCCGCCTGTAGCTTCTTTGCGGTAGCGGCTGATGAAAGGAATCGTAGCGCCTTCACCCAGAAGGTGGAGGGTACTGCTTATTTGTTTTTCCGATATGCCTGACAGTCCGGAAATCATCTTGTGAAATAATTCCATAAATTGTATTTTTTGAGAATAAATGAGCGACAAAAATACACATTAATCCGTTAAAACCGACAAGTTTTACTATATTTGCAATCTAAATAAATAAGTAAGCACATCAAAACTGCATAACTATGTCCAGATATTCAGGATGTCTTTTTGCTTTCTTCCTTTGGCTATCCCTGTCAATGGAGGTCCTTGCAACCTCTAAGGATATGAATCCTATTCTAATTATTTGTTCCTATAATCCGGCTGCCCATCAGACTTCAGTTACTATTTCCGATTATATGGAGGGATATACCAGATTGGGAGGGAAACGTGATATTATTATTGAGAATATGAACTGCAAGAGTTTCTCGGAAGCTCCTTTATGGAGTGGTATGATGACACAAATCCTTGCTAAATATCAGGGGGGGAAGCAGCAACCGGCACAAATTATATTGTTAGGACAGGAGGCGTGGGCGGCTTATCTGTCTCAAAGGGATTCGATGCGGGTGAAAGTTCCGGTAATGTGTAGTCTGGTCAGCAGCAATGTCGTGATATTGCCGGAGGATACCGTCGGAGATTTGGATAGCTGGTTGCCCGGATCTGTAGATATCTTTGAAGATCATATGAATATTCCTGAATTGCAGTCGGGATTTATCAATCATTATAATATAGGAGATAATGTGCGTATGATTCGTGCGTTCTATCCCGAAACAAAACATATTGCTTTTATCTCGGATAATACGTATGGCGGCGTCACGATGCAAGCGTTGGTGCGAAAGGAAATGAAAAATTTCCCCGATCTGGATCTTATTCTGTTGGACGGAAGAAAACATACCATTTATACGATTGTAGAGGAATTACGGCATTTGCCGGAGCATACTGTTATCATCGTGGGCACTTGGCGGGTGGACATGAATGAGGGGTATTTTATGCGGAACGCCACGTATGCGATGATGGAAGCGGCTCCTGCCATTCCTACCTTTACACCTTCATCGGTGAGCCTGGGGCATTGGGCGATAGGAGGTGTGTTGCCCGATTATCGGAAAGTGGGAGAAGAGATGGCTATGGAATCTGTCCGGATGGATAATCAGTCCGGCAACACGGAAAAACATCTGCAGATTATTGAATCTAAGGCTGTGATGGACAGTAGGAAAGCGAAAGAATGGGGGCTGGATCCGAAGGCTTTGCCTCTTGGCGTGGAGCTCATCAATCAGCCGGTTTCATTCTATCAGCAGTATACGTATCAGATATGGTCTGCTTGCACTTTGTTTGTTGTATTGGTATTGGGGCTGTTTATTTCTCTCTTTTATTATTTCCGTACGAAGCGGTTGAAAGACGAACTGTTGAGATCGGACAAAGATTTGCGTGTGGCGAAAGACAGGGCGGAAGAGTCCAACCGACTGAAAAGTGCTTTCCTGGCAAACATGAGTCATGAGATACGTACACCGCTGAACTCAATTGTCGGATTCTCGGATGTGTTGGCTGTGGAAGGAAGTACGGAGGAGGAACGTCAGTCCTATTTTCAGATTATCAAGACTAATTCAGATTTACTGCTCCGCCTGATTAATGATATTCTTGACCTTTCGCGACTGGAGGCTAACCGGGTGACGCTGACTTGGGAGGAGTGTGATGTCGTACTGTTGTGTCGGCAGGTGGTTGCTTCCGTTAGTTTTTCACGGCAATCTTCGGATAATCAGTTTCTGTTTACCACTTCATTTGAGACGTACCGGATGGAGACGGATATACAGCGTATGCAGCAGGTGATTATCAATCTCTTGTCGAATGCTGATAAGTTTACGAAAAAGGGGAAGATTACATTGGACTTTTCTGTCGATGAAAAAACGGGAATGGCGGTTTTCTCAGTGACTGACACCGGATGCGGTATCCCGAAAGAAAAACAGAAACTTGTGTTCGAACGCTTTGAAAAACTGAATGAGTATGCTCAGGGAACCGGATTGGGGTTGTCTATCTGTAAATTGATCGTATCTAAATGGAAGGGAGCTATATGGATTGATCCCGACTATACAGGCGGGGCACGATTTATATTCTCGCATCCTCTAAAAATAGAAAAAGAATGAAACGAATAACATTGATTTATGCTTGGCTTTTCTGTCTGACACTGTCCGTTGCAGCACAGGAAAAGGTAGTGAAGTTGAAGATTGTACAGACAAGTGATGTACACGGAAATTATTATCCTTACAATTTTATAACCCGTCAGGAATGGAAAGGGAGTCTGGCCCGGATATACTCATTTGTTGAGAAGGAACGCCGGGAGTATAAAGATAATCTGATATTGCTGGATAATGGGGATATTCTGCAAGGACAGCCTACCGCTTATTACTATAATTATATAGATACCGTGTCTCCGCATCTTTGTGCCGAGATGATGAATTATATGAAATATGATGCGGGCAATATGGGGAATCATGATGTGGAAACTGGACGTGCTGTATTCGACCGTTGGATTGGAACCTGTGACTTTCCTGTACTGGGAGCCAATATCATTGATACGTCTACGGGGAAACCTCATCTTCCTCCTTATAAAGTGTTGGAACGGGACGGGGTGAAGATCGTCGTTTTGGGGATGATTACACCGGCCGTTCCTGCCTGGCTTTCGGAAAATCTGTGGAGAGGTCTTCGTTTTGACGATATGGAGGAGACGGCTCGCAAATGGATGAAGATAATCCGTGCAAAGGAGAATCCGGATGTGGTAATCGGGTTGTTCCATGCCGGACAGGATGCGTTTAAGATGTCCGGTAAATATAATGAGAATGCGTCTCTGAATGTGGCAAAGAATATTCCGGGATTCGATGTGGTATTGATGGGACATGATCATGCCCGCGAATGTAAGAAGGTGATGAATGTTGCCGGAGATTCGGTGTTGGTTATTGATCCGGCAAGCAATGGAGTGGTGCTGTCCAATGTCGACATCACTTTGAAGTTGAAGGATGGCAAGGTACTGAGCAAGGATATTCAAGGGGTATTGACGGAGACAAAGGATTATGGTGTCAGCGAGGATTTTATGAAACGTTTCGCTCCGCAGTATGAGGCTGTGCGGAAGTTTGTGTCCAAGAAAATCGGTACGTTTACTGAGGATATCTCTACGCATCCTTCTTTCTTCGGTCCTTCTGCTTTCATCGATCTGATACATACTTTGCAGCTCGATATCACGGGAGCCGACATTTCTTTTGCAGCACCGCTTTCATTCGATGCGGAAATTAAGAAAGGGGATGTGTTCGTCAGTGATATGTTCAACTTATATAAGTATGAAAATATGCTGTACGTGATGACTTTATCCGGTAAAGAAATCAAGGATTTTCTGGAGATGTCTTATTTCATGTGGACTAACCGGATGAAATCACCGGACGACCATTTGCTGTGGTTCAAGGAAAAACGTCGGGATGGTGCGGAGGACAGGGCTTCTTTCCAGAATTTCAGTTTTAACTTTGATTCGGCTTCCGGCATAATCTATACGGTGGATGTTACTAAACCGAAAGGGGAGAAGATTACGATTGTCAGTATGGCAGATGGCTCTCCTTTCGATATAAATAAGATTTATAAAGTGGCGTTGAATTCTTATCGTGGTAATGGTGGCGGTGAATTGTTGACAAAGGGTTCGGGCATTCCTCAAGAGAAATTGAAAGACCGTATCATTTTCTCTACTGATAAGGATCTTCGTTTTTACCTGATGAATTACATCGAGGAGAAAGGGGGAATGAGTCCGAAAGCGTTGAATCAGTGGAAATTCGTTCCGGAGGAGTGGACTGTTCCTGCTGCCCGGCGTGACGCTGAATATCTGTTCGGGGTGGTCAATAAGTAGCCAAAAATGTTCATTTTGTCTGGTGATACTCTGTTTTGACTTGTATATCTGATTTATTGCTGGTATATTTGTCGCAAAAAGAGAGAGAGTATGGATATTCAAAATGTTCCTAAAGTAGGTATTTCTTCTGTAGTTCATTCTAAACATATAGATGCTGATAGCATTGATGTCATTGATAATGATATAGCGCTCTTCGATTCGGAGAGCGTTATTTCCTTATATAGCGGTCCCAGCAAGTTAGAGGTATTGACAATAGGACTTTGCCTGGAAGGTGAGGGGACTTTTAATATTAATCTGCAGGATTTTCAATTATCTTCGGGAGGGATGGTGATAGCCCTGCCGAGCCAGATTATAGAACACCGGCAGTTTAGTCCCGACTTCAAGGGAATCTTCTTTGCGGTATCCAAGAGTTTGCTGGAGACATTGCCTAAAGTAGGCAATCTGCTTGCATTGTTTTTCTATCTGAAAGATTATCCTTGTTTTAGCCTGACTCCGAACGAGCAGCGCACGGTGCAGGAATATCATACGTTTATCAGAAAGAGGTTGAGGAGTAAAGGGGATCTGTATCGCAGGGAGGTCGTGCTCGGACTGATGCAGGGTTTCTTTTTTGAATTGTGCAACATTTTTAACAATCATGCGCCTGCAGTCACTGCTTCGGTGAAGTCGAAAAGCCGGAAAGAGTATATCTTTGAACGTTTCTATGAAACGCTGGTAGAATCTTATCAATCAGAACGTAGTGTGAAGTTTTATGCTGACCAGCTGTGTCTGACACCGAAACATCTTTCCGGAGTTGTGAAGGAGGTGAGTGGAAAGACCGTGGGCGAGTGGATCGATGAGTTTGTGATCTTGGAAGCAAAAGCACTTCTAAACTCCTCAAGCATGAATATACAGGAGATAGCTGACCGCTTGAGCTTTGCCAACCAGTCCTTCTTCGGGAAATATTTTAAGCATTATACGGGGATGTCTCCCAAAGAATATCGGAAGAACCGATAATGTGTTTACAGAACTCCGGAGCGTACGCGGCTCAAGGTCTCCGGTGTCATCAGCAGGTAAGAGGCTATGTGTGCCAAAGGAGCGCGTTTGATGATTTCCGGATGTGTCTCGAGCAGGAGATTATAGCGTTCGCGGGCGGATTCAAAGCGCCAGGAGTCAGCTTTGACTTGCGATACAATTAAAGAGTATTCCAATATTTTCTGATAGAACATATTGATTTCCCAATTTTCTCTCGCCAGCTTCTGTATCATGTCGCGGGGGAAAAGGTAGATAATGGAAGGTTCCAGTGTCTCCACTATAAGCCGGGTAGGTACTTGCTTCAAGAAACTTTCAATGCACATCACGATACATCCTTCGTAAGAGAAATGCTCGGTAACGTCTTTCCCGTTTTTGTAGTAGTATTGTCTGAGCATACCTTTACTGACGAATACAATCTCGTGAGCGACCTCTCCCTCATTCAGTGCAATGGCTCCTTTGGGAAACTCTTCACGGATCAGTATACTTTCTATCTGCCGTCTTCCCTCTATACTCATTTCCGGAAAGCGGGAATTTACAACGGCATTCACAGTTTCTCTTAACAATGTATCCATGTCTTTTTTGTTTTGGTGTGTGCAAAAATACTAAAAACGGTTGATATAAATCAATTGCAGCACAAAAAAGATGTATATTTGTTATTAAATCAAGATATAGAAAAGATTATGAATAAGATAATAGGATTAGCAGTATTGCTGCTATGCGTTTGTGGCTGTGCGAAGGATGATGATGCGATTTATTATCCGGTAGGCAATGTGGATATTGAAAGGGGTGATGTCGCTCTGGAAGATGGAAAGGGAGAATTGGTAGCCGGGAGTTATAATGAGGAGGATTATGTGCTGGATACGCTGGCGCAGTATCCGGGAGATCCTACGCTTGGCAAACTGACGTTTATGATTGATCTGAAGAATCAGTTGGCGAGACAGGAAGCTGGCGGATTTAACGGAATCGGTAAATCGGGATTGACAATGAGTCTGGGATATAAGAATGGTGACTATCCGTCGGAAAGTCAGATACCTGTTTATACTTCTCCTGATGTAACTGCTGCGTATGCGGTTAAACTCCGTTTAAAAGGGGAGCTTGCTTTGGCAGGAGATGAATGGATGATTGATTACATTTATGTGCAATTGGCTGGCTTATTTCAACCTTATCCGCCTGCGTCCTTTCCTGAAGTGTTTATGTGTAAAGGTGGTGAGCAGCCATTTGCTGCTTTTGACTCTTTTCGTAGGACTTGGACATTTGATATTACTTATAGCCGTTCCGGTCTTTCTTTCAGTCAGTTATATTTCAATTTATTCTTGAATTTGGCAGGGCAGAAACGGGAAGAGAGAATTAGGTTGAGGATTGATAAAGAATCTTTCTTTGAGGTGTATAAATTAAACGAGGAAATGAATTGATTCATTTCCTCGTTGTGTAGTGGGTACGAGAATCGAACTCGTATTACATGCGTGAGAGGCATGTGTCCTAACCGTTAGACGAACCCACCGGATTTTGATTGATTTAAAAAAAGCTAAGTCTTAAAATACTTAGCTCTTTTTATTTTTGAGATTTTGCGGAAGCTGGGGGATTCGAACCCCCGGTACCCTTACGAGTACGTCAGTTTAGCAAACTGGTGGTTTCAGCCACTCACCCAAACTTCCTTGAACCCGCATTCTCTCTCAAATGCGGTGCAAAGATAGGGGGAAGTTTTTGACTATGCAAATCTTTTAGCAAGATTTTTTTTACTTGTTTTTCAATAATGGAGATAACCCTCTATGTTTCAAATGTTAAACGAAATAATTTTTTTCGAAGTTTTTTAGGGCTTGTTTCATTTCTATTCAGAAACGTTCATAAAATGCCGCTATAAGTAAAAGATGCATTGGATTTATTGAATAAAAGAGGGGAGATAATGTAGGTGTATAAAAAAAGGCTATCTATCCCAGACAGCCAATCTTTTTGTTAACCTTAAATCTAATACTATGAAAAACACATTGCAAATATACGGACTTCTGTGATATCTGCAAATAATACAAGAAAAAACGGATGTTTTATAACATTGATTAAATGTTTACTTCTTATATTCTATTTTTATTAAGACTTTGGGTACTTGGAATGAGCTGTGCACGGTATTATACCATTAAATCTCAAGCGTGGGGATTTGCCCCTATAAGTAGGTAATTTCCTCCTGAAAAGTAGGATTTTTCAGTTTCAAGGGGAAAATTCATTCTATACTTTTGTCATATCGAAGGATAAATGATAGACATTAATAAACGAATCATTAAAAATAAAGGAATATGAAAACGAACACATTTAAATATTTAGGTCTGGCTTTGATGGCTGTATTGATGGTCGGTCTTACTTCTTGCGAAGTGGAGATAGACAGTTTCTACGATGATGATAATAACGGACCGGGTTATTACAACCGTTCGGCCGATTTGTGTAGCCGCACTTGGGTCAGTTTTTATCGGGATGTAGACAACAACTACTGCTGTCAGGAACTGGATTTCTTTTTAGATCGTACAGGAATAGACTACATACGGGTGGAATATCCGGACGGATATGTGGAAGAATTTGAATATAAGTTCCGTTGGAGTTGGGAAAATTTCGCGCAAACTTCCATCCGTATGTCGTATGGGCCCAATGATGTTTCCTACCTGGACGACGTATATATTGGAGGCAACAGATTGAGTGGCTATCTGGATGGGCGGAATAATTTTGTGGAATATCAAGGAAGATAAGAAAGATGATATAAAGAATATCAGCACGAGGCATGAGTAGGGCGTAAAATGAAAGCATAAAAGTTTTGAATGGGACTAAATAGTTTTTATCTTTGCGCCCTGTTAGTTTGAAAATACATGGAGTGGTTATATAGTCTGTTTCTCGAACATTCTGCCTTACAGGCGGTTGTGGTGTTATCGTTGATTTCTGCGGTAGGTTTAGGCTTGGGAAGAGTGCATTTCTGGGGAGTATCCTTAGGAGTCACTTTTGTTTTTTTTACAGGTATCCTTGCCGGACATCTCGGACTTTCGGTAGATCCTCAGATGTTGAATTATGCGGAAAGTTTCGGTTTGGTGATTTTCGTTTATTCTTTAGGTTTACAGGTCGGTCCTGGTTTCTTCAGTTCTTTCCGTAAAGGAGGAGTAACGCTGAATATGCTGGCATTGGGAGTCGTCCTGTTGGGGACATTGTTGACGGTCGTAGCCAGCTATGCCACAGGTGTCTCACTTCCCGATATGGTCGGTATCCTTTGTGGAGCGACAACGAACACTCCGGCGTTGGGAGCTGCTCAGCAAACTCTGAAACAGATGGGGCTGGAGAGTAGCACACCTGCTTTGGGATGTGCGGTAGCCTATCCGATGGGAGTCGTCGGTGTGATACTTGCCGTCTTGTTAATCCGTAAAGCATTGGTTCGCAAAGAAGATTTGGAAATAAAAGAGAAAGATGATGCGAACAAAACTTATATTGCAGCGTTTCAAGTACACAATCCTGCTATTTTCAATAAGAGCATTAAAGACATAGCACATATGAGCTACCCGAAGTTTGTCATCTCCCGCTTATGGCGGGACGGACACGTCAGCATTCCGACTTCCGACAAGGTGCTGAAAGAGGGAGACCGTCTGTTGGTTATCACTGCGGAGAAAGATGCTTTGGCGTTGACTGTACTTTTCGGTGAACAGGAAAATACGGATTGGAACAAAGAGGACATTGACTGGAATGCGATTGACAGCGAACTGGTTTCACAGCGTATCGTCGTC
>UMFG01028670.1_pt1 | contig 13450 bp, 10 predicted proteins | sample 1964961 | NCBI WGS metagenome assembly UMFG01 (sample SAMEA4836041, study PRJEB28245) | human gut metagenome | biome: gut microbiome; material: fecal sample | place: Denmark | collected 2008
ACCCGAGGAGGCTGTCCAAATCCGACAGAGTACCCACTGTTCGTCCCACAACAGGGATGCATCGTAGGAGGGTAAAAACAAGGCCAAACAAAAGGAACTTCGACATGGCTTTATTTAACGCAAGACATTATACTATCTCATCAGAGTGAAATATCCGACTCTGATTCACCTGAATACCCCCAAGTGTATAAATAACCATTTGAATCTATAAAACTATAAGTGCCACTGCATACCAAAGTATAATATCCAGTATCTGGATTCTCCACCAAATCTATATCATCAATCGAAAATTCAGGATTGTCCTCAGCAGAATATACATACTCAACAGAAGTAGGTTCACCATTTTCCATCTTATAGGAATAATGAACCGTCATCGTCAAGACGGTATAACCATCTATATATTCTGAAGGCAAAGCATTAGTACATTTAAAAGTTACAGTAGCCTCACCATATTTATATGACGGTTTCTCAGGTTCTATAGGTTTAATACTTTCCCCTCCTTGCGGCATGCTTCTTTTCGCCATAGTCGCCACACCTGCTTCGTCATTCAACACAAACCCTTCAGGATAACCATCATCTTGGAAACATGCGGGCAACCCCACAAACACCATCCCGGCCACAACGACCGGAACAAAAATTCTCACTAACAAATTCTTCTTTTCCATACTCTCGTTTATTTAATACTGTAAAATTGTGCAAAAGAATTGAACCTCACAATAGCAAACATGCAACCTGTTACATTTGGAAAAACATTCGATACATAGGAAAAAGAGTACATCATACAGGCATATATCCGCAGCTTGGAAGTTGCGAGATTGCAAATGGAATATGCCATCGAGAACAAGAAAAAGCCGCTCCGAAATTCCGGAACGGCTTTTTCTTACTACTGACTAAAAGCAGTCTATTTTACTCGTCTAAATCCAATATAGACTTACGATTGGCCATCAGGCGGTCGTACTCCTCCTTGCAGCCTACGACAATCTTGCCGAACTCACGAAGTCCCGTACCTGCCGGTATCAGATGACCACAGATGACGTTCTCCTTCATACCTTCGAGTTTATCGGTCTTTCCATTGATGGCCGCGTCATTCAGCACCTTCGTCGTTTCCTGGAAGGAAGCTGCCGACATGAAGCTCGAAGTCTGTAATGCCGCACGGGTAATACCTTGCAGAATCTGGATTGAGGTGGCCGGCATGGCGTCACGTACCTGCACCAACTTCAAATCCTTACGTTTCAACGTAGAATTCTCGTCACGCAACTTACGGGCCGTCACAATCATACCTTTTTGCATCGTTTCCGAGTCACCGGCATCCACCACGACTTTCTTGCCCCAAATGCGGTCGTTCTCTTCCGCGAAATCGAGCTTGTCCACAATCTGCTGCTCCAAGAATCGAGTGTCGCCCGGTTCGTCAATCTGCACCTTACGCATCATCTGACGGACAATCACCTCAAAGTGCTTGTCGTTAATCTTCACACCTTGCAGACGGTACACGTCCTGTATCTCGTTCACGATATACTCCTGCACTGCCGTAGGACCTTTAATGGCCAAAATGTCGGCTGGCGTAGTGGCGCCATCTGACAATGGAGTTCCGGCACGTACATAGTCGTTCTCTTGTACCAGAATCTGCTTGGACAACGGTACGAGATACTTCTTCACTTCACCCAACTTGGAAGTGACGATAATCTCACGGTTACCGCGTTTCAGTTTACCCATCGTGATCTCACCGTCGATTTCCGAAACCACAGCGGGATTAGACGGATTACGCGCTTCGAACAACTCGGTCACACGCGGAAGACCTCCCGTGATGTCGCCGGCTTTACCTACGGCACGCGGAATCTTCACCAATACGTCTCCGGCTTTGACAATCTGCTTATCCTCAATAGCCAAGTGTCCGCCGATGGGGAAGTTATACGTACGAATCAACTCTCCGTTCTCGTCCAAGATATGAGCCGAAGGAACCTTCGTCCTGTCTTTTGACTCTATGATGATCATCTCGCGCAGACCCGTCGTCTCGTCGGCTTCCACACGATAAGTCACACCTTCTACCACGTCTTCAAACTGAATCTTACCCGGAGTTTCCGTCACGATAACCGCGTTAAACGGATCCCACTTGGCTATCAGCTTGCCTTTCTCTACTTTATCTCCTTCGTTCACATACAAAGTAGAACCGTAAGGCACATTTTGCGTGAAGAGGACAATATCGGTATTCACGTCGACGAAGCGGACCTCGGCCAAACGTCCTACCACCATCTTGGCTGCATTTCCGTTCTCATCGGTAATGTCTACCGTACGCAACTCTTCGAACTCGACCTTCGAATCGTACTTCGCGACAATAGATGCATTGGCTGCCGCATTCGAAGCCACACCACCGGCATGGAACGTACGCAACGTCAACTGTGTACCCGGCTCACCGATGGACTGGGCGGCAATCACACCGACCGCCTCGCCTTTCTGTACCATCCGACTCGTAGCCAAGTTGCGGCCATAGCACTTCATGCAGACTCCCTTACGGCTCTCGCAAGTCAATACGGAACGGATTTCCACGCTCTCGATCGGAGAGTCTTCGATTTCCTGTGCCTTGTCTTCCGTGATTTCCTCCCCGGCGGAAACAATCAACTTACCCGTCGTAGGATTGATAATATCATGCACGGACACACGTCCGAGAATACGTTCGTAAAGTGAAGAAATGACTTCATCGCCGTTCTTCAAAGCCGTACATACCAGACCGCGCAACGTACCGCAATCCTCTTCCGTGATAATCACGTCGTGGGATACGTCTACAAGACGACGCGTCAAGTAACCGGCATCGGCTGTCTTCAAAGCCGTATCGGCCAAACCCTTACGGGCACCGTGGGTAGAAATGAAGTACTCCAACACGCTCATGCCTTCCTTGAAGTTGGAAAGAATCGGGTTTTCGATAATCTGGGCGCCTTCGGCTCCGGCTTTCTGGGGCTTGGCCATCAAACCACGCATACCGGAAAGCTGACTGATCTGTCCGGCAGAACCACGGGCTCCGGAATCCAACATCATATATACGGCATTGAAACCCTGATCAGCTTCTTTCATGGTCTTCATCAAGACCTTGGAAAGGTCATTGTTGACGTGTGTCCAAGTATCGATGACCTGGTTATAACGTTCGTTGTCCGTGATGAAACCCATACCATAATCATTGGCAATGCGTTCCACTTCTTCGTTTCCGCGGCGAACCAGTTCCTCTTTTTCTTCCGGAATGATAATATCACCCAAGTTGAAAGACAAACCGCCCACGTATGCCATACGATAACCCAGATTCTTGATACCGTCCAGGAATTCGCAAGCACGAGCCACACCTACCGTCTTGATCACGTCGGTGATGATGCCGCGCAAAGTCTTTTTGGAAATGATGTCGTTGAAATAACCGACTTCTTCCGGTATGATTTCGTTGACAATCACACGGCCTACGGACGTTTCCACCATCTTCTTTTCCAGCTCGCCATTCGCATTCAGGTCCTTTACCACAACTTTAATAGGCGCATGAATGTCTACACGCTTCTCATTATAGGCAATGATAGCCTCTTCGGGACCATAGAATGTCAAACCTTCGCCCTTAGAAGCGGGACGGAGCTTGGTAATATAGTACAAGCCCAACACCATATCCTGAGAAGGCACCGTAATCGGCGCACCGTTTGCCGGATTCAGGATATTGTGAGACTGCAACATCAAAATCTGAGCTTCCAGAATCGCTTCGTTGCTCAAAGGCAAATGCACAGCCATCTGGTCACCGTCGAAGTCGGCATTGAACGCCGTACAAGCCAACGGATGCAACTGGATAGCCTTACCTTCTATCATCTTGGGTTGGAAAGCCTGGATACCCAAGCGGTGCAATGTCGGAGCACGGTTCAACAACACCGGGTGTCCTTTCATCACGTATTCCAAAATATCCCAAATCACAGGCTCCTTGCGGTCTACAATCTTCTTGGCTGACTTCACGGTCTTCACGATACCGCGTTCTATGAGCTTACGGATGATGAACGGCTTATAAAGTTCTGCGGCCATCAATTTAGGCAGACCACATTCTCCCATCTTCAACTCCGGTCCTACAACGATAACCGAACGGGCTGAATAGTCCACACGCTTACCCAACAGGTTCTGACGGAAACGGCCTTGCTTACCTTTCAACGAATCGGAAAGGGACTTCAAAGGACGGTTGGCATCCGTCTTTACCGCACTGGACTTGCGGGAGTTGTCGAACAAGCTGTCCACGGCCTCTTGCAACATACGTTTCTCATTACGCAAAATCACCTCGGGAGCTTTGATTTCAATCAGTCGCTTCAGACGGTTGTTACGAATAATGACACGACGATACAAGTCGTTCAAGTCGGAAGTGGCAAAACGGCCGCCATCCAACGGAACCAACGGACGCAGTTCGGGCGGAATCACCGGAAGGATTTTCATAATCATCCATTCAGGCTTATTGCGTCCCCGACTGGCACGGAAAGACTCAACCACCTGCAACCGCTTCAGGGCTTCGGTCTTACGCTGCTGAGCCGTATCGGCATTGGCACTGTCACGCAATTCGTATGACAATTTATCCAAATCCAAACGGAGCAAAAGGTCATAAATGGCCTCTGCACCCATCTTGGCTATGAACTTATTAGGGTCCGAATCATCCAAATACTGGTTCTCTTTGGGAAGTTTCTCCAGATAATCCAAATATTCATCTTCGGTCAACAAGTCATTGGCTGCGATTCCTTCTTCGGCCAGCACGCCCGGCTGAATGACTATATAACGTTCGTAGTAAATGACTGCATCCAGCTTCTTTGTCGGTATTCCCAACAGATAACCGATTTTGTTCGGTAACGAACGAAAATACCAGATATGAGCCACAGGCACCACCAACGCAATGTGTCCTGAACGTTCGCGACGTACCTTCTTTTCTGTTACTTCCACGCCACAACGGTCGCAGACAATACCTTTATAACGAATCCGTTTATACTTTCCGCAATGGCATTCATAATCCTTCGTCGGACCAAAAATACGCTCGCAGAACAAACCGTCACGTTCGGGTTTATAGGTACGATAGTTAATGGTTTCGGGTTTCAAAACCTCACCATACGAATTTTCCAGGATTTCTTCGGGCGAAGCCAATCCGATGGTTATCTTCGTAAAGTTACTCTTTATTTTAGATTCTTTTCTAAAAGCCATATTCTGTTATTAATAAAAGAGTTCAACTGTTATTCAAGCGTAATGCTCAACCCCAAGCCTCTCAGCTCGTGGAGCAACACATTCAGTGATTCCGGAATACCCGGAGTTGGCATCGGCTCGCCCTTGACAATCGCTTCGTATGCTTTCGAACGGCCTACCACATCGTCCGACTTGATAGTCAAGATTTCCTGTAGCACATGAGATGCACCGAACGCCTCGATGGCCCAGACTTCCATTTCTCCGAAACGCTGACCACCGAACTGCGCCTTACCTCCGAGCGGCTGTTGGGTAATCAATGAATACGGACCGATGGAACGGGCGTGCATCTTGTCTTCTACCATGTGGCCTAACTTCAGCATATAAGCAATACCGACAGTGGCCAACTGGTCGAACTTCTCACCGGTCTCGCCGTCATACAACTGCGTAGAGCAATAGCGCGGTAAACCGGCTTTATCCGTCCATTCACACAAGTCATCCAACGTAGCACCATCGAAAATCGGAGTAGCAAACTTCACTCCAAGTTCTTTTCCGGCAGCCCCTAAAACAGTCTCGAAAATCTGACCGATGTTCATACGAGAAGGCACACCCAACGGATTCAAAACGATATCGACCGGCGTTCCGTCAGCCAAGAACGGCATGTCTTCCTGACGTACGATTTTTGATACGATACCCTTGTTTCCGTGACGTCCGGCCATCTTGTCGCCGACACCGATCTTACGTTTCTTGGCGATATAAACCTTAGCCATCTGAATGATACCTGAAGGCAATTCATCACCAATCGTAATCGCAAACTTCTTACGTTTCAGTTCGGCATCAAGCAACTTGTATTTCTTCAGGAAGTTTATAATCAGTTGAGATATCAAACCGTTCAGATGCTCGTCATCCGTCCAGCCACTTAACTGTATCGTCGTAAAATCGAGTCCTTCCAAAGCGGAAGCCGCAAACTTACGTCCCGAAGCAATCACATCGCTACCCATATAATCTTTCACGCCTTGTGAAACCTTGTCTTTCGTCAGTTCCAACAATTTGTCTATCAAGATGGCCTTCAAATCTTCAACCTTACTGTTGAATTCCTCGTCTATTTTCGGAAGAATCAGTTTGTCCGCAGCCTTGGCAGCACGTGTCTTGATGGCACGGGAGAATAACTTCTTATCTATCACCACACCATTCAATGACGGAGAAGCTTTCAAAGAAGCATCCTTCACATCACCGGCTTTATCACCGAAAATGGCACGCAGCAGCTTCTCTTCGGGCGAAGGATCGCTCTCACCCTTCGGAGTAATCTTACCGATCATAATATCACCCGGCTGAATGCGGGCACCGACGCGGACAATACCATTCTCATCCAAATCTTTAGTAGCTTCTTCGCTTACATTCGGAATATCAGCCGTCAACTCTTCCACTCCACGTTTCGTTTCACGAACTTCCAACGAGAATTCTTCCACATGGATTGAGGTCAAAATATCTTCGCGTACCACGCGCTCGTTCAGCACAATGGCATCCTCATAGTTATAGCCTTTCCATGGCATGTAAGCCACCAAAAGGTTCTTACCCAAAGCCAGTTCCCCTTGCTGGGTAGAATAACCTTCCGTCAAAATGTCCCCGGCTTTTACGCGTTGGCCTTTATCGCAGATAGGACGAAGGTCAATCGTCATATTCTGGTTTGTACGACGGAACTTCGGGATGCGGTATTCTTTCAACGCAGGCTCGAAACTTACGAACTCTTCTTCTTCCGTACGGTCGTACAAAATACGAATGGTCGTAGCGTCCACATATTCAATCACGCCATCACCCTCGGCCGTAATCATCGTACGGGAATCCTCACATACCTGTTTTTCTATACCGGTACCTACAATCGGAGATTCGCTACGCAACAAAGGCACGGCCTGGCGCATCATGTTTGAACCCATCAACGCACGGTGCGCGTCGTCATGCTCCAAGAACGGAATCAAAGATGCGGCAATAGAAGCAATCTGCTGCGGAGCCACGTCCATCAGATTCACATCAGAAGGGGGAACAACCGGATAATCGTCATCCTGACGACACTTTACTTTCTTACGGATAAACGTACCGTCATCATTCAACGGCGCATTACCCTGTCCAATAATCTTGCCTTCTTCCTCTTCTGCTGTCAAATATTCAATACCGGTTTCCAATGATAAATCAACCACTCCGTCTTGCACCTTACGGTAAGGGGTTTCAATGAAACCGAGGTCGTTAATCTTGGCATATACACACAAAGAAGAAATCAAACCGATGTTCGGTCCTTCAGGAGATTCGATAGGACACAAACGGCCATAGTGTGTATAGTGTACGTCACGCACTTCGAAACCAGCACGTTCACGAGACAAACCGCCAGGACCGAGGGCAGACAAACGACGTTTGTACGTTACCTCTGCCAGAGGGTTGGTCTGGTCCATGAATTGCGAAAGGGCATTGGTTCCGAAGAAAGAATTAATCACGGAAGAAATGGTCTTCGCATTAATCAAGTCCGTCGGAGTAAAGACTTCGTTGTCACGTACATTCATACGTTCCCGAATCGTACGACTCATGCGAGCCAAACCAATAGCAAACTGATTGCTTAATTGTTCGCCTACAGTCCTTACACGACGGTTGCTCAAATGGTCGATGTCATCGACAAGTGCCTTTGAGTTTATCAACTCTATCAGATACTTGATAATCTCGATAATATCTTCTTTCGTCAATACGCGGACATCCATATCCGTAGAAAGATTCAGTTTTCTATTGATACGGTAACGTCCAACTTCACCCAAATCATAACGTTTCTCTGAAAAGAACAAATTATTGATGACTTCACGTGCACTGGCATCATCTGCGGGGTCGGCGTTACGCAACTGACGGTAAATGTATAATACAGCCTCCTTCTCAGAATTACTCGGATCCTTCTGAAGTGTATTGAAGATGATAGAATAATCAGACGTATTTATCTCTTCCTTATGCAACAACACACTTTGAACACCGCTATCCAAAATGATGCAAATATTGTCTTCGTCCAATACAGCTTCACGGTCTAAGATGACTTCATTACGCTCTATTGAAACCACCTCACCGGTGTCTTCATCCACGAAATCTTCAATCCAACTCTTCAGCACACGTGCAGCTAATTTCTTACCAATGTATTTCTTTAAATTGGTTTTCGTCGCTTTGACTTCTTCTGCCAAATTGAAAATCTCCAGAATATCCTTATCGTCCTCGAAACCTATGGCACGCAACAAAGTCGTAACAGGCAATTTCTTCTTACGGTCGATATACGCATACATGACATTATTGATGTCTGTAGCAAATTCAATCCATGAACCTTTGAATGGAATGATACGTGCCGAATATAGTTGCGTCCCATTCGCATGAATACTTGAACCGAAGAAAACACCCGGAGAACGATGTAATTGGGAAACTACAACTCGTTCAGCTCCGTTAATAATAAAAGTTCCATTATCGGTCATATAAGGAATAGGACCTAAGAACACATCCTGAATAACCGTATCAAAGTCTTCGTGATCCGGGTCGGTACAATACAACTTCAATTTGGCCTTGAGCGGCACACTATAGGTGAGCCCACGCTCTAAACACTCTTCAATTGTATAGCGCGGAGGATCAATATAATAATCAAGGAACTCCAAAACGAAGTTATTACGCGTATCGGCAATTGGGAAATTCTCTGAGAAGACTTTATATAAGCCGTCGTTTTTACGTTTCTCAGGAGGAGTATCCAACTGCAGGAAGTCCTTAAACGACTTCAATTGCACATCAAGAAAATCCGGATAAGGCATCGGACTCTTAACTGTTGCAAAGTTAACTCTCTGATTTACAAGATTAGAAGACATCTATATTATTATTAGTTGAACTTGTTGATAGTTTTAGACACAAAAAGGTAAAGAACCCTCTACCAGAGGATTCTTTACCGACAAACCTGCTAATACAGGCTTTTAATTACTTCAACTCGATTTCAGCACCAGCTTCTTCGAGAGTCTTCTTCAAAGCTTCAGCATCAGCTTTCGGCATTCCTTCCTTCAATACGCTGGGAGCACCGTCAACCATTTCTTTTGCTTCTTTCAAGCCAAGGCCGCAAGCTTCTTTCACAGCCTTAACTACCTGCAACTTAGCTGCACCTGCACTCTTCAATACTACATCGAAAGAATCTTTTGCAGCAGCAGCTTCAGCGCCACCAGCAGCAGGACCAGCAGCAACAGCAACAGCTGCAGCAGCAGGTTCAATTCCGTACTCATCCTTCAGGATAGTTGCCAATTCATTAACTTCCTTAACTGTCAAATTTACCAATTCTTCAGCAATAGCTTTCAAATCTGCCATTTTTATTCTATTTTTTATTTGTTTGATACTAATTTAATTTATTCGGGTCTTTCACCGAGAGTTTTGAGAACTCCATGAATAGTGTTTCCACCTGATTGAAGAGCAGAAAGTACGTTCTTCGCCGGTGACTGCAACAAAGCCACAATCTCAGCAATAACTTCATCCTTGCTCTTGATAGCCGTAAGAGCTTCGAGTTGGTCTGCACCTACATAGAAACCTTCTTCAGCATAAGCCGCCTTCAATGCGGGCATTCCATCCTTAGCAAAATCTTTCAACAACTTTGCAGGGGCATTTGCCGTGTTTGCAAACAACACAGCAGTCGTACCCTTTAAGCAATCGTACAAAGGAGTATAATCTGTCTCAGCCGCTTCCAAAGCTTTGTGAAGTAATGTGTTCTTCACAACTACCATTTTAATTTCAGACTGAAAACATTTTCTTCTCATCGCACTGGTTGTCGCAGCATTCAATCCCGTCACATCAACCAGATAGAAATGAGCATACTCATTCAAGACTTCGCCAAGTTGGGCTATAATATTACCTTTATCTTCCTTTCTCATGATTCAATTACTTTTTAAATTTCCTCAACAGCCTTCGGGTCAATCTTGATACCGCGGCTCATCGTACTTGAAAGATAAATACTCTTAATATAGGTACCCTTAGCGGCTGTAGGTTTCAACTTATTGATAGTTGAAATAAACTCCTTCGCATTCTGTGCAATTTGCTCAGCAGTAAAAGAAACCTTACCTATAGAAGTGTGTACAATACCAGATTTATCTACTTTAAAGTCAATCTTACCTTGTTTCACTTCTCTCACAGCCTTGGCCACATCCATAGTTACAGTACCACTCTTCGGGTTAGGCATCAATCCACGAGGACCGAGTACACGACCGAGGGCACCGATTTTTCCCATTATTGAAGGCATAGTGATAATGACATCCACGTCAGTCCAACCGCCTTTTATCTTCTCGATATATTCATCAAGACCTACATAGTCAGCGCCTGCTTCCTTAGCAGCAGCTTCAGCATCCGGAATACACAAGCAAAGAACCCGCGTAACTTTACCCGTACCATTTGGCAGAGACACAACACCTCTCACCATCTGATTGGCTTTACGGGGATCCACACCTAAACGTACATCAATGTCTACGGAAGCATCAAACTTGGTTGTCGTAATATCCTTAACCAACTGAGAAGCTTCTTTCAAAGAGTATGCTTTCCCTGCTTCAATCTTGTCAGCGACCAACTTCTGATTTTTTGTCAGTTTACTCATTTTAATTGAAGATTTTAATTATTAACCCGGGAAGTCTCCTTTTACAGTGATACCCATACTTCTTGCTGTTCCTGCAACCAATTTCATCGCAGCTTCTATTGTAAAGCAATTCAAATCAGGCATTTTATCCTGAGCGATAGTACGCACTTGCTCCCAAGAGATTTCAGCAACCTTTTTACGGTTCGGCTCTGCAGAACCACCTTTTAACTTCGCAATCTCCATCAACTGTACTGCTACGGGAGGAGTCTTTACGATAAAGTCGTATGACTTATCAGTATAATAGGTGATTACCACCGGGAGCACCTTGCCGGCTTTCTCCTGCGTTCTGGCGTTGAATGCTTTACAGAAATCCATGATATTGATACCCTTGGAACCCAAAGCAGGACCTACTGGGGGTGATGGATTTGCAGCGCCTCCTTTAATCTGTAATTTGATTAATCCAGCAACTTCTTTAGCCATTTTCTTGTTATTTATTGAATTTGATATTCAAGAACAATACGCGTAACAAAACGCATCATTCTTTCTCTACTTGCATAAAACCTAATTCCAACGGCGTTTTACGGCCGAAGATCTTGACCATTACTTTCAGCTTCTTCTTTTCGTTATTCACTTCTTCGATTACGGCAGAAAAACCACTAAAAGGTCCTTCTGTCACCTTAACCGTTTCCCCTTCAGCATAAGGTATCAACACTTCTTCCGGTACATCTTGCATTTCGTCAACAGCACCTAAAAGACGATTAACCTCAGACTGACGCAACGGAGTAGGGTTACTATTAGATTCACCCAAAAAGCCCAATACGTTTGGCGTATTACGCAACAATACAGGTATCTCACCCACTAAAGCTGCTTCTACCAACACATAGCCCGGTAAATGATTACGCTCCTTAACGATACGTTTACCATTACGAACCTGAACTACTTTTTCTGTCGGTATCAACACCTGAGAGACGAATTTTCCAAAGTCACCTTTTTTAATTTCGGCATCAATGTACTCCTTCACCTTGCTTTCCTTTCCACTCACGGCACGCATAACGTACCATTTCATTTCAGTATCAGCCATCTCTCTACTTAATTAGGATAAATAACTTCCATTGCGCTTTGGAACACGAAGTCCATAGCGAAAACAACCAGTGCAATGAGTAGGGAAGCAGATAATACTACGACTGCACTGTTAGTAAGTTCTGAACGAGTCGGCCAAGTTGTTTTATGGACAAGCTCATCATAAGATTCCTTACAATATTTAAAGATCTTCTTAAACATATTCTTTATTATTAGCACGGGAGGAGAGGCTCGAACTCCCGACACCCGGTTTTGGAGACCGGTGCTCTACCAACTGAGCTACTCCCGTAAGTGGCTCTCCCCTAAGAGAGAGCCTATGATGACCTTAAATTAGTCAAAAACTTCAGTAATCTGACCAGAACCTACCGTACGTCCACCTTCACGGATAGCGAAACGCAAACCTACGTTCAAGGCTACCGGATAAATCAAGTGTACTGTAATTTCTACATTATCACCCGGCATTACCATTTCAGTTCCTTCCGGCAAGTGAATTTCACCTGTACAGTCCATAGTACGCAGATAGAACTGAGGACGGTATTTGTTTCCGAACGGAGTATGACGTCCACCTTCTTCTTTCTTCAAAACGTAGATAGAAGCCTTGAAACCAGAGTGAGGAGTAATAGAACCCGGATGAGTAATTACCATACCACGCTTGATTTCTGTTTTATCGATACCACGAAGCAACAAACCAACGTTATCACCAGCTTCACCTTCGTCCAACAACTTACGGAACATTTCTACACCGGTAATCACAGACTTCTTGTCTTCGCCCAAACCGAGGATCTGAACTTCATCACCTACTTTCACAACACCAGTCTCGATACGACCAGTTGCTACAGTACCACGACCAGTAATAGAGAATACGTCCTCAACCGGCATCAAGAAAGGCTTTTCAACGTCACGAACAGGCTCCTGAATCCAAGTATCACAAGCGTCCATAAGTTCCATTACCTTATCTTCCCATTCAGGTACACCATTCAAGGCACCCAAAGCAGAACCACGGATAATCGGAGTATCTTCTTCGAAGTCATAAGCTGCCAACAACTCACGCATTTCCATTTCAACGAGCTCCAACATTTCTTCGTCGTCAACCATATCGCACTTGTTCAAGAATACGACCAAACGCGGAACGTTTACCTGACGAGCCAACAAGATGTGCTCACGAGTTTGAGGCATCGGACCATCAGTTGCAGCAACTACGATGATAGCACCATCCATCTGCGCAGCACCAGTTACCATGTTCTTTACATAGTCGGCGTGTCCCGGGCAGTCAACGTGTGCATAGTGACGGTTTGCAGTTTCATACTCAACGTGTGAAGTATTGATAGTAATACCACGCTCTTTTTCCTCGGGAGCGTTATCGATCTGATCGAACGATTTTACTTCTGACAAACCTTTCTTTGCCAATACTGTAGTAATAGCAGCAGTCAAAGTAGTCTTTCCGTGGTCTACGTGACCGATAGTACCAATGTTTACATGAGGTTTGGTACGCTCAAACTTCTCTTTAGCCATAGCTTTTTCCTTTTTATTTAATTAATGAATAATCTAATGCTCATCCGAGCTGTTACCGAGACTTGAACTCGGGACCTCTTCCTTACCAAGGAAGTG
>UMFG01009040.1_pt1 | contig 13434 bp, 9 predicted proteins | sample 1964961 | NCBI WGS metagenome assembly UMFG01 (sample SAMEA4836041, study PRJEB28245) | human gut metagenome | biome: gut microbiome; material: fecal sample | place: Denmark | collected 2008
GAAGTACCTTAGCACAGGGGCTGGAAAGACACACGCCTTTCGCCGCTCTCAACGGTCACCGTGTTGTTGAGCGCAGCCTGCTGAGCGGTGTCGCTCCATTTCTTCCAACCACCGACCACGCGCTTGCTGCCATTCTGGACATCAGCCTGCCTCACCGTCTTGTTCTGGCCCTGCGCTTCAACATACACGGAGGCGGCCTGAGCGCCTGCCGTGAACGCCAGAGCGCTGGCAACAACAACGGCCACCGCGGCCTTCCTGCCCGTCTGATGGGACTTCGTCATCTCGTTGACAACCGTCATGGCGCCGCGAGCCCTGTTAAAGACAATCTTGAATGTAGAATTCATTTCAGCATTCCTCTTGTTATGTTTGACAAACGTGCCGTAGCACTAAGTGCGGCGAAGTTTCCGCGATTTCATATCTCTCGCACGGGCGGGAAAACCCTGCCCCCCCCGAAAGCTCAATTCTTTGAAATTCAACGGAATTTTTCTTATTTTCAACTTCGTTGCACTTGTTGCAGATTGACCACACAAGACCGTTTTCGAAGCGTCACCATTCCGGAAGCCGTGAAAAACTCCACACCCAAAAGCACCGTCGCCCCCATCCGGGCGATCCCGAATGAATAAAAAAGCCGATCCCGCATGAGCATTCGGAATCGGCTTTTGGTTTTGGTCGACGGTCGGCTTAGTAGTCGAAGAGGACCGGCGTACGGTTTTCCTTGGCGAACTTCATGGCGCGCCAGAAAATCGAGAAGGCAAACTTGGCGAGGGACTCGGTGCTGTAGGTCTCCTTCTTGCCGTCCTCTGCCCCCGTCTCGACGTCCTTGAGCGTCTTGGCGGGATAGCCCTCGGTTTCGGTCCACGAGAGGATCGTCTCCTCCTTGGCGAGCCAGCAGATCTCGTTGATGTGCTCGAGTTCCTGCTCAAGCGCGCCGAGCGTGCCGATCATCACCTCATTGCCCGTGGGCATCGGACCGCGGAAGACCATCGTGGACTTCGTGATCGGAACCCAGACCATCACGCTGCGGAAAAGCGAGTAGACGTGCTCGTGATCCTCGGCAAGGCGCTTGATGAGCGGATGTTCGGTGAAGTCCCAGCCCTTTTCGAGCGTTTCGGGAATCGTCTCCTCGTACGTGTGGGCGGCCGTTACGAGCAGCATCGCTCCGAAGGCATCCCAGTCGGGCTTGTCCGTGTAGTAGGCCTTGTCGTTGCTCTCCTCCCAGGTCTCGGGAAGCTGGTTTTCAGGCGTCACCGCCTGAAGCATCTCGTCGCGCCATGCACAGACGATCTCCTGCACCTCCTCCGGGGAGAGCTTCTCCTCGTCCTCGGTCTCCGTGCGCTTGAAGTCGACGCCGTTGGCTTCGGCCCAAGCTTCCACGACCGTCTTCCAGTTGCGGGTGTAATAGCGGGTGAAGGTGCCCGCGTACAAGTCGAGTCCCATCTTCGGTCTCCTAAATCTGATTTCGCCGGACAACCACTATATATAAGGGGTTTCTGCCGTCCGTTCTCCATGATGACGAAAGGATACAGACATTTGCGCGAATGCGCCTGAACGGCGATGGCACCTGCCTTCTCGACGCCCCTGCCCTTCCCGGGAGATCCGCATAAGGGTTTTCTACGAGAGGGACATCCCGAAACTTGAGCAGGATCACCACCCTTCCAAGGGTTTTGGTCTTCCCCGCAGCTGATGCAGGTCAAGGCGGCCCCAGAGAGGCGCTCTTCCCAACGCCTGTCTTTGGTATCCTTGCAGGTATTTGCCACTCATGTACGACACCAGGATCGTCAAACAAAGGATAAATCAATGAGCAACGCCACCTTCTCCAGGAAGCCGCTCGTCGCGGCCGTCCTGACCACGCTCGCCGTCTTCTCCGCAGGCGCCATGGCCGGCAACGAAGACCGGCCTGTCAACAAGGACGTCACGCTGACCGTCGGCACCGGCGACAACACCGTCTCGGGCACGGTCCAGAACGAGCAGACCTGGGACGAAGCCTGGGCCCAGAAGTTCAACGAAAATTTCAAGAACGCCGAAGGCAAGGTCACGATTAGTACAGGTAGTGGTAGTAACAAGATCACGATCAGCAAGGGCACGGACGACAAGACCTCCGGCAAGCTCACCAACAAACTTTCCAGCCTGACGCTCAAGGTCGGCCTTGACGTCGCTGAAGGCGGCACGTTCGTCAACAACGGCACGCTCGAAGCCAACAAGGCGATCACGGTCACCGGCTCCCTCGTCAACACGGGCACGCTCAAAATCAAAGACAATCTGACGATCAACGGCGGCTTCGACAACGCCAAGGGCAAGATCGAAGCCACGGGCACGGCCGACGCCAAGAAGAATGTGGAGATCAATGCTCTCTCCACGAACGAAAACCTTGAGGCCGCTCCCGCCTCCGTCGTCATGGGCGACATCACGCTCACGAACGCCACCCTCACGAACAACGACAAGGGCTACACGCTCAAGACCGAAGCCGAGAAGAAGGAAGGCGAAGGTACCGACAAGAAGCCCGAAACGCGCGCTCGCGTGAGCTACGGCAATGTCACGCTCAATGAAGGCGGCAATTTCGTCAACGCCGAAGGCGCTCTTGACAGCGGCTCCAGCCTCATCATCACTGAAAAGGCCGGCACGGCCCAGATCAAGGGCAAGTCCACCTGGGGCACCATCAACGCCCAGAAGGGAAAGGCCGTCACCGTCGATGCCACCGGCACCCTCTCCGCCGACAACCTCGAGTACGGCTATGAAGCCGGCGAAAACGCCAGCATCGGCGACCTCGTTAACGTGACCAAGGACGGCAAGTTCACCGTCAACAAGAGCTTCACTGTGGGCTCCTTCGCCAACGGCGGCTCCTTCGACCTCTCTCAGGGGAAGAACCAGTACCTCGCCTCCGGCGCCTCCCTCTTCTTCGGCAAGGTTCAGGCCTTCCAGCAGGGTGACGACGGCAAGATCGCTGCCAATGGCGACTACAACAAGGGCACCGTCACGCTCTCCGGCTACAAGGCCGCATGGAAAGCAGAAGCCACCACTCCCAAGACCGGCACCGAAGGCAATGCCGACACGGAAAATCAGGGTTCTTGGGATGTCACCAAGTTCGGCTCCATCACGGTCTACAACAACGCCCAGCTCACGATTTCCAGCAACAAGGCCAACGGCTTCGACGACCATGGCTATACGCCTTCCCTGTCGCTCGGGAGCCTCACGCTCAATTCGACGGTCCTCAAGGTGACGCCGTCCGTCAAGGTTGAAAAGCTCGAGGACTTCATCGAGACCGCCCTTACAAAGGTCAATGACGGCATCACCGATAACGACAAGAAGATCACGCTCGACACCTCCAAGTGGACGAAGGACGACTACGCCAGGAACCTCGAGAACTTCCTCGGCACGCTGACCGAAGATCAGAAGAAGACGTTCACGGCCTCCTACGACGCGTCCATCAAGACTGAGCTCGCGATCAATCAGATCCAGCCCACCAAAGCCACCCAGACGATCACGGGCAGCGACGTCGCCATCGGCTCGATCACGTTTGTCTCGACCTCCGTCGAGCCCACCACGTCTAAGGTCGTGACCAGCCGTGAAGGCGCAGGCGAAGGCGGCAACAAGCCTGAAGAAGACCGCGGCTCCGTCACTGTCGACGCCATCACCCAGGCCATGGGCACCCAGACGCTGAAGATCGAAGGCAACTCCCGCGTTGAAGTCGGCTCCCTCTCGCTCGGCAACGGCACGCTCAACATCACTCGCTCCGCCGTCATCATCCACAAGACCGACAAGATCAACGGCACGCTGACGGCTGAATCCGGCTACCTCGGTCTCAACGTCGCCACGACCATGGCCGACAAGGTGAAGGCCGACACGCCGTCCACCACCGGCACCACCCCGAACTTCGTCCTTGAAGTCGGCGCGCCCGTCGTCTTCGGTGAAGATGCCAAGGTGACCTTCGGCGGCGCCGCCACGAGCACGACCGCCGGCACCGACGCCGATAAGGTCGGTGCCGAGCTCACGTTCGCCGGCGACACGACGCTCAAGTTCGACGCCGCCAACTTCAACCGTACCGCGCTCTTCACGGCCGAAGGCCTCAAGGGCAAGCTCACGAACAATGGCAAGGTCACGCTCGACGGCGAGAACCTCACCTGGGGTGCCTACAAGCTCTTCGAGAACTTTGAACAGAAGGATGCCTTCAGTAAGGAAACCCTTCTTGAGGGCAAGCTCACCGCCGCCGAAGCCTGGAAGAACCAGGTCGGCGACAACTTCTGGTTCAAGCAGAACACCGACGGCGACTGGATGATCGTTGCCGGCGGTGATACCGTCGAAGGCTCCGGCCTCAACGTCTCCGCGAAGAACCTCGTCTCGAAGATCTTCGCCGGCGAACGCTCCACGGGTGCCGACACCCAGCTGATCAACCAGATCCTCTCCACGGGCGCCTCGCTTCAGGAGATCAGCAGCATGATCAACTCCGTGACGGGTCTCGGCGCCATCTCCGGCGTCAAGGCCATGACGGTTGACTTCCAGGGCTACACGGCCGACATGATCGAGCATCATGCCGCCACGATGCCCAAGGAAATGGGCGGCTGGTGGGTCCAGCCTCTGGGCGCCCGTCTCAAGACGGACGACCTCTCCATGGGCGGCTCCGCCTACGGCTACTCCCTTGACACCTACGGCATCATGGGCGGCTTCGACACCCATTTGAAGAACGGCTGGACGATCGGTGCCGCCGCCTCCTACCAGTCGGGTGATGCCGACGGCGAAGGCGACGTCCTCCCCGTCTCGACCGATGTCAAGAACGTCGGCCTGCACCTCTGGGGCTCCCGCATGTACGGTGAGACGAACGTCATCGGCACGCTCTCCTATGTGACGACCGACGGCGACGTGACGATGCAGCTCGGCAACCTCGAGCTCACCTCCGAACTCAAGGCCAAGGCCCTCTCCGCCGGCATCCGTGCCGAACGCGAGTTCAAGACGGGTGCCTTCACGCTGACGCCGCACGCCGGCGCCCGCCTCTCGATCGTCGACATGGACGACTATGAAATCGCCGCCGGCACCACGAAGCTCTTCGACGTGTCCGAAGACAAGGCCACGATCTTCGAAGTGCCCGTGGGCGTGACGGTCCAGACTCCGTCCTTCATGTTCCAGACCTTCGAGGTCAAGCCCTATGTTGACGTCACGCTCCGCGGCCGCTTCGGCGACACGGAATCGTCCTACACGCTTGAAGGCTCCTCCACGACCGACACGATCGACTACGACGTTTCGGGCAGCTTCGTGGGCGACCTCAAGGTCGGCTACATGTCCACCTACAAGAACCTCAACCTCGGCATGAGCTACGGTCTCTCCGCCGGTGACGCCGGCCGTCAGAACCACGCCATCGAGGCCACGATGCGCGTCGACTTCTAATAGACCGCTCACGGTTCCGACCTGACGAAACGCCCGGTCCTCCTCACGGAGGGCCGGGCGTTCTTTTCGTCCGCAAACCGTCATCGGGACTTCGTCTCAGACGAGACGACGCGCAGCGGACCTCCCGGGACGGACCTTGAAAAAAAGGCCCGCCGTTCCTTCGCAGGATCGGCGGCCCCGAATCGCCGGCATTTCAGCCGGCCAGGAGGTCGGTACAAGAATTGTCATCTCAGGTGCGGTCATGTGCACCTGTTGAAATCCAAAAAAGCGGCCCGCCGCCCCCCCCCACACGAGGCCGGCAGGCCCAAAACGCCGACCGTCAAGCCGGCGCATCCGAGGAGACAATCGTCTGCTGCTGTTCCCCTGTTGTTCGCAGCCGTTAGTTTTTGTCCGAGAAACCGACGTCAGGACGGTTGCCCGCCCGTGACGCCGTTCCCCTGTACGCCCTGTTGAGCCGCCTCAGGCGGTCTTGTCATTGAGGAAGTCGGGCCAGCTTCTCGTGCGCTCGGGCGCGGGCTGGGCCTGTGCGCACTTCGTGATGAGAAGGTTGGGCTTCGTGTAGTCGCCTGCGGCGAGCGGCGCGATCATGCCGTCGTCGCCGTGGCGTTTCCTGAGCTCCTCGACGGTGCCGAAGTCCAGCGCGCGCTGCGGGCAGGCGGCGACGCAGACCGGAAGCTCCTTCCTTGCAAGACGGTCGACGCACATGTCGCACTTGCGCATCTTGCCCGCCTTGCGATCGAGCTTCGGCGCCTCGTAGGGACAGGCGACGGCGCAGGCACCGCAGCCGATGCAGACGTCCCTGTCGATGAGGACGAGGCCGCCGAGCTCCTCGTGGCGGGCGTGGGCCCCGGTCGGGCAGACGCGCACGCAGGCTGGTTTCGAGCAGTGGTTGCAGGAGACGGAGACGAAGTAGGCCCAGACGTTCTGGGACCAGCTGCCGTCCTCATTGCGGCTCCAGCTGCCGCCCGTTTCCTCATGGACGGTCCTGAAGGCGAGCTTCGGATCCTGAATGTCGTTCTTGTCCCTGCATGCGATCACGCAGGTCTTGCAGCCCGTGCAGCGCGAGCTGTCGAAATGAAAGGCGTATTGAGTCTTCATGGCGTTTGAGGGTCCTTGGGTCAGCCCCTGAACTTTTCAACTTGGACGAGGTTCGTGTGCGAGGGATTGGCCTTCGCGAGCGGCGTGGGCTTGAGCTGGGTGAGCACGTTGAAGCACCCGCCCCTGTCGAGTCCCTTCTCGTCGGGCCTGTACCATGCGCCCTGCGGGAAGGCAACGAGGCTCGGAATGATCCTCGGCGTCACCTTGACGGGGAGCACGAGTGCGCCGCGGTCGTTGAAGACGCGAACGAGCATGCCCGTCTTGAGGCCCCTAGGCTGCGCATCGACGGGATTCATCAGAACGACGTCGGGATGCGCTTCGCGCAACCACGGCACGTTGTGATAGGTCGAGTGCGTGCGGCCGGGACCGTGGTAGCCGAAGGCCTCAAGCGGATACTGCTTCGCCTTCGGGTCCACCTGAACCATTTCGTCCGTCGGCACGTAGCGCGGGATCGGATGAATCTCCTGTCCCCTGCCCTCGGGCAGCTTCCAGGTGCGGGCGATCTCGGCAAGACGTTCGGAATAGATCTCGATCCTGCCGCTCGGGGTCTCGAGCGGATGCTTGTCGGGATCCCTGCGGAAGTCCTCCATGACGATCCCGCTGTCGCCCTCCATGCGGTACTTGTAGATGCCGGTCCTGCGGAATTCGTCCCAGGCGGGCATGCCGGGGAGGTTCTTCCTCGCCTCGGCGTAAAGCCGGCGCACCCAGCGCTCGAGGTCGAGCCCCTCGGTGTAGGCGGCCTCGCAGCCGAAGCGTCGGGCGAGCCCGCGCATGATCTCCCAGTTGGGCTTCTGCTCCCACTCGGGATCGATCGCCTTGTCGCTGAGCATCAGGTAGTTCTGGTCGCCCACGGCATAGGAGTCGGCCATGAGGTCGATCGACTCCTGATGGCAGACGTCGGGGAGCACGTAGTCGGCGAACATGGCCGAGGGCGTCATCTGCGTGTCGACGCAGACGATCGTCTCGACCTTCGTCTCGTCCTCGAGGATCGGACGGAGCTGGTTGATGCCGCCGTGCTGGTTGATGAGCGTGTTCGACTGGGTGTTCCAGATGAACTTGATGTTGTGCCTGAGGGCCGGCGCGCCGCGCACGGCGGCGGTTTCGGCCGTGAGCGAGGCGGCGTCGACGACGGCCTGCGGCCACAGGAAGACGGGCATGCCCACCTTGACGGGGTTGGCGCCCGTGGGCAGACCGGCTTCAAGGCCGTAGGAGTCGCCCTCGCGGGCACCCGAATTGGTGCCGGGCAGGCCGATCTGGCCGAGCAGAATCGGGAGCATGGCGATGCTCGTCGACTGCGTTTCGCCGTTCATGCGGCGCTGCGGCGCCCAGCCCTGCGAGATGAAGCAGGGCTTCGCGGCGGCCATGTCGCGGGCAAGGCGCACGATGCGCTCTGCGGGCACGTTCGTGATGCCGGCGGCGCGCTCGGGCGTCTTCGGAGTCTTGTCGGGACCGAGGCCGAGGATGTGGCTGCGGTAGCTCGAGCCGGGCTTGGCGGACGCAGGGAGCGAGTCCTCGTCGTAGCCGATCGTGTAGCGGTCGATGAAGGTCTTGTCGACGAGGTTCTCGGTGATGAGCACGTAGGCGATCGCCTCGCAGAGGGCCGCGTCGGTGCCGGGACGGATCGGAATCCACTCGGCGTTGCGTCCGGCCATCGTGTCGGAGTAGATCGGGTCGATGAAGACCATGCGCGTGCCGTTCCTGCGTGCGGCGCTGAAGAACTCCCAGGACTGTCCGCCGCCCGAGGCGCGCGTGACGGCGGGATTGTTGCCGAACGTGACGTAGAGCTTCGCGTTCTTCACCTGCGAGAAGTAGGAGCCCTGGCCTGCGGCCTTGCTGCGCACGCCGCCGTAGTCGAAGCGGCCGTAGAGGTACGGCCAGGCGTTCTGGATGCAGGCTGTGGAGTAGTCGGAGTACCAGGCAAGCGAGCCGCCGATCATGTTGAAGAAGCGGTAGGTGGCCGCGCTCGAGTTGACAAGCGCCTGATTGCCCGAGCCGTGCATGATCATGACGGACTCGTTGGTGTGACGGTCGATGGTGTCCTTGAGGCGGGCGGCGATTTCGTCGAGGGCCTGCTCCCAGGAGATGCGTTCGAAGCGGCCCTCGCCGCGGCGGCCGACGCGCTTCATCGGGAACTTGAGGCGCTCGGGCGCATAGATGCGCTGGCGCATGGATCGGCCGCGCTGACAAGCGCGGATCTGCGTGCAGCCGCCGTCGATGGTGCTCGCGGAGGCGTCGCCCGAGGCGTCCGTCTCGATGCGGATGACGCGTCCGTTCTTGGAGAAGACGCGGAGCTGGCAGCGGGAGCCGCAGTTGACTGCGCAGCCACTCCAGGTCATGACCTCGATGTCCGCGGCCGCCCTGGCAACGGCGGCGCTCACGGGCGTGGGAACAAAGGCGCCGAGGCTGAGGGCGCCTCCGGCAACTGCTGACTGAAAGACGCGGCGGCGTTGAAGATCGACCGTCATGGATCACCTGCACTGTTGAAGGTCCGGCGGACGCCCCATTGCGTCCGCCCCTGCGGGCCTTCTCCGTGGCGTGGGAGATTCGGAGCGGCCCTTCGATGTGCCTTCATGATAAGGAGCGCGCATTTCCGCCCCGTTTCCGCAGGGACGGGATTGTTTCAGGGAAATAACATCCGTGATCCGCGCCGCGTGCAGGTCCTCTTCTTCAGAGGCCGAAGTCCTCGTCGTAGTTCGTGAGGTCTCCCATCAGGTAGCCGACGTTCGTGAAGGAGGAGATGATCATGGGATTGATCCCGTTGGCGGAGAGCTTCTTGCGGATGCGCGCAACCGCCACCCTGAGGCGCGCGACGTCGACCTCGCCGTCGCCCCAGCCCTGGCGGAGCAGCTCCGCATAGCGGATGACGGCACCGGGGTGCTTCGCGAGGGCCGAGAGGATCCTGAACTCCTGCTCCGTGAGCGGGACGGAGCGCCCGCGCCAGAAGAGGTCGTGCTCGGCGGTCCGCAGTTCGAGCGGGCCGTTTGCGACGACCTTCGAGACCCGCATGTCGGAGCCTGAGGCGCGTCGAAGCAGCGCCCTGATGCGCACCTCGAGCTCCGCGAACGCAAAGGGCTTGACGAGGTAGTCGTCCGCCCCCGTGTTGAAGCTCTTCGTCTTGTCCTGCAGGAGGTCGCGCGCCGTGAGGATCATGACGGGCACCTTTGAGAAGGTCCTCAGTTCGGCGAGCGTCTCGTGTCCGTCCTTGACGGGCATCATCAGGTCGAGCACGACGAGATCGGGCTCGACGGGCGAGCGCCTGAAGACCTCGAGGGCCTCCTCGCCGTCCTGCGCCTGACAGACGTCAAAGCCCGACTGCTCGAGGAATTCGGCCGTCAGGCGCCTGATTCGCGTTTCGTCGTCGGCGATGAGAATGAGAGGTCGTGTGGTCATGTCTGTCGGGAGCCTCCGGCCCGTACTGCGCACCGTCGTCGTATCCGTCCGCAGGCCTGCGGTGCGCATGGAGGCCTGCGGGAAAGGAATGCGTCAGAGCCCGTCGGTCTGCGAGGGCATCGGGAGCGTGATCCTGAAGACGGTCCGTCCCTCAAGTCTGAGCGCCTCGATGCGTCCGCCGTGGGCGCGGCAGATCGCGCGGCAGATGACGAGGCCGAGCCCCGTGCCGCCCGTGCGGCGCTTGTTGCCCTGCTCGACCTGATAGAAGCGGTCGAAGAGCTTTTCGGCCTCGCCCTCGGGGAAGCCCGTGCCCGAATCGCAGACGTCCACGACGAGCATTTCGTCAACGCGTGCGCGGAATTCGATGCGGGGTTCCTCGCCCGGCCTTGCGTGGCGGCAGGCGTTGGTGAAGAGGTTGACGAGCAGCTCGACGAAGGCCGACGGATCGACGCGGATGCACTCGGCCTCCTCGGCGATGTCGTAGTCGAAGCGGAATTCGTGGCGGCTTCTCACGAGTCTCACGGCGCGGGTGACGAGCGGCATGGTCTGCACGATGCGCGACTCGACCCTGTAGGAGCCGCCGTCGATTCTGGCCACGGAGAGCCAGTCGTCGACGATTCTGCCGAGATGATCGAGGTCCTCGCCCATGGCCGCATAGGCGGACTGCGGACCGTTCTCCTTGACGAGAAGGTCGAGCTGCAGGCGACAGGCGGTGAGCGGGGTGCGCAGTTCGTGCGCGACGATGCTGATGAGGTCGTCCTTCATGCGCTCGACTTCGGTCCTGCCCGTCACGTCCCTGAAGAGCACGCAGCAGCCACTGCGCAGACCGTCCGCAGCCGCGCCGAACGGGAAGGCGTCGCACTCGAGCACCAGGCTTCGTCCGCCCGCCTCGATCGTGACGAGGGCCGTGCCGTCGCTTCTGCGCTCGAGTCCGCTGCGGCAGACTTCGGCCAGACGCGCCATGCCGTCAACGCCGATCAGGGTGCCCGCCGCATGATTGCCGTAGCGAAGCCGCCAGTCCTCGTCGAGCAGCATCATGCCCTCGTGAATGTCGTCGAAGACCTGTGCGAAGAGACGCTCGCGGGCCTCTAGCTCGCTGCTTCTGCGCTCGACGGTCTCCTCGAGGCGGACGTTGTCGGCCTCAAGCCGCCGCCTGCGGTCGTCGAGCTTTTCGCGAAGCGCCCTGTAGGCCCTCTGGAACTCGAGAAACTCCTCGGGGCCCGATGCCAGCGTCGTCTCGGGCGTGCCGTAGGAGGCCTCGTCCAGGTCTCCGCGCAGCCGCCTCATCGAGCGGCTCAGGGGCCTGATGGCCGCAAAGCCCGCGGCGGCCGTGAGCGAGAGCACGAGCACGGCCAGAAGAAGCGTGCGTCCGATCATTTCGCGCCTGTCGGCGATGCGCTCCTCCTGGGGCTTGAGCGCGATCATGGTCCACTGCGGCGCGCCGTGAGAGAAGCGGTTGGCGCTCATCCAGAAGCGTTCGCCCGCCTCCTCGATCAGGCCCTCGCGCCCGAGGGCGTGGTCCCAGACGGCTCGTCCGGAAAGTCCCAGAACGGGCCAGACGTAGCGGCGCTCCTCGTCAAGAAGCACGAAGCGCACGCCGCGCATGTTGTACATCGCCGCAATGTCCCTGAAGAGCTCGCCTCGCTCGGCGGTCCCCTCGATCACGACGTCCGCCCTGTCGGCAATCCGCCTGTAGAACCTGAGCGAGCCGCCGTCGTCGCCGGGCTCGAGCCTCCAGGCCGTGCCCCCGGACCGCGCCGCACGGGCGGCGGGCGTGTCGGCTCCCGTGCACTTCAGTGACTTTATATAGGGATTTGCGGCTGCGAGCTCCGCGAGAAAGCCCTCGAGCGAAGCGCACGTCACGCCTGCGCGCAGGCGCTTGGCGGTCTCGGACTCGACGTGGGCCGCAAAGACGTCGACGCTCTTCATCCTCTCGACGAGAAAGGCCGAGCCGATGCCCGTGAAGAAGCGCTGCTCCCAGTCGTCCTTGGCAAGGCTCGACCGGATGTCGCTCCACTGCAGGAGGCTCCAGGCAATGAGCGGCACGAGCGCCGTGGTTGCAAGCGCCGCAATGACGTAGGTGCGGAATTTCATCTTCATGAGGGTGATTATGCACAATCTTGCGCACCGCGAGAAGACGAAGGCATCCCGTTTCCTGCCGAAGAACCCAAGCGCCGCCGGCTCGCTCAGCGTCCTGCCGCGGCCCCTCCGATGAGAAGCCGCTTCATCGCCTCGTGAAACACGGGGACCGCAATCGTGCCGTGGGTCTCGCGCGGATAGTCCTCCACGACAACCTTCGCATCGGGCCCGGCAAAGCCCTCGAGCGCCGCCCTGAAGCGGTCTTCGGAGGCGAGATTCCGGCTTGCCGTCGTGCCGCCCGTCTTCCTCAGGACCGAGCCGAAGCCCGCATAGACGAAGGCGCCCGAGCGCCCCGCCGCAGGATTCTCCTCCAGCATTCGGACGAGCACGCCGCCGTCCCACCAGAGCGACGGATCGGCCGCCACCCAGGCGTCAAAGAGCGCGGGGCGGGAAGCCATCGTCGAAAGCGCAAAGAGACCTCCGAAGGAGTGTCCCATGAGGACGTGCGTCACGGCGCGACCTTTCAGGTTCAGGCTGAGGTTCGGGTTCGGGCTCGGGTTCCGGCCGGGGTTCGAGCTCAGGCTTGAGTTCAGGCTCCGCGGCCTGCTTGGGTTCGGGTTCCGCCGCGGGTTCGGGCTCAGGTTCCGGCTCGGGCACCGCAGCGGGTTCGGCGGCGGTGGCGGGGGCCGCCACGGCGCTCTCGAACTGTGCGACGGCGAGCATGATGCCCTCTGCGCCGACGGAAGCGGGTGCGGGCGCGAGGGACGCGCCCCAGACGGCGAGCGTCAGGCACGGGAGGTAGAGCGCGCAGGCTGCGGCGAACGCCGTGCGGGTCTCGCCGCCCGCCTTAGCCGCGCTTTTCGGCGACAATGACGAAGTTTTCATGATGAACGCCCTTGATCATGTCGAGAAGACGGATGAAGTGCTCGAAGCTCGTGGTGCGGTCGATGCGAAGAACAAGCCGCACGTCTCGGGAGATGCCGCGGAGCCGCTCGTCGACCTCCTCGTGCGTGGCCTCCTCGCCATTCCAGTGCAGGGTTCCCTCGCCCGTCACCTGGATGAGGACCTCGTTCGAATTCTTGAGGGGAGCCTGCGCGCTTCTCGACTCGGGCAGCGCAATCGGAATCTCGCCCTTTGCGATGAAGGTCCAGACCGAGAGCACCATGGCAAGGAGCACGAGCATGATGTCGATGAAGGGAACGATGTTGTGGGGCTCCTTCTTCGGGATTTCGATCGTCATGAGCTCTCCTCCGTCAGGCCCTGCGCCTTGAGGCGACGTTCATCGCGCGCTGCAGGCCGTTGTAGGAGATGAGCGTCGGAATCGCGACGGCCAGACCGAGCGCCGTGGCCTTGAGCGCAAGGGAGAGGCCCGTCATGATGCGGCCCGCGTCGATCGCGCCCGTGCTGCCCATGTCGTAGAACGTGAGCATGATGCCGATCACCGTGCCGAGCAGCCCGACGTAGGGGGCGTTCGAGTAGATGATGTAGAGC
>UMFG01014573.1_pt1 | contig 13313 bp, 8 predicted proteins | sample 1964961 | NCBI WGS metagenome assembly UMFG01 (sample SAMEA4836041, study PRJEB28245) | human gut metagenome | biome: gut microbiome; material: fecal sample | place: Denmark | collected 2008
GTGCCAAGAAGCTGTTTGGCTGCGATTACGCAAACGTACAGCCACACTCCGGTGCACAGGCAAATATGGCAGTATTTATCGCTATGTTAAAACCAGGAGATACGGTTATGGGTATGAACCTGGATCATGGCGGTCATCTGACACACGGGAGTCCTGTAAACTTCTCAGGACTGTATTTTAACATTGTTCCTTATGGAGTAGATGACGAAGGCTTTATCGATTATGATGAGCTGGAGAGAAAAGCAAAAGAGGCAAAGCCAAAGCTGATCGTGGCAGGTGCCAGCGCTTATGCAAGAACCATTGATTTTAAGCGTTTCCGTGAGATTGCTGACGAGGTAGGTGCTTATCTGATGGTAGATATGGCCCACATTGCAGGTCTTGTAGCAGCTGGAGAGCATCCAAGCCCAATCCCATACGCAGATGTTGTTACAACTACCACCCATAAGACTTTAAGAGGACCTAGAGGCGGTCTGATCTTAGCGAATAAGGAAGCTGCAGAAAAGTTCAACTTTAATAAGGCTATTTTCCCAGGAACCCAGGGCGGCCCATTAGAGCATGTGATCGCAGCAAAGGCAGTATGCCTGGGTGAAGCATTAAAACCTGAATTTAAGGAATATGCACATCAGGTAGTATTAAATGCAAAAGCACTGGCAGACGCACTGCAGAAGCAGGGCTTTAAGATCCTTACAGGCGGCACTGACAACCATCTGATGCTGTTAGACCTGCGTGGTATGGATATTTCCGGTAAAGAGCTGCAGAACCGCTGTGACGAGGTATTTATTACCTTAAACAAGAACACAGTACCAAACGATCCAAGAAGCCCATTTGTAACTTCCGGTGTCCGCATTGGTACACCTGCTGTTACCACCAGAGGCTTAAAGGAAGAGGATATGCCAAAGATTGCAGAGTGCATCTGGCTGGCAGCTACTGACTTTGAGAATAAGAAAGAGTATATTAAGGCAGAGGTTACTAAGCTTTGCGATAAGTATCCGCTGTACGAGTAAAGAAATACATAGAAATAACGATTTAAGATGAAAAACGCCGGAAAATGTTGGTTTTACAACATACATTTCCCGGTGTTTTTTGTTGAAATATTTCAAATGCGTTTATTAAGCATTCTCAGCCTTCAGATTTTTCTGCGCCGTAGCCAGCATCAGTTTAATACGGTTCAACTGGTTTACTTCACTGGCGCCTGGGTCGTAATCTACGGCAATGATGTTGGACTCAGGATAGTTCTTTCGCAGTTCCTTGATCACACCTTTTCCTACAATGTGGTTTGGCAGGCAGCCAAATGGCTGGGTGCAGATAATGTTTTTAACACCACTGTGGATCAGCTCTAACATCTCGCCGGTCAAAAACCAGCCTTCACCCGTCTGGTTGCCTAAGGATACAAAGCCTTTTGCCATTTCTGCCAGATCACGGATCTCAGAAGGCGGTGTAAAATGTTTGCTGGCGGCCAGCTCTTTTCTTGCAGTCTTTCTGAAGAACTCTAACAGGGCGATACCTGCATTACAAAGCCTTGCAGTGGATTTCTTCATTCCCAGGTGTTCTGCCTTGAAATTGCTGTTGTAGAAGCAGTAAAGAAGGAAATCCAACAGGTCAGGCATTACAGCTTCTGCACCTTCTGACTCCAGAAGCTCTACTACATGGTTGTTAGCCAGAGGAGAGAATTTAACAAGGATCTCACCTACGATACCAACCTTCGGCTTCTTAATATCAAGACGCTCCAGATTATCAAAATCACGGATAATGCCGCGGACATTCTTAGCAAATTCCATCATAGCAGGCTGTCTCTTAGAAAGAGCCTTAATACAGATCTTTTTCCATTTCTCATGAAGTGCATTGGCACTTCCAGGAACTGCCTCATATGGTCTGGTTGCATAAAGGACACGCATGAAAATGTCACCGTATACAACTGCCTGCATGGCCTTGGTCATCATTGGCAGTGTAATGGAGAAACCTGGGTTAGTTTCCATGCCATTTGCATTGACAGAAATAACCGGAACCTGAGGCATACCGGCTTTCTCCAGTGCCCGGCGGATAAATCCGATATAGTTGGAGGCACGGCAGCCGCCGCCGGTCTGGCTCATAAAGACAGCCGTGCGGTTTAAGTCGTATTTGCCGGATAACAGTGCGTCCATGATCTGACCGATAACGATCAGGGATGGATAGCAGGCATCATTATTTACGTACTGAAGACCTACATCTACGGCATTGCGGTTGTGGTTCTGCAGGATCTCCATGTTATAGCCGAAAGCGCGGATTGCCGGTTCGATCAGGTCAAAGTGGATCGGTGACATCTGCGGGCATAACAGAGTGTAATCCTTCTTCATTTCCTTGGTAAACAGCACACGGTTGTAAGCGCTGGAAACCACTTTCCGCTCATAATGCTTCTGGTCACGGACACGAAGAGCCGCGATCAGGGAACGGATACGGATACGGGCTGCTCCCAGGTTATTTACCTCGTCGATCTTTAATACAGTATAGATCTTTCCGGACTTTGTTAAGATCTCAGCAACCTGGTCTGTGGTAACAGCGTCCAGACCGCAGCCAAAGGAGTTTAACTGGATCAGATCCAGGTCATCTCTTGTTTTTACAAAGCTTGCGGCCTCATAAAGACGGGAATGATACATCCACTGGTCGGTGACAACTAAAGGTCGTTCCACTTTGCCCATATGGGAAACAGAGTCCTCTGTAAGTACGGCAAAGCCGTAGGAAGCGATCAGTTCCGGGATACCGTGGTGGATCTCCGGGTCTACATGGTAAGGTCTTCCGGCCAGCACAATGCCCCGTTTACCATGTTCTTTCATCCAGGCAAGTGTTTCCTCGCCCTTTTTCTCCATATCAGAACGGGATGCCAGCAGTTCTTCCCAGCCAGCGTGGGCTGCCATACGGATCTCTGCTTCAGGTATCTGGAATTTTTTTACAAATTCCCGTACCAGGCCGTCTGTTAAGATCTTTTCGTTTGTAAATGCCATGAATGGGTTCATGAAATCTACATGCTCTGTCTCTAATTCTTCTACGTTATTTTTAATATTTTCCGCATAGGAAGTGACCATTGGACAGTTATAATGGTTTCCTGCCTCAGGGCTTTCATTGCGCTCATAAGGGATACATGGATAGAAGATAAACTTCACACCCTGATGGATGAGCCATGAAATATGGCCATGTACCAGCTTTGCCGGATAACACTCAGACTCACTTGGAATGGACTCAATGCCCAGTTCGTAGATCTGTCTGGTGGACTGTGGGGAAAGTGTTACATGGTAGCGCAGCTTTTTAAAGAAAACAGCCCAGAATGGGAAGTTTTCATACATATTTAAAACTCTTGGGATACCCACTACGCCGCGGTCTGCCTGGTCTAAAGGTAGCGGTTCATAGTCAAACATCCGGTGATATTTGTAATCAAACAGGTTTGGTATCTCTTTTTTCGCTTTTGCAAGTCCAAGACCACGCTCACAGCGGTTTCCGGAAATATAATGGCGTCCGCTTCCAAACTGGTTGATGGTTAAAACACAGTGGTTGTTGCAGCCTTTGCACCGGGTCATAGAAGTGGTGTACTGCAGTGCGATGATCTTATCAAGAGGCAGCATGGTGGTCTCTTTTTCACCGACCATATGGAAACGTTCTTTTGCGATCAGTGCTGCACCGAAAGCTCCCATGATACCGGCAATGTCCGGACGGACCGCACGACAGCCTGAAATCTTCTCAAAGCTGCGAAGGACAGCATCATTATAGAAGGTACCGCCCTGGACAACTACATGTTTTCCAAGGTCAGAAGTGTTTGTGATCTTAATTACCTTAAATAAAGCGTTTTTAATAACAGAATAAGCTAGACCTGCAGAGATATCAGCAACCGTAGCGCCTTCCTTCTGGGCCTGCTTTACATTGGAGTTCATAAATACAGTACAGCGAGTACCAAGGTCTGTAGGATTTTTGGCAAATAATGCTTCTTTTGCGAAATCTTTTACACTGTAATTTAAGCTTTTTGCGAAAGTTTCAATGAAAGAGCCGCAGCCGGAAGAACATGCCTCGTTTAACTGTACGCTGTCTACGGTTCCGTCTTTGATCTTAATGCATTTCATATCCTGACCGCCGATGTCCAGGATGCAGTCTACATCCGGCTCAAAGAAAGCAGCAGCGTAGTAGTGGGAAATAGTCTCTACTTCTCCCTCATCTAACATAAGAGCAGCCTTTAAAAGGGCTTCGCCGTATCCGGTAGAGCAGGAGTAAGCAATATGGGCAGTTTCTGGAAGCTGTTCTTTGATCTCTGTCACTGCGCGGATGGCAGTAGCCAGAGGACTTCCATTATTATTATCATAAAAACGATATAATAATGTGCCGTCTTCTCCAACAAGAGCCACTTTGGTGGTAGTGGAACCGGCGTCAATACCCAGATAGCAGTTGCCTTCGTAAGTAGAAAGATTGCCGGAACGCACGTGGTTGTGGCCGTGGTCTTCGATAAAGGCGTCATATTCTGCCTGATCCTTAAACAGAGGCTCCATACGCTTTACTTCAAAATCCATTTTAATGCCATTGGAAAGCCGGTCGATCATGTCGGTAATAGCTACCGGCTCCTGGCCTTCCTTTGGGTTCATGGCAGCGCCTACAGCTGCAAACAGGTGGGAGTGATCCGGTGCAATGGTCTGCTCCGGAGTCAGATGCAGCGTGCGAACAAAGGCTTTTCTCAGTTCAGGAAGGAAATGCAAAGGTCCTCCTAAAAAGGCAACATTTCCACGGATGGGCTTACCACAGGCAAGACCGCTGATGGTCTGGTTTACTACTGCCTGGAAAATAGAGGCAGCCAGATCCTCTCTGGTAGCGCCGTCGTTGATCAGCGGCTGGATATCCGATTTCGCGAAAACACCGCAGCGGGCTGCAATTGGGTAGATAGCCTTGTAATCTTTTGCATATGTATTCAGTCCAGCAGCATCGGTCTGCAAAAGGGATGCCATCTGGTCAATGAAAGACCCGGTTCCTCCTGCGCAGATACCGTTCATACGCTGGTCGATGCCCCCTGTAAAGTAAATGATCTTGGCATCTTCGCCGCCTAACTCAATGGCTACGTCGGTCTGTGGCGCATAGTCCTGGAGAGCAGATGCAACTGCTACAACTTCCTGGACAAAAGGAACGTGTAAATGAGATGAAAGTGTAAGGCCGCCAGAGCCGGTGATCACCGGGATAATATCAATGGGGCCGGTCTGGTTTAAGGCTTTCTTTAAAAGGCCTGCCAGAGTTTCCTGAATATTGGCATAATGACGCTCATAATCGGAGAATATAATATGAAGATCCTGATCCAGTAATGCAACTTTGACAGTTGTTGAACCGATATCGATCCCCAGGGTGTAATAAGTTGTAGTCTGATCCATAGTATATGGGGATAGCCCCTTACCTCCTTCGTGATTTGATGTACTTTCAAGACTCTGAGAGTACATCCTATAGCTTATGAAACGTAATTGTTTGTTAGAACATCATGTCTCTTACTGCAATTCCGGGCGAAAAGCCCAAAAAAGCACATTACAGTCTAACACAATACCTTTTACTTGGCAATTGTTAAAGGGGGTTAAGAATTTGTGAAGAATTGAAAAAATATGAAACGATTTGACAAAAACCGGGCCAGTCACTATAATGAGTAGGGTGAAAATTCAAAATGGGGGAGATTTCGCATGATACGGATTTTCAAGACAGAAGACGGTGCAATGCACGAAAAAGAGGAGATGCAGCCAGGCTGCTGGATCGCCCTGACCAATCCAACTGCATCAGAGATCTTAGAGATTGCTGATGCCTGCCAGATCGATCCGGACCACCTGAAAGCACCTCTGGATGAGGAAGAGCGCTCACGTATTGAAGCAGAAGATGAATATACGCTGATATTGGTGGATATTCCTTCTATAGAAGAAAGAAACGGGAAAGACTGGTTTGTGACCATTCCTATGGCGATCATTACCACCAAGGATGTGCTGATAACCGTCTGCCTGGAGGAGACCCCGATCCTTACTGCCTTTATGGACGGAAGAGTCAGAGATTTCCACACATTTATGAAAACAAGGTTTATCTTACAGATCCTTTATAAAAATGCAACCCAGTATCTGCAGTACCTGCGCATTATCGATAAAAAGAGTGAAGTCATTGAAAACAAACTTCACCAGTCCCAGAAAAATGAGGAACTGATCGAACTGTTAGAACTTCAGAAATCACTGGTGTACTTTACCACCTCCCTTCGTTCCAACGAAGTGGTGCTGGAGAAGTTATTAAGGATTGACAAGATCAAGAAGTACCCGGAAGATACTGATCTTCTGGAAGATGTAATCGTAGAGAATAAGCAGGCTATGGAGATGACCAGCATTTACAATGGCATTTTAAGTGGTACCATGGATACCTTTGCATCTGTTATTTCAAACAACTTAAACATTGTTATGAAATTCCTGGCAACCGTTACCATTGTTATGTCCATTCCAACTATGGTGGCAAGTTTTTACGGTATGAACGTAAGAGCCAGCGGAATGCCTTTTGCAGAGCATCCTTATGGATTTGGCATCGTGCTTTTCTTTACACTGGTATTGACACTGATCGTTGCTTATATATTTAATAAGAAAGATCTGTTTTAAAATCAGTTAAATCAGTTTAAAAAAGGAGTTTTTGAATGGGAAAATTTTCCAATAACTGGAAACGCCGGAACGGAAATTTCCTGGGGTTCAGAAGTATCATTGATATTGTATGCGCCCTGGAGATCCTTGGAGTGGTCCTTTTCCTGGTAGCACCGCAGTTTGTGATGAATTATCTGATCTTAAACCCGGCGGCTATCCTTCACGGTCAGATCTGGCGTATTGTTACATTTTTAGTGTATCCACCGGCCATTACAGGTTCTGATGCCATTATGTTTGTGCTGATGAACGCCCTTGGCATTTACTGTATCCGTGCTTTTGGTACCATTGTGGAGCAGGTATGGGGAAGATTTCGCTTTAACTGCTACATTATCGGAGGTGTGCTCCTTCATTCGGTTGTTGCCATTGGCATTTACCTGGTAACAGGGCTTTCACTGCCACTGTTCCCAACTTATTTGGTTTATTCCTTCTTCTTTGTATTTGCCCTGATGTTTCCGGATATGCAGGTACTGTTTATGATGGTACTGCCATTAAAGGCAAGCTGGATCGCAGTGGCAGAGGCAGGAATTTATATTTATTCCTTTATTACAGGCGGACTGATCGAGAAGATCGAGATCGTTTTAAGTCTGATCCTTATTGGCGTATTCTTTGGCTGGATGACCTTTGCAGGTCCTTCCGGTTTTAAGCAGAAGAAACGCTCCCAGGAATTCCAGAAGACCACCCAGAAAATGAAAGTGGTAAAGAGAGGACACAAGTGTGCAGTCTGCGGACGCACAGATAAAGACAGTCCTGGTATGGAATTCCGTTATTGTTCCAAATGTGAAGGCAATTATGAATATTGCATGGATCATTTGTACACACATAAGCATGTCAAAAAAGAGGATGCTGATAACAGTAACAGTAATGATTAATGCGACCGGCATGCTCTGCGCTTTTGCACTGCATATCCCCACTTGGCCTGACACATTTATTCCTGTGCCAAGGGCATAAAAAGGCAGTAAAAGAGCGAATATACTACTAACCCCAATTCATTTTATTTATGGAGGAATTTGAAAACATGAAGAAAACTAAGATCGTCTGCACTATGGGCCCCAACACAAATGACAAGAACATTATGCTGGAACTGGCTAAAAATGGAATGGACGTAGCTCGTTTTAACTTCTCCCACGGTGATTATGCAGAGCATCAGAGCCGCCTGGAGATTTTAAAAGAGGTTAGAAAAGAACTGGACCGTCCGGTAGCAGCTCTTCTTGATACAAAGGGACCGGAGATCCGTACCGGCGTATTAAAAGACGGAAAGAAAGTTTCCTTAAAGGAAGGACAGACCTTTACTTTAACTACCAGAGAGATCGTTGGTGATGAGACTATTACCCATATCAACTACTCTGGCCTGAATGAAGATGTTGCAGCTGGAAATAAGATCCTCATCGATGACGGCCTGATCGAGCTGGAAGTAGTAAAGGTAGACGGCACTGAGATCGTTTGTACCGTTATCAACGGCGGTGAGTTAGGCGAGAAGAAGGGTGTAAATGTTCCTAACGTAAAGATCAAACTTCCGGCACTGACTGAAAAAGATAAAGAAGATATCCGTTTTGGTATCAAACAGGGCTTTGATTTTATCGCAGCTTCTTTTGTACGTACAGCTGACTGTATCCGTGAGATCAAGGAAATGCTGGATGCAGAAGGTTCTGCAATCAAGGTAATCGCTAAGATCGAGAATGCAGAAGGTATTGAAAACCTGGATGAGATCATTGCAGTAGCAGACGGTATCATGGTAGCAAGAGGTGACATGGGTGTTGAGATTCCGGCTCAGGAAGTTCCTCATATCCAGAAAGAGATCATCCGTAAGTGTAATGAGGCTTGTAAGACTGTTATTACTGCAACCCAGATGTTAGACTCCATGATCCGCAACCCAAGACCTACCAGAGCTGAGGTTACTGACGTTGCCAACGCTGTTTATGACGGTACTGACGCAGTAATGCTTTCCGGTGAGACTGCTATGGGTAAATATCCGATTGACGCATTAAAGATGATGGTATCTATCGTTGAAGAGACGGAAGCTTACTTAGACTACAGCGCATACCGCCGTCGTAAAGTAACTGAGGAGAATATGAAGAATATCTCCAATGCAGTTTGCTCCGCTTCTGTTTCTACCGCACATGACATCGGTGCTGATTACATCATTGCTCCAAGTATTACAGGATTTACATCCATGATGCTTTCCAAGTGGAGACCGGCAGCACGTATCATCGGTATGTCCCCAAGCACTACTACTGTCCGTCAGATGATGCTTCAGTGGGGTGTAACACCTGTATGGTCCCGTCGTGCAGAGAGTACGGATGAGCTGATCGAAAACTCTTTAGAAGAGTTAAAGAGCGGCAATGTGATCAATTCTGGTGATCTGGCCGTTATTACCGCAGGTATCGTTACCTATGCAAGACGCCATGAGGCAGCAACAGCTACCAATATCATGCGTGTGGTAAGTGTGGACTAGCTGAATGCTACCAGATTGCTTCGCAATCTTCAAAACATTCATTAAAAATAATACTAGACAAAGAAGTCTGTCTGGGAGTACAATTATCCGCAAAGGAAATGGTACTCCCTTACAGGCTTCTTTTCTTTTACGGAGGTTATCCTGTAAAATTAAAAGGAACTGATATATATGCATAGATAATGCATAAAAATACCATTGCGTAAAGCAAAGATCCCCCACAGGGAAAGGAGATAAGATTATGGAAAAGAAACCATTTGTTACACTGGCGCAGGCAGAAGAGATCGCCAAGACCTATCCAACCCCATTTTATCTGTATGATGAAAAAGGTATCCGCGAAAATGTAAAACATCTGAAACAGGCATTTTCCTGGAATAAAGGATATAAAGAATATTTTGCAGTAAAAGCAACCCCAAATCCATTTATCTTAAAGATCTTACAGGAATATGGCTGTGGTACAGACTGCTCTTCTTTAACAGAGTTAATGATGTCAAAGGCCTGCGGTTTTTCCGGTTCCAATGTAATGTTTTCTTCCAATGATACTCCGCCTGAGGAATTTGCTTACGCAAATGAAATGGGTGCCATCATCAACCTGGATGATATTACCCATATCCAGTGCCTGGAAGATACATTAGGCTTCATTCCGGAGACCATCAGCTGCCGTTTCAATCCAGGCGGTGTGTTTAAGATCAGCAATGACATTATGGACAACCCGGGAGATGCAAAGTATGGTATGACTACTGAGCAGATCTTTGAGGCATTTAAGATTTTAAAGTCCAAGGGGGCAAAGAATTTCGGTATCCATGCTTTCCTGGCAAGCAATACAGTTACCAATGAATATTATCCGATGCTTGCAAAGATCCTCTTTGAGCTGGCTGTTAAGTTAAAAGAAGAGACAGGTGCACATATCAGTTTCATCAACCTGTCCGGTGGTATTGGTATCCCTTATCGTCCAGATCAGGAACCAAATGACATTATGGCTATTGGCGAAGGCGTGCGCAAAGTTTATGAGGAAGTTCTGGTTCCTGCAGGAATGGATGACGTGGCTCTTTGCACAGAGCTTGGCCGTTTTATGTTAGGGCCTTATGGATGCCTGGTTACCAAAGCAATCCATGAAAAACATACTCATAAAGAGTACATCGGTGTAGATGCCTGCGCAGTAAACCTGATGCGTCCGGCTATGTATGGTGCTTATCATCACATTACCGTTCTTGGAAAAGAAGATGCGCCTTGTGACCACAAGTACGATATTACCGGTTCCCTTTGCGAGAACAATGATAAATTTGCGATTGACCGTATGCTTCCTGAGATCAAAATGGGTGACTTTTTAGTGATCCATGATGCAGGTGCCCATGGCTTTGCAATGGGTTATAACTACAACGGTAAGTTAAAATCCGCAGAACTTTTATTAAAGGAAGACGGCTCTGTCCAGATGATCCGCCGCGCAGAAACTCCAAAGGATTACTTTGCAACCTTTGATTTTTGTGGTATCATGGATGGGTATGATAAATAAAAATCGCATATAGAAAGAACGTTTGCCCGTCCGCGTATGCGGGCGGGTGTGTGCGTTAAAATGGACGAATATTCGTGAATGTTTTAAAAATTATAACAGGAGGCGAAAAATATGGCAAAGATCGGTTTTATTGGAATGGGAAATATGGGTTCCGCTATTTTAAACGGACTTTTACGGGTCTATAAGCCGGAGGACTTATTATTTACAGCAGCCCACAAAGAAAAGATGGAAGCTGTAACAGCAAAGACAGGAGTGGTTCATGCAGCATCCAATGCAGAGTGTGCAAAGCAGTCTGAGTATGTGATCCTGGCAGTAAAGCCACAGTATTTTGAGACAGTGTTTGAGGAAATCTGTCCGGTATTAAAGGAAGATCAGATCGTGATCTCACTGGCACCTGGCCAGACCATTGCAAGCCTTACAGAACGTCTGGGCGGAAAGGTGCGCGTAGTCCGTACCATGCCAAATACACCGGCGTTACTGGGTGAAGGCATGACCGGTATGGCATATGAGGAGTCCAACTACAGTGAAGAGGAAAAGGCAGTGCTTCGTGGTATTTTTGAGGCCTGCGGACGTCTGGAAGTAGTAGATGAACGTATGATGGATGCAGTTGGCTGTGTCAGCGGCTGTTCACCGGCTTATGTATACATGTTTATTGAAGCGCTGGCAGACGGAGCTGTAAAATACGGCCTTCCAAGGGCCAAGGCATACCAGATGGCAGCCCAGACCGTTCTTGGAAGTGCTAAAATGGTACTGGAAACAGGAAAGCATCCGGGACAGTTAAAGGATGAGGTTTGCTCACCTGGCGGAATCACCATTGCCGGTGTATCTGCACTGGAAGAGTGGGGCTTCAGAAATGCTGTGATCAAGGCAGAAGATGCCAGCTATGAAAAGGGCAGGAAAATGTAAATGTATGTGGCACATCGCCTGCACTGCAGGCGGAGGTGTGAAAGATCAATACTCCTGGAATTTTTTATGTCTGATTTTGCAAGAAGAGTTTGGGAGTACATAACATATAAAAGGAGAAGAAACATGGGAAAAGTAGAAAATGAAGGAATGCCGGTAGTACGTTTAGACCGTCAGTTAAAATATCAGGGAAATATCCTGAAAATATATGAGGATACAGTTCTTGCAAATGGCCATGAGGCACACTGGGATTACATCCACCACGATGGTGCAGCGGCTGTTCTGCCTGTAACTTCAGAAGGAAAGATCTTAATGGTGCGCCAGTACCGCAATGCTTTAAACCGCTATACACTGGAGATCCCGGCAGGAAAGCTGGACGCACCGGATGAGCCAAAGATCGAGTGTGCTTACAGAGAACTGGAGGAGGAAACTGGTTTCCGCACCGAAAAACTGGAATATCTCATGAGTATAAATACTACAGTTGCATTTTGTGATGAAGCCATTGATATTTTCGTAGCCCACAACCTGATCCCGTCCCATCAGCATCTGGATGAAGATGAAGTGATCGAAGTGGAAGCATGGGAATTAAAAGATCTGGAAGAGATGATCTACACAGGAAAGATCACTGACGGCAAAACAATAGCGGCACTGATGGCTTATGGCCGCAAGTACCGCTCTGTAGACAAGAAAGATGAACTGGCTTAAATATCTGTGATAATGCCGTTGTCAGGCATATGTCAGCTTTGTTTTGAAACGATTTCCTTAAGGTCAGAATACATAGTTTCTGATAATGGCACCGGTACGGAAAGTTCCTTTGCTTTTCGTACCAGATAGCCGCTGAAGGTCTCCAGTTCACTGGGGCGTCCGGCCCAGATATCTCTTTGAAGGGAACTGGTGGATGCCGGATCCAGTTTATGGTAGAACTGATCGATGATCTCGTTAATGGAAGTTTCCGGCACGCCTGCACCGGCTGCCTCAGATACAAGCCAGGACTCACGGACTAAGGTCTCATACTGGGCGGCTGTCTCAGGATCTTCCCGAAGCTGTCCAATGGTCCGGTTATACCGGGCGGTAGTGATATTATAGGCGCAGTTTAAAATGTATTTGCGCCAGATGGCTGCGATAATGTTATCGGCAATTTTATGATGGATATGTGCCCCGCTTAAAAGGGCGGATGCCTCAAGGACGTTCTCTGACTGCTCCTTTGAGGCATTTTTTATGCCGATCCGCAGGGAAGCCAGGTTGCCGATCTGGGTAATGGAAAAGTCCGGGGATGCGTAGGCAACGATATAAATAAGGGAGTCGATAACAGTGCCTTTTTTCAGAAGATTTCTCATCCGCTCTCCTGTATCTACGCCATTCATTACCGGTATGAGAACGGTGTGATCATCCACAAAAGGCGTGATCTGGCGGCAGACATCCTCTAAGGAATAGTTTTTTACGCATACAAAAATATAATCCTGGGGACCAATGGCATCGGCTGTTGTTACATGTTCAGGAAAGGCTGTGATCTCTCCGCTGTAAACACTGTGAAGAGTAAGTCCATGTTCTTTTATATGTTCCAGCCGTTTTCCTCTGGCTGCCAGTGTAACATGGGGATAGGCATGAGCCAGCATGGCACCTAAATAGCCGCCTACGCCGCCGATGCCTACTATAGCGATCCTTTTATTCAAAAGAGTTTCAGAGGCAGAGGTTGTATTTTTACCGGTATCATTGTATACACACATAGGCAGAAAACCTCCTGTTATTAAATATATATCATGATGTTGGGGTCAAAAGATATTTTGCCCCCTCTGATACC
>UMFG01014648.1_pt1 | contig 13244 bp, 10 predicted proteins | sample 1964961 | NCBI WGS metagenome assembly UMFG01 (sample SAMEA4836041, study PRJEB28245) | human gut metagenome | biome: gut microbiome; material: fecal sample | place: Denmark | collected 2008
CGCATAGTCTGATGGGAAATCAATTTTAATCTCCTTTGTGTCACCCTTCTTCATCCCGATCACACCATTTTCAAACTCCTCAAACATCTGTCCGTCGCCGATCACAAAGTCATAATTATTGGCAGTACCACCGTCAAAAGTCTGTCCGTCTTTAGTGCCTGTATAATTTACAGTCACCAGATCCCCTTCTTTCGCTGCATCAGATACAGGTTCTGCCTTATCTTTCAGATCCTCATCGATCTGCGCCTGTACATCATCGTCAGTGATCGCATCCACCGTATTGTCCAAAGTCAGTCCTTTATATTCTCCGATCGTAATATATTTCTCTACATTCTCAACAGAAACAAGACGCGTAGTTCCTGTCTCTGCTTTCTTCCCGTCAGCAGCTCCTTCTGTCTTTGTACCGTCTGTGATAACAGCACCGCCATCACCACACGCAGATGCTGTCAGTGCAAAACAAACTGCAAGCATGGCAAGATATATTTTTTTCTTCATAATAATCAATACTCCCTTCTACATTCCAGGTACCGGAGTTGGTCTTGAAGAATCCCATACTTCCGATACATCAAAAAGATCACTGAGCATTTCCGGATTATAATACATTCTGTATCCATCCAGATTTCTTCTTCCCTGTCGAAAATAATCATCTGTAATCTGTACAAAATACTGACTGGAATCTACATTACAGAAATAGCGGTATCCCTGACTCTTATAAAACTCATATTTCTCATTGTCTGCCGAATATCCTTCCCAGCTTCCGATATCCGCACCAAATGCAAAAATGATCATATCTGTTTCTCCAAGTATGGGAGCCACATATTTCTTCCATTTTTTATCATCTCTTTTCAGATCATCCAGAGAAGTGGCAGCCACATCCTTATGTCCCCATGTATGGCTTGCAAATTCCCAGCCTTCTGCCTTCATAGCCTTAGCTACCTTTTTTGCATTTTTCACTTCCTGCTTATAGTTAAAATCCGGATGATCTTCCAGGAATTTTTTCTGATCATCCTGCAGTTTTTTTCCGGTCTTATATGCAATATCCGTACGATATCCCAGAACACCGTCATAACCTGTCATTGCAAGGATTCCCTTTCTTCCATGATAGGAAAAATCCGGATGTTCTTTTACAAAAGTATCGATCAGCGGAACCATATCATAATCTCCTGTGGAAACACTTCCGTCATCCTCAATATATTCGTTCTTGACCTCACCATTGGAATCCACTACAAGTTTCGATGCGAAACCATCTCCGTCCATATAGTGATAATAACTCACATCATCCTGAGAAAGCACAAATGGAATTTTTCCCGGCGGCAGCATAATACTGCCTCTGGACATAGTTCCGTCCTCATTGATAACCGCCATGTCGTGCGGACTGACCATGACATATCCCTTATCATACATACTCTGTATGATTTTGTTAAACTCATCAATTGTTGTCATATACTGGTTATATCCATTACTGTCTGAATCCCCGTCAAATGCTCTGGCAGTGTCTTTGATCAGTGTATGAAAGAACACGTGCGTGATCTGCTCCAGCGGATATTCTGTACAGGTGGCTTTCGTATTTTCGTAATCCGAAACTGCACTCTGCATATCCGTATTACTTTCGTAATCCGGCTGACTCTTAAGCAGTTCTATGGCGCCATCATAATCATACTGTACAGCCATAAGCGCTGCCTGCTCCATAGGATTTTCCTGTTTCTCATCTGCCTCTTCTGTATCTTCGTTGTCAGTCTGCTCTCCCTCATTCAGACCATCATCCTGCTGTGTATCTTCTGTACTTTTCTCTGTATCAGCATCCTGTTCATCAATTGTCTGCTGTTCTGTTTTTTTCTCAGTTTCCACATTTTCAGCTCTGGAACTCAGAAATGGAATATCCTGTTCAAACGGAATGAGCCCACATCCGCTTACTCCTAACGAAATACTCAAAATAGCTGCTGTTACACATGCTATCCTTTTTCTCATATATTGTCCCCTTTCAGTTATGCACAGAGATCATACTCACCCCATAGTTGGAACCGGCACCGGTCTGGAAGAATCAAACACAGACTGTGCATCAAACAGATCTGAGAGAAGTTCCGGATTATAGTACATTCTGTATCCGTCCAGATTTCTTCTTCCCTGCCGGAAATAATTACTGCGGATCTGCACAAAATACTGGCTTGAATCCACATTACAGTAATAATTATAGCCCTGGCTCTTAAGATATTCGAACTTCTCCCCCGAATAATCTTCAACACTGGTAAGATCTGCTCCAAATGCAAAAATAATAATATCTGTTCCGCCTATCAGAGGATCAACATTTTCTTTAAACTTCTGTGTATCTGCCTGTAATCTCTCCAGACTGATCTGACTTACATTCTGATGTCCCCATGTGTGGCTTGCAAACAGCCAGCCTTCATCTTTCATAGCCTGCGCTACTCTGGCTGCATTTTCTCTCTCTGTATTCAGATTAAAATCCGGATGCTCATCCAGCCATTTTACTTTATCTGCATCCAGATCATCCGGACGGGTTTCATAACTGCTGTCTGTGCGATAACCAAGAATTCCATTGTAACCGGTAAGGGCAACAATTCCTTTAGCACCTCTGTAAGAAAAATCAGGATGTTCCTCTACAAAACGATCGATCAGAGGAACCATATCATAATCGCCTACAGAAATACTGCCATCATCTTCCACATATTCATTGCGGATTTTTCCTTCCTCATCTACGATAAGTTTGGTTGCAAATCCGTCCCCGTCCATATAATGATAATAACACACATCATCCTGCGAAAGCACAAACGGTACTTTACCCGGAGGAAGGAGAATCTCCCCTGCATTCATATTCCCATTTTCATCCGCTGTCGCCATGTCATAAATGCTGACCATGACATATCCCTTATCATACATGCTCTGAGTAATCTGGTTAAATTCATCAATCGTTGTCATAACCTGATCGTAATCTCCTGACTTGTAATCCCCGTCAAAAGCCTTACCGGTATCTTTGATCAGAGTATGATAAAAGACGTGTGTCACCTGGTCTAACGGCCAGGAAACGCAGGATTCCTTCTTTTTCTGATAAACCTTAACCGCATGCTGAAACTTCTCACTTGTCTGATAAGTCTCACTGTTTTGCAGCATACTTATGGCTTTATCATAATCATACTGTTTTGCAGCATACTTTGCCTGCCTGTAAAGAGTTTTGTCCTCTTCACTCAGTCCATCTGTATCCTGAACTTCAGGTGTCACCGCATTCTCAGCTTCTGCCTCTGCATTTGTCTGCTGAGCTGTTTTTTCTTCTTCTGTTTTCCTGTCTGCAGATTTCACCATCTGCGCAATCTTAACCTGCTGCTCACTGACAAAATTCTGCAGTTCTTCCCCGTAAAATCCTATTCCAATCCCAATTGCAGCGGCCGCCACCACCACTATGCAGCCTGCGATACGCAGTCTTTTTTTTCTGCGGCGAAGTTTATTGCGGCGTTCCAGTCTGGCTGCCCTACGGGCTTCATAAGCTTTATTATCATCAAAAAAGAAATCTTCGTCCTCGCTTGCTGCCGGAGGTTCTTCGTCTATCTCTTCTGTATTTGGTTTTTCTGCATTTAGCTCTTCTGCATTTGGTTCTTCTGCCTTTAGTTCTTCTGCATTTGGTTCTTCTGCATTTAGTTCTTCTGTATTTGTCTTTTCTGTATTTACTTTTTCCTTATCTGAAAGTCGCTCCTCTTTCTTCTCAGAGTCGGGCTTTAATTCGCTCATGCTTTTCTCCTTTTTATCATATCCGTTTTTTACTCACAAATTATTCTGTCACAAAATAACTCCACAATTCCCGTTACATATATTATAACCACACATTATGATTCCATCCTGTAAAAATGTCTTTAACTGTTCCGCATATTTACCATTACTGTTCGCTCCGGCAAATATTGTCGCATTACAGTTTTGCTACAATTATAACCTTTCATAATGTAAATTTCTACCGCTTTCCATCCATTAATTCTTTTTTTGCAATTGCGTTTTACCTTATTTAATGATAAAATAATTTTTATGCAATGGACTGTCCGTACCAACAGTCCCTGTGAAAACACATACATTAGGGAGGATGCAAATGAGTACAGTAACAATAGTCCTTCTGGTCATTCTTGTTATCCTGATCGCTGCACTGATCGGTTTATATTTCTTCGGAAAAAAAGCCCAGAAGAAACAGGAAGAACAGCAGGCTCAGATTGAAGCAACTAAACAAACCGTTTCCATGCTGGTTATCGATAAAAAGAGGATGCCACTGAAAGAATCCGGACTTCCTCAGATGGTAATTGAACAGACACCTAAACTTATGCGCCGTTCCAAGCTTCCAATCGTTAAAGCTAAAATCGGACCAAAGATTGCGATTATGATCGCAGATGAGAAGGTTTTCGACCTGATCCCGCTTAAGAAAGAAATCAAAGCCGAAGTAAGCGGTCTTTATATTGTAGGCGTAAAAGGAATCCGCGGTTCCCTTCAGACACCGGCTCCCAAAAAGAAAGGTTTCTTTGCAAAATTCAAGAAAGACAAAACTGCCAGATAAATGCAGTCAGACATATAAATTAAAGGTCAGTGAATCGTGTCATCCATACACACAGATCACTGACCTTTTTCTGTTTGGATCAGACAGATATCTGCAACGAAGCAGAGAACTTACCAGATCTGATCAAATTGTAAAATTCTTACAGTCCTTTGGCTGTGCCTTAATCGCAAGATAACAGTCTGCCACATGCTCCTGGTTCATATCAAGCGCATAATCCACTTTCATGTCAAGACCGCCATCACTCTCCTGCAGATTCAGATTCGTCGCCGCAATCCCCATTTCAATAGTTCCATAGGGAGTGGTATAGTAAGTCATATTCTTCTTACCCTGTTCAAAAACCATATGAACATTGACCACACCTTTCTTGCGGACCTCCATTCCCTTCCGGGAAATTTTTATGTAATTGACGGTAGGTTCTGCAAAATCCTCCATGACTTCCTCATAGCGCAGATAATGACTTCCGTTCCGGAAATAATACTGTCCCGGTACAACAATCTCCAGAGGTTCCTGTTCACCGTCTGCATCCATTGTCTGAAGTCCCCTTACATGAATCAGCACTTCTTTATCCATTCTTCTCATACTCCTGTTTTTATACTGTTCAAAACCTGTTTTTATGTATCTATATTATAACCATTCAGCAATCTGCTGTTTTTAATACTTCTCAATATCTATTTTTTTCGTCATCTCCACATCATATGGAAGAATCGAATTGGCAAATGCCTTAAACTCATCTGCCAGATCACTCACATAGAAGCGATACGGAAATTCATTCTTCTCTGTACCTTCACCAGCAAGTCCTTTTTCCTCCAGAAGCCTTCCCAGCTCCAGTGCGGTTTCATAAGCCGGATTCACCAGACATACTCCGTCTCCCATGATCTTTCTGATGGTGGAACGAAGCAATGGATAATGAGTACATCCCAATATCAGTGTATCCACCTGCTTATCCTGAAGTTCCTTCAGATATCTGGCAGCGACCTCATCAGTCACCGGATCATGAAGCCACCCTTCTTCTACCAGTGGCACAAACAGCGGACATGCTTTGCCGAAAACAGTGATCTCCGGATCCAGATGCTTCAGATACTCTGCATGTATCCCACTTCCTACAGTTCCCACAGTACCAATGATTCCTACCCTCTTATTTCGGGTCTGGGCAGCCGCCACTTTAGCCCCCGGTTCTATCACGCCAATGATGGGAATGTCAAACTCATCCCTCACTGCATCCAGGGCAAAAGCGCTGGCTGTATTACATGCAACCACAATCGCCTTTACCTGCTGCTGCTGAAGAAAACGAATGATCTGCCGGGAATACCGGATGATAGTTTCCTTCGATTTACTTCCGTAAGGCACTCTCGCCGTATCACCAAAATATACGATTTTTTCTGAAGGAAGATTACGCATGATCTCACACGCAACAGTCAGCCCTCCCACACCGGAATCAAATACTCCTATCGGTGCCTCTCTGTCTATTTTCATTGATTTCTATTCTCCATCTCTATTGATTGTCTCACTATTCTATCACCAATCAAGAGCCTGTGCAAGCCAGAAGGATATCTTTATGTCATCTTTCTGTCCTTTATTTTCCTCAGGGAACTGCGAGAAGCAGAATTTCGGGTACAATGTCCCCCACCATGCAGTAACTGCAGTCTGTTCCTGTCGTCTTTCAGCGATTTTTGCTATCTTCCCGGACATTCCCGGCATTGCTCTCATCATAAGAACACCAACAGTTGCCACGAACAGAACAAACGACAGTTTTCTTCTTAATTTTTTGTTCTTACTCTTTTTATTCATCATTGTCCCTCTCTCCTGTTATATCTTATCAGTTACCATATCTGCCTTTGTTATTTTCCTATATATTTTCTTATTTTATATGGAATTTCCAGGCAGCACTTTAATATTTGGATTATGCCAATATTTTCCTGATTTATACTTCCACTTCCAGACTTCCATTTCTGATCTTCACAATCGGAAGCCGCAGGATTTTATCTTCTTTATATTTTTCATAGAAAAGCTCTCTGAGTGTCACAGCCGTAATATTTCCTCCTGACATTCTGTTTCGGATCAGTCCTGTAATATATTCTCCTGCTGATGAATTATCCTCCCCATGCCAGTTCAGGATCTCCCCTGCGTCCTCCGCCTCAAACACATAAAGATCTTCCCCCACAAAAATCTCCTGTTTCAGATAATCCAGCACCATTCTCCATCTTCCGTCCTCCACCAGTGTTCTCCCCATGACCAGAACCTGCAGATGCCCCATATCAAGAAGTTTTTCCTGTGACTGATCATACATTTTTTCAATCCGGGTGAAATCAGCACCACTGATCTGCAGAACCCGGGAACCGCCATCTTCTTCCTCTTTTCCCTGCCCCGTACTCTCAGAAAGATCCGGCATCCCATAGGTAAGACAGATTCCTTCTTCTGAGGCATCCACGCCAAGTGCCATAGGATACATTCTCTTCTCCGGTTCCACAGCCACACCACATCCGCTCATAAAAAGACTGACTGACAAAATCCCGGTCACCACACCGACTGCCCTTTTCCTCTGCTTCCTGCGGTGTCCCTTTCCTCTGATAAACATATAAAACTGACAGATGAGAATTCCCGGGACGAAAATATGCGCCAGACACCATCCAAAATAATCCAGTATTCCTTTTCCCTCTTCTTCCAGAAGCGAAATCAGGAAAACCAGTGCCGGAAGCCAGAACCTCCCCTTACCAGGATGAGATTTCCCGATAATCTGATTTCCATAATACAGCAGACTCCCTATTGCAAAAAGCAGACTGTAAAGCAGAAATCCCATCCACAGGATGTCAAATCTGGCCAGTACATTTCCCGGAAGATCTGCGCCTGCCAGCAGAGGCAGGACCGGATAACTTTCCGCCGCTACCCTGTCATATCCCAGAACTGCCGGAAGCAGAAGCTCCATTCCAATAAGAATCCCGCCAAGTGTCAGGATCCCTCCTGCCACCGTCTTTCCCGCACTTCCGTATTTCTCCACATTTCCCAACAGAAACGGCAGCAATGCAACCGGCGAAAAAGCACACAGAGTTCCATAAAAAGACTGACTGACATTTCTCACTGTAAGCTCCTCCCACCGGATTTCTCCCATGAGATATTCCGTTTTTGCCTGTGGCACACAAAGTATCATCATTATCATAATCCCGCCAAGAAGCAGGCCACCTGATACTTCCGCCATTCTTCCTCTTCTCTGTACACCTTTGCAGGTTCCGACAGAACATACCAGAACCGCCCAGAATGCGATCCATCGGCCGGATACTCCTGTGATCAGCTTTACAGGAACCAGCCTCCTGAGAAGTGCCAGCAGATATCCCCCCGCCATCAACACATAGATCAGAAAAAAAATCCCGATCATCCTTCCCGCAAAAGCACCTGCAGACTTTACCGGATCTTCAAATGAAGGTGTCAGCCGTATCAGCCAGATTACATAAAACCCAAGCAATATCAGCGCAAAAATCATTCCCGCCACTGCACTGATCCCGTTCATTCCACCCTTTCCGAAAACGCAGAGCATAAATGGTGCCAGTAATGCCAATATCATCTGCCTGTACAGCTGCCTGTGGGAAATTCTGTTATTCTCTGCAAATCTCATGAACCAGACTCCTTTCTCTTTAAACGGATCTTCTGCTCCTCTCTTGCATAAAGCGGTCGTAATACCCTCTTGCGCAGCGGAACTCTCAGAATCCCTTCTCCTCTGCTGCCCTTCTGTTCTTTCTTTATAAAAGGAACCAGATAAGGAATACCAAAACTTATCAGGCCTGCCAGGTGCCCTATAACCAGATATACTCCCAGCACGATTCCGTAAATTCCCAGATAACCTCCCAGGATCAGAAACCCATACTTCACCAGCCGAAATGCTGCTGCAAACTCTTCATTTGGAACAGTCATAGAGCCAAGCGCAGTCAACGCCACGATCATCACCACGATCGGACTCACAAGATTTGCCTCTACCGCTGCCTGTCCGATCACCAGTCCGCCAACAATGCCAATAGCATTTCCCAGAGATCCCGGAACTCTCACCCCAGCCTCCCGAATCAGTTCAAAAGCCAGTTCCAGAAAAATCAGTTCCACCACACTGGAAAAGGGCACTCCTTCCCTCGCCTCCGCAAAAGACAGTATCAGTGCAGATGGCAGAATCTGTGTATGGAAACGTATCACTGCCAGGTAAAGTCCCGGCAGAACAGTCGCCATGATCACAGCCAGATATCGCAGTATTCTGAGAAAGGAAGCCATCTCGAACCTGTGATACCAGTCCTCGCTGCTCTCCATGAAACTGCTAAAATTTCCCGGAAGGATCAATGCTTCCGGAGAATTATCACACAGAATCACAACCTTACCTTTCAGGATTTCCTGCACAGCACGATCCGGACGTTCCGTTGTCTGATACTGAGGAAAAGGAGAATACCACACATCTTCTGTCAGCTGTTCAAGCATACCGCTGTCAAGGATTCCGTCAATCTGAAATTCTTCCAGCCGTTCCTTCACTTCTTCCAGAAGTCCCTCATGTACCAGGTCATCCATGTATAACACCTGCGTTAAGGTATGAGAGCGCACACCGATTTTATATTCTTCCACCTTAAGTCTGGTATCACGAAGCCTTTTTCTTATCAGTGCACTGTTACTTTTCACACTGTCCGAAAATCCTTCCCTGGAACCCCGCAGCACCTTTTCCGATTCTGCCTCCATCACACCTGTGGATGGATAACCTTTGCTGGAGATTTTCATCGCCTTGTCATATCCATCTATGAAAAACACTGCATTCCCTGCAAGCATGGCATCTATGGACTCGTCAAGATTCTCCAGTTTCTTTACATCTGCGATCCCAAGACTGTTATGCCTGACAAATTCCTGAATATCCTCCGGCGAAATCTCCCAGAAATGATTGATCATCTTTCCAAGCGCAGAATCATCCAGCATCATGTTGGAAACCGCAACTTCTATATAGACCATAAGGCAGTCCACCTTATGTTTATCTCCCAGCCGCATGGGACGAATCAGAATATCACTGCAATTTTCCAGCCTGCTTCGCAGATATTTCTCATTCTCCCTCAGATTTGCAGATACTTTCCGGGATTCTTCCAGTTTCTTCAATAATTTCCCACCTCGTTTCATACCGGTACATCGTTTTCGATGTACCAGACAGATCTGTTGCCAGTCGGCAATATTCATAAACCCACTTACATACATGGATACGCAAAAAAAGAGAGGCATCCTGCCTCTCTTAGAATTTCCCGATATTCAGATATTATACCATTCTTATCTGTGTCCCCTGGATTTCTCTTTCTCTGCACGCTCACGTTCTGCATCCTCAGCCTCAATAGAACGCATGATAGCCATTCTCTGATTCTCGATATGCTGGAAAGAAAGCTGTTTCGCGCGTTCCACGTCGCGCTCTCTGATCGCCTTTGTCAGTTCCTCATGTTCCTTCACCAGAACATCTCGTGTTTCACCTTCTTTCAGATATTCCACACGATAACGATAAATCTGCTCACGCATATTGTTGAGTACCTGGATCAGCCTCTTATTATCAGAAGCCTGATAAATAACCTCATGGAATGCAACGTCAGCCTCCGCAAGCTTAACAAGATTTCCCTCTGCGATCGTATGTTCAAACTCCTTGGCAGCAAGCCAGAGTCTTCTCATTTCTTCTTCAGTCATACGGGCACATGCTTTCTCAATAGCTACATTCTCAAGAGCAATACGAACCTCCAGAACATCATTCAGATCCTTCTCTGTGATATTGGCAACCTGGGCACCACGTCTCGGGATCATCACTACCAGACCTTCCTGCTCCAGCTTACGCATTGCCTCTCTGATAGGAGTTCTGCTCACGCCAAGTCTCTCTGCCAGCGCAATCTCCATCAGTCTCTCACCAGGTTTCAGTTCGCCCTTCAGGATTGCCTGACGCAGCGTATTAAAAACCACATCCCTTAATGGAAGATATTCATTCATATTTACTGAAAAATCACTTGTCATTTGTATTCCCTCCTGCTTTCGTTACTTCTGTGGCAAAAACCGTCTTCGCCAGCCGGCTCTTTCTGAGAACCTCTGCTGCCGCCTCCATCTTCTCACGATCATCAAAGATTCCGAACACTGTAGGACCACTTCCACTCATCATCGCCTTTAACGCACCATGACTCTCCATCAGTGCTTTGATTTCGCCAATTACAGGATATTTCTCTATAATTCCCGGCTCAAAAACATTTCCCATCTTCTGTGTCATTGCCAGAAGATCTCCACGTTCTATATCTCCTATCATCCCGTCAATATCCGGATGAGAAGAAATCTTATCCAGCTGAAGGCTCTCATAGGCAGCTTTGGTGGAAACATTGATTCCGGGCTTACCGATCAGTACAAAACAGTCCGGCACCTGAGTGATCCTGGTCAGTTTCTCCCCGATCCCCTCTGCCAGGGCAGTTCCTCTCATCACACAGTACGGAACATCTGCCCCGATATTCACAGCACGATCCATCAGCTCCTTCTGGCTCAGTCCCAGTTTAAAAAGCCGGTTGATCCCCACCAGTGCAGCTGCCGCATCCGAGCTTCCGCCTGCCATACCTGCTGCCACAGGAATAAATTTCTCAAGATGGATATCCACACCACCCTTAACCTGAAATTCATCCATCAGAAGCTTCGCCGCCTTATACACCAGATTTCGTTCATCATTCGGAATATAGGAATAATTGACAGACAGGGAAATCCCCGGCTTCCTCACCCTCTTCATCTCCAGAACATCATACATCTGTATCGTCTGCATGATCATCCGGACTTCATGATAGCCATCCTCTCTCTTTCTGAGAATATCCAGTCCCAGATTTATCTTCGCCAATGCACGTAAACGCATAAAATCCTCCGTTTCCAACAATATCATCCGTATATAACTGTACTTTCGCAATTATATTTGTACTTTGTATACAATAAAACTCTTTGCGCATATTTTAAATCATTTTTTTTAAGTTTTCAATATAGGAGTTTTCATTTTTTCCGGAAATTTTTTTCATTATCATCCCTGCCTGACAAGAATTAACGACTGCCCCGGCTTTACCTCTTTTTCCGTAAGACTGTTCACACCCGAAATCTCATCCACAGTTGTATAAAATTTCTTTGCAATATCCCACAGGGTATCTCCGGCCTTTACAATATAGACCGTAATTCCCGGCATACTTTCCAGTTTCTTACGATCCAGCGGCTGTTCTTCCACAGATTCAATAAGCTGCTCTTCCCACTGTCTGAACACAAGCACATTCAGTCCCACCGCCGCCTTGACTTCAATCTCATCCCCATCTGCCATTGCAGTGGAAAGCTGTTCAAGGTCAGCCTGAAGTAAATATGTGCAATCCTTCCCGATCTCTTCTGCCTCGATCAGATGGGTAAACGGAAGCATGGCATCCATAGAATAAAACGGCATTTCATCATTTCCAATAATATACAGGATCTTGAGTGCCACAATTCCTTCTGCCACAATTCCCTTATCCGTAATCCTGGTCTTATCTACTTTTACCTTACCGCTGCTGTGGCAAAGCTGTAAAACTTTTCCCTGACTCTCCTTAACTTCTATCCGGTCTGTCAGACGACACCTGGAAAAATTCCGTACCAGAAGACTTTCCAACATTTCCTTTTTCCGATGAAGAACACATTCTTTGTGTGGGCTGTATGCATCAAGAAGAAGTTCATGCTCCTCTTCCCTGTACATTTTCATATTTAATTCCAGTACCACATCCACCTGCAGGATACGTTCTTCACCATCCGGATCAGGCTTTACCTCTATCCCCTGATGAAGAAGAGACACCTCAATATGTGGGATCAGATCTTCCATACAGCCACTGCATTCCATCTCATTGGAAAAAGGCATGGTATACTCCAGCCACTGAGGTGGATTCTCCTCTTCATACCCTGTATACAGAAGAAAAACCGCAAGCTCTCCTTTCACCCGGAGTTTGTTCTCTCCCGGCCGCAGATCCAGATTCCTCGGTTCAGCCATATACCACAGAAGGTTTTCTACATTCGGTCTGTTTGACGCAAGAGTAATATCATCCTTAATGCGCAGAGTATCTTTTTTATGTACACGAAGACTCATAAGCCGGATTTTCTCCGTTTTCACAGAGACTTCCTGATCCTCTGCGGAAACCGGAAGTTCAACGACTGCCAGTTCATCTACCACTGCATAAAAAGTTACAATTGCTTTAATATTCAGTTTTCTGGAATGGATCATATGAACACTGAGATCCTCAATCTCCCATTTCAGACACAGCTTATCTCCCCCTTCGATTCCCTCCAGATTAATCATCTCATCCAGCGGAAGCTTCGCAGAAAGGCTGTAAATCCTGCCCTCTTTTTCTCCCACATAAAGCAAATCTGCATTTAATGTCCCTTTAAGAAGCGCTCTTCCTTCACTCAGCCTCACTTCCTCCATGGAAACATCCGCTTTGCTCTGCACCAGTCTCCCGATATCCGGTTTCACATCGGGCACATTATAGTCCTCGTCAAAAGTCGCCTGCGCTGCCGCTTTATTTTTGATCCGCAGCATCTGAATACTTTCTTTTTTTAATTCCAACCTGCTTCCTTCCTTTCTCTGTTTACTTTATGATAAAACCCAAAAATTCTATCGGTTTCTCTGTTTTTCTGATTTTCAGGACAATACAGGGATAAGACGGTTCACTGCCTGCATCCGCTTTCTCCGGACCTA
>UMFG01016134.1_pt1 | contig 13212 bp, 9 predicted proteins | sample 1964961 | NCBI WGS metagenome assembly UMFG01 (sample SAMEA4836041, study PRJEB28245) | human gut metagenome | biome: gut microbiome; material: fecal sample | place: Denmark | collected 2008
GCTCCTTATGAAGTTGAATTAATTTTTCATAAGGATATAGCTGAGTCTTTTTCATTACCCCCGAAAAGAGGCGCTAAGCGCCGGATTTCGGGGGGGGGGGATTAAACTCAAATATTCTTTAGGATCAAATAATTATTTTTATAAAAAAACTATTCAGCTTTTGTACCGAGTGTTTTTTTAAAGGATGAACAATGACGTTTTCCCGCTTCATCGTAGCTGCAGATCACCGTCCCCTCAATGCCTTGTCGCAGGGATGTGCCGGAATTTTCTGCAGGTACAATTTTTTTACCTTTGACGGACAATTGGATGACAGGCTCCTTGCTCTGTTTTAAGCTGGCACCGTGCAACGCCTTATCGCCACTGTCTGAGATCTGCAATGAAGGCTCATACTCATTAGCATTTACTACTGCCCACGTTACCGTCATGGAAAGCAGTGCCAAAATAGTCATGGGCTTCTTCAGATAAAAAACAAGATCTATCACTTTCATTTAAAGCTCCGCAAATAAATTACCGACATATACTGCACTGCGTTTTAAGATCTACATAAGCCTGTCCGAAGGCTGTCCTATCAGCGGGCTTCTCATTGTTTCTTCATATAATCGCCAACATTTAAAAGACCGAGGTCCTGCATATCCTTGATAAAACGATCTCTGGTATAGCTACCGTCTTTTTTAAATTTTAAAGTTGCTATTTGCTCAGGATGATCCTTTAAAAATTTGCGGTTGAGCTCGTCGGATGGATCCTCAGGATCGCCGCGATCACCCGTGCATACCGGCTGTGAATGATCTGCAAAAATCATATAGTCGTAAGAATACCAAGGGATTTCATAATTGCAGGAGCGTCTTATGGAGTCGACCTTATAGAATTTTTTGACAATATTATTGGCAAAATAGGTCTTCACCGCACGTACGTCGCCGATAAACATATATTTGGAGGTTTTTACCCTAAAGGGACTTACCACCAGATCACGCTTTCCCTCGGCAAGCTGCGAGGCGATCTCCAAATCACGCTTCCTGCCGTCAAGCATGGCCGTATGATAGCCTGCAGCCGTATTGACAACGGTTGGGGCCAAATAGATCACACAGAGCGCACAAAGAGCAAGGGATATTCTGCGCGGTAACAGCTCTACACCGTAACGCTTTGCAAGCACATACAGAGCGCAGAGGAACGCGGACGTAAAAAATGTAAACGGCGCCGAGGAACGATTGGGGAAATTTGGGGATGCCAGCATGACCGTAAGACTTAAAAAGCCTGCTAAAAACAGCCACCAGGCTACATACCAATTACGCCTTGCCGAAGCATCCTTCTTCAAAACTCCGCTTTTAACAATCCTGTAAATGCAAAAGACACAGGCTAAAAGCAAAGGAAGCTGTGTAAGCAAAGTAGCAAAATAAATTTCAACTGCACTTGGAAAGTGCCCCCAAAAGGTAAAGCCCCCGTCCTCCATAGATTGTAGACGGGCGTTATTGCCGGGCGACAGCATGAGCAAAAGATAACCGACAAAGAGTCCGACAGCTCCTGCTAACTGCCACAGGCGCAGACGATGCTCCTTAAAAAACACCAGCAGGGCGAGGAATGTACAGGCAAGGGCCGCCGCTCCGGTGTTTTCATTGGTCCAACCGGCCAAAACGCCTGCAATCATATAGAGGACAGCAAAAATACCTCCCCTTTCTTGATCTGAATTTAAAAGACTTTGTGCGTACGGAAGCAAAAAGAGCAAAATTATGGTGGTCGTGTACAGATAATTGCTCGACGACACGGGCATGAACACCACCTCGCCGAAGATTCTAAGGCACAGCCACAACGCCATGCTTACAATGAAAAGCGGCATGAACTCCAAGGTACGCACGGCTTTTATAAAGGAGGTGCCGCGGGCTAAAGCGATCATGGCCACCATAGCCGTTGCATAGCACGCACCGTTTAGAACGGCCGAGGTTGGTTTTCCGAAATAGAGCAGGAGCTGAGCTATCACATGCGCTACGGTGCGGCCGCCCCATTCAAAATAGTGGGCCCACTGTGAAACAGCAATATCCTTTAGGGATTCAACGGGTAAATCACTGCCCTGCACCAGCATATAACGATAGTCATTGGAAAAATAAGGCATCATATAGGCACATGCGGCGATAAAAGCAGTCCACAATGCCAAATACACATAGGTTTTAGTGCGCATCTTCGTATTTGTTTAGCTCAAGTTTTCTTCTAAAATAGTTACGCAAGTATAGCGCAGTATGTCCTGGCTAAATTACAAAAAAACATTTTTAATATTTTCAGATCATGAGCTTAACAAACTTCCTTCCTAAAAATCTGCAAAGCGGATTTTCCTCTGTTTTAAAAAAATGCGGCAATTTGCCGGGCATGTCCTTGTCCATGATCTGCGCCGCTCTAAAGGAGCTTTCGCAAAAAAACACCCTTTTTATATGTGCCGACGGCTTTGATGCCCTTTCTCTAAGCAGCGAGCTCTTCCACCTTGCACCCTTAAGCGACATCAGAGTTTTTCCGGATTGGGAGACCTTGCCCTACGATCAGCTCTCTCCGCATCAGGATATTATTTCGGCAAGACTTAAGTTTTTAGCCGATCTACCTTATGTAAAAAATGCCTCGCTCATCATCCCGCTTTCGGCCCTGATGTCCAGATTGCCACCGCGATCTTTTTTACAATCACGCAGCCTGCATTTAAAAACCGGTGATCACCGCGACATCCAGGAGATGCAAAGGGAGCTAACGGAGCAAGGCTATCTCAAGGTCGAGCAGGTTCTGTCCCACGGTGAATTCAGCTGCCGCGGGTCCATCGTGGATCTCTTTCCCATGGGCAGTCCCACTCCCTATCGCATAGATTTTTTGGATGACGAAATCGACTCCCTGCGTACCTTCGATATTGATACCCAGCGCTCGCTTACCAAAATAAACGAAATCAATCTGCTGCCGGCGCACGAGTTTCCGCTTGATGATCAGGGCATAAGCGCCTTTCGCTCGAATTACCGCGATGCTTTCCCTGGAGCCAATCTTCAAACTCATAGCGTTTATCAGGCCGTGTCGCGCGGCGCAGTGCCGGCGGGAATTGAATATTATCTGCCGCTCTTTTTTGCAGAGATGTCCTCTCTCTTCTCTTACCTGACCACAGAATGCGTAACCGTTTTGGTAGGGGACGTGCACAAAGCCGCCGCCGATTTTTATGCAGAGGTTTTAAAGCGTGCCGCAGAATTTGCCGGCAATCGCGATCACCCTCCCCTGCCCCCAGAGCGCGTATTCATTACCCCCGATGAACTTAAGGATCTTTTAAAGCCCTATGAATGCATAGAGCTTTGCAAAGCCCCCCTAAGTGAGGAGGAAGAGGCAAAGCGTGGCTGTGCCAACAGCATTTTCTCCCCGCTTCCCGACATTACTTTCGACCGCAATGATAAAAGTCCCTGCGCCAAATTCGAGGGCTTTGTAAACGACTTTGTCACAAAAGGCGGGCGCATATTGATATCGACCCTAACCGAAGGGCGTCGCCAGGCCCTGCGTGATATGCTGCCGTCCTCACTTATAGCTAAAACAGGAATAAAGCCGGCCTCCAGCCTCAACGATTTCCTCCAAGCTGATGCCCCTCTCATGCTCACCGTGGCGGCCTTCTCAGAGGGCTTTATGTATGAGAAAGGAAAAATGGCCTTTGTAACCGAAAGCGAGTTGCTCGGAATAAGCATAAGCTCACGCCGTCGTGCCCGCAGAAAGTCATCGGTATCTGAGGATTCGCTCATACGCAATTTAGCGCAACTAAAGGAAGGACAGCCGGTAGTACATGTCGATCACGGAATAGGTCTGTATCGCGGCCTGCGCACCCTCGAGATCGGAGGGATCAAGGGCGAATATCTGGCCATCGAATATCAAAACGGCGACATGCTCAATATTCCCGTGACCGCCCTCTCCAAGATTGCCCGCTACAGCGGATCGGAAAATCCCAAACTTTCACGCTTAGGTAACGACACCTGGGAAAAGAAAAAACGTAAGGCCGCCGAAAAGGTGCGCGATGTGGCGGCAGGACTTCTTGATCTCTATGCCCGCCGTGCCGCCGCCTCGGGTCGCTCCTTTAAGCTTGATCGTCGCGCCATGGACGAATTTGCATCAGGCTTCGGATATGAGGAAACCCCGGATCAGGCTGCGGCCATCGAGGCCACGCTTCACGATTTGGAAAAGAAGGCTCCCATGGATCGCTTGATCTGCGGCGACGTGGGCTTTGGTAAAACTGAGGTGGCGTTGCGGGCGGCCTTTCAGGTTGCCTCCGAGGGTGCGCAGGTGGCCGTGCTGGTACCCACCACCATCTTAGCCGAGCAACATTATCAGAACTTTAAGGAGCGCTTTGCCGGCACTCCCGTCATTGTCGAGGAGCTTTCGCGCTTCAAAACGCCCGCGGAGCAAAAGAAAAGCATTGAAAAACTTGCCGAAGGGCAGATCGACATCATCATCGGTACACATAAGTTGCTCTCACGCAACATCAAATTTAAAAACCTGGGACTGGTCATCATCGATGAGGAGCACCGCTTCGGTGTCAAGCAAAAGGAGAAGCTCAAGGAGCTGCGCGCTCAGGTCGATCTTTTGACCCTTACCGCCACCCCCATTCCGCGTACCCTTAACATGGCTATGGAGGGCATGCGCGAGCTTTCCATCATTGCCACCGCTCCCGAGCATCGTTTGGCCGTCAAGACCTTCGTGGCACGCAAAAACGATCAGACGGTACGCGAGGCCGTGATGCGCGAATTACGCCGCGGCGGACAGGTCTATTACCTGCATAACGACATTGCCACCATGGAGCAGACGCGGGAGAATCTGGCCAAACTTATTCCCGAGGCTCGCATCGGAGTCGGGCACGGACAGATGAATGAAAAGGATCTGCAAAAGATCATGCGCGATTTTTACAATCAGCGCTTCAACCTCCTGCTTTGCACCACCATTGTAGAAAACGGCTTGGATGTTCCCTCGGCCAACACCATCATCATCGACAGAGCCGATCTTTTGGGACTTGCACAATTGCACCAGATCCGCGGACGTGTCGGACGCTCCCATCACCAGGCCTATGCCTATCTCTTTACTCCCCCCGACGAGCTGATGACACGCGATGCCAAGCTGAGACTGGATGCACTCTCCTCACTTGAGGAGCTCGGTGCCGGCTTTGTACTGGCCACGCACGATCTGGAGATCCGCGGTGCCGGCGAGCTTTTGGGCGAGGAGCAATCGGGACAAATACAATCGGTAGGCTTTTCCCTGTACTCGGAAATGCTCGAGCAGGCCGTGAAAGCCTTAAAGGAAGGCAAGGAGCCTTCACTTGCCGATCTTACGGCCAAAGAGTGCGAGATCGATATGCATCTGCCGGCACTGCTGCCTGATGATTATGTCTCCGATATCAACACGAGACTGTCGCTTTACAAGCGTCTGTCGTCCTGTAAGACCCCCGAGGAATTTGAGGACTTTAAGGTTGAGCTTATTGATCGCTTCGGCTTCCTGCCTAAGAGCGCCGAAAATCTTTTTGAAATAAGTCGCTTAAGGCTCACGGCCACCGAGCTTGGGATCTCGCGCATTACTGGTAACGAAAGCGGAGCCACCATAGAGCTGCTTCCTGAGCACAAGATCGCACCTGAATATCTTATTAAGCTCATCACGTCCTGTAAGCACAACGAATACCGCATGTCGGGACAAAATGCCCTGCGCTGCAATCTCCCAGAGAGCGAGAGCCGCCCGCGCCTTGTGCTTTTAAAGCAGATCCTGCAGGCCTTAAATGCTCACCGCATATGATCCGACCAGTAAGGTCAGTTGCTTACGGAGGATATGAGGATCATAAATATTTAAAGGGAATGCCTAAGCATTCCCTTCTATGTTTGATGAGATAAGGTGACTTTTCGTTTCGTTATTTGGCCCCTGCCTGATAGGCAAGGAAACGTACGAAATTCAAAAGCTGAGGCTCAGTTTTCTCATTGCGCCCCGAGATCCCGAGCAACACCAGATCTCCCTCACCACCGTACACCACGCCCTCAATTTTAAAATCGTTGCAGGTAAACGACCAAGCGCGTTCGATGATGTTGGATTGTACGGGTATGCTGCAGCCCATCTGTTCGGCAGCCACGCGCGCATATCTTTCGCTGTCCAAGGACATACCCTCCCCCTGCTTTATAAGACTTACACTTACGGCCAGTTCGCCGTCGTCGGTAAGATAGGAGAGCGAATCGTCCATGCTGGGATTGGGCTCTACCGTCCAGCCGTTAGGACAGGGAAGCGTTTTCTGTTCGAAAAGCATATGCACGGGATCATCGTTGGCAACGGACGGCATTACATTGAATAAGCCGCACATTGCCAGCGACAGCGCACAAAAAGAATTTCTGAGCATAAAACTTATTTGACCTTTGCGAAGATCTCGTCAGAGATCACAGCGACGTCACGATTTCCGTCGACGGCCACATACTTGGTTTGACCCTTGGCGGCCAAATCCTTATAGAAATCGACCAAGGGCTCGGTCTGAGAATGATAGACCTTAAGACGGGCACGTACCGTATCCTCCTGATCATCAGGACGAGTTACCAAGGGCTCGCCGGTTACGTCGTCCTTTCCCTCAACCTTAGGAGGATTATAGACGATGTGATAGGTACGACCCGAGGCCAAATGCACTCTGCGTCCCGACATACGCTTGACGATTTTCTCATCGGGTACCTGCAACTCAACTACGGCATCGATGGTAATCCCTGCATCCACCAAGGCCTGAGCCTGAGGAATAGTACGAGGGAAGCCGTCAAAGAGGAAGCCGTTTTTGCAATCGTCCTTGGCAATACGCTCCTTTACAAGTCCCAGAATAATATCGTCGGAGACCAGCTGACCTGCATCCATCACGGCCTTAGCCTTAAGTCCCAATTCGGTACCGGCCTTAATGGCGGCTCTCAGCATATCTCCGGTGGAGATCTGAGGAATTGAAAACTCGCGAGTGATGTTCTGAGCCTGAGTGCCCTTACCGGCACCGGGAGGTCCTAAAAGGATGATACGCATATTTGCTCCTGAATATTCATGAATACCGCGCAACGACGCGGAAAACGAAACTAATTATACAGCGTGAACGCTTTTTTTTGAAACGAGAAAAGGGATCCCTTAAGGAGATCCCCTTTTAAAGCTTTTTAGCCGGACACCGTATGCAATGTCGCGATGTTACAGGCTATATCAGCCGAGCAACAATGAATTTAGGTTTTTAACGAAGCTTGAGGGATCCTTAAGTCCGCCCTGATCGGCAAGCAGAGCCTGCTCAAAAATGATCTCAGCCCACTTCTTAAAGCGCTCGTCGTCACTTTCGGCAAAGGCCTTCTTAACCAAGGCATGATCGGGATTGAGCTCGAGAGTATATTTCTCATCGGGAAGCTTCTGACCCGAGGCCTCAAGCAGACGCTTCATCTGCGAGGTCATCATACGATTGGAATCGGAGATCACGCAGGAAGGTGAATCGGTAAGACGTGAGGAGATCTCAACATCCTTAACCTTATCGCCAAGAGCGGTCTTAAAGCGCTCGATGAGATCCTTGTTCTCCTTGGCGGCAGTCTCCTTCTTTTCCTTCTCTTCCTTAGCACCCAGCTCGTCGGAAAGCTTGAGATCGGAGGCGGCGGCGGAGACGAATTCCTTACCCGCATAGTCGTTCACGTTGCCCATGAGCCACTCATCGATGCGCTGCCACATGAGCAACACCTCGATGCCCTTCTTCTTGAGAGTCTCAAGATAAGGGGAGTTGGCGGCAGCCTCGTAGCTATCAGCGGTCAGATAATAGATCTTGTCCTGTCCCTTCTGCATGCGAGCAATATAATCGTCAAGCGATACGCATTCCTTTGAGCCCTCGCCTGCGGTGGAGGCAAAGCGCAGAAGCTTCATCACCGCCTCGCGATTGTCGTAATCCTCGGCAGGACCTTCCTTCAGGCAATTGCCGAATTGTCCCCAGAACTGCTCATACTCGTCCTTGTGATCCTTGGCTAATTTCTCAAGCATCTGCAGAGAACGCTTGGTCAGTGCCTTCTTGAGCTTTCTCGTTACCTGAGATTCCTGCAAAAGCTCACGGGATACGTTCAAAGGCAAGGCGTTGGTATCGACAAGACCTGAAATGAAACGCAAATAGTTGGGCAGGAAGGCTTCGGCCTTATCCATGATAAATACGCGCTGCACAAAGAGCTTCAGACCGTGCTGATGCTCTCTGGTGAACAGATCCCACGGTGCATTCTTTGGCACGAAGAGCAAGGAGGTATAGTCCATGCTACCCTCAACCTTGTTGTGAGCCCAGGTCAAGGGATCCTGATAATCATGGGAAATGTGCTTGTAAAACTCCTTGTACTCCTCATCCTTTATATCCTTAGGATTGCGGGTCCACAGAGCCTTGGCATCATTAACCTGCTCCCACTCATAATGAGATTTGGGCTCCTTTTTCTCCTCCTCGGAGGCATTCTCGGCCGGAGCGTCGAATTTTTGCACCCACAGCATGACAGGCACGCTGATGTGATCTGAGTATTTGGTGATGGCATCACGTAAGGTCCACTCCTCAAGGAACTCTGAGGCATTGTCCTTAAGGTGCAGTATAACCTCGGTTCCGCGGCTCTTACGATTGATATTCTCGGATTCAAATTCACCCGAACCATCTGACTCCCAACGTACGCCCTGATCCTCGGAGGCATTTACCGAGCGGGACAGCACGGTCACGCGATCGGCCACGATGAAGGCGGAATAAAAGCCTACGCCGAACTGACCAATAAGCTGTGAATCCTTAGCGGCATCCCCGGTAAGGTTCTTCATGAACTCCTCGGTACCGGATTCGGCAATGGTGCCCAAGTGGCTGTTGGCCTCCTCCAGAGTCATACCAATACCGTTATCGGTAATGGTAAGAGTCTTGGCATCCTTATCGGCCTTAACGGTGATCTTAAAATCAGGATCATCCTTTATAAGCTCAGGCTTGGTAAGTGCCAAAAAGTGCAATTTATCGATGGCATCGGAGGCATTGGAGACGATCTCACGCAGGAAGACCTCACGATTGGAATAAAGTGAATTTGCCAGCAGATCGAGCAACTTGGCGACCTGGGTTTGAAAACTATGCTTGGCAGCTGCCATTTTTGCAAAACTCCGTCAACTAATGTTTAACGCAATCGTGTGATCGCGCTTTTAGTGCCTACGTGGGGTCTTATTATTATTTTTCAAGGTCATCGTCGACTGTGTGAGCCTCACTGCACTCAAAAGCATCAGCAATAAAAAAATAATTCTAACAAAATTATCTTAAATAACAAAAAGTTATTAAATAATGTTGGCTATAGCTAACAAAATAGTTGCCTTATGCTAACTATTAAATTATTATGAAGACCATAGAGAAATCTCAAGTTTGCGGCGACAAGGGTCGCCGCTTTTTTTCAACGCCTGGTGCTTAAATTACGGAGATAAAAATGTCAAAAATCGTAAAAGTCCTTGCCCGCGAAATCATCGACTCCCGCGGTAATCCTACCGTCGAGGCCGATGTGTACCTTAATGACGGATCCTTCGGTCGCGCCGCCGCCCCCTCAGGAGCCTCCACGGGTATTCGTGAAGCGCTCGAGCTTCGCGACGGAGATCCCAAGCGCTTTGGAGGCAAGGGCGTTTTAAAGGCCGTTGCCAACGTCAATGAAAAAATAGCCCCCGCCGTTTTGGGGCTTGATGCAGCCGATCAAAGAAGCTTGGATGAAAAAATGATCGCCCTTGACGGTACCAAAAACAAATCGTCCCTAGGCGCCAACGCCATTCTCGCCGTCTCGCTTGCAACCGCAAAAGCCGAGGCTGCCTCGCGCAGGATCCCGCTTTATGCATGGATTGCACAATTAAACGGTACCGCCGGCGTTTATTCCATGCCCTTGCCTATGATGAATATACTCAACGGCGGAGCCCATGCCCAAAATAACGTCGATATCCAGGAATTCATGATCCAACCGGTGGGAGCTACCTCCATACGCGAGGCCGTACGCATGGGAGCCGAGGTATTTCACAGCCTGCAAAGGGTATTGAAAAAAAAGGGCCATGCCTCGGGCGTGGGTGATGAGGGAGGTTTTGCCCCGAACCTAAATTCAAATGCCGAGGCCTTCTCCTGTATTGAAGAGGCCGTAGTGCTTGCCGGCTATCGCTTCGGTAAAGATATAACTCTGGCCATGGACTGCGCCTCCTCGGAGTTTTACGATCCCCAAACCCAAAGATATGAGCTTAAGGGAGAGGGAAAAAGCTTCGATTCAGCCGGCTTCACTCAATATCTGCAGGAGCTTTGTGATCGCTACCCCATCGTTTCCATCGAAGACGGACAGGATGAGGGCGACTGGGATGGATTTAAGCACTTGACCGACGTATTGGGCTCTAAGATCCAACTCGTAGGCGACGATCTCTTCGTGACCAATACCGAGATCCTAAAGGAAGGCATTGCCAAGGGCGTTGCCAATTCCATCCTCATCAAATTCAATCAAATTGGAACCCTGACTGAGACCTTAGATGCCATAGCCATGGCCAAAAAGGCCGGCTATACGGCCATAGTCTCCCATCGCTCCGGAGAAACCGAGGACACAACCATTGCCCACCTTGCCGTAGGTACCGCCTGCGGACAGATCAAAACCGGATCCATGAGCCGCTCCGATCGTGTAGCCAAATACAACGAGCTCATACGCATCGAAGAGGAACTGGGTGACAAGGCTCCTTTTTTAGGTTTAAAGAATGTTAAAAATCAATAGAAGAAGCTTTTATCCGGCTTCATAAATGCGTAAGGAGAGCCCGCATTGGCGGGCTCTTTTTTAAGTCCTTTCAAAGTGCGGCCCATCTATATCGCAATCTCTGTATCCGTTGCGCAGACGCTTTTGCTCAGCTTGGCAGCGCACAGTGAAGATCAGCGCCAAAAAGGCTATATACAGCAGATAATATCCGTAATAAGCTAAAACTCCTGACTGATATTCACCTCTTTGAGCTATATCGCGCAAAAATGAATACTGCCAGGTCAGAGGCCATATTCTGGAGATTGATCTTACCCAATCAGTTAAAAAAGGAATGGCCATAGTGGATCCGCCCAGAATAAAACCGGGAGGAACGAACAAAATCATAAAGGATGCGCCGATCCCGGCATTTCCGGCATTCCACGACAGGATCATGGCAATAAGACCGATGGCAAGCCCAGTTGTGGCAAGGGTCAACAAAAAGAAGCCCCAGGAGCCCTCAAATCGAAGCTGTCCGAAATTTATAAGCAGACAAAAGGCACAGGAAAGCCCCGCACAATAAAAGATCACATATGGAAAAAGGCGTGATGCCATGGAAAAAGCTCCCCTGCCGACGGCCCTCTCCCACTGTCCCGTCGCATGCAATCGCCCTGTGATCATCAAAACCGACAAACCCAAATATATGGAGGAAAAAAAGATCGTAATGGCGATCACGAAAGAATTTGTGGAAGAAAAAACCGGATCGAAAAGCCTACGCTCCAAAATACGCATGGGCGATACTGCAGCCTCAGCCAGATCCGTGGACATACGCCCGAGAGTGGCGATCTTAGGAACGGCCGTGCCGTAGCCCTCCTCTGCCACGATTTCATTTAAGGAGCTCATGGCCAGACCGTTTTGAGCAGAATTCGTGTAATCAGCGTAATAGCCGAGCACCACGCTGCGATCGCCGTTTAAAAGCTGCTTTTCACAATCTTTGGGAATATACAAAACACCGATGTTGCGATCATTCATCAAAAGAGACACTGGATCTACGGCGTTATGATAAATTTCATGCACCTCAAGATATGCCGAGGCATCAAGCTTTTGGGCAAGCTCCCTGGAATAGCGGCTGTCATCAAGATCAATGAGTGCAATTCTGCCGTCAAATACGACCTGATGTTGCAGAAGCACCGAAAAAATAATGCCGGTAACAAGAGCCACCATCAGCGAAAGCTTGTGATAAGGCATGGACAGCCCGGAGCGCATGATCTCAACCTCCTCGCAGAAGGCCTGCTTTACGGATTCAATCATAGTCATTGGCAAGCTCCACAGTCATTCCGCGCAGAAGCTGCGGATCCTGATCGGTATATACACGCATCTTAAAGGAGGTTAGATCGGCCTGTCCCTGCTCGCGTGTCATACGCAGATCGGCAAAAGACGGAGCCGCCAGCACAAAACGAATGTCACCGCCTACACTTCTGGCAAGTGCGGGAGCATAGCCTTCAATCCTGCCTCCTGCATGGTAATGTGCCGCAGCCTTTTCACTGATATAAACATCAAAATACTTACGGTTGCTTTCAATTACAACGGCAGGAGATGAGGCTGCAACCATCTCTCCCTCGTCATACATGATCTCGAGCACCCTACCGTCCTCAGGAGCGTAAAGCTTGGTACGCTTTAGATTTAACTCCTGTTGTTGCAATTGAGCCTGCAAAGAATCATGCTGGGCCCTTAAGGCGCGCAGCTCATTTTCCATATTCTCGGTATCAACCTTTTGCTGTATGACGGAAGAAAGCGTCATGCCGCTTGCATCGTGATCGCGCTTTAGCCTTTGCAGTTGCTCATCGGTGGCACCTAAGGTCAGCTTCGCAAGGCTCTTTTTTATTGACGTAACCTGTGCAAGATCCTGTAAATATACGGATCGAGCCTCATCGTAGCTTGATTTTGAGACGGCTGCGGCCTTATCCAGGTTCTCATAGCGCTTATACTGAGCCTGAGCTCTTGTCAGCTCGGCCTCTGCTCCCTGAAAAGAGGCATATAATTCCTCAATCTCACGCCACAAAGAGATCTCGGAGGTGCGCACGCGATCCCTCGAATTCTTTAAGCTTGTCGTCTGCGCATCCAATTGCGCATCAATATTTCTAAGCTGTGCCTTCAAAGAGGCTACGGCAAGCTCTATGTCCTCGGCATTTATTTCGAGCAACAAATCGCCTTTTTTTACTGTATCCGACTCATTTACACGGCGTTTTACTAATCTCCCGCCCACATTTTCAAAGGATACCGAAATCTCATCTGCGGCAACCACTCCCGCCTGTAATCTTCGGGCCTGGGTTACGGCATCAGATCTGGTCCCGATCATAATGAGCAAAGATGCCGTACATATGATCACCACAAAAAACATTAGCGTTCTGAAAACAGGCCGAGATTTCAGATCATCAATTCCTTTTTTGATCCCTGACATATTTAATTTCCGTTTACGAATTTAAGACAAAAGAAAAACGAACGTAACTATTCAGAACCCCATATGATTTTCTGATTGTTA
>UMFG01002415.1_pt1 | contig 13088 bp, 8 predicted proteins | sample 1964961 | NCBI WGS metagenome assembly UMFG01 (sample SAMEA4836041, study PRJEB28245) | human gut metagenome | biome: gut microbiome; material: fecal sample | place: Denmark | collected 2008
ATGAAAAATTCAGTAAAGGCATGAATGTCAGACCTTATTAAAAGTGAAAGTTATGAACAGAAAATATTTGTTGCTGGCTGCTTTGGCTTCGGCCATGACGGTGTCGGCACAGGATGTATATGAAATAGAAAACCTGACCACGTCCGACCTCAACGGTACGGCCCGCTTTGTGGGTATGGGCGGTGCCATGAGTGCGCTTGGCGCCGACCTTTCCACCATGTCGAGCAACCCCGCCGGAATGGCGCTTTACCGCCGCAGCGACGTGGCCGTAACGGGGGGCTTCCGCAAGAACATGGATCAGGGCGACGTGCTTGGCCACAGCCCCACCAAAGGTTCGTTTGACCAGATAGGCTTTGTATATTCCGCCAATCTGCACGACAATGATCTGCGCTTCTTTAATTTCGGTTTTTCCTACCACCGGATGAAGAACAACAATACCCTCTATACTGCCTCGGGCAATTTGGGCGGCCTGTCGCAATCGTTGGAGATGCTCGATTTGAGCTACGACTACGTAAACGGCGGCTATCTGGACCTGGGCAATGCTGACGACCGCTGGCTGACTTCGCCCCTGCCCGGTTTGGGATACGACGTGGGCATGCTGCTCCCCATCACCGATGCCGAAGGTAAAGTGACCGGCTATCTGCCCGTTGAGGGCAACCGCTACCGCTATCAGCGTGCGCAGTGGGGCGGCATCAACCAGTATGACTTCAACCTTTCGGCCAACATCCGCGACCGCTTTTATATCGGAGCTACGGTGGGGTTGTACGATGTCAATCTGAAAACCTCGTTTGATTATGAGGAGACGTTTGACAACCAGCAGGGCAACTATCTTGAGCAGGTTGACAAGGTAATTGACGGAACGGGAGTTGACTTTAAGGCAGGTATCATTTATCGGCCCATCCTGAATTCGTCGTTCCGTATAGGACTGTCGTTCTCTACCCCCATCTTCTACAATCTCTCTTCGTATGCTTCGGTTTACATGAAGAGCAACATCAACGAAGCCGTGGAGAATCCGCGCCTGTATGACCAGGGCGATGCCATATCGTATAACGTCAATACACCCTGGAAGGTCAACGTCAGTCTGGGTGGAACGGTATCCAAATATCTGGCCATCGGTGCAGAGTATGAGTACGCCAACTACGGAAGTTCAAAGGTAAAGTATGATGATTACTATGACTATTGGAGTGACAACTCCAAGGATTACGCACTGGAGGCCGAGACCAAGCGCTGCCTGAACAAGGTGCATACCCTGCGTATCGGCGCCGAGGCGCAGTTACCCTATAATATCCAGTTGCGCGTGGGTTACAACCACGTAACGGCGCCGATGAAGGACGACGCTTCGCTCGATCTTTGCATCAACAGCAGTTCGATGGTATATGCCGTCAATACGGACTATCTGAACCTCGGGGCCATCAACCGTTATACCGTGGGCCTTGGTTTCCGTGGCAAACATCTTTATTTTGATGCTGCCTATCAGTATCAGCAGCAGGACGGCGAGTTTGCGCCGTTCTACGTGCCCGATGCATCCGGACAGAATCAGATGGCCGCACAGAAAATTTCCCTCAATCGGCAGTCGGCCAACTTTACGTTGGGATATAAGTTCTGATTCTGTATTCTATTGTTTATCTTGTTTTTTTCATATGGTGGCGCAGTTCTTCTGCGTCACCTTTTTTGTGCCGTTTTGTAGCCGGAGGGAGTGTACGGATGGAGCAGGAACGGCCGGGGGGATTTCCGTACCGCAACTTGTATGTGCTTCCATACAGGGTGATGTCTGCCGGTCGGTTTGTTTACGTGCTGGCATACACAAGAAAAGCCCGGCTCGGGACTCACGTCTCAAAGCCGGGCACAGCATGAAATCTACTTACCTTATCCTCGTTGTTATGTCTGTTGTGTTTTGTGAGCTTATGCCTTAGCTACGGTGTCGTTTACTACGGTATCGTTCAGGGCAAAAGCGGGAGTTGCCTTTTCTGCGGTGTCAGTTACAACGGTGTCATTCAGGTTGAATGAAGTCTTTTCCGTTGAGTCGTTCACGATTGTATCGTTAACACTTACGTTGCTGGAAGCAGCGTTTGACTGCATGAACGCACCACTCATTGAAACGAAACCCAGAGCCAAAACGGCCAATGTTGCATACTTTTTCATAATCATTACTCTTTTATGGTTTATAATTTTGTTTTGTTCTTTCTGCCTTATATAGCACAAGATGCGTGCCAAAATGAAAGAAAAATTATAAATCATTGATTATGAGAGAAATAAATTTTTTGGCACGGTGCGTAGGGGTGTGGAAAGTGTGGAATTTGTGGGGAAACAGTGTGGAATTATTCCCCAAAAAAGTGGGGAATGGCCTGTGGGGAAGTTCCTTTTGGCACGCTTTTGGCACGGCTTTGGCACACTAAAAAAGCTGCCTCCTGGCGGGTGAGGCAGCTTTGGGGATGAGTTTTTCCGTGTTGGCTCTGGCTCTTTTCCGTAAAGGGGAGGGAGGCTGGGTTAGTCCAGCTTGACCAGCTCGTATTGCTGGCTTCCCATGCCCAACGCTTCGGCGTGGTCCAGCGTGTGCATGCCGTGGCGCGAATCGATGCGCTCAATCAAGTGGATTTTTCCGTGGTCTTCGGACGAGCGCACGAGGTCGGTGCAGGCCCTGTCCAGCGCCACCGGGTCGAGCGAGGCCAGGATGCCGATGTCTCCCATTTTCGGGTCTTCCGGCGAGGCGTCACAGTCGCAGTCTACCGAAAGGTTGTTGGCCACGCTGATGTACAGGATGTTCTTGCCGCAATGGTCGGCCACGGCCTTGGCCGCTTCGGCCATTGACTCCAGAAAATCGTCCTGCTTGGGATTTCCCCAGCTTGTGGTGCTGGTTCCGGCCGAGTGAATCAGGCGTTTGCCATTGGATGAGGCAATGCCGATGGACATGTTCTTGATGGCGCCGCCGAAGCCGCCCATGGCATGGCCTTTGAAGTGGGACAGGACGATGACGAAGTCGTAGTTCAGGAAATCCTTGCCCACAATGTCGCGGGTTAGGTGTTTGCCTCCGGTGACGGGAAGTTCCGTTTCGCCTTCCGCATCCATGATGTCCACCTTGGCAATGGCGGTAAATCCGTGGTCGGCGGCTGCCTTGAGGTGGCTTTCGGTATTGGCGCGGCCGCCGCCGTATGCGGTGTTACACTCCACGATGGTGCCGTTTACCTTTTGTACCAGATTCTTGATGAGGGCCGGCTGCAGGAAGTTGTGACCTCCGGGCTCGCCGGTCGAAAGTTTGACGGCCACCCGTCCCTTGGCTTCGCGGCCCAGCGCTTCATAGATTTTGATCAGATTGTCCGAGGATATCTCTTTGTACATGTACACCTTCGGAAGTTCTTTCCCGTTTGAAGGGGATTCCTTACTGTTCTGTGCCTGGGCACAGCCGGATGTGGCAACTAATGCGGCCAGCATCCATGTCAAAAAACTGCTTTTCATAACTTGTAACAGATAAATAATTTCAAAAATTGATATTCAGACCGGCCATCACCGTAGCCCGCGGCATGGGGTAGCCGGCATTGATTTCATATTTCTGGGCCAGCAGGTTCTCGCCGCGTGCCCATATGTTCAGCCATTTCAGGACGCGGAAAGAGGCCCGGAGGTTCCAGAGCACGAAATTTTCCTGCGACTCGTCTTCTCCTACCGCCGTGTACAGTCCGTTGATGTATTGCACGCCGGTGGATACATTCCAGCGGCCGTGGGAGAAGTTGGCCCCGGCGTAGAGCTTGTGCTCGGGGGCGGCGATAACGGGATGGGTCATGTGCAGGAAGCTGTAGTTGGCGTCTACTGACCAGTGGCGGTCAATACGGTAGGCCGCCTGCACCTCTACACCGGAGTTTTCAATTTTTCCCGAGTTCTGGTTCAGCATGCCGCTGCCGTGAGGGTTGGGCAGGGTCACGATGAGATTCTTTCCGTCAATGTAGAACAGGTTGACGCCGTACGTCAGTCGGCCTTCCATCAGCCGCTGCGAAAAGGCCAGCTCATAGTTCCACATGGATTCGGGCTTCAGGTCGGGGTTCTGAGGCGGAAACATGTACATTTCGCGCAATATCGGGTAGCGGAAGCCTTTGGAGGCTGAGGCCTTCAGCTCCATGGCGGCCGGAAGATGGAAAGCCAGTCCGGCTTGCGGCACCCATTCCGTACCTACACGCGAATGATGGTCGGCCCGGAGACCGGCATTGAAGGTCAGCCATGAGCCGATGTCCTGACGGATTTCCGCGTATCCGGCCAGCTCGTTCTCCTGCTTGTCCACCAGGTCGGAGGTCGTGCCCGTGCGTTCGCCGCTTACGTATTCATTCCATGCGTGTCCGCCATACCGGAACCAGTCGACCCCCACGGTGATGCGGTTCCCCTTGAAGAGCCGCGCACTTTGGTAGGCTGACACGCCCATCATGTCGTCGTACGACAGGAAGCGGTCGTCCTGCGGCCCTTCACCGGCCGAGGGCGTATAGCCGTCGTTTATCCAGTGACTGCCCCAGTTGTAGAAAAAGCAGACCGCGCCCGACGTCCTTTCGTAGCGGTTTTCTACGGTCAGCGAGGTCATGCCTCGCGTGATACGCTGGTCGCCGTCCAGCAGTGGGGCATCAATCGGACCGGGATACGAAGCGTTGAAGTGCGTGACGTTCACGTCGCCGCGCAGGTTCCAGTGGTCGGTCACCTCATATCCCAGTTGGGCATATCCGCCGTATTGCTCAAATCCCATGTCGGGCCGGTGCCCGTCCGTATGGTTGTAGGAGCCTGAAATCACGCTGGAAAAGTGTCCCTTCCGGATGCGGTTGGTCAGTTCCGTCTCGAGCGTGTTGTATGAGCCGTAGCCGGCGCGAAGATTCGTGTTCACCCCGTCGTGCGGCATCTTGCGCGTCACGATATTGATGACTCCGCCCATGGCATTTGAGCCGTAAAGCACCGAGGCCGGCCCTCGCAGCACCTCAACCCGCTCGGCCATGAAGGACTGGCAGGCATCGGATATGGGGTGGCCGAAGATTCCAGCGTATTGCGGATGTCCGTCAATCATCACCATCAGCCGGGCCGTTCCGCCGCTCAGTCCGCGCAGGGAAATGTTTCCTGCCGCACCTCCCGATACGCCATATCCCATCACGCCACGTGAGGTAACGAACAGGCCGGGAATCTGCTCCGTCAGTACAGGCAGCAGCGACGGCTGCAGGGACTGCTCTATTTGGTTGCGGTTGACGACCGACACGGTTTGGGAAAGGTGGCGTACATCCGTTTCGTTTCGCGTGCCGGTAACGACCACCTTGCCGATTTCATACACCTTGTCGGTGGCAAGCGTGTCCGGCGCCTGAGCCATACCCGTCTGAGCGGTAATGGTGGCCCATAAAAGCAATAGGGCTTTCCTGTTTGTGTTCATCTTCAATTAGTCTGACAGACAATAATCAATATCTTCTTCACTAAAGCCCTTCTGTCTCATCTTCTCTGCAATGGATGCCATTTTATCATGGTATTTTTGAGGCGTGGATTCATTTTCCATGAATAATTTATCAGAGAGGGCTTCGATAGCATTTATGAGTCTGTTGCGTCCTTCTTCGGTTTTTATGTCGATACCACAAAATGTAGAACACCTCTTGTGTAGGCTCAGATAATATATGCCGGCTATAAGAAGCGCAGAAACAGCCACGAAATCAACATCGGCATCTTTAAACAGATTTTCATATGTTGCGACCAACGGCAAGGTCTGTATTTCACGGTTCATGGCAGAGCGTTTGGTAAGGTTGTTGGCGTCGTTGACTTCCCAACGGAGCAATTCCAACATGATAGAATCTTCTTTAAGGCTGTCGGTTAGGTTCTTGAAGATTTCTACGTATCCCTCTTGAGTGGAGGCTTTATCCTGCGACATCTTTAGCATGTCATTTAGCCAGTAATCGTATTCTCTGACAAAACTGTCATAAAATTCTTCCAGGTTTCTATATCTTGTATAGAATGTTATCGGTTCAATCTTTGCATGCTTAATGATGTCGAGTACCGTCATTTCGGAGAAACCTTTTTTCAGAATGATGGTTTCTGCCGCTTGCTTGATGCTCTTTTCTATATCGGCTTTGGTTCGACGGTATCTTTTGGGCTTAGTTTCTTCCATATTTAAAAGGTATTATTTTATCCAAGGAGTTTACAGGATAACCCGATGGCTATTTTTTTCATGTAAAGCTTACTCTGAGGCATGCTTTTTCCGTATAAACGGAAGGATACATGGCTTCGCTTACAAAGATGCTTCTTTTTTTGTAATTTTTTTGATGTTTTGTATGCTTTTTATCCCTTATCGCAACAGGTAAATGGGAAATCCTGCAGTTCTTATATTTATTATATACATTATAATATGTAATCTGTAATATCTGACAAATATACTATTTTTATATAGGTAATATAGTGTCGGTTGTCGGAAGAAATATTAGATATGTTTTCTTGTTTTATACATGCTTATATGTATATTTGTATGTTTTCTAACAACCATTTCATTTCTAATTTTTTTGTAAATGTAAAAACAAACAGTCTTATGCATATACGTCAAGTCATATTTCTGATCATGTTTTTCCTGTCGGTCATGGCTCCTGCCCAGAATACATATCTGCGTGTGACGGTAAGGCCTGTTGACGCAGTTACGAATTATATGATTACACAAGCGCGAGTGTCTCTCCTCTCTCTCACTGATAGTGCTGAGGTTGATACGTTCAAGCGGTTCAAAATTATAGGCGATGTGATAGAACATTATGAATATGTCTATGACAACAGTCATGCAACACTGCCGTTTAAGTGTATCGTCCGTATAGAAAACAAAGGATACGAGACAGCCTATTATAACCTGAATATATCGCCCTCAGAAGCAGAGCACGGTGAAGTGATACGTGACATAGGACCGGTACAATTGCATAGGGCATACCATCGGAATTTAAATGAAGTGGTCGTGAAAGCCTCGAAAATCATGATGGTCATGAAGGGAGATACACTTGTCTATGATGCTACGGCCTTTCAGTTGGCCGAGGGCTCCATGCTGGATGAACTTATCAAGCAACTTCCCGGAGTGCGTCTGGAATCGGGTGGGCGCATCACGGTAAACGGACATTTTGTCAGCAGTTTGCTGGTTGATGGAAAGGATTTCTTCAGCGGTGATCCTCAGGTTGCCCTGCAAAACCTTCCGGCCTATATGGTCAGCAAGGTAAAGACTTACCAAAAGATTCCCGATGATGCCTATTTGACGCGTTCGCCTGACGAAAAGAAGCCTCGTATTGACGACCCTTGGGTAATGGACATTGCCCTGAAGCCGCAGTATGCGCATGGCTATATTGCCAATGCCGAGATGGCCCACTCGGTTTATCAGTCGAAGCCCATTCTGGCCCGTCTGTTTGGAATGTGTTTTTCCAACAAATCACGAATAGCCCTCTATGCTACTGGAAATAATATCAATATGAGCGGTAGTCCGCAGACTGATTCCGGCAATTGGAATGAAAATATGAAGAAGGAGGGACTGACCCGAACGGCTGAATCAGGAGCCTTTTACTACGTTGAAAATCACAACCGGAAGATACGCTATCATTCAACACTCAAGGCTGGGATGGATGATTTGGATTTGGAACAATTTTCATCAGCTACCTCGTTTCTTCCGGGAACAGATTTTGTCTATACTGCTGCCAGCAAGCAGCAACAGGATAAGACCGTTTATGTGAATTGGAATCATGGCTTTATTTTCATTTTTCCTAAAACATATTTACGTTTTTCTCCGAACTTTTTTTATTCATACCGACGACAGGACGGACGATACCTTTCTGCCGAAGGAAAAAGATTGTTGGGGCGTGAAGGACTGGATTCCGTCATCATCGCGGGCAGCTGCGGTGAGGATTTTCTCAATTTGCTTACCACCCAGGACCTTGGACGTACGCGTAAATGGGGTACCAGCGGAAACATGAGTACACAGCTGAGCCTAAAAAAATGGCATATGAATACCCTCCGCTTTTCAGCGTATTACGAATACAAACATGAGCGGGGATACGACATGCAGCACTACAACCTGCTTACCGCTGACGGAGCACCCGACAAACGCAACCGTTACGACAGCCGGCCGGGGAGCAGTTATGTTTACCGTATTCTTGCAGAATATCCCATTATACATGTTTCGAGGATGCGTAAAACCAATATATTGTATTTTACTTGCAGCTACACACAGCAATTCAACTCTTCGGAACGTATGCTTTACCGACTGGATCAGCTGGGGGATGAATGGATGCCTGATCAAGCTGCCATAGGAATGCTTCCTTCCGCGGCAAATTTATATGAGCATTGTATGGATTCGCTCAACAGCTACCACCGTAATATCTTTTATCGGTGCCATTTAACAGAACTGCGTTGGCATTACCAGACGGAAAAATTGGAAATTTCGGCTCGTCTCCCGCTCAACATCACTTATGAGCGTCTGACAGAATGGCGGCCTAAGGGCGAACAGTCACATCTTCGCCGGGAGATATTTACGTGGCCGCAATTAACCTTCAGGATGAAGGGCGTGGAGTTGTTCTTCGATATGCAACATAGGTCACCTTCGCAAACTTTGATGCTCGACGTACGTGACGACAGCAATCCATTGGCCGTCTATCTCGGCAATCCTTCATTGAAATCTTCCTATGAATACTGTCTTGCGGCAAAGTGGGCAGGATTCAAGCAGGAAGAAATGCGTCAATGGAGTTTGGACCTTTCTATTTTTACCGTTGATAATGCCATCGGTCAGTTGCGTCAGTTTAATCCGCTGACCGGAGGTTATACCTATACCCCCTGGAATATTGACGGAAACGGAGAATTGAAGGCTTCGGGAAGTTTCAGCCAATCCGTGGGGAAAGAACGGCATTGGTTCCTCAATGTGGGGACTATTGTAAAGCTGAATCGCAGTGTGGATTTTTCCAATACGAGTGAAACGGTCGATTTCCAAAAAAGCATTGTACATAATCTGCACGTATCTCCGTCTTTGGGCATAGACTACCGTTATTCAAAGTGGTACGCCGCATTCAAGGCATCAGCCGATTGGGAACGCCTTACTTCCGAGCAGGAAGGATTTGAGACGCTCAGTCAGGTCGATTTACTTTACACCCTCAGTCTGAATGCTCCGTTGCCGTTTGACGTGAACTTGAATACCGATTTTAATCTGTTTATGCGCCGAGGTTATGGTGATCAGACAATGAATACAAACGAATGGGTTTGGAATATCAGCTTGAATCGCTATATAGACAAGCGAAAAACATGGTTGATGAAACTGTCCGTTCACGATTTGCTGGGCCAACTGAGTGCCGTACGCAGAACGCTTAATGCCCAAGGTCGTGTAGAGGTAGTCAGCAATACGATTACGCGAAACGTCATGCTACACCTGATCTGGAAATTTAATAGAAAGCCATCAAAATCATAGGTCCAAAAATGTAGATGTGCTTATGATACGAGGTAAAACCTTTGTCCTGTTTCTTTTACTGCTAAGCGGAAGTTTACCACTGTGTGGTCAACCGATAAAGGTAAGTGGGCGCGTGTTTAACGGATTGTTACAAGAATCACTTGTCGGAGTTGTTGTCAGATTGATTCGTCCCGACAATGCTTCGGTGGTTGCTACGGATACCACACGCTACGAGTTTCGGGAAATAGAAATAGACGGTAATACGTCAGGCTATACCGACAAACACAGTGGTGCGCTTTTTTCAGTAATTACCAGTGTACGCGATTCGCTTTGGCTGACGGTGGAAGCCGGAGGTTTTGAGACATACAGAAGGAAATTGTTTTTTCGATTGCCGCAGGGGAAGGACAAGCTGGATGTGGGCGATATTTATCTTATGCCCAAAGCCAAGGATAAGCAGTTGAGGGAAGTTGTGGTGGAAGCCACTCGAATCAAAATGTTCTACAAAGGGGATACGCTCGTGTACAATGCTGATGCCTTCAATGTGATGCAGACAGAATCGCTGCGCAAGCTTGTGGAACAGCTGCCGGGCGCGGAACTGGAAAACGGCCGGATAACGGTGAACGGAAAACCGGTAGAGGAACTGCTCATCAGTGGAAAAAACTTTTTTGGCGGAAACATACAGGCCGCGCTCGATAATCTCCCGGCTTACATCGTCGACAAGATAAAGGTGTATGACAAAGACGGTGAACTGACGGAACTGACAGGAAAGGACATGCATGACCAGCGTTATGTAATGGATGTGCACATCAAGCGTGAATACCTGGGTTCATGGTTCGGTCGCATGACTGCCGATGGCGGTACGGAAAAATTGTATGGACTTGGTGGGTTGTTGGGGCGCATGGACAGTCGGCAAATGTTTTCGCTTTCCTTTGATGTCAATAATTATAATCAGGAGAGGCAAATCATGGATATTGCCACTACGGCTGACGTAATGCCAGAGGGACGCTTCCGCACAAAAGGGGTTGGTGTGGATTACTACATCGAACCGAACCAGAAGTGGCGCTTCGTTACCAATGCTACGGTGCGTCGTTCGGACGACAGAAAGAATGTATGGACCAATACCGAAACATTCCTTACGCCTGTCAACCAGATGACGCGTGCCGAGCAGCAGGAGCGTCACAAATACTTCAAGACCAATGCTTATGCTTCTTTGCGTTATCGTCGGATGAAGCATTCGCAGTATGAGTTGAGTTATATTTTTGATTATAAGAAAACGTCCACGAACAGCGAGAATCTGAGCCTGTCGTATTTTCTTCCCGGGCGAACGGTATGGGAAAACTGGCCGCTCGACAGTATCCGTTGCTATGAAGAAATGCTGGGTGAAGAGAGCGTCTTGCTTTACAGCCTGCTCAATCCGACCAAAGAACACGTCCGCGAAGTGATACATCGCCCGACGTTGTCGTCAGTGTTTACGTTAGGGGAGAACGTGCTGAACTTCAATACGGAAGTGAAGCATAGTGTCGTGACCGACGATTTGTTTAATAACTATCGGTTGACCTATTATAAAGAGGCGGATAAAGACTGGCGCCGCCAATATGCCACGAGCCGCGACTACCGGATTGACGTGAAGCCTCGGTTGGAGTTTATTCATAAATATGAAAAAGTGAAGCGTTATGACGGTGTGCTTAAGCCTTACGCATTGTATGTTTACCGTTACGGTACGGCCAACCACCCGCAGTATCGCCTGGAACGTATGTATGAATGGTCTGAAAGGACAGAATGGGGTGTTGAGAGCCTGGGACTGCTTCCTGATGGCGACTGGCAGGCTCTGTGTCTGGATATGCAGAACAGCTATTACTCGCGACAGAAAGAGAATTTGGGGGAAATGGGGTTGAACTGGTCACATAAGTTGCAATTGCCTGATTATACCAGCCTTCAGATAGAGGCCAGTGAGGCTTTCTATTATGAACGCCGCGCGCTGGACTATCAGCGCGATGCTCACGACTATCATGTCATGCGTGACGGTATTTTTGTCCGGCATCAGGCCTCGGTTCGCTGGAAACGGGAGAATAGGGAAGGCCGGAAATGGCTTCCGGAAATGGTGGCACGTTATAGCGGTACGCCCCTTATGCCGACTTTGATACAATACTTGCCCATTTCTGACGATTCAGATCCGCTTAATCTTTTCAGCGGAAATCCGGATTTGAACAACCAGTATAAGCATGAAATTACGAATTCGTTTCATGTGCAGCATGTTCAAAAGGGATATGCTTTCAATGCCGAAGTAGTTTATCAGCGTATGCAAAACGACATCGTTACCCGTTCGGAATTTGATGCCCAAACGGGTGTGCGTACCTATCAGCCCGTCAATACCTCTCGCACACACGGCGTGAAGGGACGGACCACGTTTTCCATGCCCCTTGACAAAAAGAAGCGTTTTTTCCTTTCCACCTCCTTTGAGGCCAACTATTATCAGTGTCAGAATCTGGCGTTCATTTCAAACGAAGCCAATGCTGCGGGGATGCTTCGTAGCGTGACTTATAAGCCACAGATGTCTGTGCGGGCCAGTATAGGAAAGAATTTTCAGGGTAATGCTTCCTGGTACACGGCCTTTCGCTGCCTGCGTCAGCCGGGTGTGGAAAACCAATACCGGCAGACCAATATTTCTGTTTCTGCCAATTATAAGCTGCCCTGGGATTTGTGGTTGGCCTCCAGACTTTTGAGCTATATTTATGCCGGCAACAGCTTGAGCCAGTTGAATAAACCGCTCACACTTTGGGAGGCCTCGTTGAGCAAGGAAGTCAAGGGCTTCAATCTTACGCTGAGGGTGCATGACATCCTGGCGCGTCAGCACAATTTTATCAGTACAATGGATGCCTTTCAGCGTGTGGAACGGACGAGCGATGTGCTCCCCCGGTACGTCATGCTTTCACTTACCTACAACTTTAAATGGACTGAAAAGAGGAAATAGGTTTATGTGGGAATCTTCTTGGGTTGGCGACATGTTGCGTCGGCTTGCAGTCATCTCCCCATTTAAATCAAGGCTTCCTGAGTCTGTAAAGAAAGGAAGAACGGCCTGGCGTTTACAGGCCGTACAGCTTCAGCTTGTTGTAGAGCGTCTTGCGGTCCACACCCAGCAGTTGGGCCGCCTTGCTTTTGTTGCCGCCGGTGGCCTCCAGGGCTTGCAGGATGCGCTGCTTCTCGGAGTCCTCGTTGTGCAGCTGCAGGCCGGTGGTGGCTGCTGGTGTCTGGAGTGACGGGCCCAGGTCGGCCAGACGGATAATGTCGTCTTGCGCCAGCAGGGTTGCCCGGCGCACCAGGTTTTTCATTTCGCGCAGATTGCCCGGCCAGTTGTAGTTCATCATGGCCTCTACGGCTTTCGGTTCAAAACCCATGATGTGGCGCTCCAGTTCCTCGTTGGCCTGTTGCAGGAAAAAGTCGGCAAACAGCAGGATGTCGCGGCCGCGCTCGTGCAGAGCCGGCATGCGCAGGGTGAACTCGTTGATGCGGTGGTAGAGGTCTTCCCTGAATTCTCCGCGTTCAATGGCCAAAGGCAGGTTCTCGTTGGTGGCACATACCAGACGGATGTCCACCTCAATTTCCTGCGTACTGCCTACCGGGCGGATGCGGCGCTCTTGTAGTGCCCGCAGCAGCTGCACTTGTACGTCGTAGCTCAGGTTACCCACTTCGTCCAGAAAGA
>UMFG01034113.1_pt1 | contig 13055 bp, 10 predicted proteins | sample 1964961 | NCBI WGS metagenome assembly UMFG01 (sample SAMEA4836041, study PRJEB28245) | human gut metagenome | biome: gut microbiome; material: fecal sample | place: Denmark | collected 2008
CCTCTCCTGCCGATTTTGCCAGACTATTAGAGAAATGAAACTCGATGCGCTTAGCCTTATGGTTGATATCAAAATCTCCGAAAAGGAAGTTTTCAAGATGCTCAAAAAACTCGTTCAATGTCCAATGAGGCAATGCAATGGCAAAGTTCCACGCAGCCCATGCAGCCGGAAGCGTATTGCAAATCAAGAGATATTTATATTGCGATTGCTCCAGTTCAGCAAAGTTCGCCTCATACCCCAATTGCGAACAAATACGCTTCAAGATATACAGTAAGTATGGCTGGAACGAAAGAGTGCTTTTGACATTCTCGAAGCCAGTGATGAAATGGACAGATGTAGTAACAGCATTCTGCAGATTGCCGGAATAGTTGTTTACCCACGGCAACGGCACCCAGTTGTTCGTTGGATATGGTTTGAACGCTTCTGCTGCTATAAGATTATCGCGCTTGGTAGGATATCCCAAATCCATTTCATTGAGATAGATATCGTCAAACGTTTCGTTAAAGTTCTGCTCGCTGCGACCCTCCAGGAATTGCGTTTTTACTTCTACGTCCGATATTTCTGTTATTGTGATGGAGCCAGACTTCAGGAAAGCACCGTCACGGATGTCGCAGTCAAACACCACTTTCGACTTGATAACATCCGCTCTGTGGATGTGCCCGAAGATTGCTATGTTTCGGGCGCATCCCTTTAGTGGAAACGTGATTGTCAAGGTATAGCTGTCGCTACCCGTAAACAGACGGTTCTCGAAGATGAAGTCAAACGAAGTGTTCTTCTTCAAAAAAGCTTGTTTGCCATTGATTATTATTTCCATTTTTATTACTTTTGCAAAATGAAGCATACACTAATTATAATATTCGCAAGTTTGCCACTTTTTGTTGCAAGTCTTGTCTTTATTGACTATTGGAATTTCGATTTTCCACACTTGCTCATATTTCTTATTGAAAGTAGTGTCGTACTGTATATTTTAAGTAGATATGTGAAAGGTAAGTCAACAAGACGAACACTTGCCACTTTATCATACATAACATGGATTTTGCTCCTAATATTCTTATTTATTGCTATGTATGTAATGACAATTGGCGAGGCTCACCATTAACCAGAGGTTACTCACTTTCTCCTACTCTTTGGTGTCTTGTTACGGATTAGTATGTCATACTCGTCCTGCGCCTGCTTGATGCCAGTGTCACCCGTGACCGTGTTCACCGTGACAAACGGCTCGCTCAATCGCTTCTCCAACTGCTTCATCGTATCAGCATAACTCTGCATCGCCTTTGTGTTCTGCACGATTGCAGCCGTAGCCAGTCCGTCCGGCTGCTGCTGTACGATGATAGGCTGTTGCTGCTGTGGCGTGCTATATGCAATAGGCGCAATAGTCCGACTCACATCATCGGCTCGTAAGGATCCGATGGTGTTAGTCCGCTGCGCATAGTCCAGGGCGTTGATGATGGGACGTGCAACCGGGTTGGCAAGCATCTCCTGCGAAGCCACCCATTCCCCGGCATGAACCACGCCCACCTCCTCATATTTACAGCCATTAGGTGTGAAGCCACCTTTGGCATAGCCCTGGCTTTCACTCGCTTGCTGTTGCTTTTTGATTGCAGCAATCTGAATAGCTCCTGCAGCCACCGCCATTGCAGCAGCCACTGGTGCCAGGATATAACCCACAAGCGGAATTGCCGCTGCCGAGCCATACGCCGAGATGGCGTTCTGTGCCGTCTGCGCCACCGCTTGAATGACCTGCATGGCAAACATCTTTTTGTTCGCCTCGTTCTTTTTCTTTGCCAGCTCCTTCTGCTTCTGTTCTTCGAGTTTCTTCACCTTGTAGTTGTTGCCCTCCGCTTGCGATATCTCCTTGTCATACCGCTTCTCGATGGCAGCAGTCTGTATCTCCAGCTCCGCCTGAATGAGCGAAGTCATGCCCGAAAATATCGACGACATGCCCGATGTCAGCGTGTCAAAAGACCCTTGCACCGCCTGTCCGAGGTCCGAGTTCAGCCACTCCGTGATGTCCTCCGTCATGTTTTCGAGGAAGTTCTTGCTCGTGTCGTTATACTCCTGGCCGTACTTCTTCGCCAGTGCCACCTTTGCCTTTTGATACGCTTCCTCGATGCGCAACTTCTCTTTTGCATCGTCGCCAGCAGCTTTTATCTCCTGGGCATGCACTTCATCCAAAGCGGAAGAGTCCTTATCATACTTTTCTTTCTTCTCCGACTTGTTATCCCCGAAGTAGTCCTCTTTTATTTTGGCAAGCTCCTTCTGATGCTTCTTCTCGTTGTCCTCGACTATCTTCTGATTTCGCTTTTGGTTTTCAACGAGCTTATTCTGATAATTCTTCTGCGCTTGCAACTGCTCCTTTGATCCGTCTGTGTAGACCTTTGTCAGACGGCGCAGATGCTCCAACTCCATGAGCTCAAGCGCATCATCAAACGTCTTTTGGTCCACTTTACCATCAATGTAGCGCTGTTTCTCCGTAGCAACAAGCTCATTGTAATAGTCGTTCTCCTGCTTAGCCGATTGCGTGTTCTTGTCATCAGCAAGTTTCTTCTTCGCCTCATAGTACGCTGCTTCCGCTTCCAGCTTCTGTTCACTCGTAGCTTTGCCATTAGCCATAACTTTCTGATTGTACTCCATATCAATCTCCGTCATGCGGTTGGTGTACTCCTCGAAGTCCTTCTCACCTTTGGCATACGCAATGCGGTTGAGAGCCTGCTCCCGGGTCTTCCAGTCCTTCTGCGGTTTCAACACATCCTCTGTCTTCGTCTTCTTGTCCGTCTTAGGAGGCGTGTATGGAGGGTTCTGCGTCTGTTGTTCCTGCTTCTGTTCTTTCTTTGCATCATTGAGCGCATCCTTCTTGATGTCTTCGCCATATATGCCTAAGATGTTCGCCTCACGCTGGTCGAGTTCCGCCAGGTCCTCCTTCGTCTTGGCAAGTGCACGTCTGTTCGAGGCACGCAACGAGTTGACACCCAACTGCACCACCTTTCCCTCCTGACCAGGCATAACCGTTTCCGTCCTTGCCTCCATCTCATCCATGGCAACGACACGCTCCTGCCTCTGCTTTTCCAGATTAAGGTCGACACGCTGCTTTCCGATATCACGCAACTTATCCTTGGCACCCTCAATCTCATACTTGCGAGTCAACGACTTCAAGTAATCATCAAGAGCCTTCTTGTTCTCCTTATACTTGCCCGTAGTATCATCCAACTGGGCATTATAGTTCGGGATAATCTTGTTGAGCGCATCAATCGCCGTGTGTCTGTCCTTCAGCGACTGCGTTTCATCGCGAGCCACCGCAATGAGCGCATCAATCTTGTTCTTCTCGTCGATGATGCCCTCTTGCCCACGCTTGCGTATCTCCTGCAAGTCCTTTTCCGACTGCGACACCTCCGTCATACGCTTATACAATTTGTATAACGCTGTACCGAGAAGAATGGCGGCTGCAATGATGGCACCATATCCCGAAGCCAAATACGCACTCTGTTTCTTCAAGTCCGACATAAGCCACGACTGGCGCACCCAGTTGCCCTGCAATTTGGCAAGTCCCATCTGCAGAAGCAAGTGCGCAGCATGTAAAGTAGCCACCGTAGTTTTGTACGCAGCCGTTGCCGTTTTGCAGATGACGAGCCACGCATAATGCGCCTTGAAAGCAATGTTCGAAGCGTTCACCGCAATCTTATAGGCAATGAAAGCAGCAGTCAGCGAAGCCAAGGTAAAAGCGTTCTCCTTGATGAACGTGATAGAAGTAGACATGAACTTCAACAACAAAGTGGTGGAAGAGATGACATGCTTCATTATCGGCTGCAGCTGCTCACCGAGTGCCACCGCCATCTCCGTCACACCCTTGCGAGCCTTGTCAAGTCCTGCTTGCACCGTACTGTTCTGCACATTAAACTCATTTGTGACAGACGTACCCTCCGCAAACGCCTTAGTAGCTTCCTCCTGCTCCCAACGCACCATATCGAGGTTGCCAGCAAGAGCTGAAATCACCTGCGCAGCTCGAGCACCATTCTCGCCCATGTCCTTGAAGACTGGAGCCAATACGTCGATGTTGCCGAGTTCGTGAAGACGATCCAGCAACATAAGAAGTCCCTCGTTAGTGCTCTTCTTCAGCGTTTCGTTGAACTCCTTCGCATTAAGACCCGTAGCCTTGATGATTTTGTCGTTCTCCTTGAACATATCCATAATGACTTTGGAAACAGCAGTTGCCGACATCTCCACCGCCTGTCCCTGGCTATCCAGCACCGCAGCGAAGCCCATGATTTCCGGGATAGTCATCTTCGCCTGGGCACCCACGCCAGCCATGCGCTGTGTAAAATTTGCGAGATAAGGAGCCGAAGCCGTGCAGTTCTGCGACAACTCATTAATAACGGAACCCACGGCAAGCAGAGCCTTCTCCGTGCCGAGGCGTTCCTCGTCACCGAAGATGTTTGTCAATTTTGAAAGAGTCAGCGTAGCCCCATCACCGAGGTCGTCCAAAGCCACATTGATTTGGTCGGCAGCTTTCACGGAGCCCAAGACATCCTCCTGCGATGTTTTGCCCAATCGACCCGCCTCCTGCGCCAACTTATTCAATTCCTCACGCCCCGTTCTGGTATCAATCTTCTGGAAGTCCTCATTCAGCTGCTCCACCTCCGAAGCGTTCATACCTGTAAATTTGCGCACATTCGCCATCTCCTGGTCCATATCCGCAAAAGCATTCACCGCCGAGCGTCCTGCCATGATGATACCCGTGATGGCAGCAGCAATGCCGGCAAGAGCCGTCTGCCAGTCGTTCAACTTTCGGTTCATCCGTTCCCACAGACTCTCATTCTCTCGCAGCTGCGAGTTCACTTTGGCAATCTCCGCCTTTACACGCTTGATAGCCTCACATTGTCTGTTCCACTCTTCGCTTCCACGTTCAAGCCCATTAAGGTTACGCTTCAGCTGTGACAATGTGCGGTTCAGTTCCTTAGGAGAAGTTTCATCGAGTCGTTGCAGAATATGCTCGACCCCTTTCGCTGCATTTTCAATCTGCGAGATTTGGCGATTGGTTTCCTTCAGTTCACGCTTTAGCTTCGTGAGCTGCTGCTTGTTTCCTGCTGCTGCCGCTTTCTCAATGGCTTTTTCGAGGTTTGCAGCCTGAGATTTCAGTTTCAGGAGCATATCTTCAGCCTGTTTTCCGTTTACGGTGAGCGTAACGGTCGCATTGGTGTTTATATTCGACATACGTCTTTCGATTTTAATGGTTTAATGATACGCAAAAATAGCACCTCCAAAACACCACGCAAAAGACGAGAAATAAGGAAGTTTCGCCCGATTTAGGCACGCTGGCGCCGACAAAAACCGACGAAATTTAAGCGATAGAAAAACGAAAGGCTTGTGTATCAAGCCGTTAAGGGATTGTTAAGGGATATTCCCTTAACCCGTCTTGATAAAGACCCCCCGACCGCCCTGTCCTTGCTGACGGCTACGACCGCCCGACCTTTGCGGAATATGTAAACAAATGTTAATATTTAGTTTCTCACACTCGCAAAACCGCCTTAGTTGCGCCAAAAAGCGAAAAGGCAGAAAGTGACGAAAAAGGCTTGCAAGTTTCGCTGATGACGAAAGCGAACCGAGGTTTCACGCTGATGCACAACCGCTCCAAGTTCCACGAAAAACGAGGGTTTCGACTTGAACAAATAAGGCAGAAACAAGCAAAAGGTTTCGGAAGAACACCGAGTTTTCGGCACGATATAGGGTTTCGGCTTGAGCAAATAAGGCATAAACAAACAAAAGGTTTCGGCAAAGCACCGAGTTTCGGCACGATATAGGTTTTCGGCTTGAGCAAATAAGACTGAAACAAACAAAAGGTTTCGGCACAATATAGGGTTTCGGATGCGTCAAACGCTCTATTTTTTGCTCTTTAAGCCTCCAAGCCGAGCAAACCGAAGGTCTTGCCGTACCACAAAAGGCTATTGGGTATCGGATGGGCATCAATGGCTTGCGGATGTTGTAATATAAGCGAGAAAAAGCGAAGGTTTCGGCTTCATACTGCGCTCTTTCGTGCTACTGAACCACCGCCCACCACACCAAGCGAGCCACCACGCCACGCCCGACCCATCGGGCGGTAATGCGGCAGTGGTGAGGGATAAAAAGGTAATGCGCCTGTCGGTCTTGCCCGACAATAGGCGCACTACCTTTTCTATCCCATACCTCTGCCATACCTATTTGAATAAGCGAGAGTGCTGTCAGACTTATAGCAATCTTGATTGCCATTAGTCAGACGGCTTTCTCGCATTGACAGATAATAGAAAGCGCAGCTTTACCAAACCATGAAGGCGCAGCCTTATAGGAAACAGAAGGCACTGCCTTACCCGAAGCGAATGGGTATGAAGTGGAATGTAATGAAGTGGTAATGTAGGACTTCTCCATGGCTCGCAGAGTCATAGAGAAACTCCGGAATGATAACGTAATGGAATGTAGCGCAATATCCTTTCGCAACAGTGGACGAAAGGATGTGGCACATAACGGACGGCTACGGGAGTGGAGAGCCACTGCCTTTCGGCTGAAGAAGAGAAGATTGAGCATAGCGAGATGATAGACAATAGAGCGAAGCTGCACGGACTTATGCGCAATGCAATGGAGCGTGTGTCCGTACCTATTAAGAAAGGTGAAGGGTGTGCAACACTATTCACCTTTGATGATGATAGATAGACATCTTTGATGTGAAAAAACAGATGACGCTTGCGTGTTGATGATTGACGAGGAGGTCAGACAAACTCGCTGCAAGCGTTGCTTGGCTGGGTGATGCGTCAATCATGTGCGTAGGTGGTGCATTGTTCGGTGGCGAGGACTGGCGCAGCCGTGAAATTGTGGGGCGTGTAATGAAGTGGAGGGGCTTTGGGCTGCCGTGGAGAAATGTGTATGTTGCTTACCCCGTACCGTGACTCGTGTGCTTGCACTTTTCTCGAATGTATGGAGGACTATTCGACTTCAGGCGATTTGTCCTCCTCACATCCGAGAAAAAGAGACATGGTACGGATCAGGGAAGTGGCATACTTATTTTGCAACAGAAGCCCAAAGCGACGGAACGCAATGGAACACCCCACAATTTCACTTAGCCATGCAATGGCTTGTCCTCGCCACCGAACAATGCACCGCCGGAGCTGCCTGGTAATGAATTCGGGAGCCTGTGACCGAAGTGTTTCCTTCTGCCGGCGTGATAGCGACGGATAAGCATTAAGACGGCTACTGCCGTTATCATCATCAGGACGGCAATAGCGAGCTTTGCCGTGAAGGAAACTGAAGACCTTGACTTGATAATTTCCTGCGACTTGTCGGATGAAGACTGCTTCGCTATTGCGATGCTGTCTTCCACCTGCTGTGCAGCTGCGGACTCCTCCTTTTCCTCTTGGGAAAGGTGAAGTCCGTAGAGTCTGAGAGATGACGGCTTGCCGTGACTTATAGCTGAAGGCTTGCCGTGATAAGATGGAGGCTTTGCCTTGTCATTGGACTGGGGCTTGCCCGATGGATAGCTGAGGTCGGAACATTGAGGGGTTGCCGACGTGTCGACACCCCCGAATGTGAAGACGCAGCTATCGAATGAAAGGGCGGTAAGCCTCTGTAGGGAACTGAATGAAAGATTCTGAGCGGATCGCCATTGAGCTTGCGAAACGGCGTTTCGCTCACTTTCATTGGATGATGATGCTGTCTTTGTGCTCTTGCACGCCAGTACAAATGCACAAAGAATAAGGATTAGGATATGTTTCATATCGTATGGTTTAGATGTTGGCATACTCAGCCGTGGCATCGAATGATGGGCACGCTTTAGCTGCATAATCTCGATGTCCTCGTATTTTTGCATTGGGGAACTGCACTCTGAGTTTACGAAGAAGTGCCACCAATGCGGACTTCTGCGCTTCCGTGCGAGAGTCCTTAGGGTGTTTGCCGTCGGCGGTCAAGCCACCGATATAGCAGATTCCTATGGAATGGGCGTTGTGCCCTTGGCAGTGCGCTCCCACTTGTGCGAGCGGTCTGCCATGATGCACAGAGCCGTCGCGATAGATGACGAAGTGATATCCGATGGAGGCAAAGCCTCGCTGCCGATGCCAGCGGTCGATGTCTGCCGTGGTGAAGTCCTTGCCTTCAGGCGTGGCAGAGCAATGGACGATGATGAGATTAATCTTGCGCATTCTTCTCCTCCTTCCGTTTCAGCTTGTCGTCGAGGTACGAGCGTAGTTCTGCATACTTAGTCTGTATGTAGATAGTGACACCGAAGATAGACCCGGCGTAGATTAGACACTCTGCGAATACACCCAGGACAGACTCGTGAATCTGTCCGGTGGGCGGTACGATGAATCCTGCGACAGCGAGGAGAAATCCACCGATGAGCATAGCTATGGCAGATACAATCTGCACGTTTTCCTTAGTTTCTTTTGTCATAATGAATTGTCTTTTGAGAGTTAATATAAAGTGGTTATCTTCGCGATTGAGTTGTGGTCGATTGGACCATTGCTCTTTGGCAGCGTGGTGTCGCGAACACCATTTTGCATCCGAGCTGTGGTGGACTCCTTGCGGAGAAACCATGGCTCTTTTCGTTTACATACTGAAAATGAAGGTGAGTTCGTAATTGTTGCTATCATACAATTGATCAGCCCTTGAGATAACCCTGAACTCAGCGAGGTTAGTTCGGAGTTCTCCGAACTGGAACGGACCGTAATCTTTAGACTTCTTGTAAAATCCGATGGCGAAGCGGAAATGTCGGTTGATACCGAGAATGTTAAATGAGCGTTTGCCAAAGTAAATGCGGACTTCCAAAAGCTGTTGCGTTTCGGGGTCGATGATAGCACGGCAGTCGCTGAACAACACATTAGGCTTCGTAAAATACTTGCCATTGTCCGGGTCGCCCTCCTTATCCAGTCGGAAAGAAATCTCGTCGCCATTATTCACACTAATCTTTCGGTCGTCATAAAAGCGGTTCCAGCCACGTCGCCGTGGAAGATACTCACGCACACCGTTTTCATCCTCCTGCTTGCGACTTGTACGCACCGAGTGTCGGAAAATGACCGGTGTAAGCCCTTGCCGGATATAACGGTAGGCATCCTGTATCACAAGAGTACTGTCAGTGATGATACATTCAATGTGCATCTGCGTAGCTTGCTTCATCGTGGCAAACTTCTGAATGTCAGTCTGCAACGATTTTATCTGCGACGCAACTGATTTGAGGTCAGATTGAAGAACTTGTATGCTTTCAGCGTTGTTTCCGATTTCAATGTTGTTCTTTGAAATGCGCAGGCTCAGACTCTGAGTAGCCTTTTGAAAATTCACAAGAGCCTCCTGCACCTTATTCATAGAAGCAATGCATGAAGACAGCTCGGACTTGCACTTGTTCAAGTCCTGCACCTGCTGCGCACGCATGACACCGGCACGCTCGGTAGTGGCTTGGCGGATGAGAATGGAATTGTTTGCAATTTGATTGATTCCAGTAGAGAGGTTCGCCTTTCCCAATGTGAAATACACGTTATTGCGGTCGTCCGAACCGATGGTGAGCGATGTCAGCACATAGCCGATGCGTGCAAGATCCGAGCGCCAATTATCAAGGCGACTCATGTCCGTCTGCAGAGCAGCTTTTCCCAAAAGGTCAGCGATTTTCTGCAACAATGCGCCCAGAACTTCGGGCGTTATAGCCTCTTCGCGCGTCTCGCTGCGAAATGAGGTAATGAGAGATGTGATAGATGAAATGTCAGCCATACTTTTGCTTGTTTTTAGCAAAGGTATGGCTGACTTTTAGATGGAGAAAAGACATTGTTAGTGATTATAGCGCACATACTTGTCGTCAAGAGCCTGGGCGACGACACCGACGAACTCGTGAGCGATGTTGTCGGAGAGGAAGTCACGGAGGTTCATGACGGAAGCGTAGTACTTACGGCTGAACCAGGGCTTCTTCTTGCGCTTGCGTTCACGGCCGATGTCGCCCTTGTTTCCACGAGGAATCTCTTTACCCGTACCGAAGTTCTGCCAAAGACCATATTCGAGGAAGGACTGGCTTAGTCCTAACTCTATGAAACGACCATCCGCACGGACAGGGAGGGACTTGGGGCTGTGAAGCAAACGTCCAGTGTCGATTACACCGAGGAGAGTCATTTGCTCACGCCATATTTTGAGCATCGTATCGTTGAAGGCAAGAACGAACTTTTCACGTTCTTGCAGTTGTGGGTCATTGCCATTCTGTAGGGTCATAACGTAAATCGGTATAAGTGTCAACGGCTATTTGGAAGAAAGCACAGGCGCAGCCAGAGAAGAAGTATTGGTCGATTTCCTGAAAGGAGATACGCGAGTCGAGATAGATATTATGCTGCTCCTGCTTCGTCTTTTCGAGGATTAGCTTGCTCATAAACTGCCGGAACAGCTCGCGCATGGTGTCCATGCACTGTTGGCGTGCTGCCATGTCATCAATGGCGTGGCGCATGGCGAGGAAGACCGTCTTCACTCTTCGAGTGTGCGGACTGTTGTTCATCTCGATATAGCCTTGGCTTATGTCGCTGACGGCAATGATAGCCGTGGCGGACTGTAGCTGCTGCAAGGCTTCCTCGAAGCCGTCGAGTCCGCTGACCTTTGCGAATACAAAGTCATGGGCCTTGGCGAACTTGTTTGTTTCTGTGAGGGATGCGAAGAAGGCTGTGGCATCCCAATTGATATTCTTGTCTGTAATTTCGTTTGTCGTTTGATGTCTTCTACTTCTTTAGCCTTAGCGTCGAGTTCTGTGAGTGCTCGCCATGTGTCCATAGAGAGCACCGCTTCCTCTTTGGTGATGTCTCCACCAGTGAGGGCACGGATCTGTGCATTCATGGCAGTCCGTAGCACCTCGCCGATGGGCGGTGCATAGCCAAGTAAGTCTTCTGAAGAACTGGACATTGGCTGCAGGAAGTGCGGAAACAGTCGGGCGAAGTAATGTTTCAGCGACGAGAACCAATAGAAAGCGTTGAGCAAAAGCGGTGTTGTCAGGTGTCGCGACTTGACCTTTGGGTACAGAAGCGTGGCGAGTTGGCTAAGCAAAGCCTCATTCTTGGTGTGGAGAAAGCCTTGATAATAGTTGTCGGCAGAGATGAATGTCGAGAATGGCACGCTCTGGAAGTCGGCGGCGATGGCTGTGGCTCTTCCGATTTTTGTGATGCGAACCGGCAATGGTGCGAATTGTCGTAAGAAGTCCAATGAAGCCGTGGCTGCTTGCATTTGTCTGATGGTGAGCGTAGCCTCCTGCTTGGACGCTTGGCGGTGCTTTACGAGATAGCTGCCGTCATGCGTCTTGCACAACACTCTTAGGTCTGCCCATTTGAACAGACAGAGAGTGAGTATTTCTTCCATTGGCAGATCATGCGAGAGCTGTGTGAAGAAATACAAGAGTTGGCTGTCAGAGAGTGACTGCCAATCAGTGGGTAGGGATAAATTGAAAAATGCTTCCATACTGCGAAAGTACGGAAGCATTTGTATGGGGGAAAAGACAAAAGATTATTGCAGGCTCTTGTCAAGGATTTCAAGAAGAATGGTAGGGTCCTCGTGGATTTGCTCAGCAGTGAGTCCTCTCTTTTCCACTTCTTCAGCGACGGCAGGATAGTCCTTGAATTTATCCTTTATCTTTTTCAACAGTTTCTTTTGAGAGTATTTTTCTCTTTTGGAATTAATTTTTTTATCCTCAAATAACATCCAATAGTAAACATGCTTGCCGCTATCAACCATATAGTGATATGCCCTACAGTCTAAATAAACGGTAATATTTGTCCATATACCAGTAAACGACCTGCTGTGGGTGGAATTGTCAAAAGCAAATGGTTCCATATAGCCAGTGACATGTTTTCCCTTGAAAACTTCAGTTGCCAAAAATGGAAATTTAGGGTCGTCTTCATTAAGAACGAAAGTTCGCTTCTTGCCGTCTTGCATAGCATTGTCCACCACAAGGGATTTTATATCTACTATCTTGTATTTTACGTCCTTGCCATCTTGCGTTTCACTGAAATAGATGTTCTTTTTCATGAAATGAATGTCGTTCTGCAAATAGCCGTTGAGTACAGTACCGTCTTTAAGAGTCAGCACAGCCTTTGGCCATACGACTTTCGGCTTCTTGGCGTTTGCCGTTATCGCAAACGAGAATACCATGAGGAAGATGATAAAAAATAGTTTCTTCATAAGCCAATGATTTTATGGTTTTTAATGCGCCAAAGTTAGCACTTGTATGGTGAAAAGACACAAGTTATTGCAGACTCTTGTCAAGAATTTCAAGAAGAATGGTAGGGTTCTCGCTAATCTGTTCAGCAGTTAAACCTTGCTTTTCAACTGTTTCATAAACCTGTGGATATTTTTTGAAATCTTTTTTCATGTCTTTTAAGCGAGATTTTAGAGATTTTGGCTTTCGGCTATACGAATAATCCCAAAACGATACGTTTAGAGTATTGTCAGAATCAACGTTATAAAGATACCACCATTCTCCCGAATACATTGATGTATTCTGCATTACACCTGCATTAATACTTGTACGAGTGTCATCAAAGAACGTAGGGTACATATATCCCTTGACATGCTTTCCTTGGTAATTTTGAATAGCCAATATTGGTTTAGGAGCTATTTTTTTCTGGTCACTCCAATACAACTTTATGGGAATGAATGTAGCTTCTTTACCATCACCAAAGCAATTTTTTACGACAAGAGATTTAATTGTCTCATTTTTATATTTTACATTTTTTCCTTCTTCGGTCTCGCTGAAAAGAACACATTTCTGCATAAAATGAATGTCCGTGCGCAGATATCCGTTGAGTACAGTACCGTCTTTAAGAGTCAGCACTGCCTTAGGCCATACGATTTTGGGTTTCTTGGCGTTTGCCGTTATCGCAAACGAGAAAGCCATGAGGAAGATGATGAAAAATAGTTTCTTCATAAGTGAATGATTTTATGGTTTTTAATGCGCCAAAGATAACACTTTTTTCTTAACGAGCAAATGTTTGAGGCCGTTTTTTTTAGAAGAATCAATCTCGTTATATAATGAAAAATCAAAGTGTGAAAATGCTTCCATACTGCGAAAGTACGGAAGCATTTGTATG
>UMFG01016091.1_pt1 | contig 13049 bp, 10 predicted proteins | sample 1964961 | NCBI WGS metagenome assembly UMFG01 (sample SAMEA4836041, study PRJEB28245) | human gut metagenome | biome: gut microbiome; material: fecal sample | place: Denmark | collected 2008
GATGTTACAGGCAAAAGGTATTAATATAAAAGGTAAGACCGTCGCAATCTCCGGGTTCGGAAACGTAGCTTGGGGGGCAGCCACGAAAGCCACCGAACTGGGTGCTAAAGTGATTACAATCTCCGGACCGGACGGATACGTTTACGATCCCGACGGCATCAGTGGCGAAAAGATAGACTACATGCTGGAGCTTCGGGCTTCGGGCAATGATATAGTTGCTCCATACGCGGAAAAATATCCGGGTGCGACCTTCGTCGAGGGCAAGCGTCCGTGGGAAGTAAAAGCTGATATTGCACTTCCTTGTGCAACTCAGAATGAATTAAATGGAGAAGATGCACAAAATCTCATAAAAAATGACGTACTTTGTGTCGGAGAAATTTCCAACATGGGCTGTACGCCGGAAGCCATCGATCTATTCATCGAGCATAAAAAGATGTACGCACCGGGTAAAGCAGTCAACGCAGGCGGTGTTGCCACATCCGGACTGGAAATGTCTCAAAACGCCATGCACCTCAGCTGGAGTGCCGCAGAAGTGGATGAAAAGCTTCATGCAATCATGCACGGCATCCATGCCCAATGTGTGAAATACGGCACGGAGCCCGACGGATACATTAACTATGTGAAGGGAGCCAACATTGCCGGATTCATGAAAGTAGCCCATGCAATGATGGGACAAGGCGTCATTTGATAATTAAAAATTAAAGATTAAAAGGTAGAAAATAGAAGGTGGACGGGAGCTGGTTGGCTTGGGATTCACAAATTATTTAATTTTTAATTTCTAATTTTTAATTTCTAGATTCATTTAGAAGACTTTGTTTAGTTGTATTTGTATTTGTGGTTTGCGCCACTCGCCTCCTGTGACAGGACGCGGGTGGCGCTATTTTTATGAGATTAACGTTATTTTCGATGGGAATTAATTATCTTTGCAGCATTATCGAATAAATAACTAAATAAAAATGCTACAACCCGAATTAAAATTCCGTCGCGATAAGATTCGCAGTCTGATGGCGTTGCAGGGCATTGACGCTGCGCTCATTACTTGTAATACAAATCTGATTTATACATACGGCTGCGTTGTCAGCGGTTACCTTTATCTTCCGCTCCATTCACCCGCATTGTTGTTTTTCAAACGTCCCAACAATATCACAGGCGAACATTCGTTCCCTATCCGCAAACCGGAACAGATTGTCGATCTGCTGAAAGAAAACGGATTGCCCATGCCGACCAAGCTGATGTTGGAGGGCGACGAACTTCCTTACACGGAATATTGCCGTCTGGCGAGTCTCTTCCCCGAGACCGAAGTGGTGAACGGCACTCCGCTGATCCGTCAGGCACGTAGTGTGAAGACACCGGTTGAAATCGAAATGTTACGCCGTTCGGGCATTGCCCATGCGAAAGCTTACGAACAGATTCCGAGCGTATACCGTCCGGGAATGACGGATATAGAATTCTCTATCGAGATAGAACGTCTGATGCGCCTGCAAGGGTGCCTGGGCATTTTCCGGGTGTTCGGACGCAGCATGGAAATCTTCATGGGCAGCGTACTCACGGGAGACAACGCCGGATACCCTTCTCCATACGACTTCGCACTGGGCGGACAAGGTCTCGACCCTGCCCTGCCGGGAGGAGCCAACAAGACTCCGTTGAAAGAAGGACAAAGCGTCATGGTCGATTTAGGCGGCAACTTCAACGGATATATGGGCGACATGAGCCGGGTGTTCTCTATCGGAAAACTGCCGGAAGAAGCTTATGCGGCACATCAGGTCTGTCTGGATATTCAGGAAAAGATAGCTTCCATTGCCCGTCCGGGTGTTGCCTGCGAGCAACTGTATGACACCGCCATCCAAATAGCGACGGAAGCCGGATTCAGAGACAAATTCATGGGAACCAACCAGCAAGCGAAGTTTATCGGCCACGGCATCGGCCTCGAAATCAACGAAGCTCCCGTACTGGCCCCCCGCATGAAGCAGGAACTCGAACCGGACATGGTGTTTGCCCTCGAACCGAAAATCGTACTTCCGGGAGTAGGTCCTGTAGGTATAGAAAACTCTTGGGTGGTGACGAACGAAGGTATCGAAAAACTAACGAACTGCCGTGAAGAAATCATTGAGCTGAGTTAAACTCGTCCGGACACAAACCTTATTCAAACAATCCAATAATATGAATTACGCATCTGTTTCATTCATCGGCAGTACTTTACTTTTGCCTACATTATCCATCCATGCGCAGCAAAGAAACGCCCAACCGAATATTTTATTTATTCTCTGCGATGACATGGGATATGGAGATTTGGCCTGCTACGGTCAACCGTTTATCCGCACCCCTCATATCGACGCTATGGCAAATGAAGGGATGCGTTTCACGCAGGCGTATGCCGGTAGCCCTGTCAGCGCACCTTCAAGAGCTTCAGTCATGACGGGACAGCACAGCGGTCATTGCGAAGTGCGGGGAAACAAAGAATATTGGAAAAATGCTCCCACCGTGATGTATGGGGACAATAAAGAATACGCGGTAGTAGGGCAACATCCATACGATCCGGAGCACATCATACTGCCGGAAATAATGAAAGACAACGGATATACTACAGGAATGTTCGGTAAATGGGCAGGAGGCTATGAGGGCTCCTGCTCCACTCCCGACAAACGGGGTATAGACGAATACTACGGCTACATCTGCCAGTTTCAAGCGCACCTCTACTATCCTAATTTCTTAAACCGTTACAGTAAAGCATTGGGTGATACCGGAGTGGTACGCATAGTTATGGACGAAAACATCAAGTATCCGATGTTCGGTCCCGAATACCGGAAACGTCCTCAATATTCCGCTGACATTATCCATCAAAAAGCTTTGGAATGGCTGAACAGACAAGATGGCAAGCAACCGTTCTTCGGCATATTCACTTACACTCTTCCCCATGCGGAACTTGTACAGCCGGAGGACTCGATTCTGAACGAATACAAAGCGGAGTTTAGTCCTGATAAAATTTTCAAAGGTAGTAAATGGTCACGTTATAATGCGGTTACCCATACGCACGCTCAATTCGCCGGCATGATTACCCGTCTGGATTATTATGTAGGCGAAGTACTGAAAAAGCTGAAAGAGAAAGGGCTGGACGAGAACACATTAGTCATTTTCTCCAGCGATAATGGTCCTCATGAGGAAGGTGGAGCCGACCCTACTTTCTTCGGTAGAGACGGAAAGTTGCGCGGATTGAAACGCCAGTGCCACGAAGGCGGTATACGCATTCCGTTCATAGCTCGTTGGCCGGGACGTGTGCCCGCCGGTGAAGTGAGCGACCACATCTGCGCTTTCTATGACTTAATGCCTACTTTCTGCGAAGTGGCGGGTATCAAGAATTATGAAAAGAAATACCGCAATAAAAAGAAGGAGACCGACTATTTTGACGGAATCTCTTTTGCACCGACATTACTGGGAAAGAAAAAGCAAAAACAACATAAATTCCTGTACTGGGAATTCGACGAGACAGACCAGATAGCAGTGCGCATGAACGACTGGAAGCTAATCGTAAAAAAAGGAAGTCCCTCATTGTATAACTTGAAGACGGACATCCACGAAGACAACGATATAGCCCTCCAGCACCCGGACATTGTAAAAAAAATGAAAGCCATCATCTTTGAACAACATACTCCGAATCCACATTTCTCGGTAACATTACCTAGCCGATAACCGGTGTCAGCCCCATCTTCTTTGCCCGTGCCAACATAAAGGTGCGGGCAGCTTCATATTCATTCGGGATCACTCCATCCAGAATCGCATCCTTTATCGCACTTTTCAGAGTCCCCACCTCCCGGCACGGTTGCAATCCGAAAGTCTCCATGATCTCCTCACCGCTCACAGGGGGCTGGAAATTGCGAATCCGGTCTTTCTCCTCCAGGTCTTTCAGCTTCTGCCGCACCAGTTGAAAGTTATTCAGGAAACGTTGCTTACGTTCCATATTTTTAGAAGTGATGTCCGCTTCACAGAGCGTCATCAGGTCGTCGATGTCATCCCCCGCCTCAAAAAGCAGACGGCGGACAGCCGAATCCGTCACTACATCATCCGCTATCACGATAGGACGCATGTGGAGACTGACCATCTTCTGCACATACTTCATCTTCTCATTCATCGGCAGCTTCATCTTCCGGAAAATATTCGGAATCATCTTCTCACCGATAAAATTATGATTATGGAAAGTCCATCCCGCCTTCGGTTCCCAACGTTTAGTCACAGGTTTGGCAATGTCGTGCAGCAAGGCAGCCCAACGCAACCAAAGATTGTCGGTCTTTTTGCTGATATTATCCAGCACTTCGAGCGTATGATAAAAATTATCCTTATGCGAACGCCCGTTCCGGGTTTCCACCCCCTGCAAGGCAGCCAGCTCCGGAAAAATCAACGGGAGCAGCCCGCTACGGTCCAAGTCAATAAAACCTTTCGAGGGAATCGGTGAAAGAATTATCTTATTGAGTTCGTCAGCAATACGCTCGCGCGATATAATTTCAATCCGGTCCTTATTGCGGCAAAGAGAATCGAACGTGTCATCGTCAATATAAAATCCCAACTGCGTGGCAAAACGGATACAACGCATCATCCGCAACGGATCGTCACTAAAGGTGATGTCCGGATCGAGCGGAGTGCGGATCGTCTTCTCCTTCATATCCTCCAGTCCTCCGAACGGGTCTACCAGTTCACCGAAGCGTCCCTTATTGAGGCAGACGGCGAGGGCATTAATTGTGAAGTCACGACGGTTCTGATCGTCTTCCAACGTCCCGTCCTCCACAATCGGCTTGCGAGAATCCCGTTGGTAGGACTCTCTGCGCGCCCCCACAAATTCCACTTCCGTACCTTTATATTTCACCTGTGCCGTTCCGAAGTTCTTGAAGACAGAGACATGAGCGCCGCGTCCCAGATGCTTTCCGAGCGCTTCCGCCATCGCTATCCCACTGCCTACCACCACCACGTCTATATCTTTAGAGGGACGTTGCAGAAAAATATCACGAACATAGCCGCCTACGACGTAACACTCCAGACCGAGCGTATCGGCCGTTTCGGCTATCTTCCCGAAGATGGGCTCGCTAAAATGCTGCTTCAATTCCTCTTGAGTCAACTCTATCATTCTTCTTAGTTATAAGTTTTGAGGGGACAAAATTACAAAAATAAGGGATATATTCGTACTTTTGCCCTAAATAACCAAATAGTAAACAGAATTTGTGATGAAAAAACTAACAATCTTCTTTTGCGGAACACTGGCACTGGCTGCCTGCGGAAATGGAATCGAGAAAAAAGCCAATGAGAAACTGATGGTTGCCCAAGCGGCCTACGAACGTGGCGACTATGAAGAAGCCAAGTCGCAGATCGACAGTATAAAGATTTTGTATCCCAAAGCGTTCGAGGCACGCAAAGCGGGACAGGCATTGATGCTGGATGTAGAGACGAAAGCGCAGCAGAAAACGCTTGCTTACCTGGACAGCGCCCTCCGGGCCAAGACTGAGGAGTTTAATGCCATCAAAGACAAATTCATCCTTGAGAAAGATGCGGAATACCAACAGGTGGGCAATTATCTATGGCCTACGCAGACTGTCGAAAAAAACATGCACCGTTCTTTCCTCCGCTTTCAGGTGGACGAGCTGGGCAAGATGAGCATGACTTCCATCTACTGCGGTTCCGGCAACATCCATCACGTAGGGGTCAAAGTGATTGCTCCCGACGGCAGCTTCGCAGAAACTCCCGCCTCCAAAGACAGTTATGAGACAACCGACATGAATGAGAAAATAGAGAAAGCGGACTATAAACTGGGGGAGGACGGTAACGTTATCGGCTTCATCAACTTCAACAAGGACAAAAATATCCGTGTGGAATTTATCGGCGACCGCTCCTATAAAACGACTATGAGCCCGACCGACCGCCAGGCTGCGGCAAATGTCTACGAATTGGCGCAAATCCTCTCCGCCATACAGGAGATAAAGAAAGAACAGGAAGCCGCCAACTTGAAAATCGGATTTATCAATAAGAAGAAAGAACGGAAAGCACAGGAAGAATCGACGGATAAACAATGAAAGCCATCACTCTAAGATAAAAAAGACAGACGGGTCACTTCACCCGTCTGTTCAATTGATTATTAGCCTTTCCGGGCTTTGATTTCCCCACTCGTTTACCGGAGCCTTTCTTTTTCCCGGTTCCTGTCTTTGCCTTTCCGGCAAAAGGGTTGTTATTTTTCTTGATCGGCATAACGCTACCTATTAGTCCCCCTCATAAAATTCTCTCAGAAACCAGCGAGCCACGAAGTCCCAGTTGTCGTGAAGCAATGCCTTTCCGTTCTCAAACGGGAATTGCGCCTCCGGCAACAAGTTATGTTCCATGCCATACTTCAACAAATCGAACGGGCACAATCCCCCTTCACAGAACATCTCGTATGCTTCCTCCTCCGTCGTCGCAGCGTCATACAACGGATTATTCCCCGCTGCAAAGTATTTGGCAACATCCGGAGCCACCAGCACGCCTTTCGGATTGCCATAGACAACGAAGTTGTCAAACTCCGCCAGTTCGGGCAACAAAGTCTCTTCATCGTCTTCCCATTTCAGAGAATGGACGAAGAAAAACTTCAGGGCATCATACGAGTCAAAGAACATGAGCGGTTCGCCTTTACCGGCTTCCAGAAAAAGTTCCACATCCGTCGGCAATGCCGCTCCCGGCACAATCTCAGGCAGAGGTTCACGTTCCTTTTCCATCAGCCTCCTGTCCATCATCCAGTTCGAAGCCAGCTCATCACTGATAGGAGCCGACTCGAAAGCCGCATCCAGACGTTCGTAAAGTACGTCCGCCAACTCAAGCAACGTCTCATCCAACGGATTCTCCACGTCGTTGAACGGGCAACTGTCACTGCTCTTCGAACTGAGCGTCCACAGAAGAAAAGCGATATCCTCACGGTTAATCTCGTCCGGCAAGTAATCCTCCGTCAACGAATAGAACGGCAGATAACGACCATAACTCCTCTTATGCCAATGGATAAATTCCCGCCAGTTTCCCGCATCCGCCACGCAGTCCTCCAGATACAAAGCGCACGTCAGAGCCAACCGGCGCTGGTCTTCCGCTACGTCCGGGTTTCCTTCATACAAAGGGAAAGTCATCACCAACGGCAACAGCTCATTGGCCAACCCCATGTACCACTCGTCCGTATCCGTTTTCTTCGTCCGGTGATGAATCTCAAGCCACGGGCGCATATAAATCTTTGATTGCTTCATCATTATAATCGTTTCAAAGCCAGTTTAATAACCTTTTCCACCGGAGCTTCCGGCTCTTCCTTCAAGATAGCCAACACCACCTTCTGCGAAGGCGCAGCAGCAAAGCCAAGCATCGTCAATGCAGCCACAGCTTCCTCCTGCACTTCCGCGTTGGCAGCCTGCAGCAGCATACCACCAACGGCACTTCCACCGGCAGCGGACGCTCCCATTGTTTTTATCTTATCTTTCAGGTCGACAATCACCCGTTGCGCAGTCTTCAGCCCGATTCCCTTCACCGTCTTCAACAAGTTCGCATTCTCGGTACTGATGACGTTTACCAGCTCGGCAGGCGAAAGGGCGGAGAGGATCATACGCGCCGTATTCCCGCCAATGCCCGACACGGAAATCAGCAACAGGAAAATCTCCCTCTCCTGCTTCTCGGCAAATCCGTAGAGCACATAAGCGTCCTCACGAATGGCTTCATATATATACAACTTACAGGTTTTCTTTCCCTGAATGGCCGAATAGGTGTTCAGAGATATATTGGCGGCATAGCCCACCCCGTTACAGTCGATCACTGCGGTTGCCGGACTAAGTTCGGCAAGCTCGCCTCTAATGTATTCTATCATAACGGGTACAAAGATAAAACAATTTCACCACAGAGGACACAGGGGCCACAGAGTTTTTTCGATGCAGCACATCACACCCTGATTTGCTTTCATGCGGACCGGTATTGCCTGCTAGTGAAAAAAAATAAAATATTAAAGCTGATGAACCAAAGTTAGTAGTAATTTGTTTACTTTTGCAGGCAAAAGAAAGAAATTTGTTCATTAAAACCAAGAAAAGAATGAAAAAAGTAAGAGCTGCCATCGTTGGTTATGGCAACATCGGGCATTATGTACTTGAAGCACTTCAGGCAGCACCTGATTTCGAAATAGCCGGAGTCGTTCGCCGTGCCGGAGCAGAGAACAAACCGGAAGAGTTAGCAAACTACGCAGTAGTGAAGGACATAAAAGAGCTGGGAGAGGTAGACGTAGCTATTCTTTGCACGCCGACCCGCAGCGTAGAGAAATATGCCAAAGAATACCTGGCGATGGGCATTAATACAGTGGACAGTTTCGATATCCATACCGGCATCGTAGACTTGCGCCGTACACTAAACGCTACCGCCAAAGAGCATAAAGCCGTATCGATCATCTCTGCCGGATGGGATCCGGGAAGTGACTCCATCGTACGCACCATGCTGGAAGCAATCGCTCCGAAAGGTATCACGTACACGAACTTCGGTCCGGGTATGAGCATGGGACACACCGTAGCCGTGAAAGCGATTGACGGAGTGAAGGCTGCCCTTTCCATGACTATTCCGACCGGAACGGGAATCCACCGCCGCATGGTATACATCGAACTGAAAGACGGATATAAATTCGAAGAAGTAGCTGCTGCCATCAAAGCAGATCCTTACTTTGTGAACGATGAAACACACGTGAAACTCGTTCCGAGCGTAGACGCCCTGCTCGACATGGGACACGGCGTGAACCTGACCCGCAAGGGCGTATCCGGCAAAACCCAGAACCAGTTGTTCGAATTCAATATGCGTATCAACAACCCCGCACTGACCGCACAGGTATTGGTGTGCGTGGCACGCGCTTCCATGAAACAGCAACCGGGATGTTACACAATGGTAGAAATTCCGGTAATCGACCTCCTTCCGGGCGACCGCGAAGAGTGGATCGGACATTTGGTTTAGTCGAGGGACATTGAAAAACAAACGATATAGCAACCGGGAAGAATGGGCGAACACCCTCAGTCATGGGGCAGGCATTCTTCTCGGAATCGTAGCAGGATATTTCTTACTGCGAAAAGCTTCCGTTGCTGCTGATCCGCGATGGGCAGTGCCCTGCGTGATTGTCTATCTGGCGGGGATGCTTTCTTCTTACGTCAGTTCTACCTGGTATCACGGCAGTCGTCCGGGAGCGCTGAAAGAACAGCTCCGTAAATTTGACCACGGAGCTATTTATCTGCACATAGCAGGCACTTATACTCCGTTCACACTACTCGTCTTGCGCCATGCAGGCGGTTGGGGATGGGGTATTTTCACATTTGTCTGGCTATCCGCCATTGCCGGTTTCATCCTTAGTTTCAAAAAGCTGAAAGAGCATAGCAATCTCGAAACGGTTTGTTATGTGGGTATGGGGGCATGTATACTGGTGGCAATGAAGCCTCTTCTCGATCGGTTGGAAATGGCCGGTGCCTCCCCCGCTTTCTGGTGGCTGATAGGCGGAGGTATTTCGTACATTACGGGAGCTGTATTCTATTCGCTGCGCAAGCCTTATATGCACGCCGCTTTCCATCTGTTCTGTCTCGGCGGAAGCGTAGGACACATCGTGGCGATCTGGCTGGTTTTATAGATATCAGACATCCGTTAACATTCAACGCAGTTAAATCTGAAAATTAACAAATAACCCATCATAATATAGACAAGAAGAACAACGGAGAGTTTCACACAACTTTTAAAGAATAACTTAAAGAAAAGTTTCCCAAAACGGAAAACTTTCTGTATCAGCAAGAAAGAAAAGTTTCCCAAAATTTAATGTTAAAAGCGAACCAAGCTATTGGATTATCTTCTATCTTTGTATCCGGTTTCGGAACTAAAAAGAGGTTTAGTCAATGAGGGAACGCTGTGCAAATCGGCGACAGTACCCGCTGCTGTAATTCTCTAAGAATCCGCACGGTAAGCCACTGCATCGGCAACGGATGTGGGAAGGTGTTGCGGGGGAGAGATAAGTCAGAAGACCTGCCGGAATCAGAATCAACTTATTATTAATCACTTTCGGGAGTTAAAGTTATGAACTACGCGGAAATTTGTATCATCAAACGTGATGGTAAAAGAGAAGATTTCTCTATCAGTAAGATCAAGAATGCGATCAGTAAGGCATTCAATGCAACCGGTATCCAAGATGAACAGCAGTTGGTGGCTGACATCACGATGAACGTAATCAGCCAATTTGCCACCCCTACTATTACCGTAGAGGAGATTCAGGACCTGGTGGAAAAAGCATTGATGAAGGTGCGCCCTGAAGTAGCGAAGAAGTACATTATCTATCGCGAATGGCGGAACACGGAACGGGACAAGAAAACCCAGATGAAGCACGTGATGGACGGTATCGTCGCCATCGACAAGAACGATGTCAATCTGAGCAACGCCAACATGAGCAGCCACACGCCTGCCGGGCAAATGATGACTTTCGCCTCCGAAGTGACCAAAGATTATACCTATAAATACCTGTTGCCGAAACGTTTTGCGGAAGCACACCAACTGGGCGACATCCACATCCACGACTTGGATTACTATCCGACAAAGACGACGACCTGCATCCAGTATGACTTGGACGACCTCTTTGAACGCGGATTCCGTACCAAGAACGGAAGTATCCGCACGCCACAGAGCATTCAGAGCTACGCCACGCTGGCAACCATCATTTTCCAAACCAACCAGAACGAGCAACACGGAGGACAGGCAATCCCCGCCTTCGATTTCTTCATGGCGAAAGGAGTAGCGAAGTCATTCCGCAAACACTTGGCTTCGTTCATCAACTTCTACGTGGCGATGGAAAACGGAAGCCAGGCGGACGAAAAGACTATCCGCACGTTGATCGAGGAATATCTTCCCTCCATCAAGTCCACCGAAACCGAACGCGAGACATTACGCATCGCTCTGATAGCCTTGCAGATCATCATAGACAAGGAGCACCTCGCAAGAATTGTGGAAAAGGCTTATCAGCAGACCCGCAAGGACACGCATCAGGCGATGGAGGGATTTATCCACAACCTGAACACGATGCACTCTCGTGGAGGTAACCAGGTGGTATTCAGCTCGATAAACTACGGCACGGACACTTCCGCCGAAGGCCGCATGGTGATTGAAGAGTTACTGAAAGCCACAATCGAGGGACTGGGCACACGAGGTGAAGTGCCCGTTTTCCCCATTCAGATTTTCAAGGTGAAGGACGGGGTGTCTTACTCGGAAAAGGATTTTGAAAAGGCTATGAAAGCGGAGAATATAGAAGAGGCCATGAACGACCGTTACGAAGCTCCCAACTTCGACTTGCTGCTGAAAGCCTGCCAGACAACCGCAAAAGCGTTGTTCCCGAACTTCATGTTCCTCGACACGCCTTTCAACACGAACGAGAAATGGAAAGCGGATGATCCGAAACGGTACATCTACGAGTTGGCAACGATGGGTTGCCGCACCCGTGTGTTTGAAAACGTGGCAGGAGAAAAGTCATCATTGGGGCGAGGCAATCTGTCTTTCACCACGCTCAATATGCCGAGACTCGCCATCGAAGCCCGCATCAAGGCGGAGAATCTGATAGAGGACGAACGCAACACGGCTGCCATAGAACAGAAAGCTAAGGAGATTTTCATTGAATCCGTGCACTCTATGGCTGCTTTGGTGGCAGACCAGCTTTACGAACGTTATCAGTACCAACGTACAGCTCTTGCACGCCAGTTCCCTTTCATGATGGGGAATAATGTATGGAAAGGCGGTGCGGACTTGAACCCGAACGAGCAGGTGGGCGACGTATTGCGCAGCGGAACGCTGGGAATCGGATTCATCGGCGGACACAACGCGATGGTGGCACTCTACGGAGAGGGGCACGGACACAGCCGGAAGGCATGGGACACGTTGTACGAAGCGGTGATGGAAATGAATAAGGTAGTAGACGAATACAAAGCGAAATACAACTTGAATTACTCTGTTCTGGCTACTCCCGCCGAAGGACTCTCCGGACGTTTCACCAAAATGGACAGACGGAAGTACGGGAAGATTCCCGGAGTGACGGACCGGGATTATTATGTCAACTCTTTCCACGTGGATGTAAAAGAGCCGATCAGCATTGTAGAGAAAATCAAGTGCGAAGCTCCTTTCCACGCCATCACACGCGGTGGACATATCACGTATGTAGAACTGGACGGCGAAGCACAGAAAAATGTACGCGCCATCGCCAAAATCGTGAAAGTGATGCACGACGAGGGAATCGGCTACGGCTCGATCAATCATCCGGTGGATACGTGCCACAACTGCGGTTACAAAGGGGTGATTTTTGATAAATGCCCGGTTTGCCAAAGCGAAAGCATCCTCCGTATGCGTCGCATCACAGGCTATCTGACCGGTGATTTAAGCTCGTGGAACTCTGCCAAACGAGCAGAAGAAAAGGACCGGGTAAAGCACTTGTAGAAGTTGAGAGTTGAGAAGGGAGAGTTGAGAGTGAAGGGAGATAATGTTTTAACTCTTAACTCTCAACTCTTAATTCTTAACTCTCAACTCCCAATTCTTAACTCCTAGCTCTTATTTTTTACTTAAATCACTTTATCTCAACCAGTTATGAAAACTCTCAACTCTCAACTCTCAACTCTCAACTTATTAACGGCCTATCCGGAGACGATAGTAGATGGTGAGGGGATCCGGTATTCTATTTACCTTGCCGGATGTTCTCATCACTGTCCCGGCTGCCACAATCCGGAAAGCTGGAATCCGGAAGCGGGGGAACGGTTGACAGAGGAGAAGATTCAAAGCATTATCAAGGAGATTAAAGCCAATCCGCTGCTGGATGGGGTGACATTCTCCGGTGGAGATCCGTTCTATAATCCGGAAGCATTCCTGTCGCTCGTCAGGCGGGTGAAGGAGGAAACCGGGATGAACGTGTGGTGCTACACTGGTTATACTTACGAAGAGATTCAGGAACAACCCCGCTTGAAGGCAATACTAACCTATATCGACGTACTGGTGGACGGACGTTTTGAGCAGTCGCTTTTCTCTCCCTATCTGGA
>UMFG01023174.1_pt1 | contig 12925 bp, 8 predicted proteins | sample 1964961 | NCBI WGS metagenome assembly UMFG01 (sample SAMEA4836041, study PRJEB28245) | human gut metagenome | biome: gut microbiome; material: fecal sample | place: Denmark | collected 2008
GGCGAGTTATATAATATCAAACCTTCCAACAAATGTCAACAGTTTTTTTCAATTTTTTTATTTTTTCGTTTTTATTCGTTTTTTCCTGTTTTATGCTGCTTTTCCATATTTTTTGTATCTGCCTCCTTTCTCATTTTTCCTCTCCCCAATCCGCCCGACTCTCTTCTCTCCCTTATGATTCTCTTTTTTCTTCGCAGTTTCTTCTATATATTTTTATAGAAATAACAGGTGTTGTACTTTTTCATAGACAATGCTTCCACGGATTGTAGAATCTTTTTTTTCATGTTAAGATGATATAAAGAAATCGTAACTATTCAGGACGGGGCATCATTTTTAGGGGAGCAGGTTTACAAATGAAAATAAAAAAATTTAACAACAGTCAGATCATTAACGGAATCGCTTTTAGCTTTTCTGCCGCATTTCTGATTTCCGCTTTTATTGCAGCAATTTATACTGGTGAATGGGGATCCGTATTTCAGAACTGGTACAGGATTCTTATTACGCCATGTCCTCTGGTGACTGATTATTTTGCCATAGGCGGCCTGGCCAGCGCCATGTTAAATGCCGGCGTATGCGGTATGGTCTGCTTTTTGTTTATGATCGGCCTTCCAGGCAATTCTCATACCAATACCTTATCTGGATACTTTCTTGTAGTTGCCCATTGCTTCTACGGACTGAACCTGCTGAATATGATGCCCTGCTTTCTGGCTCCTTTTGTATATCTTCACCGCCAGAAACTGGATTATAAAGATAATCTCCATATTTGTATGTATACAACCTCCTTTGCACCGTTTATCAGCGAATTTCTCTTCCGCTATACCCAGAGAGATACCTTTCTGTTCGGTCAGGCTCAGCTGGAACTAAAGGGTGTGATTCTGGCTGTCTGCTTCTGCCTGATGATGGGCTACGTCACTCCGGCTATTTTGCCGGGAGCCCGGGCATGGCATAAGGGCTATAATCTGTACAATGGCGGTCTGGCTTTCGGAGTTTTTGGCTTTTTCGTTTTCAACCTGATGTATCGGACCATGGGAATTGTCCCACCGGAGATTATCACTGTAGAAAACCCCATTTATATCCGTTTTGGAGAAAGCTATCGGCTTTATGGAAACTGTTTTTATCTGCTGATTTTTTTATTTTGTTTTCTCACAGGTTATTTTTTAAATGGACGAAGCCTGAAGGGTCTTTCTCATTTGTTAAAGGATACCGGCTTTCGAAGTGATTTTGCAGAAAAATACGGAATGTCTGTATGTCTGATGAATATTGGAATTTATGGTTCTCTGTTTTTACTATATTTGAATCTGGTAATTCTCTTTACAAATGGAGCCGGATTCACCGGCCCCACCTTTGGTATTATGCTGGCAGCTCTTACCTTTTCTGCCATGGGACAGCATCCCCGAAATGTACTTCCTATCCTGATCGGATATCAGATGCTTTATCTTGTTACAGGCTTTTTCTGTCACATGAACGGCCGTGAGCTGACCTGGTCCCTTTCTACCCAGGGATACTTAAATGGTGTTGCCTTTGCAACGGGAATGAGCCCCTTAGTTGGCCATTACGGCTTCCGCGTAGGCATTTTAAGCGGTTTTCTCTGTGCCTCCATGTGTACCGCAACCAGCGCGGTTCACGGTGGTTTTGTTTTGTACAACGGAGGCTTTACTGCAGGAATCACCGTTCTGATCCTCCTTCCCATTCTGGAGCATTATCTGCCTGGTACCAGAAGTGAAATGAAGGATCAACGGCTGAATATGCAGGAGCTGCTGGCACTCGTTCAAAATAAGAAGAATTCCTCCCAATCAGAGAAACAGCCCTGACAAAGCCTATGCCAGATAAGGCTTTGCCAGATTCTCCAGCATATCCGGATTTTTCTGACGCCACTCATGGAATTCCATGCCGCTTTCAGCCACATGCCGTCCCAGAGTTACCAGAAATTCCGGAATTTTTGTTTCTTCGATAGTTCCCAGCTGTTGTCCCATTGTCTCCTTTCCCTGGTAGTCACAGCCGCCTACATACAGTACAAAGGCTGGGCAAACCTTTCCGTCTACTTTTTTCACTCCCCCACGGAATCCCATTTCTCCTGTCTGATGGGTTCCGCAGGAAGACGGACAGCCAGAAATATGGATTTTCGGCAGAGCAGAAGCTGGAAGCTGTGCTTGCCGAACCGCCTCCACACATGCTGTCAGAAGTCCCTGAGAGTCACGGGCGCCTACCTGACAAATCGATGCACCAATACAGCTGACAGAAGCCTCAAACGGAGTTTTTGCACTGTCATCCGTCAATTCCAGAATCTGCTTTGCCTCACTGCCGGTAAGATTGATAATATAAGCAGTCTCGTCAGGAGCCAGCCGCATTTCTGCGCCGTCTATTTTCTGCAGTGCATCATTCAGCGCACAGAATTTTTCCGTGGAAGCCAGACCTCCGATCGGATGCCACATTACGGTATACAGTCCCTCCTGCTTCTGAGGTGTTACACGAACATCTGAAATTTCACTTCCGTCTCCTTTTTTCTTTATTTCCATCAAAACAGCCTGAACCGTCAGATCCTCACCAGACTCCCGAACCTGCTGAAGCTTTTCCAAAAATGCATGTTTGTATGCATCAGCGCCTCCTAAAGCCTCCTGCATAAAGCGGGTACGGGCCTTTGCACGATTTTCGTAATTCCCGTAAGCCCGGAAGGTCAGCCACATGGCCTTTATATAATAGCAAATCTCCTCTGGCTTGATTCCCTCTGCCACCAGAACGCCAAAACAGGGATTATTTCCTAGCCCACCTGCACTATATACGTCAAAGAGTCCATCTGGACGGGCTGCAAATCCCAAATCTCTGTAAGTGGCATGGGTCATGTTTTTTGGAGAATTGGAAAATCCCACCTTCAGCTTTCTCGGCATTTTTTCTGCCTTAATAAAGGTCATCAGATATTCTCCTGCTTCTCTGGCCCATGGCAGTACATCAAAATATTCATCTTTTTCAGTTCCGGAAAGAGGAGAGCACATCACATTACGCGGGTAATCTCCGCCGCCGCCCATGGTAATAATTCCCGCATCCAGAGCCTGCTCCATAACGCCAAAAACCTGTTCCTGATTCAGATCATGAAACTGAATCGTCTGACAGGTAGTAAAATGCATTTTCTTTACCTGATATTCCTGAATCATTCTGGCTACAAATGCCATTTTTTCCTTTGTAACCTGTCCGGCAGTCATTCTCAGCCGCAGCATACTGGCTGTTCCGCCTTTCTGTGCATAGCTTCCATAGTAGCCGGAAAATCCCTTATACGCGCCCTTATCCATTTCTCCTGCATAAAATGCGGCTGTTTTTTCCCGAAATTCGGGAAGATCCTGCTTCCAGTTTTCCTGATTTTTTTTCATGCTTTCTCTTTCCTTTCGTTATTTGGGGTTCATTTTTTCGCCGGACCCTTTCCTATGCAAAATCCGGCATTTCCCCTCTATGTTCTTCCTGTTATGGCAGTTCCATCACAGGCTTCCCCTCTGTATCATTTCCCGTGAATCATCCTCTTTGGTCTGCGCCATAGCCAGTGTAAACCAGAACTCCACTCCATTTTCCTTATTAACCACACCGCAATCCTGATGATGAGCATCCATAATAGCCTTAACAATTGACAGCCCAATGCCGCTTCCGCCATAAGAACGGGTTCTTGCCTTATCTACTTTGTAAAATTTGGTCCACAGATTCGGCAAGTCTTCCTCTGGAATCGGATTTCCTGTATTGAACACTCGAATCACAGCCTGTTCTGTTTCTTTTCTGACTTCTGCACGGATCCGAATCAGCCGTTCTCCGTCCAGATGATGAATGGCATTTGTCAGATAGTTTGTCACCACCTCTTCGATTTTAAACTCATCTCCTAAAACCTCCAGATGCTCAGGAACAGAAACCTCTACCCGGGCCTCATTCTGCTGAAGCAGAATGCTGGAGGAATTTACCAGATCACGAATGAGCTCCGCCCCGTCAAAAGGCTCTATGGCCGGCATATCTCTTCCAAATTCCAAAGCTGTCAGAGTGAGCAGCTGCTTTACCATTTTATTCATCTTATTAGCTTCGTCCATAATGACCTCGCAGTAATAGTTCCGGCTCTCCTCATCCTCGCACATTCCCTCTGTCAGTCCCTCTGCATATCCCTGAATCAGGGCAATGGGCGTTTTCAGCTCATGGGAAACATTGGCAATAAACTCCTTTCGCATTTCATCGATCTGGATTTTTTCATCAATATCATGCTGAAGCTGCTGATTGGCCTCCTGAAGCGCTCCTATGGTTTCCTTCAGTTTATCCGAAAGAGTATTCATACTGCGTCCCAAAACTCCGATTTCATCCAAACGGCTGTCGTCACAGCTTACGTCAAAATTCAGCTCTGACATCTGCTCAGACAAAGATGCCAGCTTCAAAATCGGTCTTGTAACCTGGTTCGTTGCAAAATACATAAGAACACTTCCAGCAACCAGCACGATAAGACCCGCATACGTAATAAAACGGTTTGACAGACCAACGCTTTCCCGGATACTGTCCAGAGGCATAGACATAATAAACAGAGTTTTATTGTCAGAAAAATATCCCCAGCTCTCCACATAGGTTGCATTCGTTCGGGAATCGTAATTCATTTCAATGACATAATTTTCCCCCTGTTTTAAAACCTTGGACCTGTCGGCATCCATTCCCAGCACATACTGCTGAACCTTCCTGGCCAGAAAATCTGTTTCCCAGTCTGAACGCAGAAGAATGGTTCCTGTGTAGCTGTCAATCAGTACCGTGGTAATGTTGTTATGGTCCCCATAAGTTCGAATGGTACCCAAAAGCGTTTTTCTGCTGCTTTCGGGGGATTCTTTTGGAAGGCTCTCTGAATCATTCCCCCGGGAGCCGGACTGTTTTCTGTCCTCAACCCAGTTTTCCCACTCCTGATGCTGTTCCTCCGTGATGATATCGCTGACGCTTTTTCCTGCCTGAACCTGCTCCATTACTACACAGTTAATATCCAGGTAGGCCTGCTCCATCACCTCCTGTTTCTGGGACACATAGTAATGTTCCAGCCAGAAATTGTTAATCGCCCAGACAGCCAGAAGCATACTGGCCATGAGGCCAATAAAAATCACCATAATCCGGCGGCGAATGGAATGCCTCAGGCTGAACCGCTGCCTGAGCCTGCTGAAATATGACTGATTATTCATTGATCTACCTCAAATTTATACCCCATTCCCCAGATGGTTTTAATATAGTTTCCCTTTTCTCCCATCTTGCTGCGGAGCTTTTTCACATGGGTATCAATGGTTCTCGCATCACCAAAATAGTCATAATTCCACACATTATTTAAAATCTTTTCCCTGGAAAGAGCAATTCCCTGATTGTCCACAAAATATGCCAGCAATTCAAATTCCTTATAGCTCAAATCTACCGGCTGTCCGTCAATCGTTACCTGATGGGCTGCTTTATCAATGCGGATGCCGCCTATATCTGTCACGTCTGACACTGCCATATTGCTGCGTCTGAGAATCGCCTCTACCCGCGCAACCAGAATCTTGGGGCTGAAAGGCTTGGAAATATATTCGTCTACTCCCAGCTGAAAGCCCTGGAGCTCATCCCTCTCCTCGCTTCTTGCTGTCAGCATGATAATCGGAACTCTGGAATACTGGCGAATGGTTTTGCACACATCCCAGCCATTCATTTTCGGCATCATCACATCCAGAATAATCAGAGCGATATCCTTCTGCTTAAAAAACAGATCGACTGCCTGCTCTCCATTTTCTGCTTCAAGCACATAAAAGCCTTTTACTGTAAGAAAGTCCCGGACCAGCTTTCTCATTCTCGCTTCATCATCTACAACGAGTACCTTTAAACCATCTGTTCCCATATAGGAATCCTCTCTCTCTGCTTCAATTTCTGCTCAACATTTCTGTCTTCTGTAGATATCTTCATTAGTAACTGTTCAGTTCTCCCGCCGTCCTGAATAGTTACCCTCATTGTATCAGATTAAAGTCTGTTTTTCCATGTTTTCACATACTTTTCACAGATAAGAGACCAAAAAAAGCAGAGAACCGGCATGTTTTTCACACGACGGTTCTCCATCTTCCGCTTCTCTCTATTCTACTGTAATTTTGCTTTTATTCAGCATCCGCTGCCTCAGGGGAAATCTCAATGCCAAGCTCTTCCAGCTGCTTGGGATCTACCGGAGTCGGAGCCTCTGTCATCAGACAGGACGCATCCTTTACCTTCGGGAAAGCGATCACCTCACGAATGCTGTCGCAGCCGCCCATCAGCATAGCCACACGATCCAGACCATAAGCCAGACCTGCGTGAGGCGGAACTCCATACTTAAATGCCTCTAACAGGAAACCAAACTGCTCCTGTGCTTTTTCCGGAGTAAAGCCCAGTACCTCAAACATTTTGGACTGAATATCGCTCTGGTGAATCCGGACAGAACCACCGCCCAGCTCTGTTCCGTTTAATACAATGTCGTAAGCCTTTGCACGAACAGCGCCTGGATCAGAATCAATCAGATGCCAGTCCTCATCCATCGGCATAGTGAATGGATGGTGCATAGCTACGAAACGTCCCTGCTCCTCAGAATACTCTAACAGCGGGAACTCCGTTACCCACAGGAATTTGAAATCATCCTTTTTCAGGAGATCCAGCTGACGGGCCAGTTCCAGACGCAGAGCGCCCAGCACTGCCCATACAACCTGCTTCTTATCTGCCGCAAACAGCAGCAGATCGCCAGGCTTTCCGTCCATAGCGGCCACCAGAGCAGCCATCTGCTCCTCTGTCATGAATTTTGCGAAGGAGGATTTCAGGGTTCCATCCTCCTGAATTGCTACATAAGCCAGTCCCTTTGCGCCGTAATCCTTTGCAAAGGAAACCAGAGCGTCAATTTTCTTTCTGGGCATTCCTCCCTGTCCCTCGGCATTGATGCCGCGAACCGTTCCGCCATTTTCCAGAGCGCCCTTAAATACAACGAATTCACAGTCTTTTACTACTTCGGAAACATCTTTCAGTTCCATACCAAAACGGATATCCGGTTTATCGGAGCCATAGCGATCCATAGCCTCCTGCCAGGTCATTCTCGGAATCGGCTGAGGAATCTCCACATTCAAAAGCTCCTTAAACAGCTTGTAAAGCAGACGTTCATTGACATCAATTACATCGTCCACATCTACAAAGGACATCTCCAGATCGATCTGGGTAAACTCCGGCTGACGGTCTGCCCGCAGATCTTCATCCCGGTAACAGCGAGCCAGCTGGAAATAACGGTCATAGCCAGAGCACATCAACAGCTGCTTAAACAGCTGCGGAGACTGCGGCAGTGCATAGAAGGATCCCGGGTGTACACGGCTGGGAACCAGATAGTCTCTTGCACCTTCTGGAGTACTCTTAATCAGAGTAGGCGTCTCAATCTCCAGGAAGCCTTCCTCAGCCAGGAACTGTCTGGTGAGAATGGCAATCTTACTGCGGAGGATCAGGTTTCTCTGAATATCCGGTCTTCTCAGATCCAGGAAACGGTATTTTAAGCGAAGCTCCTCTTTTGTCTTGGAATTTTCCTCAATGGGGAACGGAGGAGTCTCAGACTCTGAAAGGATACGCAGACTTTCTGCGCGAACCTCAATTCCTCCGGTAGCCAGATTTTCATTGACACCGCCGGAACGGGCCTCTACTTTTCCTGTTACTGCAATGACAAATTCACTTCTCAGCTTCTCTGCCTTTGCAAAGCTTTCCTCTCCACAGTTATTTTCCTCAAAAATAATCTGCAGAATTCCGGAACGATCCCGTAAATCCACAAAAATAATTCCGCCTTTGTTTCTGCTTTTCTGCACCCAGCCCATAACCGTTACCTGTTCACCGATATTGGCTGTGCCAAGCTCTGTACAGCGATGGGACCGTTTCAGCCCCAGCATAGACTCTGCCATGATCATAATCTCCTTTTATTTATCTCCCGGCGAAACCTGCCGCCGTTATTTGCATCTCTTTCTAAAATTCTGCCTATTTTAATGCTTCCCGGTAGAACTCCACAAATTCTGTGTAACCTTCTTTTCCAAGCTGTTCCTTCTGGAACCTTTTATTCTTGTTCATCTGGGAAACCAGTACCTGAACACCGGCCCGGCGCTCGTCCATGGCCTGCTTCATAATCTGGCTGAACCGGGCAGAATCCATTCCCTTTTCCACCAGATATGCTTTTCTCACAGTACCGTCCTCAACACGGCCGCCCTGCTCCATCAAAATTGTAACAATCCGCTCAAAACCAATGGAAAATCCGCAGGCCGGGGTATCCTGACCAGTAAATTTGCCGATCATCTTATCGTAGCGGCCGCCGCCTGCCACGGAACCACCAAAGCCCTCCATGGAAACCTCGAAAATCGTTCCTGTATAGTAAGACATTCCGCGAACCAAAGTGGGATCAAAAGCCAGCTTAAAATCTGTCTCTGCCACCTCTGTCACCGTATCCATAATAGAAGCCAGATTCTCTGTCACAGCCACAGGAAGTACCTGAGACAGCTTCTCACCAAGGCTGCGGACAGCTGCCGCATCATCGCCAAGCTCTGCCAGAAGACCTGTATACTTCTCAACACTCTCTGACTCATATCCCAGCTCCAAAAGCTCTGCGCTGACTCCCTCCAAACCAATTTTGTCCATCTTATCCAGTGTAATAAACACCTGATCCAGTCCATTCTCCGGGAATCCGCAGTATAAAGCCATTCCCTTCAGAATTTCTCTGTCATTGATCCGCACGGTAAAACCATTGTCCGGACAGATCCTTCCCAGAGCTGTGGTAGTAGCCAGAATCAGCTCAATCTCAGCCATATTGGTGGCATCTCCCAGAATATCAATATCACACTGGGTAAACTGACGGAACCGCCCTCTCTGAGGACGATCGGCGCGCCATACGCTTCCCATCTGAAGTGCCTTAAAGGGGCTGGGAAGCTGGGCTCCGTTATTAGAATAATATCTGGAAAGGGGCAGGGTCAGATCATAGCGCAGACCGCTGTCCGCCAGATCATTCTCTGTCTCTGCTGTCTCCAGATTCAGCTTCTCTCCCCTCTTTAAAATCTTAAAAATCAGCTTTTCATTGTCCCCGCCCTGCTTGCTGGTCAGGTTCTCAATGTGCTCTACACAGGGAGTTTCCATCTGCGTAAATCCAAAGCTTCGATACGTTTCCTTAATCTGGTTCATTACATATTCCCGTACCTGCATTTCTGCAGGCAGAATATCTCTCATGCCGGTAACCGGCTTTTTCTTCAATGCCATGATATCCTTTCTCCGTTCCTCTTCTGCATCTGCCGCCCTGCGGCAAGTGCGTTTGCTTATCGATTATACTATTCTCACAGTTAAATAGCAATGGTTTTTTCCGAGAGCAGGCGCCTTTTCCTCTCAATCATTTCATCAATACGGCTGATATACTGCTCCACGTCTTTTACATTTTCCGCCCGCTCAATGCGGTTTTCCTCCGGAAACAGACGCTTGGTCGTAGTCCCCGCGCCACAGCCGATAATGGTCTGCTGCTCCTCCATAATCAGCACATTGTAAATACACGCCTTTCCTGGAGCCGCATAGCCTACATTTTCAAAATTTCCGGCCATATTTTTCTGCCGGTACAGATAATAAGGCTCAAGCCCCATCTCCCGGGCATACTGCGCTGTCAGATCAATCATTTCCTGCGTATTGGTAATTTTTAAATCCTTATAAACTTCCTTCATGGTATTCAGCCGTGCTGCCCGCTTAATTGCCAGAGAATGAACGGTTACACTGTCCGGCGCCAGAGCCTTCACCTCTTCCATGGTCGTCCGCACATCCTCCAGCCCTTCCTCCGGAAGTCCGATAATCAGATCCATATTAATATTGTCAAATCCCATCTCCCGGGCCATTTGGAACCGTTCCTTTACATCCTCAACCGTATGGCGGCGTCCAATCAGCTTTAAGGTTTCCTCCTTCATAGTCTGAGGGTTGATGGAAATTCTGGTTACTCCATGATTTTTCAGCACCTGAAGCTTTTCCCTGGTAATGCTGTCCGGTCTTCCCGCTTCTACCGTAAATTCCTGAACGGTGGAAAAATCAAAGGTTTTCTTCAGCCGGGTAATCAAAACATCCAGATCCTCCGGAGAGAGAGAGGTCGGTGTTCCTCCGCCAAAATATACCGTATCCAGCGTGCAGCCGCGCTTTTCTTCTGCCACATAATCCATTTCCCGGAACAAAGCCTCCAGATATTCCCCTGTTCTCTCTTTCCATTTTCCAATGGGGTAAGAGGTGAAGGAGCAGTACAGGCAAGTGGTCGGGCAGAAGGGAATGCCGATATATAAGCTGTAGCCATTTTTATAATCAATAGCTGACAAAAGCTGGCGCTCTCTCTGAGCAATCTCAATGCTGAGACGTATTTTCTCATCACTGGTAAAATACGTTTCCTTCATGTAGCGGAAAATCTCCTCCGGCAAAGCCCCCTCGGCCAGCTTTGTCATAGCAATTTTCGTGGGGCGGATTCCAGTCAAAGTTCCCCAGGGAAGCTGCTTTCCTGTCTCCCCCATTAAAAGCACATACAGCCGCCGCTTGATCCTGTTTTTTGTTTCAAACCGATCCTCATAATCCACGGAAATCTCCGTGCTTTCACTGGCTGCTTCCCACTCTTTTCTGACCTCCGGCTCCAGATCCTCTGGCACATAAAACCGGAAAGCTCCCGGAAAACGCAAAGACAGAGAAAATACCTGTCTTTCCTGATTTACCTCTCCCTCTGCATAAAAGCGCACATGTTCCTGGTCATCCTGCTCTTCATGAACAAAGGTCTCTCCCGGATAAAATGCCATCAAAAGCTCGCGGATATCCTGCTCATATCCATTATCATTTAATAAAATTCCTATCATTTTATATTATCCTCACAGATGTTTTCCTCTGAAACAGTTTTCAGCGGTTTTTCTTCCAGTAGGGCACAACCGGATTGTATATTTTTTCATGGCCAATGGTTGTGGGATCTCCGTGCCCCGGATAAACCATGGTATCATCGGGAAGCTCAAACAGCCGCTCTGCAATGGACCGGACAATCTGCTGCACACTTCCTGTCGGAAGATCCGTTCTTCCCAGGGACTCTGCAAATAAGGTATCCCCACTGAAGAGCACCTCCTCGGAAGCAAGGTAGTAGCAGACAGAGCCCTTTGTATGCCCCGGCGTAGCCACCACCTTCCAGTCACAGTCCAGAAGCTTTACGATCTGTCCATCGCGAAGCAGCTCATCTGCCTCCATAGAAAACTGCTCTGTTCCCATGGTTCCTGACAGATTCATAGACGGATCTCTCAGCAGCTCTGTTTCATCCATGTGAGCATACACCTTACAATGAAATGCCCGCCGGATATCATCGACCGCCATAATATGATCAAAATGTCCGTGGGTCAAAAGCACTGCCTCCGGCTCCACCTGCAGCTCCCGGCATTTGTTCAGAATATAGGCTCCATTGTCTGCCGGATCTACGATCACCGCAGACTTTCCGCCCTTTCTGTAAACAATATAGCAATTCGTGCTGACCATCCCCATCACACAGGTCTGTATCCGAAAATCACTCATGATGTTTCCCCTTCTTCTCTTCTTATATAATTTGAACAGAAGCAAATATCCTCTATCTGCCTCTGTTCTCTCTTTTCTGCGTTCCTATCAAATGCGGCTGCAAATATCTAACCTGCAGTTCGCTCAATATCCAGAACGCCCTCTATCTGTCTTAATTTATCCGTCAAACGGTTCAGCTCCTCAATCCCGTGGATATCAAAGGTCATGATAATCGTAGCCTTCCCCTGCTTGCTGGTGCGTACATTCATAGAAGTAATATCAATCTGACGCTCCGTAAACACCTTGGAAATATCTACGAACATTCCAATTCGGTTGTTGGCATAAATCTGGATTTCTGTGGAATACCGCTCCTTATTGCCTTCTCCCTCCGGCTGCTGCCATTCTGCATCAATCAGACGAACCCGCTCATCACTGGGAAGATTAATAATGTTGATACAATCTGTTCTATGAATAGAAATTCCGCGGCCTCTGGTAACAAAACCAACAATCTCGTCTCCCGGAACCGGACTGCAGCAGCGCGAAAAACGCACAGCCACATCGTGGATTCCCTTAACGACAATTCCGCTTTTGGATTTTTTATTTTCAGGAGCTTTTCCTGTCATTTCCTCAATGCCGTCCAGAATCGCCTTGTCCGTTACCTCTTTTTTCTGCTTCTTGGCCTTTTCATCCAGCATCTTGTTGATGACCTGACCTTCTTTTAATCCGCCATGTCCAATGGAAGCCAGAACAGAATCCCAGTCCTTAAAAGCATACCGGGCCATAACCTTTTCCTGAAACTCCGGCTTGTTGATCTCCGGATAGTTAATACCCTTGGCCTTACAATACCGGTCAATCATCTCTTTGCCCTTGGTAATATTGTCTTCCTTAAGCTCTGTCTTAAACCACTGATTGATCTTGTTTCTTGCCTGTGTGCTCTTGACCAGAGACAGCCAGTCCCGGCTGGGGCCTTTGGAATTCTGGGAGGTAATAATCTCAATTCGATCGCCGTTCTGGATCACATAATCAATGTTCACCAGCTTTCCGTTGACTCTGGCGCCTACCATTTTATTGCCCACAGCACTGTGGATGGAATAGGCAAAGTCAATCGGCGTAGAACCGCTGGGCAGGTTCTTCACATCTCCAGTAGGTGTAAAGCAGTACACGCTGTCAGAAAACAGATCCAGGTCACCCTTAACCATATTCAAAAATTCTTTGGAGTTATCTGCCTCTCTCTGCCACTCCAGAATCTGACGCAGCCAGGACAGCTTGGCAGCCTCATCTCCTGCTGCAATCTTACCGCTTCCGCTTTCCTTATACTTCCAGTGAGCTGCAATACCATACTCTGCCGTCCGGTGCATCTCATAAGTCCGAATCTGAATCTCAAAGGGCTGGCCGGTACTGCCGATCAGCG
>UMFG01003666.1_pt1 | contig 12860 bp, 10 predicted proteins | sample 1964961 | NCBI WGS metagenome assembly UMFG01 (sample SAMEA4836041, study PRJEB28245) | human gut metagenome | biome: gut microbiome; material: fecal sample | place: Denmark | collected 2008
ACAGAAGAGATGATAGAGGGAATTGCAGAAGGAACATTTGTTATGGACGGGGGATATAAGATTCTTTCGCATGAAGAAATTGTCGATATTTTGAGGAAAAGTATGTAATCGATGGTGAACCTCGCATTTACCATTTTAAGAAGAATAGAAATATATCATAGGTATTTGATATTGAGAAAGAGTGAAAAATCTCCCATAGAACCGATAGTTGTTTTGGTTCTGTGGGAGACATTTTTTATTCTAAGATAGTTATTGTCCAAGTGTTTTTATATGTTTCGCCAGCGTTTAAGCTTATGAGATCTTCCTGCGTTTCCAGATCTTCTATCACATCCACTCTTGCAGAGAGAGAAGACCATGGCTCGATACACACATAGTTTGCAGTTGTTTTTGGCCAATGCCACAGTCCGAGGTATTCCATTTGTGGAAAACATACTTTTACCCCTCGTTTACCTGCCGATGATTTTAAAGTGACTTCTCTTTCCATATTTTGGAGTACAATGACATCATTATCAAACATATTGTGGGACAGAGGAAGTTGAATATTATTTTGTAATGGAAAAGATTTCTTTTCCCCGGTAACAAAGCAATTTTCTGAAAAAATTACACGATCTGGATGACAGATTTTACCAAATTCTAAAATATAATCTTCAAACTGCAGATTCGGTTCAAGAGGAACACAAAATCCTGGATGACCACCAATACCAAAGTACATTATTTTATCATCTTGATTGTGGATTTCAGAAGTGACAGAAATTTGGTAGCCATCAATATCATAATGTAGCAGATATCTAAAACAGAAAGGATAACATTTCCTTAATTCTTCAGTGTCTGTGATGCAAAATGTCAGATGATTTGGTGTTTGTTGAAGCAATTGCATTTCTTTGTAAGGAAGAAAACCATGGATGTCCAAAGAATATTTTTTTCCTTGATACAGATAGGTTTGATTATTCAAGCGACCGATATATGGGAAGAGGTTTAGAGCACGGTCGGGCCATGTGGACGGATCTCCCTGCCAAAGATATTCTGTCTTGTCGTTTGTTTGGATAGACTGCATTTCTCCCCCTTTTGCAGAGACTGTTACACTTAAATTTTCACTGTTTATCGTATATTTCATATATAGAATCTCCTTTATTTTAAAATTGAGAGCATTGTCGTTTGTAATATGAGAAAATATATGAAATACTTTTTTATTATACACAGGATTGTGGGAAAAAGAAAGTCACTATAAACAGAAAATAGCGTTTGTTTAGTTCATGATGAAAGTGGTTGTAGATATGGGAAATATGTGTAAAAATAGTAAAGGATGAAAAGGAGGAGATAAAGCAAAAATGGAAAAGTCATAGTGGAAAGTGATAAAAACACATTGGTAGAATTATACAATATAACTAAAAAAATACATTGTATAGATATAAATATTGACAAATACAATGCTATATGATAGGTTATAGCATGTGAGAGCGAGTGAGGAGAAGATATATGGCAAAAATACAAAGAGTGCCTTTACAATATGAGATTATTTCTTATATTGAGAATTATATAGAAGAGAACAATTTAAAAGCGGGCGACCGTCTTCCATCTCAGGCAGAATTGTTGGAGATGATGGGGGTAAGCCGGACTGCTTTGAGGGAAGCAATCAAGACCTTGGAAGCGAAAAATGTTTTGGAAGTCAAAAACGGAAAAGGCGTCTATGTAAAAGATGATTTTCAGGAAGCACTTTATAATCAAGTCAATTTTGTAAAAGAGCAGCAGTCAATTGTTCAAATGCTGGAAATTCGTCTTGTACTGGAAAAGGAAATGCTGAAACTGATTGTACAGAACAGTACACAGGAAGAACTAGATGATCTTGGAGAAGTTGTAAAGGTCCTGATGGAAAAATATCATCGGGGAGAGAAACAAAATAAAGAAGATGAAGAATTTCATAGGAAATTATATAAAATGTGTCATCAGGAAGTATTGGAGCAGCTTTTAAGTTTTCTGGCAAATCAGATGCGAACTTTATGGAATTTTCCATTGGAGCTGGAAAGTCCTTTTACAACTACTATTCCGCTGCATGAAGAACTGTATCAAGCAATATGCAGCAGGGATGTGAAAAAGGCAATTGAGATTGATAAAACCATTTTGAAAATGGAGATTAAGGAAATTAAAGAGCTTTAAAACTCTTTAATTTTTAGAAAATAAGCTATATTATAGCATATACCATATAGCAACAAGGAGGAGCGAATGAGTATACTGTTTGAACTGGAGCGAATGGAGCGACTTGTGCAGGACATCGAGAAATTGAGATGTTCGCTCAGTATTCCGATTCGAGATTATAAGATGTACGAGGGAAAATTACAAGAGGGGGAAAAGTGCAGTACGGAAAACTGGCAGGATTATCAGATTGATACCCCATGGAATACATTGAATTCCCACCGCTGGCTTCGTACGACTGTTACGATTCCAGAAGAAATGGATGGAAAACATGTGGAAATGCAGTTGATTTCGGGAAGAGAGGGACAGTGGGATGCGACAAATCCACAGATGCTTTTTTATATCGACCAAAAGTTGATTCAGGGAGTAGATGTCAACCACAGGGAAGTGACTATTTCAACAAATGCAAAAGCAGGAACAACATATGAGATTGCCATGCTGATCTATAGTGGTTCTGTACCGGGGGACTTGATATTTAGAAGCAATCTGATTGTGATCGATGATGCAGTGCAGAAGTTTTATTATGATTTTTCTATTCCGGTGCAAAGTGCGAGACTTTTGAAAAACAGTGATGTTGAGAATAGTAGAAAAATCTTACAGAAGCTGAATGCAGCAGCAAATGCGATTGATTTAAGAAAACCATATAGTGCTACATTCTATCAGGCTTTATCAGAAGCTGAAGAACTTTTAGATAAAGAATTTTATACAACGGTAGATCAGGATTCTCCTCTTGTGAGTGCAATCGGGCATACCCATATTGATATCGCATGGCTATGGACTGTGGAGCAGACAAAAGAAAAGGTACTCCGAAGTTTTTCTACCGTATTAAGGTTGATGGAACAGTATCCAAACTATAAGTTTATGTCAAGCCAGCCAATTTTATATCAGTTTGTTAAAGAGCAAGAACCGGAGATGTATGAGAAAATCAAGCAGAGGATTCGGGAAGGGCGCTGGGAAGTTGATGGTGCTATGTGGCTGGAAGCAGACTGTAATCTGACTGGTGGAGAATCGTTGGTAAGGCAGATTATAAAAGGAGAGAGATTTTTTCGGGAAGAATTTGGAATTTCCAGTAAGTCTTTATGGCTTCCAGATGTATTTGGATATTCGGCGGCATTGCCACAGATTTTGAAACGTTCCGGGATCCCATATTTTATGACGACAAAGATCGCATGGAATCAGTACAATCAGCTTCCAAATGATACGTTCATGTGGAAAGGAATCGATGGAAGTGAAGTGTTCGTCTTTATGCCAACGGCATGTGATTTTGATAAAACATTGGGGTTGAATGTATCTTTTACAGATACAAGAAATACAACAACTTATACAGGAATCATCAATCCCAATATGGCACTTGGTACGTTTAAACGTTTTCAGAACCGTGATCTGACAGAAAATACGATCATGCTATTTGGATTTGGAGACGGAGGCGGCGGTCCGACAAAGGAAATGTTAGAGAATGCAGAAAGACTTCGTTATGGAATGCCGGGTATCCCGAGGATCCAGCAGGAATTTGAAACAGAATTCTTTGACCGGACTTATGACACGATTGCAAAACTTCCGGATATGCCGAAATGGAATGGAGAACTGTACTTTGAATACCACAGAGGTACGCTGACCTCAATGGGAAAGAATAAACGGTATAACAGAAAAAATGAAATTCTCTATACACAGTTGGAAACACTGGCTTCAATGTTGAAAGAAAAAGGTGTGGAGTATCCAGAAGAAGTGATTGAGCGTGGATGGGAAATATTGCTTCTGAATCAATTCCATGACATTATTCCAGGAAGTTGTATTGAAGAAGTTTATGTGCAGACAGACAAGGAATATGAGGAAATCCTTTCTAGGGGGAAAGAAACATTACATCAAATTGCAGAAATAGGTGCAAGATCTATTTGTACAGATGATCATGCAATCATTGTATATAATACACAAGGGTATGTACGAAATGACATCATAGTGGTGGAAGGACTTGAAAAAATAGCAGTTGCGCAGATTACAGATGCAAAAGGAAATATGCTTCCAATGCAAAGAACTTCTGAAGGGAAAATTGTATTTTATGCAGAAAGCATTCCGAAGCATGGATATAAAGTATTCTATTATGAAGAAGGAAATGAAGAAACGCACAACCAGGAATGGGATGGTCATTTTGAAAACAGGTTCTATAGTGTCATATTTAATGAGGAGATGGAGATCGTTTCTCTCATAGAAAAAGAGACTGGAAAAGAATTTATCCAGGAAGGCAAAAAAGGAAATGAACTTGTGACCTATGAAGACCGCCCGATGAACTGGGATAACTGGGATATTGATGTATTTTATAAGAAAAAACCGTATTTTGCAGATAAAGCTTCCGAAGTTCGTATTGTAGAAGACGGAAAAGTAAGAAAAACATTGAAGATCGTAAAACAATTTGCAGATTCAGTAGTCACACAGCACATACATCTTTATCACGATCTTCCACGAATTGACTTTGAAACGCATGCAGACTGGAAAGAACACAATGTGTTGTTAAGAGTAAACTTCCCGGTAGAGGTAAATACGACAAAAGCAACGTATGAGATTCAGTTTGGAAATGTAGAGCGGGAAACAACGAATAACCATAGCTGGGATACTGCGAAGTTTGAAGCATGTGGTCATAAGTGGGCAGATCTGTCAGAAGATAACAATGGAATCAGTCTGTTAAATGACTGTAAGTATGGATATGGAATTAAAGATGGGAACTTATCGCTGACTTTGATTAAAGCAGGAACGTATCCAAATGAACATGCGGATATTGGTGAACATGATTTTACATATTCAATTTATCCACATGCTGGAAGATGGCAGGATGCAGAAACGATTGAAATGGCATACAACCTGAATGTTCCTCCAGTTGTCGTTTTACAAGATGCGAACAAAGGAGAAGAAACTGGAAAAGAATTTGTGGCATGTGATGCCGAAAATTGCTTTATAGAGGTAATTAAGCAGGCGGAAGATAAAAAAGGTATGATCATTCGTATGTATGAGAATAGAAACAGACATACGAAGACAAAGATTACACTTCCAGATTTTATAACACAGATGTATGAGTGCAATCTTCTTGAAAGAAATGAAAGAGAAATTGAAGTGAATGCACATGTAGTAGAGGTGACTTTGAAACCATACGAGATAAAAACATATAGGATTGTATAGCATTTATCAGGCAGGAGGGAAAATATGTTAAAAAAGTTAGTAGAACTCTGGGGTGTCAGTGGATATGAAAAACAGGTTTCTGATTACATTGTAGAACAAGTAAAGGGATATGCAGATGGGATCACAAGAGATGCGGTAGGAAATCTGATTGTTTTCAAAAGAGGAAATGGTGAAAACAAAAAGAAAATTATGGTTGCAGCACACATGGATGAGATTGGACTTTGTGTTGTGAAAATCACACCGGAAGGATTTTTAAAAGTCAAAAAAGTCGGGGGTGTTTCGGCACACTGCTCTTTCATGAATCGAGTAATTTTCCGAAATGGAACTGTGGGAACGGTGGCATCTTATGCAAAACCAGAAGAATTCAAAAGCGGAGATATTGATAAGCTTTATATCGATATCGGGGCAGAATCAAAAGAAGAGGCAGAAAAGTATGTAAGTGTCGGTGACTGTGCAATGTTTGAAGGTTCGTATCAGGAACTTGCAGGAAGAAATGTGATGGCAAAGGCATTTGATGACAGAAGTGCTTGTTATATCCAGATGGAAGTATTAAAGAAAATGGATGTGCCATATCATGATGTTTATTTTGTCTTTACTGTGCAGGAAGAAGTAGGGCTTTTTGGAGCGACAACGTCTTCTGAGAGAATCCACCCGGATTTGGGAATTGCAATTGATATTACAGGATCTTTTGATGTACCGGGAGATGAACATGGAAATGCCGTATTAGGAAAAGGAGCCGCGATCTGCATCAGCAATGCATGCGTGATCTGTGACGAAGAGATGGTAGAGCAGATGGTAGCGTGTGCGAAAGAGAAGCAGATTCCATATCAGTTTGATGTACTGACAAATGGCGGTACAGATGCCGGAGCAATTAATAAATCTTATCAGGGTGTAAAAGCAGTGGGAATTTCTGTTCCGACCAGATATGGGCATTCGCCGAATAGTATCATTAATCTGGATGATGTCAAGGCATGCATTGACTTACTGAGAACTTATGTGGAACGACCACTTCGTATTATTACGGAAGAAGTGTTCAAATAAAAAATCAGGAGGAAAAACAGATGAAAGGGAAACAAGTGAAAAAACTGATTGCATTAATTGCAGCAGTGACAGTGGCATCTGGCAGTATGGTTGGATGCTCAGGCAAGGAAAAGGAAACGAAAAAAGAAGAAAAGATTGCGAACATTGCAATGTCATCAGAGCCAGATAATATTGATGGCAGTCGTGGGGACAGCAGTGCAAAAGGCGCAATTATTCTGGAAGTGCAGGAATCTTTGCTTAGAATGGACGAAAATGGAGAAACACAGCCTGCAGGTGCAGAAAGTTGGGAGATTTCAGAAGATGGGCTTGTGTACACATTCAAAATCCGTGATAACAAATATTCAGATGGAACAAAGGTACTTGCAGAAGACTATGCAAACTGTTTGATACGTACTTTAGATCCAGAAGTGGCAAGTACATATGCAGCAAACTACTATTTTATTAAAGGTGCAGAAGCATATAATACGGGAAAAGGTTCTGAAGAAGAAGTAGGAATCAAAGCATTAGATGAATCGACACTGGAAATTACATTAAATCAGCCAGTTCCATATTTCTTGAAAATGATGACATCAAACCAGTTTACTCCAATTCCGGAAAAAAATACAGAGGGAGAAAAAAACGTAACATATGGTGCAGATGCTGAAAATATGAGCTTTTCAGGTCCGTTTATGATTGAAGAATGGATCAGAGGAGAAGGATTTACATTAAAGAAAAATCCAGAATACTGGGATGCAGAGAGTGTAAAACTTGACGGAGTTAATTTCCTTCTCGTTCAGGAACAAAATACACAGCAACAAATGTTTGAGCAGGGAAAACTTGATTTGATTGAAAATATTCCGGCAGAATATTACGATAAAATGAAAAAGAAGATCGAAAGTGATGAGGTCAAATTAGTAGAATGGCCAAAACCAAGTATATTGTATCTGACATTTAATAGCCAGGATCCGGAAGGAATCTTTACAAATGCAAAGATCAGACAGGCATTTTCACTTGCAATCGACAGAGAACTTTATTTTGAAAAAGTGGTAAAGAAGGATGCAGTAGCATATGGTTTGATTCCACCGGCGACAAGCATAGGAGATGAAAAATTCCGTGACAATCACGAAGAACCATTACTTGCTTTAAAAGATCAGGATCCGAAGAAGCTTCTGGAAGAAGGGTTAAAAGAAATCGGACGAGAGGGTGAACAGATTGAGATTACATATTTGCAAGGGGATGCAAATAATAATACAAAGGTTCGATCTGAATTTTTCCAAAACCAGTGGGAAACGAAGTTAGGTGTGAAAGTGAAAATAGATACAGCAGCAGACAATGCGTCATTTAATAACATGGTTAACAAAGGAGAATATCAGGTTTGCAATACTGGATGGGGAGCAGATTACAACGATCCAATGACATTTATGAAAATCTTTACATCTGGGGATAGCAATAATAATCCGAAATATTCTAATCCAGAATACGATGAATTAGTAAATGCATGTATGTCCGAGACTGATATGAAAGTACGTGAAGAAAAATTTGCAGAAGCAGAAAAGATTTTATTAGAAGATGCAGCAATTGCTCCATTAAATTTTGGATTACAGAAAAATCTTGTTCAAAAGAGATTAGAAGGTGTTACGTTCAGTGGACTTGGCGGACCGGACGTAGAGTTAAAGAAAGCTGATATCAAATAGAGTGACATCTATAGGGGAGGAATATTGGCGATGGAACCTAGAACAGCGCACGGTGAATAAAATTATGTACAGACGGGCAGGGGATAGTGATATCTTCCTGCCCGATTAAGAAAGAAGGGAATGGAATGGTAAAATTTATAGCAAAAAAGCTGCTTTATATGATTTTCACGATATGGATTATTATGACAGCAACATTTTTCCTTATGAATACATTACCGGGGGATCCGGTACAGTCAGGAACAAAAGTGCTTCCAGAAGCAGTGGCGAAGAATCTGGAGGCAAAATGGGGACTGGACAAACCAATCGGAGAACGATATGTGATTTATTTGAAAAACTTTTTAAAAGGAGACTTTGGTGAGTCTTATACAACAGTCGGATTGACGGCGAATCAGGTAATTGAAGAACGTCTGCCGGCTTCCATACAGCTGGGTCTTCAGGCGGTAGGACTTGGTCTCGTACTTGGACTGGCACTGGGAATTGTAGCGGCGTTCCACAGAAATTCCTGGATTGATTTTATTGCAATTTTTGTTGCAATCGTAGGGGTATCAGTACCAAGTTTTGTTTTTGCGGCGTTGTTGCAGTTAAACTTTGGCGGTGGATTCTTTGAGATTACCGGATGGGCTACACCGTCAGAGGGACCACTTGCATTGCTAAAGGTGACATTTTTACCGACATTGGCAGCTGCAATCGGAAGTATTGCGACATATTCAAGATTTATGCGTTCGTCTGTATTAGACGTAATGAATAATGATTATATTCTCACAGCAAAAGCAAAAGGACTGTCAAAATGGGAAATTATCCGAAGACATGTGCTCAGAAACAGTCTGACACCGATTATTTCTATTGTAGCACCGCAGCTTGCAGGAATTTTTACAGGCTCCTTTGTAATTGAACGTATTTTTTCAATTCCGGGATTGGGACGTTACTATGTAGATAGTGTAAATGGACGAGATTATCCAATGATTATGGCGACAACGGTATTCTTCTCTGTTATTTTCATTTTATCTATTGTATTAATGGACATTCTCTATGCGATCGTTGATCCAAGAGTGCGAAAAGGTTTAGTGGAAAAGTAGGAGGATGTACAGATGGATAAAGTAATAAGCCGTGAGCTATTTGAAAAGGTCGGAGTTGATACACAAAACTCTGAGACAGTCGTTCGCCCGAGCATGTCATATTTTCAGGATGCATGGAGACGATTAAAGAAAAATAAAGTGGCAATGATCAGTATGTTTTTTCTAATTTTCATTGCTTTGATGTGTACTTTTGCACCGATGATCTATCCGGTTGCATTTGACACACAGGATTTGATGAATACAAATCAAGGACCAACCATGGAGCATTTTTTTGGATTAGATGATTTGGGAAGGGATATTTTTGCGCGAATCTGGGTAGGGGGAAGAGTTTCTCTTACGATTGCAATTGTGGGTGCACTGATTTCACTTATCATTGGTGTTCTTTATGGAGGAATCAGTGGATACTTTGGTGGAATTGTGGATGATATTATGATGCGCATTGTAGAAATTCTTGTTGGTATCCCATATATGATTGTTGTAATCATTGTAAGTATGGTATTGGGAAAAGGAATTCATTCTCTTTTAATTGCCCTTTGTCTGACAAGTTGGACAGGGCTTGCAAGACTTGTAAGAGGACAAGTAATCTCACTGAAAAGCAGTGAATATATTCTGGCAGCAAAAGCACTGGGAACTTCTGATTTTAAGATTATCAGGAAACATCTTTTCCCGAATATGTTAAGTGTGATTATTATCAATACAACATTCTCAATTCCTGGATTCATTTTTTCAGAGGCATTTTTGAGCTTCCTCGGTATGGGAATTCAGCCTCCGAATACAAGCTGGGGTGCAATGGCAGCACTGGGCCAGCAGCAGATGATGTATTATCCGCATGAGTTATTATTCCCGGCAGCGGCGATTTCACTCACAATGCTGGCATTTAATCTTTTGGGAGATGGATTGCGGGATGCTTTTGACCCGAAACTTCGTCAGTAGCAGAAAGGAATAGATGAGATGAGCAAATTATTACAAGTAGAAGATTTAAAAGTTTCTTTTCATACATATGCAGGAGAAGTGCAGGCGGTTCGAGGAGTTTCCTTTGATATTGATGAAGGAGAAACTCTCGCGATTGTAGGAGAATCTGGAAGTGGAAAAACAGTTACATCAAAAGCAGTCATGGGACTGATCGCGACACCTCCGGGAGAGATTAAAAAGGAAAGCAAGATTCTATATCAGGGGGAAAATATTTTAGAATATTCTGAAAAAGAATGGCAGGATTACCGTGGGAAAAAAGCTGGCATGATCTTTCAGGATCCAATGACTTCTTTAAATCCTACTATGAAAGTCGGACGACAGATCGCAGAAGGAATTTTAAAGCATGAAAAGATCAGTAAAAAAGAAGCGATGCAAAAGGCGGTTGAGTTACTCCGCAAAGTAAATATTCCGAATCCAGAAGAACGTGCCAATCAGTATCCGCATGAATTTTCCGGAGGAATGAGACAGAGAGTTGTAATCGCAATCGCACTTGCATGTAATCCAAAGTTGATGATTGCCGATGAGCCAACAACTGCGTTAGATGTAACGATCCAGGCACAGATTATTAAACTGTTAAAGGAGATTCAGAAATCCAATCAATCTTCGATTATTATGATTACGCATGATCTTGGAGTAGTGGCAGGGATGGCAGATAAAATTGCGGTAATGTATGCTGGAAAGATTGTAGAAGAAGGATTGGTGGATGAAATTTTTTCTAATCCACAGCATCCGTATACTTATGCACTTTTAAATGCAGTACCAAGACTTGATATTGAGAATAAAGCCAAACTTCATGTGATCCCCGGAACACCGCCGGATTTGATCGCGCCTCCAAAGGGATGCGGATTTGCGACAAGATGCAAGCACTGTATGGAGATCTGTCGACAGATGCCGCCGGAAAATACAACCATTTCAGAGACGCATAAGACCATGTGCTGGCTGCACCATGAGATGTGTAAGGAGAAATATGGCTATCAGGATGTGAAGGAGGTTCTGGAAAATGAATAGACAAGAACCGTTGGTAAAAGTAGAAAATCTCAAAAAATATTTTAATATTCATAAAAAGGGTATATTAAAAGCTGTAGATGATGTATCATTTGAGGTATATAAAGGAGAGACACTTGGTCTTGTAGGGGAATCCGGATGTGGAAAAACAACCTGTGGACGAACAATTCTGAATCTATATCCGTGTACAGACGGGAAAGTGTCTTTTGAAGGAAAAGACATTGCAAAGATGAAGACAAAGGAAGAACAGCTTGCCTTTAAAAAAGATGCACAGATTATTTTCCAGGATCCATATGCCTCTTTAGACCCGAGAATGACAGTCGGTGAGATCATCGCAGAAGGAATGGACAACCATCACTTATACGAGGGAGAAAAGCGTCTTCCGAGGATTTATGAGTTGCTGGAGCAAGTTGGACTGAACAGGGAGCATGCGAACCGGTTCCCACATGAATTTTCAGGAGGACAGAGACAGCGTATCGGAATTGCCCGCGCGCTGGCTGTAGATCCGAAATTTATTGTCTGCGATGAGCCGATCTCTGCGCTGGATGTGTCCATTCAGGCGCAAGTTGTAAACCTTCTTGTAGATTTACAGAAAAAACTTGGACTTACTTATTTATTCATTGCACATGACTTATCCATGGTAAAACATATTTCTGACAGAGTCGGTGTCATGTATATGGGGCAACTTGTGGAGATTGCACCGAGTGAAGAGCTGTATCGGAATCCGGTACATCCGTATACAAAGGCATTATTGTCGGCAATCCCGATTCCGGATCCGGAAATCGAACGAAATAAGACGATGATCCCTTTGGAGGGAGAAGTGGGAAGTCCAATGAACTGCGGACCGGGATGCCGCTTTGCAAGCAGATGTAAATATGCAACCGAGCGCTGTAAAACAGAGACTCCAAAATTGGAAGAGAAAGGGAATCAGCATTTTGCTGCATGCCATCACCTGGAAGAAATTGACTAGAGGAGAAGGAAGAAATGAAACGTTCAAAAATTAATCAATGTATAAAAGAGATGGAGAAACTTGCGAAAGAGAATGGGTTTGCATTGCCTCCATTTTGCAGCTGGACACCGGAAGACTGGGAAGACAAGTCTGAAGAATATGACGAAATCAGAGATAATATGCTCGGGTGGGATATTACTGACTATGGCCTTGGAGATTTTGATAAAGTAGGTTTTGCGCTTGTGACGATCCGCAATGGAAATCAGAATAATCCGAAATACAAAAAGGTATATGCAGAAAAGTTATTGATGTTAAAAGAAGGGCAGCATTCCCCAATGCATTTCCACTGGAAGAAATCAGAGGATATTATCAACAGAGGCGGCGGAACACTGATTATTCATCTTTACAACGACAAGGGAGATGGAAGCTTTGATGACAGCGATGTACTTGTAAACTCTGACGGACGATCCTATTATGTAAAGGCGGGAACCGGTGTAGAGTTAAAGCCGGGGGAAAGTATTACATTATGGCCGCACCAGTATCATGATTTTGATGTAAAGGAAGGAACCGGTGATGTGTTGATCGGGGAAGTTTCTATGTGTAACGATGACAATACAGACAATCGATTTTATGAAGAAGTCGGACGCTTCCCGGAAATCGAGGAGGACGAAAAACCATACCGGCTACTCTGTAATGAATATCCGAAAAAATAAAATGATGATAAGATTCGTGTGCAAGGGAGAATGAATATGTATGATGTAGCAGCGCTTGGAGAACTTTTGATCG
>UMFG01015933.1_pt1 | contig 12782 bp, 10 predicted proteins | sample 1964961 | NCBI WGS metagenome assembly UMFG01 (sample SAMEA4836041, study PRJEB28245) | human gut metagenome | biome: gut microbiome; material: fecal sample | place: Denmark | collected 2008
TTATCTATTTTAGGAGTCCTTTTTCTTGACATAGTACCAATACCTATGTAAATCGAACTGGGGATAAAACAATGGTGGAATTCTATCAGAAGAATTATGATCGAATCCGTCAAAACATCTTGAATCGTTTTCATGAAGACCCTACACGATACCTATCTCCTGAACTAGACAGGGTGTTGATTTCTGCTTTAGTGCAGGATACCATGACAAATGATGAACAATGGCTACGCTATGAAACGATACATAAATTCAAGCATGAAAATGTTTTTAATAAAACATTCGTAAAGAATACGATTGGACAGAAGGCACAAATGAAGCTGAACATGGAACAGAAGCGATTGGTGGTTAAGCAGTTTGAAAAGACATTTTCCGATAATGAAAAATTAGAATTGGAACATATTGATGAATTGTATATCGTTAATAAATATCAGGAGTTAGCAGGTATCATTGATATAGAAGGTTCTGATAATGCAAAATTCTTATTAGAAGCCTTAGAGATGAAGTGGATTGGAAAAAAAGAAGGAATGTCGGTTTTCTCCTATAGTTCTATTTTTGATAAATCTATGTTGTTTGCGATTGACCCTAAATATAAGACAGTAGATGGAAAAGATTTTAAATCCATTCTCCTTTACAACAATAGTGGTGGAAGTTTGAAATTGACAAAGAACAATATTGCAACCCCACAAAAAAGCAATGGAAAACAAGAAGTTGAACAAAGTATTCAAAAAGAGAAAACAGTATCTAAAGAGAGAACTTTCACTGTCCACCATAACTTAATAACAAGAGAAACAGACGATTCTTATTTTGTTAGAATTCCTAATACAATGGCGAAGAAATATATGTATATCCCTAAAAAAGATACACAATGGTCGGCAAATCGAGAAATTTTAGTGGCAACAGTATCTACGAAAGATACCTTTGCGATTTATCGTTCGGATGGCCAACAGCAGGAAACATGGAATTGTAATGATTTGATGAAGCGTTGGGAAGATAAGACAAAGAAGAAAGAATCCATTGACATAAATTTAGCAATGAATAAAAACTTACAATCAACACCTGTAAAAAGGAAACAGCAAGGAAATCCAATCATGAAAAAGAAATTGGATATACCTTCTCGTTCTACGGAAATGGTACAGAAATTTCAAAAATATCGTATTCCAGTTCATTTGATTCTAAACAATGAGAAGGGTACATTGATGGTGCGAAGTGCTATGCAGGGATATACCTTGTTTATTCCTAAAACAAGTGTGCGTTATGTAGAAGGGAGAAGTTATATTGAAGTGACACCCGAAGTGATGGGAATCGACAAATTTAAAACCATTTCTACTATATCCGTAGGAAAAGATGTTAGTGATGGAATGGAGTTAAAAGGGAATATTTCTTTTAATGAACTGGATATGTTTTTATCTTCAGAAGGAAAGAAAGTATGGGCTGTCGTAGATGAGAATAAGTTGGTGGAACAATCGAATGGATTTGTACAGATACCCATCTTTAAAGACCGTACCTATGGATATGTGCGAGTCAATAAAAAGGAATTGGAACGCATCAATGATAATCAGATTGCTTTGGTATCTACACCATATCATGAATATTCTGCCTATAAAAAATCAGGGGAATTCAATGGACTTGTATGTGCCAAAGACATAGACTACCTTTATAACGAATCTACCAAAGGTTCGATTGATATAGATAATATGGAAGCGACAGAGGAATTAGAAAAGGAAGTGAAATCGTATGAATGATACTAAAATGGATATTCAGCGTTCAGGGGAAACGATAGAAAGAACAGCCGTAAAGTATTCAGCAAAAGCAACTAAAGGGTTGGCAAAACTAACAAAGATGCTTACCCTTTACGGCATCAAGATGTTTGCGAATCCGTTAAATGCTATCAAGAAGGACGGACCGAATAAAACACTGATCCATACTCCTGAACTTACCAAAGAAGAAGCAAAGGTCATGATTGCTAAATTAAGGGAAGCCGAAATACTTGCAACTTATCGTGAAGTAGAACCATCAGGACGAGAAATACGAAGGGGTATTTCTATTCATAACCAAGAGAAAATGGCAAAGAATGATATTAAATTAGCACAATGGAAAGACAGAGCCGTTAAATATGAGCGTTTTTCTTTATTAGGCAAGTTTTGTGAATCGCAGGCTGATAAATATCAGAACTTAGTAAATCAGGAAAATAGGATGCCAGCTGAAAATAAATATATCTTTATCGTCAATCAAAGACACTCGAATGCATTAAATGAAATGTTGGCAGATATACGAGAAATGCGATTGACAAAGGATTTTGATAACAGTGTATTTGAAAAAGAAATGGACGAAAACCTAGTGCCTGAATTAAAGATGGAAGATATGGAATTAACGGTAGAATCAATGGAAGAGGGCATTGAATATGGAAATCGAATGATTGCTGAATTTCCTCATGCAGATACCTGCCGTCATATCATTACAAAAGAAGAGTTTGTAGAGCATTATGAAGATATGTGTTCTCAAGAAGTTTTTGGTGCAACACTTCAAGATGAAGATCATGTCATGGTTGTCTATCATAAAAGTTCTCGTGAGCGTATGGAAGAAATCATGGGAACAGACGGGCATAAGATTATTGAATATGGGGCAAATGGTGGCGAAACGCTACAAAATCTCAAAAATGGAGATGCACCAATTCACGCTATCGTACCAAAAGAAGAAATGAAAAATTTTCGAGAAAAATATGAGGGATATGATTATATTGCTCGTAAGCAGGAAGATGGAAATTACGAAATTCATGTATCCGAACATCAAACAAAGATGATTGATAGGGAAATGAAATTAAAAAACCAACAAGCCCACGAAGACTTAAAGCAACAAGAACAGTCCATAGATTTAAACAAGGATTCCGTACAAATGGAAAATAAAGAAAACAGTATTTCGTGGGCAGAAAAAGATATGGCAAACCAAGAAGATTTAAGCTCATTGAATGAATTTGACCTAGAGTTAAATAAAGAGGATGAGTAGATATGAAAGTAAAACGAGAATATAAAAGCAACACAGTCATTGTAGTCCTTGTACTACTGATTGTGTTTTATTTTGGCTTACGATTAGGAACACTGGTGGAATTGAATGATGGAGAGTGGTCGTTTGAGGTATTAAACCAAGCAAGCGATCAATTTTTTTCATTTGAGCCTCTTATCTTTAATCAATTTACACTGATGATAGGTTCATTTTTAGCGTTATTTTCGTGGATGATTTATGAAACTCTACATTCTTCTTATAAAAAGAATATGCAGGAAGAAGCGTTTGGTAGTGCGAAATGGAATGACCCTAATTTTACGAAAGATATGCGTGAAAAGGATATGTATCAAAATTGGATATTCACAAAGACAGAAATCTTTTCTAAAAATATGAAAGTGACTAAACGAAATCGAAACTGCACTTTGATAGGAAGACCTGGAACTGGGAAATCAAGATATTGGTTAATTCCTAATATTTTAAATTCAATGGCTGAAACAATTATCGTTACTGACCCTAAAGAAGAAATTTTGAAGGCTACAGGAATGAGCTTAAAGAAAAAAGGATATGATATTCGAGTTTTAAATATCAAGGATAAATGGCGAAGCGACCATTATAATCCATTGAAATATATTCGTAAGTTACCAAAAGAAGCGTTTTTGTTAGACCTAGATAGTGATGAAAGCCGTCAAGATATTGTACAAGAATTGATGGATGAAGGACGAAATATTGCTGAAGATGATGTCATGAATCTAATAAATACGATTATGGAAAATACAAAATCAGAAACGATTGAATCCAATACTGGTGACCCCTTTTGGGAAAAGGCAGAAATGGTGTTCTTACAGGCATTGTTTTACTATGTGATTTTCAATTATCCAATCGAAGAACGAAATTTCAGAAAAATCATGGAACTGATTCGTAAGGGAGAACCTGACAAAGAAGGAAATTCAGAACTTAGAAACTTATTTGATGAATGGGAAAGTCGTGATCCTAATAACATTGGTATCAAACAGTGGAAACATTTTGTTGTATCGGCAAAATCTCCAAAGATGATGTCCACTATTATTATGACGGCATCAGCCCGACTTGCTCCTTTCAACTTGCGTGAAGTAGATGAAATGACATATAACGACACTATGGAATTAGATAGAATTGGTATGCCATTAAACGCTGATGAAGGAGAACATGGACGAGTTGCCTATTTCATTATTTCTGACCCTAACAGCAATGCATTCAACTTCTTGATGAATATCATGTATTCACAGATATTCACAATAATCGACCAAAATGCACAAGCAAATGGTGGACGATTGGCAACTCCATGTAATATCTACATGGATGAGTTTAGACAACAAGGGGCTATCAATCGTTTCTTGGAATTTTGGGCATATTGTCGTGGCTTGGATTGTGGAATTACCATTATTCTTCAGTCTTTATCACAGTTAAAGAAAATCTATAAAGATGAATGGGAAACAGCGTTAGACTGTTGTGACTACATCTTTTTCTTAGGTTCTCGTTCAAAAGAAACTTTGGAATATATGAGTACCATGTTAGGAAAGCAGACATTGTATAAAAAGTCTTCAGGACGAACCTATTCAAGACAAGGTTCATCTTCTCAAAACTGGGATGTATATGGTAGAGAACTAGCAACCATGGATGAATTAGCTGAACTAGAAGCAGGACATGGAATCTTGTTAATGGCAGGAACAAAACCTTTCTATTCTGAATTATATGACTTAAAGAGCCATGATGATTATAAAGAAATGTGGGAAGCATGGACAGAACAGGATGGTACGAAAGACCCTGAATTTAAGAAAACAAAAGAATGGAAAGAAAACCATGCGAAACTGTACGATCATCTACAGGAAATGAAGAAACCAAGAAAGTCAAAGACAAAGCAACAACAAGAATTGATGAAAGCGATTGGAGTTCCTTGCACTGTACAAGAGCCATTTGAAATGAAAGTAGTAACGGAAGCACAGCTTGAAGCAAAATATGGAAAAGGAAAACTGAAAGCTGTTTGGAGCGATATAAAATAGCATATCTTAGCTACACTATATATTTTATTGAAAGGGGTGATGCCCTTAAAAATGAAGGGATAGAAATAAGGGGAGCATTTTTTATATGCAGGCAAGGTGCCTGTTTTTTTGTTGTTAAGAAGGAGGATTATGGAAATGGAAAAACTAACAGCAATGAAAAACAATATGTCTAAAAAGACAAGAGAAAAAGTCGCAAAAGCAGGGCTTATCGTAAATACGACAGCCATGATGATGGTATTGAATATGACAAATGTACTCGCAGTCAATTCCAATACGGATTCTATCGACCAATTTATTGATTTCGTGTGTGACTGGTTGATGAAGATTGGTGGAGTTGTAGGACTTGTTGGTGGTGTGTTATTTGCATTAGGATGGCAAAGAGATGATGCTGAAGGAAAGAGTCGTGGGTTAATGACTTTGATGGCAGGATTTATGCTAATTGCCATTGCACAAGCACCTGATATTTTTGGTTTATAAGATGTATGGGCGAGTAAAAATATTCGCCCTGTCTTTTTAGGAAAGGAGTGAAGTCAATGTTTGGAGAAATTGCAGAAGCACTGATGGATATAGCTTTTAGTATATTTGGTTTTGATATTGATATAGGAAATTTAGGATTGACAGCCAAAGGACTTTGCGATTGGACAAAAATTTCTTCTTCTGAATTTGGTACGATTGCAGAAACCTTGAATGGTGCGTTTGTATCCGTTGGATTACAGTTACTTACCGTATTTGTAATGATTGATTTAATAAAAAAGGCAATGGAAATTGATCGTATTTCTTGGGAGCGAATCGTTATGAGTGTTGCACGATTTTTGATATTTAAGATGTTAATTACTTATTCATATGAATTTTTAAATATGATTATGAAAATCGGACAACAATTTATGAATATTCTTCTTAGAACAGTAAAGTATCAGACAAGTGCAGGGACAAGTATTGGTGCTACGATAGGCGATATGATAAATAATGCAGAGGGGCTTGAACTTATTATTAACTTTACCCCTGCCATAATGTTTATGGTTTTTATCGTCATTTATTTACCTTTGATTGGTACATTTGTGATGTGTATTGCACAAATATTCAGCAGAGTCGTAAAAATTGTCTTAGCATTTGCATTCGCCCCAATTCCCCTTGCAATCGGAACATGGGAAGACGGTAGTGGTACAGGAAAACGATTTATTATGAATGCTGTAGCTTTAGCATTTGAGGGATTGGTAATGATTCTTTGTGTACACATTTATGCATTAGGACTTTCTGATATGCAATCTGGTTTAATGGTACAGGGAAATAATTGGGGAGAATGTCTTGGTTGTATGATTGGTATTTTGCTTATGAATGGTATCTTGACAACAGCTTTAACAACTTCTTCACAATTAGCAGAGAAATGGAGTGGTGCATAGTATGGATGATATTAGAATCAGAACACATAAAGAACTTTCAGGAGTGGCAGAAAAATACTATGGATTTACTTTTCGACAATGGTTGTTTCTTGTTTTAACTGGAATTATTACAGTGCCTACTTATTTATATTTAACACCTATATTGGGAGATGAGATTTCAAGTTGGATTGTCATTATCATGGGTTTACCTTTGATGCTTTGTGGCTTTTTGACATTGCAGGGAATGACAGCCGATAGATTACTACCTTTCTTAAAAAGACACTATTTGGATTTCGGAAAGCCATTAGAGTATAAGACTGAAAAAGAGTTATTAGCTGAAAAAGAAGCAAAGAAAAATAAAGGTAAGAAACAAAAAGAGGAATCTGTTCAAACTATCGAAAAGCCGAAAAAACCGACAAGAGCTGAACGAAAACAGGCGAAGAAAGATAAAAAAGTTTTAATGAAGATGGAAAAAGAACAAAAGAAAGAAAAGGCTCGATTGGAAAAACAAAAGGAATTGGAATTGAAGATAGAGCGAAAGAAAGCCAAAGAAAAAGCAAAGGCAATGAAGTGGTATGGGGATTTAGATGCCAACAAGAAAGCCTTGATTGAAGAGCGTACTATGGAAAATAGTGAAAATGCACTTACGAAAGAAGATATTGAAAATATTGTCCGTCTAGGTGAAAAAGCAAAAGGCTATTTAGAAACAATAGAGAAAGGAGTCGAAGAAGATGTTCAAAAAGAAGGAAAAGAAAGAGAAACAGAAGAATCCAAAGACAGAGAAACCGAAAAAGCAGAAGAAACAAAAACAACAGAAATCAGTGAATAAGCCAAACGAAAAATCATCCAACATGAATCCTTTTATGTCTTTGTGGAATAAACGACCAACAGTTTTTGTGCCAAAGACCAATCAACAAGTGTTTACTATGTTGTTTAAGGATTACAAAGAAAATATCATGCGAATCAGTGATGATATATATTCTATCTGTTTTGAATATACAGATATTTCTTTCGCAAAAGCAGATTTAGAAGATGCAGGTGAAATCTTCTTAAAATGGGTGGATTATCTAAACTCATTTACAGATAAAGCACATATTCAAGTCACAAATGCCAGTACACCAGTGAACACAGAAAAGTATAAACAACAGTTTATCTATGATGAAGAAAGTATGGTTAGTGAACAGGAAAGACATCTTGCTCATGAGTTTAATGCCTTGATTGATGATGCCATTGGGAAAAAGAAAAATACACTGATTACAAAAAGGTATGTCACAATATCGCAGAAAGCATTGAATTATGAAGATGCCAAAGCGATATTTTTTAATATCTACAGAAAAACAGAAGAAAAGTTTAAGGATTTAAAATCTAGTATTCGTACCGTACCAGTGAATGAGCGTTTGACTTTGATTCATGACTTTTGGAATATCCAAACAGCAGATGAGAAAGGAATCAAAGATTTTGAAGAATATCGTAAGGAAAAAGATTTAACGATTTATGATGTTCTTGCACCTCATGAATATATCAATCTAAGAGAAAGTGATTACATTGAAATCACGCCTCAAGATGTATTGAATTCGGATACAGAAACAGATGAAGTACATAGGAAACGATTTATTCGTTGTCTGTATATTGAACCTGATTTTCCAAATGCAATTACTCCAAAGTTTTATAATATTTTAACTACGATTGAAGATTTACACCTTGTTACGACAATCAATATTCAGCCAAATGAAACGACCAAGATTGTAAAGAAATTATCCAAATTGCAATCAGGGTTGGAAACAGAGCGTTATAACAAGGTTAAACAATATGCGAAGCAACAGATGAATTATGAATACATGAAAGATAAGAAACTGGAAACAAAATTAGATGATGTTACGCAGATGATCGAAGATATTCAGTATAACGATCAAAAAGTTTTCTGTGAGAATATCTGTTTATGTATTGTTGCTGATACCTATTCTGAATTAGAAGAACAGACTGTTAAAATTCAAAATAAAGTAGGAGAAATGTTAATTCGTATTTTACCTTTAAAATGGCAACAATTAGAAGGAATTCAAAATACACTTCCATTAGGACATAACACACTACAATTTCAACATAAGGAAACTTCTGAAGCAACAGCCGTCCATGTTCCGTTTAACTCAAAAGATTTTGCACATCCAAAATCAATCTTTATGGGAATCAATCTAGTGAGTCGTAACCCTATCTTTGTAGATAGAAAACGATTGATCAATGGAAATGGATGTATTTTAGCGACATCAGGGGCAGGGAAATCATTCCAAGCGAAAACAAATGCCGAACAAGTATTACTACGCTATCCTGATGATGAAATTATTTTTATCGATTTCCAAAAAGAATATGGAGAAGCCGTCCATGAATTAAATGGACAGACCATTACCATTTCCGATTCTACAAAGACTTATATCAATCCATTAGATTTAGATCAAAACTATAGTTTGTCTGAAGATGGTGGAGATTCGCCAGTAAAAGCAAAAGTTGAATATATGCAAGGTTGGGTAGAATCTATCATTGATGAAGGTAGTCTAAGTCCGATTGAAAAGACGATCGTAGATAGATGTGTACGACATATTTTCGAGGATTATGAAAAGAGTGGATTTAAAGATGAAAGTAAACAGCCTTTATTAAAGGATTTCCAAGAAGAACTTGCGAAACAGCCTGAAGAAGAGGCAAAAAAGATGGCGAAAGCACTTGAGCGTTTCGTTAAAGGTACACAGGATATATTCTCGCATCCTACCAATGTTGATATTCATAACCGAGTTGTATCGTTTGATATTTCTGAACTTCCTGCTTCTATACAAACAGCAGGATATTTAGTAGTCCTAGACCATATCATGAATCGTTTGATTAAGAATAGAGCAAAAGGTATCAATACATGGATTTATATTGATGAATTCCATATCTTGCTTGCCAATCCATCAGGGGCTGAATATGTAGCCAAGATTGTTAAAATCGGTCGCAAATACAATGCTATGATTACTGTTATTACACAAAATATTGAAGATGTTTCTGCGAATGAATGGGGTAGAAAAATACTTGGAAATGCCGAATTTGCTATCATCTTGAAGCAAAAGAAACGAGATCGACAGATTATTTGTGATATTTTCGATATTTCTGAAGGGGAAGCACGATATATCGGTAATGATGCTAAACAAGGGCAAGGTGTCATTGTCTTTGGTTCAGATAAGATTCCATTCTATAACCATGTGCCAAAAGAATTCCGTATCTACCAGTTGAACAATACTGATAAAAAGGCGATTGCTAGAACATAAAGTGTATGTCAAAAGAAACTAGAAAAGATGTCAATAAGACATTTCGTTCAGGAGAGTTTGCTACCAGTAAAGGACTTCGTTGGACTGGTAAAGGATTGGATAAGAGTGCCAAATTTGTTTCCGAATGGAAATATAACAGACAAGGAAGCCAAGATGATGGTTCAGGTGGAAGTGGTGGAAAGGCTACTTTAGGAATTCAAACACAAGTTGATAAACCAAATGCAGAGAATGGTAATGCATTGTCACAAGAGAATGATAATAGTGCTGTAAAAACGACAGGTTCACTTTCCAAATCAGATAACGATATTCCAATCAGTAGTATGAATGAACAGGAAGGTTCTGCTGTTTTAGGTATTAAAACAATGGAATCTTCCAATGCTGTTTCTGTTGAGAATGCAGTTATAGGAAATAATGATAAAAACAGTGCTATTTCCAATATCAAGACATTGGCAAATACCGGGGATGGAAAGAAAGGCACAGGTCAAAACTTGAAAGGAAAAATGGGGGAAGGAGAAGAGGATTCACAACACTCAAATCGTTTCCTTTCTTTTATAAATCGACATACTTTTGACTTTCAACCGACACAGGGTAAATTTTCCAAAGCAGTCACTGTCGTAGGAAAAACTTCTGTAGGAGCAAGCAAGGTTGTTAAAAAAGGGGCAAGACTTTCTCACAAAGTAGAAAAAGCAACCAATGGCGAAGATGCTACAGGAATGAAATTCATTGAAGGAGAAGTTGGACGAAAGGCAGGAAAGGTAGCAGGAAAAGTTGGGAAGAAAGTTGGAAAAACGACAGCGAAATATACCTATAAAGGTGGAAAAAAAGCAGTTCAGTTTTCCTATGTAGTGGTAAAAACTTCTATCAAAAAAGGAGTGCAAGTTGCAAAGACAGGTACAACGATTGTTAAAAGAACAGCTATGATTATCATACAAGCTGTAACAAAAACAATGATTTCGATAGGACAATTTCTTGCCCCTTTCTTTATGTCCGTATTGGCAGGGGCATTGGCACTTGGATTCATTCTTATTTTAATAGGTGGTGCAGGTGCAACCGAACAGCACTGTAGTACGGATTATGTATTTTCAGATGGAACAACAGAAGGAAATGCACAGGCTGTATGGACATACTTAAAAGGAAAGGGATTATCGGATGAAGCTGTTTCAGGTGTTATGGGAAACATGGAGCGTGAATCCAATTTTGACCCTGCCCTCATTGAAAAAGGGTATCCCTATCAAGGGCATGGCTTAATCCAATGGAGTTATGGAAGAAAAGACAATTTATTGAAACAGGCAACCTTAAAAGGTGTTTCGTGGACGGATTTAAACTTTCAACTAAACTTCTTATGGGAAGAATCCTTATCTCCTGAATCCTATTATGGAAAACAATTACAGAGGGAAGGATTTTATGAAAATAAAAGTCCATCAAGATGTGCTTATTTGTTCCATAAGATTGTAGAAAGATCGAGTGATTCCTATCAGTCGATTTCAAATACTCGCTGTAAGTCGGCAGAGAAGTGGTATGATAAATTAAAAGGTACATATAAGCTGACAGACTCTACAGGATGTGCAACAGGTTCTATTGAAGGCGATCCAAACTTTGGGAATACAGATGCTTGGCTAACAAAAAATCCATATGCACAAGCAGGACTATATGGACAGTGTTCATGGTTTGCTTGGGGTCGGTTTTATGAAATCTATGGATTTAGCCCTGGTTTTACTGGAAATGGATATTCATGTGTAGCACAGTTGTTAGCAACGCATCCTGACAAATTTGAGTTCAGTTTGATACCGAAAGTAGGAGCTGTCGGTTCTTCCGATGTTGCTCATAACCATGTATGGATCGTAGTCGGTGTAGAGGGAGAAAAGATTACCATTCAAGAGGGAAACTTAAATGGTAAGACAGATTCCTTTGAAGTAGCAAAGAGTGACTGGCATACAGTTACATACTCATTAAGTCAATTACGAAGTATTTATGGAAATATTTCTTTTGCAAATCCTAAGTAAATGAGGTGGTATCATGAAAAAAGTAATACTAGGAATTGTTGGAGTAATTGTGGTTTTAGGACTTGCTATAGGTGTCAAGATATATGTATTTCCTGAACCAACACACTTAGATGTTTTATCAAACTTAGAGCTTACATTTGAAGGTATGGAAGAAAGCGGTAAGGCATCCATAAAAGGAAATGATATTCAATATGATGGAGATGATAAAGAAGTCCTAGACTTTATTGCATCTTTGAAATATGAAATATCTCCTAATAAAAATCTAAGCAATTATGATGATGTAGAAGTGCAACTTATTTTTGATGAAAAAGCAAGGAAAGAAGCGAATGTAGAACTTGAAAGTACATCACGAACATATCAAGTAAGAGGATTAGAAGAAACACCTGAACAAAAGGCAGAACGAGTGGAAATCATTGATGGACATGAAGTGCCTAGAGATTGGGAATTAGAAGACGAAGATAAAAAAGCCTATATTGAATATCTAAAACAGTTAGAAAATGCTGAAGATGGACTTGTTGAAGAAAAAGGTGCATATACAGAGTGGATGAAAGGGAATTCTAAAGAAGAAACAAAAAAAGGGAATAAAAAGTTTCTTACAAAAGAGTATGCCAATAATTCATCTGTTGCTTTTAAACGAGCCAATGAATATGGATTTACTTCTTCACAGGAATTCAAGGTGCAGCCAATCATTGAAAAAGATGAAACGATTGGCTACGAATGTATATTTAAGGGGTCTGAATAAGACTCTTTTTTTGGAAAGAAGGTGGAATAATGAAATTAACTGTAGAACAGGCAAATGTACTTGATAAGATTGCAGAAAAATCAGGCATGGATTGTTGGTTTTCAATAACAGATGATTTAACTGCCATTCATGATGTAGAAGCAAATAGAAATATCACTTTACGATATGGAATTGGTATCTTAAACCAAGGAGTAACAGATCTTGTGAAAGATTATGGATTAAATGAACATGAAGTAAAGGTATATCATGATTTACTGGTTTCTCTTGGACTTGAAAAAGAGAAGGATTGGTACTATGTCAAGAAAAAGGACTCCTAAAATAGATAA